>Ga0209488_10001854_pt1 | contig 17865 bp, 32 predicted proteins | sample Rivendell_Oct201_8_FD_188349 | JGI IMG/M metagenome (GOLD analysis project Ga0209488, IMG submission 188349) | Vadose zone soil microbial communities from the Eel River Critical Zone Observatory, Northern California, USA -... | ecosystem: Environmental > Terrestrial > Soil > Vadose zone >...
CCCCTTTTTTTTTTTTTAAACTGCCTGAGTCGCGGCCTGGGGTAAGTCCGATGAGGAGCAGCAAGATTCGGAGACACCCGAGGTGGTATCCTACCCTGGGCCACGTCGCAAATTAGCAGATTGTGAGCACGGCTCCCTGTCTCTTCAAGTTGTGGGTGAATGATGACCCCCCACGGCCCTGTGTAAATTTTTAGTGACAGGCAAAGTGTCCAGAGTCAGCAAGCGCGCCGTTATTGAGGGAAGCATCCTCGTCTTTTATCTTGGCGAATGGAACAACGACCGAGACCTTGTACGGGTTGCTCATTGTTGCTTGCTGTCCGATACGAAACCGACCTGAAACAGGTTGCGCTTGCGTGCCTGAGGGATCAATCCCCAGCCTCTCAAATGGCAAGTTCAGCAATTTGTATGAAGTTGTTATTTTCTTATAACAGGGTCTCTATAGCACTTCACAAAACAGGTCGAAGCTTCGCTTTTGATTCAGGACAGGAATGTCCTCAGAGTCTTTGGACATGTTACCATAGAAGGCGTAGTTTATTCGGTATGTCCTATTCCCATATGGTGACAATATAATCAATAACAACACTGGATGCGATTCCCATTCTAGGTCAATCAGTGGATATCGAACGGAGACATTCGAGGGCACATGCGGCGAAATCCGGACGCGGACCGCATGCGTCTTCTTAGTGAAGTTGCATCAGGTGCGTCCAAACGTTCGGTTTGGTTGGCATCACTGCGGCCTGCTATAAACGATAACCGCCAGGCATGGAGTTCCTTCATTGCAGCGGAATCGTGCACGGCGACTTATGCGCTGTAAGCTGTTATTGTGCGAGTTGGACCTTCGCTTACAGTCATTCAATTCATCTCTAGAAAAACGTATTGATCAATGGCGAGGGCAAAGCGCTTGTCTGTGGATTTGATCTCTCTGAATTTTCAGACGTACGTAGTCTACTACCTGGTGTACGTCCTTGCCAACTTAACACTGAACACGTACGATCCACAGCCGAACTCTCGCGCTCGATGGCTTGCTCCAGAATTGATCATACCTGGAAGGGTCCCTCCCCCGACTGAAGCCACAGATATCTGGTCGTTTGGCTCGCTCTGCCTCGAAGTCTTCACGGGGGCCGAGCCTTACATCTCATACCCGGACGTATATGTGCCAGTGTTGTTGAGCAAAGGCGTGATACCTGAGCATCCTGGGCCTATGGCAGTCGGTCTCACCCCAATGATGTGGAAACTCATGCAATCCTGCTGGAATATTAACCCAGCAAAGCGCCCTGCGATGGCAACGGTCCAGTCAGCAATACGCCAGATGCTTCCACACCGAGTTCATGAGTCGTACGCCGCCGCCCTGCTCCGCGTCACCAACGCGCAAATGCGACGAGACGATTTGGAATATGCGGGATACAATGTCGGAGTCCAGACCTCGCATGTTGCGGAGGCCCGCAGCGCTAGACTCACGCCACCGAGGGAGCAGGTCGACGAAGGGTCGTGGTCGTAGCACCGAGATGAGGGACTCTCCTGCCAGGTAACCTATAATGAACAAGTGGACCAGCTATACTGTAGTAGTGGTAGAGGCGCCATTAGTAGGGCACGTGGTTAACTTGGCTCTTCTCCCGCCCCTTCGACCTTTGTTTTATCCTTCTTCCTGACAATCTTTACTCCCTTGAGTCCTGCATTACTCTTCCGCGTCTGTGGCACGCGCAACAAAGCGTCCGTGGCGGGCGGAAGCTGTGGCGGGGACGACGGCCTCGCCACGCGATGCAGTGGCAGTGGCGGCTTCATTCTCGGATTCGGGTTCGGTGGCCCTACTGACACAGCCTTGACGGGGGCATTCGAGATTGACTGCGGTTGTTGATGAGCGACCGGCACCGGCTTCGCTGGGAGAGACGGGTGCGCCGAGGCAGCGGGTCCGGTACCGGTCGGTGGCGCCTGCGCGAGTTGCAGCAACTTTGCTTCCATCTGTGCGATCTTGTCGTTCGTTCTGTGTCCCGTTCGATCGGTTCCCGCGTGAGTGAGAGGATGGGGGAGGCACGCGTAGGCAATGGTTTCGGTCAGTCACGAGACGAAAGCGAGAGGAAAGTTCGCTCACCTCGAGCGCGTCGTCGGAACACTCTTTAACAGGCTGAGCGTCGTTGGCCGCCCCGCATCAGTGTGTTGATGATGATGATGATGGTGGTGGTGGTGGTACTGCTGCAGCGCAGCCTGCTGAGGCGCACGGCGCGAAGCCGAGCCCGAGTTTGGGTGGGCATCAAGCGGCGCCTGATGCGCGTTCGTGACGGTGATATTCCGCCCTCTCAACAGCTTCCCGTTAGCCGCTTCAAGTGCAGCAGCGGCATCCTAGACAAGCACCACGTTCAGATGCGTCAGCGTCTAGAGCCCGTGCGCCAATATGATGGCCATTCGCGCCGAGGAGGCACCGAAGGGCGATAGATGGGGAGATAGACCCGGTGTGAGCACAAAGATTTCTCCTCGTTCCTCCCGGTGGGAGGGTGCATGGAGTGTGACTTACCGCATCATTCGCGTACTCTACGAATGCGTAGCCTCGTGGCTTGCCCCTTAGCGCTCCGGTCTTGTGAAAAAGGTAGTCGAGCCGGACAAGTTTTCCAAATTTTGAGAATACTTGGATGAGGGTGTATCTGGATTATGGGTTGCTTTGGCTCAGGTGCGCCCTTTGGTAAGTAGAGGGAGAAGTACGTACTCATCCACGGTAGGATGAAGGTTGCCGACGTAGAGACGGTTCTTGAGTAACTCACGGGGAGGATGAGGTGGATCGAGTGAGGTAGAGGGAGATGGTTCAGGTTCAATAGAAGGGTAAGAGAGATGAGAGGATGACATTTGGTTGAGAAAGCCAAACCGAGGAAGACGCTAATGTACAAATACCGGCCCGGCCCGGATCGAAAACAACACACATCACATCGTTATTTAGTACCTCGATGTAATGCATTAATACCGAGAATCCGGGAAGAAACATGTCAGGACATAGTTAAGATGCGAATCGAGGCAACATATGCTTTTAACGAGCGTGGGTGGCGTCAACGTGGACCCCCCAATGTAAAACAAACTAAAGGGCAACGCAAATATACGGCCAGAAATATGGGGTAGCAGGGTGGTTGCGACGTGTGGATGAGGTGGAGAGTGATATGCAGCAGCAACAGTGGATCGGACCGACGGCGAATAATGCACGAGCGGAGACAAAGGGGGATATATACAATGGGATGCAGGACGGACAAAATGAGTCGACAGGAGGGGCGGGAGACCCCGGGTAACCCAAGCGCGAGCTGGCGTCGCGTCCAAGTACGGACAAAACATTTTGTGGGCGTGTATCGCAGTCCGCGCTGATGCAGGCAGGGCAGATGAGCTTGCCGGTCCGCACCGGGCAATCACAGGTCGACGTAGAGCAGTATGGGCTCGCCGACCCCCTCAATCTCGGGAATGACGCATTTGAGGTCGAACGCCTTTGCGAGCACGATTTTAAAGATCTTTTGCACGTTGATCGACGCGGACGTCGAGCAAAAGATGAGAGATGCGTGCATCGCTTTAGCGAAGCGCTTGGCCTGCTTTGTGATCTCCTCCTGTTCGTCGCGGGGGAACGTCGCAAAGGTATCAAACTTGGTGCCAATTAAAAATGGGATCGCGGTCTAAAAACATTCAATGTTCGGTTGTCAACTTTACAATAGAGAAGCGTGTCCGCAGCACCTTGTTGAACCCGCGCGCTTGACGATACCACTCCTTGACCGAATTGAGCGTCGACTTGCGAGAGAGATCGAACATGAACAGGATGGCCACGGCATCGTTGCAGACGAGTGGAAGCATGTTCACAAACTCGCGCTGCCCGCCAAGGTCCCAGATGGAGAATGTGATCGTCGTCCGTCGCACCGAGATTGTCTTCTCCATAAAGTTGACGCCTTGACGTGCGAGTGGCACGGCAGATTAGCGCGGGGATACACGTGTGTTGAGAAGCGGGGACGTACCCAGCGTCTGGATATAATCCTCATCGAAGCTCCCCTCGACGTACTTGACCATCAAGCTCGTCTTTCCGATCTGAGAGTCCCCAACCATGCCCACCTTGATGACGACGCTGCGAGACATTATTAGGGTGTCCTCGGGGATGCGACGACACGCGTACCTGTTCTTTTCATCGTTATTAGTGAGCAAAGGGTGTGCGCCATTGGAAGGGCCAGCTGCTGGTGTCGGAGTAGAGGATGAGGAGGCACTAGAGGACATGGAAGAGCTGTATTATTGACGCGGAAAGGGGAGGGGTATTATGGGCGCAATGGAGGGAGACGGAGGGAATCAATGTGGGGGAGGAGGGGCCCAAGCAGGGCAGAGGGTGAGTTTAAAAAAGAAAAAAGGAAAAGAGAAGGGGAAAGATTAGGATGGATGAAGTTGGGACTGAGCGGGAGAGAGGATCCTCAAGACAGACAGGAGCCGAGCCAGGCTGACTCTGAGCTCGTCCCAATTCAGTTCAGTTCAACCTTGAACCGGGCATGGCAACTCGATCAACAATAACCAACCGATCTCTCTGCGCTCCCTTCAATGGCAGCTGTCAGCCTGAGCGTTATATGCGACTGACCCAACTGGCACAAAATACCCTTATTTCATACCCGCACCGGATGTCACCACAGCACAACTGCAACGGCAATGCGGAACAGGGCAGGGTTGCCCCGGTATCTGACCAAGCTCGAATAATCCAGTCCAGGTCCAGGGCAACCTGACTCAAAAATCGGTGGCGATACAACCAAACTCAACTGGCAGTGCAATGTATGACTCAATCACGGTGGCACGGCACCAGATACAGTACTGAGGGGATTTTAATATTAGATTAGTTAGACGGTATGCGTGCATACACACACACGAATAAACCGAATATCAACTTTGCCAAAACAGGCCATATGGGTAGTTCCCGAGAAACTGTACAGTTCCCACGCCACCAATATCACCAATGACCGACCTCACCATGACCACAAGCTTCAAGGCCAACCTGAAGACTATTCCCCCAACAAAATGTCCAAGCGCGGTTCGTTTCACCCCAGCCATTTCCCCCTTCTTATCCTCACATCGTGCTTGTCTGTTTACAGGCGCAGGGAGCTCTGGCAACAAGTTCCGCCTTACCCTCGGTCTGCCCGTCGGTGCCGTCCTCAACTGTGCAGACAACAGCGGCGCAAAGTCCCTTTATATCATCGAGCCCTTTGGCTTTGGCTCGCACCTGAACCGTCTTCCCGATGCTGGTGTCGGTGACATGGTCGTGGCGTCGGTGAAGAAGGGAAAACCAGAACTTCGTAAGAAGAGTGCGTATCTTTGCTTTCCTTCCGCGTGCATTCGCTGTCTTATCAAAACTCTCACCGTTTTTGCATACGTGCAGCGATGCCTGCCGTTGTGATCCGCCAGCGAAAAGCCTGGCGTCGACGTGACGGTCTCTTCCTCTATTTCGAGGTACGTCCACGATTCAGATTTCCACGAAAACGCCTAATATGTGTGATCTGCCTTGTAGGATAATGCAGGTGTTATCGTAAACCCCAAGGGCGAGATGAAGGGCTCTGCCATCACTGGCCCCGTTGCGAAAGAATGCGTCCGTATTGGCGTTTATCTCGTCGGGCCACTGATACTGATGTGTCATCATACAGGCAGACTTGTGGCCGCGTATCGCGTCGAATGCAGGCACAGTGGTTTAAGCCTATGGAATTTTCTGTCGCTCTCACCACTCGACTTGTCATATCATGTATCTCTAAAATGCCCTTTGACCTCCGTCCCTGCATGATAAAACCGCTATGGAGATCATTCTTCAAGACCCAATGACACTGTAATCTCGCACAAAACCGTTGCATTGTCATAGCCCTACAGCAACAAATTTTCCGTGTCACCCAGGTCCGACACCTTATTGTACTAATATTGCAAAGTTCATTTGTCGCGGCTGAAAATACATTGATAGGTATGCGAAGGAAAAAATGTTACGAAAAATCTACCCATGTTTTCAAACTGGGCCATTGATTCTACAGCGCGACGCCTCTGAGGCGCAACAAGTCCGTGAGGTTCTTGAGTTGTTCTAGCGTAAGGAAAATTAGAATCGTCGTCGGGTTCAGACGCGTCCACGCCGGGAGCCATCCTTTGAACATGAACCCGTAACCTTCTGTTTGTAGTGAGTGGCGAATCACTTTTAGTGTAGACTAGTGTAGTGCGATCTTGTGAGTAAGAACAAGATGGGGATCAAGATGATACGTACAGATGAGCCTGGGCCAGAAGCATTCATGATGCGGCTCTTAAGCACGTCAGCGGGCGAGCATACTGTCGTAGCGACGGTACCCTACACCGGCGTACATTAATTGAACTCGCATTTGCAATTGAAATTCTTACCGCTGCGAAACTCGCTGTGAAATGGCAGAAAATGTCATCTTTAAAATAAGCGGTTTTGATCAACTCTGCCTTGAAGAAGTCGTATCTGCAGTAGATCAGACGACAGCGAAGAAAAAAGAAACGCAATACGTACGATGCGAGTTGACTCGCATTCATAAGAATGGCACGGAATACGTTTGGACCAATTCCGCGTGTAAGTGATGAGGCGCCCTCTTCCCGGACCATCTGGACGGCATTATATTATTAGCAAAACGAGTATATATATGTTGTTCGAGTATCGCATACGCGGAAAAGGGCATCGAAACAGTGCTTATAATTAAACCGTTTCTCTGGTGGTTTGGCAAAGTCGCCTTGTAGGCGGACCTGTTGAGGGAAATGTGAGCTGGCCCTGCTGGGCAAATCGAGTGCGTGGCTAGCACGCACCATAACAATCTCTGTAAAGGAGTATGTCAGCGCCAATCCCCTGAAGTAAGGGCCGAGAGCTTACCGGCGGGATTGCCGATGAGACCCGCGATCCCACCAGCTGCAAAGAGTGGGACGTAAGCCGTTATTCTTCTTCCCGGAAATATTTCGAGTCATACCCATGCATCCCGCAGTGGCCAATTTCCACGGAGACGCATTGGGTCCTAGAGAACTACGTTAGTCCCATACGATAACGAGAAAAGAGGGTAGGAAACCGCGCAATGCGCAGACAAAGCCATCGCAAGCGACGAGGGGGGGTATTCACGTAACCCGATTGGAGCCGAAACCAAGTAAGAAGAGGGGACACGCACCTGCACCAATGATCTTCTTGCTCTCGTCGTATGCCCAAAAGCGGCAGAGCGAATAGCTCATCTGGCGCATCCATGTTCCCGTAATGCCGTCATAGAGACCGCGGACACCTGGCCCGGCAAGGGTTTACCCATGAATTGCCCGTGAGAATCATATCATGTCGGCGGATCTAAGGAGGTGAGGAGAAAGAAAGAGGGGGGGTTGCAAGTGATGGCGGGGGTGGCGGGAGGGGGGGAACGGGAGAAAGGGCGGGAGGTGGCTCACCCGCGGTGCGGACGGTTTTCTTTATGGATTCTATCATGCGCTTGTCGCCCGAGGCCTGCAAGCGCACTTTGGTGAGATCTAGCGGGCTGCAGTGCGCCGCAGAGACGGGGGACGCGGTGGACGCCCGTTGAGCGTCTGGATGCAAGAGCGCGGGTGAGGGGCGGCGAGGGGCTTACTGTGTTATCGATGCGGCGATCGTCGCCGCGACACCTAGAAGACAAAAGACGTCGTGAGCACCATTCGCGTGACCAGAATTAAATTTTCAGGGAGCAATTTGGGAGGTGAAAGGACGTACCTCCAAGCCAAAAGGGATATGGCTGCTTCTTGGGCTTTATTGTTGCTTGCCCGCCGATGGGGAGGGGCGGGGCGGCATCCTTTGTGGGTGCGGACATGGCAGCGAAAGGATGGGAGAGGAAGAGCCACGAATGGTATGGAGGGCGACGAGTTAAAATATAATCGGACTTAGCTTACTCACCCTCACCCCAAAGCAAAAATCAATATCTCCTTTTATTTACTCTCCTTTCAAAAGAAAAGGATTCCTACTGGTAGACCCTGATTCTTCCCGTGTATGGCAAATATAGCGCTGCGCCTCTTACCCGATTTAATGGTCTATCCCGAAGACTCTCCCTCTCCCCCAAACCCCCCAACATTCCCCGCTCACGTCGGCATTTACAATAACTGTCCTCTCTGGACAGTGTTCGTTCCGTCGTCCTGGTACACCTACAGGCAATGCACCATATAGAGATGCTATGCTTGCCTGCCGTTTTGTGTGGACACGTCACCGAGCTTCGGTAACCCGCCATCCGCGCATCAATGTCGGTCGAAATCGTCGCTGCGTGGAGCCTCTCTGCCAATGACCGACCTTGCTTGCTTCTGCAAAGAAAAACCATGGCGTCATTCATCCAATGCCCCTCGGTGAGAGACTCGGCCCAGTCGCAGAAAGCCGAAACGAGTGTGCGCTGCTGGGGAAACTCAACCATAGAAAGCACCTGCCAGTGAACTCCTTCCATACTATAAAGCATCTTATCACCTCGTCGGTCCTCGTCGGCAGCACACACACGCAGAGATGGAAGCGGGCATCCGGCGCTGCGGCACGCGATACCGGCGCGATACTGTATCGTCGGCATCGGGCGTATACTGGACGGATATTGGCGCTCGCGGAACGTACGCGCGGACGGGGGCTTCGTGCTGCGATCGATGGGCAAGGCGTGCGAGGCGACTCGTGCTCGTCATGCACTGGTTATGGGCGACGGGCGAAGTCGGTTGCCTCTATGTTTCTCCTCTCTCGTTTCCCACTCCTCTGAGACCGAAAAAGAGGGATCTGGCCTGGGCGGCGGGATGGTTAGCGTATGCTCAGAAGGGGTCGAGCTGTAGGATGCTGTCCACGTCAGTGCGGCCAATTTTCATGGTGTGCGCGTTGAACGGCTCACGGGTTCAGGGACGTATTCGCAGACGTTGATCCATGCCGATAAAGATGCTCAGGGACAGACCGCGCAGACAGATCTCTTCGATGCAGCCGTCTGTTATGCACTTGCCCTACCATCATGCAATCTAATTTCACGGGTGATGGCTTAGCGGACTGACATACCAGCATGAAATGTTGGGATCGATCACGAAACTGCATGTGATCGTAATGACGAGGAAAGTATTTTCTTGATGAAATAAATGCACCCATGACACCCACCTAGGGAACGAGCCTTCCACGAGGCTAGTGGATATAACATGAGCTCAATGCAGCCGAAAAACTAGGCGTATCAGACAACGGAGAAAGGAGTTAACAACAACGGCCGGCGTAATGGAAATAAATAAGACAGCGTATGTTACACATATCATGAGTGGTATGGATGTCCAGTAACTCCAACAAACCAATTATAGCAAGTTTTGCTACAAAATTAGTTGGCAAGGCCATAGCTCCTCCGCGTCGTGTGGACCATAAGTTCTCTCCCCTTCATCGAGCTGGATAACCAGTTTCCCAGCACGACGCCCCAGAGCATGCCAATGAATCCAATGCCCTGCTTCTGCAAAAGGCAATAATGTCAGAAGAACGAGCGCAGAATGACTTGCGATGATTAACGAACCTTGCCGTTCGAGATGATGATGACCTCAGGTTGGCCCGCGTAATTCTTGGTTGGAACGCCACCGCTGAGCTGGACAAGAATGTTCGCAGCAGCGATTTGCGCGTGCTTTGTCGTTTTGGTAGCCTGCTTCTCCTCCGCCCAATCTATGACGTCACCAATGGCGTAAATGTTGTGATGCGAACGCAGCTGGAACGTTTTCTCAATCTTGATCTGTCCGCGCTCGTTGAGCACGTCCGAACCGAGCGACTTGACAAACTCTGTTGCAGGGCGGCAGCCGAACGTGGGAACCTACATCGCGATCGATCGGGTCAGCACATCGGATTTACGGGAAACTTGAAGGACGTACGACGAGGTCACCTTCGAGCATGCGCCCGCCATGCGTCATCACGGGCATGGATTCAAAGTTGTCGACATGGTCATTGAAGATGATGTTGACGCCACGGGACGTGAGGTCCTTCTCGAGTCGCTTGCGGTACTTGTCAGGGTACACAGAACTGAGCAACTGGTCATGCTTGTGCACGATGGTCACCTTCTTGTCAGGGAACGCGTCTTTGATCTCGCCCGCATACTCTGAGAGGAATGTTACGCCAAATCAAGAGACCACCGAGGCGGAAAACCCGTACCACAACCCCGAGCGCTGCCACCAGCGAGGATGATGCCCTTTGCGTCCTCGAACTTGCGACGCCAGGTATGGATATGGTCAAGAACGCCAGCGCGATCATCGGGGAAGGAAAGGGGACCCTTCTGCTCTGAACCTGGGGCAAGAGCGAGGATGTCGTAGTGGATCTGCTCGCCCGTAGACAGCACGACCGAGCCGCCGGCGATGAGCCCGCCGCCTTCCTTGCTCCGTTCGATGGCGGTGACGCGCCCAATTTTGATTTTTCCGTTGCCTTTGACGAGGAGATTGTCGTAGGGGATCAGGACGCTGTCCTCCAGTTTGCCCTCGGGGGTGGTGGTCATGCGGACGGCTGCGGGGAGGTGGATGGCGAACGGGCGCGCGGTCACGAGGGTGAGTGTCGTCGTGCGGGGATTGATCTTAGCAGAGAGGATGCGAGCGATCATTGCGCCTGCTGCACCGCCACCGACAACGACGACGCTCTTGCGGTCGGTCTGGGACATTGTGTACGAGCGAAGAGCTAGAGAGCTTTAGAAAAAATGTGCGAGGTGAGTTGGGAAGGCTTGTGTTGTTGAAGGCCGCCAGACATCTTGCGGTTTAAATATTCCTATGAGGAGGGTGAAGAGAAAATACACGACAGTATGTGACGAGTCCTTCATCCTGCGTCTGGCCTTTGCTTGCAGTAGATACAGTATGTGCGGAACCCGAACCCGGACTTAGGAAGGGTGTGATCGAATGACCAAATACGTCATGCCACGCCACGCGATGAACGGCCCGGTGCCCTAAACAAGCATTTTTGTTACCGGTAAATGCAAACTTGAATGACCTGAGCCTCTAACTGGCCTACGTTGCTGGAGTTGACTGACTCAAAACCATTTCATGATGGAAACCTGTCTTTATCAGTCTGCAGCCCGTGGTTTTGGGATGGAACTTGATCTGGTTGCCCGTGCCATAACGGGTCAGTTCTTTTTCTGATGGGACTTTTGCGCATCATTACAGTACAGGTTCCTCATAACGTGCTTTCTCCCATACCGCTAAAATCGCCTTCTCGGCACGCGTTTGGCTGCCCGCCAGACGTGACCCCAACACTTGTCCAGCCCACCCAGCGGCGTTGATACTAACGCACTGCCCCTCTTACTGGACCCTTCAGTGATTGAAAGTCTCTCTACCACTTAAATCGTCTCTCCACTGTGTCGGCTCTCAATCTTGAATGCGTCTTTGGCGTGATCGGGAATTCGCATCCCTCACGTGGTTGCGCGCACTCAAGAGTGCATGGTTGCTGCCTGCTGCGGTTGCTGCGGCGCCTCCGTTCGGCGCCATGTTAATCGTGGTCGAGAAGAATATGGCCATGGCTTGCCCAGACAGTTACCGCCGCACCTTGTTCCCATTCGGGAGTGTCAGGAACTGCAGTTTGGCTAGGAAACCCTTGACCAATACCGATAATGACTCGATCATCACGGGAACACTGCCAGGAGGGTTTCTTCAACTTCTGAGATGGATATGAACGACTGTCCTCGTGAACGCTTCATGCCCAGTAGCAACGCGACAACGGTGCGCGTTCAGAAACGTGCAGACTGACTATCCCTCATCAAGGTTATTTGCGCGATCGACGGCACCCCATTGTCCGAGTGTCTCACCGCCTAGTATACTCATTGACATCCGGGCTTATCCAAGTCGCTCTGTCGCTGGCAGGGGAGTGGTGGGTTTCACGCAGAGACTCTATCGGTGATGTGGATGCGATGTTTGAATAGGATAAGCTGCGCTGGAAAACCATATGCACAATACAAGTAGGCAATTCAAAAGTGCTTTTTTATGGGACCCATAGCACTACGTGTACGTAGAGTTACTTATATAATCTAACGGTGCGGCCATTTAGAAGTTAACGATACATCGGCCTCCGCGCTCTTGTCAACCTAAATCACTGTTGCGTGTTTACTATTGTCAGTCAAGGCGAGAATTAATTTTCAGCATCCCCCAGTAGAATCGCTCGGAACGCGATCCCTCCCGCTGCCCTGCGTAACGCCTTGGGCAGCCCTTTCCGGGGTTGCGGGAATGAGGCCGATACCGGAAGCAAATCTACCGGAGCAGGGAGATGTTTCGTAATAAAAATACTACGCACGATTGTCTATCCCAAGACAAATTAAGAGCAAAATTCTCTTGAACAAAACCGGGCCTCACTACCAATAAGGACTCCCAAGTTGCTTTAACGACAAGGTCGTGTCAGTGTATACTGCACGACATCGGCCCCTGTGAATCACGTCGCACGGTGCGAATGGAGCATCACCCTGCTTCGAAAACTACCCCGAGAGAAGCGCTGGCCTACACCTGACTTCTCATTGGTGATCTAGAGCGGGGTTCTACCCTTGATCAAGGTTCGATCCAACCTATTTTTACGCCAACTCGCTCACTTCCCTGCCTGGTGCTTGACGACCGACCTTGCGAGGAAGCTTCTGAGAGAGATGACGGCGTGCTGCCACGCAGTATGGGTGCGTACTTAGCGTTCAAAACTCTTTTGTTTGATTCCGAAGGTATTTTTAACTTGTCAACGGATTAAAACATAGCGGGAATCGGGTATTTCTACTGCACCAATCCCAAAGAAGCCAGGCATGGGCCGGGCATTCTATAAATGTGGTAATAGCAAAAAACAACGGCGTATGGGTATGAGTGGCATCTGTAATATTTCTCAGAACAAAAGGGCCCTGTGAGCTGGGGGGTGACGTCTAAGCTGGAAACTGATCACCATAGTCAGTCCCTGGTAACACAAAGCAGGTGATCGCACCGCAAAAACAAAGCCCTAACAGATGTCTTTATAGCTCTGCAGTGAGCAGATGAGAAGCCTTATTCGATAGCACCGCCCCGCCAACCCCTCCGATAGATGACCAATCTTTCTGCTCAGTTCCAGACAAATAATAAACCGCGCGGTGGTAGAGAAACTGGAGGTGATACGGGAAGTATCGGTAGATGGCCGTAATGATCAAGCCCCAAAAAATAGCCATTAAAGCAACTGTACACATCACCAGAATCTGAGGGTAACATCTTTTCTAACAGGCGGGGGAGACGCACCGACGAGGATCTTCTCCCAACCCTCAAACATTGACAGCGCAAAGGTGCACTCGAACCACATCCGCCACCTCCAAAAGAAAAGTCGAAGGGCAGAGTGAGGAGGTTTATAGTCCAGTTTCAATTCTGGACTAAGGAGGTACGCGGCTCTGTCGTCATCGTCGTTCTGTTTTGTGGCCATGGTCTGAGTAGAAAGCAAGTGGGAGACCGCCGGCGACGCGACCGCGACATGCCCGGCCCGGGGCAACCGTGACCATTCGTTGTTCCTGAGGCTCAGGCTCCTCCCTCGAGTCCCTCCCTTCCACTTCCTTTCCTTCTGTCGGTCCACAACGGGGGTGGTGGTCATTCTCATCATGCAACGGGGTAGAAAAGAGGCGAGGTGTCATGCTTATGTGGTGAGAATGTCGCCACGAGTCCGTATCGGATATTTCGTGGAGGGGATCATGGCACGTTCGTTGTTACCTTCCTTCTCTGTCAGTCAGCCTGAGTGGCGCCCATTATCTTAATCTCGCCTCTTGCTCCAAGTAATTATGGGGTTGCGACAACTTTGTTTCCTATCTCCCCCATCTGACGGTCATTGTCATGAGTCCAAACTCTTATAAACGTTGGAAGATCTCCAGCATCCCCAATCTGTGCCTTTGATCCCCCTCCTGAATCACTCCCGCCATGACTCAAACGTTCTCCATGTCCCGTCTTCGAGCGTTTGCTAGTCCTTCCGCGTGGGTTCTCGAACCAGAGACATCGACATATGCTGAAAACAACGCTTGGAGTAATAAGGACATGGACCCTGTACCTCCGCACAAGCGGACATGGACAATGCTCAACTACGTAACCTTCTGGATCTCATGTGCTGCCAATGTTTCTACGTGGCAGCTTGGATCGTCCATGCTTGCAATAGGACTGTCTTGGTACAGATTATACCTTGTCGCTGAACGATGTTCTCCGACTTGTCTAATCCACTGCTTGTAGGCCCGGCGCACTCCTAGCCATTTTTCTTGGGCATCTCATCATCGCGATTATCGTAGTGCTGGTTGGCACAATCGGAGCCCGGCTTCGCGTACCCTTCCCTGTCATCACTCGTTCATCATTTGGATTCTGGTTCAGCTATTTTAGCGTCATCAGCCTCATCGTTCTGTCCATGTTCTGGTTTGCAATCCAGAGCTACATCGGTTCCGAGTGCGTTTATCAGGTATGGTGTTTACTATCTCACAAGTTATCGAAGACTGTATTACTGTTCACTTAGATACTCAAGGCTATTTGGCCATCCATAGCTCATCTCCCGAACCACCTCCCTCCCAGTGCGAGCATAACTACCTCTGGTACGGGCCAGTAATATCCTGCGATTTTAAAGACGCTCATTTCTCCTCAGGACTACTATGCTACTTTCTCTATTGGTTCATTCAGTTCCCTTTCATGTTTGTTTCACCCCAGAAGATACGAGTTCTGTTCTTGGCAAAGACAATCATAATACCGCCAACATTCTTAGCCATGCTCATATGGGCATTTATAAGAGTGCCCCCAACTAAATCAATTCTTGCGCCAAAAGCTGTCTTGAGTGGCAAGGAGCTCTCGTGGGCGTGGATCAGTGCTTTCAACAGCGCGATCGGATTTTTTGCAACTGCTGGCGTCAACATGCCAGATTTTACGGTGAGTAAGCCGAGCCACAAACGCACCTACTCATGTGACAACGAAACCCAGAGATATGCGAAGAATGAAAGAGCGTGCGTGATATATATTGCAACTACATTCTGGTACAAACAAAAGAAACACTTTTTCAGTCAATATATTCAGCTCGTAGTAATTCCTATAACTTTCACGTTGGTCAGCTTCGTAGGTATCGCTGTAACAAGCGCCGGCATTGCCCTTTATGGCGAAGTACTCTGGGACCCTCTCAAGCTCGTCGACCGTTGGGATAATCGCGCTTGTGCATTCTTCATATCTCTTGCGTTTGTTCTTTCTACGCTTAGCACGAACGTCTCGGCCAATTCTCTGAGTGCTGGGAACGATATGGCCGTGTTGTATCCCCGCTATATCAACATCAGACGTGGGCAGGTCATCTGTGCCTTTCTCGGTGGCTGGGCGCTTTCTCCATGGAAGATACTCTCTAGGTGGGATCATCTTCTGGATTATATCCGTTGGCTTGACGCGATTGGCAGTGCACCTGGATTTTTATCCTTTGTGAACGGTTATACAGTCTTTCTCGCACCTATTGCAGGAATTATACTCACCGATGTATGCCCGCTCTTCCTCTGGGTTATCGGCGATTCGGTGCTGACCCTGACTCCCTCTTAGTACTGGCTTGTGCACCGCACACGGGTCGACGTTCCTGCTATGTATCGACCTCGCGGCAGGTACAGGTACACATACGGAGTAGTAAGGGTTTATGACATACATATACCTCGATTTCTCTCACAAAGCTTGATAGAACTGGCGCGCTGCCGTTGCTATGGCGGTCTCTGTGCCACCTACTTTTCCGGGATTCATAGATAATGTCAAAGGAACTGTAAGCCCAGGTGCTATTTCACGCCTGTTTGATATTGCTTTCGTGCTAGGGGTGAGCGTTCGTCTCTTCGAGGGCTCGACGCGTACTTAGGCTAGGGATGCAGTTCGCTCTGGCATCGGCTGTCCATTTTACACTCTCAAAGCTATTCCCCGCTCAAGACACCGTTCTTGATCATGCTATCTTAGAATTAGAGCTAGAGCCACATAAAGGAAGCCATTCTGGTCATCGTGACGGGTTAGGCGACCAAGCTGAGTTAGCTGACGTAGTGAAGTGCGCTTAGAAACATGGGGGGTTATTGGAGACTCAAGGATAAGGTTGATGTCCTGATAGGAACGTACGAATACGAATACGAATAAACTTTTGCCTACTCGCTGGCAGCGAGTAGGCAACGGTTTTGCAGTGCAGAACCGTTGCGATCACCGATTTGTAGCTGCCGGTTCTGAGTTATTTTGCTGGCACCCATGCTCTGCTCCTTTTTTCATTCGCCAGCACCACGTGGCCGGTAACGGCGGCCCGGTTTTGAAAATCGTGTGTCTGGACCGACTCGGAGAGTGGGGGATCGAATATTGAGCGAATATGTCACAACCTCGAGTAAGCCTCTGGGCAACTGAGGAGATCGACGAGGATCTCCAGGTGGACGTCAATCTTGCCATAGGAAACTATGGCCAGAATGGCTTGTACGATGATGGTGCGTTGACACGTTCAATTATTGTAGGCAATTCAATATCCTGCTAATCTGGTTCGTCCCCTGTACTGTAGCCCAACCAAGAATCGATGAAGCTACTCTCGTCGCCGTGCAGCATCAGATGGCGCAGCAAGCAGCGTTTGCGCAGATCCCTGATGCTGTCAAGCGAGTGTGTATTACCGAGATCAAAAAACGAATATGAACACTTATACCTCTTCTCCCAGTTTATCGTTCACTTCCATCAAGCCGTTTTAGAAAACAATCTGGCAGAGATTACGGTCGCTTACGACAGCGGTTGGAACAGACTCACCGAGAAGCACTATGCAAAAACGGAGTGGCCTGAAGCGGAGGTCATCGCTCCCCTGGTCAATGACGGTTCGTACTGCGCCCATCCCTGTCGTCCTGTGATTTTTATAGATGTATGCAGACCAGCTATTCCTCATACTTTACCGCGAGCTATACTACCGACATGTGTACTCCCGGTTACAACCCGACATCGACGACCGCTTCCACTCCTACGAGAATAGTTGCGAGCTCTTCAACTATCTATTAAGTGCGTTTTTCCCTATGTGTGATCTTTGTCAGTCTTATGAAGATCCCACAGACTCGGAGGAAGGACCTGTACCGCTTCAGCTTCCAGAACAGTGGTTGTGGGATATCGTGGACGAGTTTATTTATCAGTTCCAGTCCTTCTACGTTTGGCGCTCGAGAGTAAAGACCAAGACTGAGGAGGAATTGGTCATGTTAGCCGATGGTAGCCAGGTGAGTGGGGGGTGTTCCGCGCGCATGGACTGCTGTTTAACCAAGACACAGGTTTGGAGCGCGTACAGTGTCCTCAACGTCCTCTATTCTCTCATCCAAAAATCCAAAATTAATGAGTTCATAATCGCGAAGCAGCAGGGCAAGTCTGATGCTGAGATCGCGTATGTCAGATTGTACAAAAGTGCCCTCGCGTATTGACCCAGCCTCTCAGGGAAATCGTGGGCGATTATGGCTCGTTGCCTCTCTATCACATGTTGGGATATTTCAGTCTCATCGGGCTCTTGCGCGTACATGTGTTGCTTGGCGACTTCACCCTTGCTCTCAAAGTTGTAGAGAACGTCGAGCTCAACCAAAAAGTGAGCGGGTCCTCTCATAGGTGCTGGGACGGTATACTCATCTCATCCATCCATTCATAGAATCCCTTCACCCGCGTTACTGCCTGTCATGTTGCAACATATTACTATGTGGGATTCTGTTACATCATGCTGCGCCGTTACCCAGACGCCATCCGCGTCTTTGTGCAAATTCTCAATTTCATGCTTCGAATGCGACAATACCACACAAGAAGTTACCAGTATGACCAGGTCCGCCGCTGACCCAACCAACGCGAATACAGCAACTGACCATTTCTCTGATCAGATCAACAAGACCGCTGATCGCATGTACGCATTATTTGCCATCTGCAACGCCCTGTCGCCCAGCCGGTTAGACGATAATATCCTCAACATTGTCAAGGACAGATACGGAGACCAATTTTCTACGTTGTCTCGGGGGT
>Ga0209488_10001855_pt1 | contig 17854 bp, 13 predicted proteins | sample Rivendell_Oct201_8_FD_188349 | JGI IMG/M metagenome (GOLD analysis project Ga0209488, IMG submission 188349) | Vadose zone soil microbial communities from the Eel River Critical Zone Observatory, Northern California, USA -... | ecosystem: Environmental > Terrestrial > Soil > Vadose zone >...
TCGCGCAAGGCGCCGCGAGCTGCGGATTTTCATTCAAGGGGTCGGAGTCCAGGCGCAACGACGACCACCAGTAATACTTGCGCGGAGCTTCTTGTTCATGGTGATTCACGGGCATGGAGCGGTAGCTCACGGCCGCAAAAAGGATCAGGCCGACCATGGGCAGAACAACGCTCCAGCGCAGTTGCATACCTTATGAGATACCAAAATCAGCCTGGGCGTGGCGAATATTTAAGGAGACTTCGACAAATGTCACAGCGACATTGGCCGCAGCAATGGGAGATGCGATCAGAACGCGCTTGTCCGCATGTACAATCGTTCGATGCGCATTTTGCTGCTGAATCTTTATTATCCGCCGGATACGTCGGCTACTGCGAAAATGGCGGAGACAGTGGTGAACGCGCTGGCGCGGGAAAACGAAGTGACGATTCTGTGCGGGCGGCCTTCGTACGACCCTGTGCAACGGCGTGCGTGGCAGCTTTTCCGGACAGAAGAAACAAAGAATGTGCGCATCGTGCGCGTGGGCTCGACGGATTTTCCGCGCTTTAACATGAAAAAACGCGTGCTGAATTATCTCACCTACACCGCGCTGGTGATTCCGCGTGCCCTCTTCACCAGCTGCGATGCGGTGCTGGCCATGACCGATCCTCCCTTCGAAGGAATTATCGGTGCGTTTGTCGCGCTGCTGAAAGGCAAACGCTATTTTTACAACATCCGCGATATGTATCCGGATATGGCGGTGGGTGGCTCGATTGTTGCGCCGGGATTGCTGGCGCGCATCTGGGAAAAGCTGCATCGCTGGGCCTTACGCCGCGCGACGAAAGTGATCGTGCTGGGCGAAGACATGCGCAACCGCATCGTTGCCAAAGGCGTTCGCGCGGATCAGGTGGAAATTGTGCGCGACGGCACGGAAATTCTTTCCGCCAACGTGCAACAAATTCAAGCAGCGCATCTGGACCAGGAAGTGATTCGAACCATTCGCGGCGATTTTCGATTTGTGCTGCTCCATGCCGGGAACATCGGATTCTACGGTGCGTGGGAAACGCTGATTGCTGCAGCCAAGCAGCTCCACGGCGACGGCATCGGTTTCGTGTTCGTGGGAGAAGGAGCGCAGCGCGCGCAACTGGAATCGGCCGCAAATGGCGCTTCGAATGTGCGTTTCCTGCCGTTTTTCCCCGGCAACAAAATCCCTTCAGTGCTGGCCGCAGCAGACGCGCACTTGATTACCATCAAACGCGGCCTGGAAGGCGTGGTGGTTCCAAGCAAGATGTACGGAATCCTCGCGGCCGGCAAACCGATCGTTGCGGTTGCGCCGCGCGAAACCGATGCCGTAGCTCTTGGCGAAAAATTGGGATTCAGCGTGGGCGCCGACCCCGATTACCCTGATCAGGTGGCGAAGGCGATTCGCAAACTGGCGGCCGATCCGGCGCGAATGACGGTAATGGGCCAGTCAGCGCGGGCTGCGGCGCCCCGCTATGATAGAGTCAAAGAGCTCGAAAAATTCATGCAAATTGTCAGCGCCTCCCGCCCGCGGTGATAAATAAAATCTGGAGGATAGAAACGCGTGAAGCCAGCAGAAACGTTCTGGACCGGGAAGAAAGTTTTGGTTACGGGTGGCGCATCGTTCATCGGTTCGACGTTGACCGATCAATTGCTGGCCCGCGGCGCGAAGGTGCGCATCGTGGACGATCTAACCAGCGGGCATCTGGATAACCTGCGCCAGCCACTAGCCAAAGGTGAAGTCGATTTTATACAGGCGGACTTGCGCGAGCCTGGCGTCACCCGGGCCGCGATGAACGGCGTGGACACAGTCTTCCATCTTGCAGCGGACCATGGCGGCCGCGGCTACGTGGATTTGCATCAGGCCGGCCCGGCGTCCAATTTTTTCCTGGATGGGCTGGTTTTTTCTGAAGCTCTGCGCGCTAAAGCAAAAAAAGTGGTGTTCGCGTCCTCCGGCTGCGTGTATCCGAATTTTCTGCAGTCCGACGTAACCAAGATGGTCTATCTCACCGAGGATCTGACCGAAGGACCGAACGACGCTGACAACACCTACGGCTGGGCCAAGCTGATGGCCGAATTTACGTTGAAGGCCTATCACAAAGAGCACGGCCTGGGGGCGGCATCCTGCCGCTATTTCACCGTGTACGGCCCCCGCGGCGTGGAAAATCACGCGGTCATCGCCATGATCGCGCGCGCGTTTATCCACCAGACGCCGTTCGAAGTGTGGGGCGACGGAACACAGATTCGCAACTGGACCTACATCGACGACATCGTGGAGGGCACGATTCTGGCCGGCGAAAAAATCGACGATGGAACACCCGTCAATCTGGGCACCATGGAGCGCATCCGAGTGATCGATGCGGTGCACATGGTCTGCGAACACACCGGCCACAAAGCGGACATTAAGCTGCGCAAGGACATGCCTACCGGCCCGCTAAATCGCGTGGCCAATAATGCGCTTGCCAAAAAACTTCTTAACTGGGAGCCACAAATTTCCTTTAAAGACGGTCTGAAACGCACCATAGACTGGTATTTCGCCAGCAAAGATCGCGACGAAGTACAACGCATTTTCGCGCGTATGCTTACCGAGCGATAAACTTTATGCTTGCGCATAATACAGGAAACACTGTAGGATACGCACTCGCCATTCTGACGTTAGTATCTAGTGCCGGACGGCTTTTTCATCACCTTTTCACTGGATGGCGAACGGTCTTTCGGGCTATGTTATTTGCGCCGCACCATCAAGGTTGATCGCCCAGGATCAGCCGCGTGTCTCACTTGGGAGCCGGTCCCCTCGAACCCGGCAGCGAGTCGCGTGCGTTGCCGGTAATGCCGCCCTAACCGGACCCGTAGCTCTGAAAAACTGAGGACGAATGGCCGCTGGCCTTCTTGCGTTTATCATCGCTCTTCTAGCATCTCTACTTCTCACCGCTCCGGTGCGCGCATTGGCCTTGCGCGTAGGCATGGTCGATCTTCCCGGGCCGCGCAAAGTACATTTGCAGCCGATTCCACTGTTGGGCGGACTGGCCATGTATGCTGGCGTTGTTCTGGGTGTGCTTTTTCTGTTTAACGGCCCCGCCCGCGCGCAAATCGCAGGCATCCTTGCCGGCGCCACACTGATTGCCGCGGTTGGAATACTTGATGATCGCGGACTCCTTCATCATCAAGTGAAACTGTTTATCGGCATGCCGCTGGCCGCGGGAATTTTGCTGCTGAGCGGTATTCGCGCTCAGGTTTTCAGCACAATGATCGGCGGCCCTAACGGCGACCTGCTCGATATCGCGCTAACCGTGGTATGGGTCGTCGGCATCACCGCTTCGTTTAGCATCCTGGATCACATGGACGGCCTGTGCGCCGGAATCGCCGCCATGGCATCCGCGTTTTTCGCGCTTCTGGCTTATTTGAATGGTCAAATACTAGTGACAGTCTTGGCTGCGGCCGTACTTGGCGCTGCCACCGGATTCCTTCGCTGGAACTTCAAGCCTGCGAAAATTTTCATGGGCGACGGAGGAGCGATGTTCCTCGGTTTCCTGATGGCCACCCTCGGTTTGAAGCTGCGTCTGGAGAATTTCAATATGCTTTCCGCGTGGGTGGTGCCGGTGCTGGTGCTTGGCGCAACCATTTTTGATACTACACTGGTCACCATCTCGCGCAGCCGGCGCGGATTGCTTCCCTTCGCCACACCGGGAAAGGACCACGCAGCGCATCGTCTGGCAAATCTCGGTTTGGGACAGCGCGGCGCGGTCTTGGGAATGTACATTTTGGGTGCGCTGTCTGGCTCGCTCGCACTCCTGGTCAGTTTTCTGCCTATCCCGATTTCGCTTGGCGTGCTGGCGTTCGCCATAATTCTTGCCGTCGCCGGAATTGCATTTCTGGAACGCGCGCCTTACGAGCGGCAGACCAGCAAATCCCCTGCAGCCAGCGCAGCGGATTGATTTGCTGCCATTCGCAGTTTTCCGCTAATCTTGGTTTCGCTATACTTTAGGGCCAGCAAGGCGCTTTCTTGCCTGTGACTGCATCTCCTGGCCGGTGAAAACCGGGTAGTGATGGACAATTTTCGTGGAACCTTCCCCAGCACGCCGTTCCGTCCGGCTGGGCATGATCGGAAGAACCGAACGAGTGCCTGATAAACAGCAGCGTCTTCAAAATGAGAACAAGAATGGCAGTGTAATCGTCGTGGGCGGCTCAGCTGCGGGCCTGCTCACCGCTGCAAAAGTGGCGGCTGGAGGTCGCGACGTTCGCGTGCTCGATGCAAAATCGGGATTGGATCCAACGCCGCGCTCGCTGATTGTAACCCACCACTTTCGCGAACAACTGCAGGAAGTGGCGGCATCCAGCATCGTCAACGAAATTCGCCGCTTCGAATTGTTCACCGACGGGCGCTCGGCGGAAGTTGCGCTCAGCCGTCCGGATCTGATTATTGAACGCGCGCGGCTGATTCCTGCGCTGGCCAATGAAGCGGCAAAAGCCGGCGCAAAAATTTCTTTTGACTCGCACTTTCTCGGCCTGGGCCCAAATTCGCTCGGATTGCGCCTGGAAGTCGAGACCGCAGGTAAGCGAGAAGAGTTGCACGCGGATCAGGTCGTAGGCGCCGACGGAGCCACTACCCGCGTGGGCCGCGCCGCAGGTTGGCCACCGGTCGAAACTGTTCCGCTGGTACAAGCCATCGTGAAGCTTCCCAAAGATTGCCGGCCCGATACCACGCGGGTGTGGTTTGTTCCGGACGATACGCCTTATTTCTACTGGCTGATCCCAGAGAACGAATCGCGCGGCGCGCTGGGAATTATCGGTGAAGGCAGCGGCCAGGAAACTAAAAAGCGCATCGAGCGCTTTCTGGAAAAGAGAAATATGCAACCGCTCGCGTGGCAGGGCGCACGCATTCCGGTTTACCGCAAATGGATTCCGGTGGAGCGTCGCATCGGCAACGGCAGAGTCTTTCTGGTTGGCGACGCTGCAGCGCAGGTGAAAGTGACCACAGTCGGCGGCATCGTCACCGGTTTTCGCGGCGCGCAGGGCGTGGCCGATGCATTGCTCGGCTCGGGACAGGGCGGCGAACTTCGCGCGTTGCGCCGCGAACTGGATACCCACTGGCTGATACGCAAAACGCTGCATCACTTCCAGCAGAAGGATTATTCCTACCTGGTGGATTTGTTGAACGTTGCCACGCGCGAGTCGCTGGGACAAATTCATCGCGACCATTCGACGCGGCTGTTGTGGAACGTTCTGCGCCGCCAGCCCCGCCTGGTATTGCTAGGCCTGCGCGGCTTGTTGATGGGCAAGAAGGATCGTTGATCGATTTGCTACTCGTGATTTGTTTGCGGCGCCGCTGGCATCCGCACTGGCCTTTAGAAATTACAGGAGAATCTCTTTGCGTTTATCGGTGATTGGTTGCGGTTACGTTGGATTGGTGACCGGGGCGTGCCTCGCCGAGGCAGGCCACGACGTGATGTGCACGGACATTGATGCTGGCCGCATCGCGCAGTTGAAAGCCGGCCAGGTTCCCATCTACGAGCTTCACCTCGACAAAATTCTTGTTTCCGCGGCCCAGTCCGGAAAACTTTCCTATACCGAAGATCCCGGCGAAGCCATTCGCTTCGGCGATGCGATTTTTATTTGCGTTGGCACACCGCCGCGGCCTGACGGCAGCGCCGATCTTTCCGCTATCGACCACGTGGCGCAGCAGATTGCCGCGCAAGCGCGCTCGCCCAAACTAGTGGTTGAGAAAAGCACCGTGCCGGCGCGTACCGGAATCGAATTGCAGCGCGCGCTTTCCGCATACAGCCGCGGTAACGGCGGCTTTCGTGTCGCTTCGAATCCGGAATTTCTACGCGAAGGCACTGCCGTCGAGGATTTTTTCCACCCCGATCGCATTGTTGTGGGCGTCGAAGATCCCGCCGCCGCCGAACAGCTTCGCGAAATCTATCGCCCCATCCTGGAGCGTAAATTCACCTGCCCCGTCCACGAAGGCAAGTGTCCCGATAACTACAAAGCGGAATTTCTGGTGACCACAATTAGCAGCGCCGAGCTGATTAAGCACGCCTCGAATTCTTTTCTGGCGTTGAAAATTAGCTATGCCAACGCGGTCTCCGATCTTTGCGAAAAACTTGGCGCCAACGTGGAGGAAGTCACCCACGCAATGGGGCTCGATCCTCGCATTGGTACGCAATTCCTGAAAGCCGGGCTGGGATTCGGCGGCTTTTGTTTTCCAAAAGACATTCAGGCGTTTATCAGCCTGGCGGCAACAGTCGGCGTCGATTTCGAAATTCTGAAGGCAGCAGAGCGTGTTAACAAACAACGCATCGACCGTTTTCTGGAAAAAATCGGCAAGGCGCTGTGGGTGGTCAAAGGCAAGCGCGTCGCTATCCTCGGCCTCGCCTTTAAAGCCAACACTGACGATATCCGTTTCGCGCCCGCGTTGGACGTGATGAAGCGTTTACTCGAGGAAGGCGCCGAAGTTCACGCTTGCGATCCGGAAGCGCTCGAGAAGGCCAAAAAGCAATTCCCGCAAGCTCACTATCACCAGGACCCGTACAAGGCATTGGAGGGCGCGCACGCGGCGTTGATCTGCACCGAATGGGATGCCTACAAGAAAATTGATTGGCAGCGCGCCGGAAATCTGATGGCTCGCAAGCTGGTTGTGGACGGCCGCAATCTTTTTTCACCCGCAAAAATGAAGGAACTCGGCTTCGAATACACTTCGTTCGGCCGGGAGTAGCGCTGAGTTCCGGGCCACGCCGAAATATTCTTAACCCTCGCCTACCTACCGGCGAACAACACCCGGCAAGTGGATGACAGCGTTTTGTTGTAATCGAGTAACAGCGCGCTCACTACTCCCTCCTCGCTGTTAAACTACTCACTACTTGCTAACCACTCACCGCCACATACTGCGTACGGAAATAATCGATCGTCGAGCGCAATCCATCCGCGAGCTGCACTTTCGGTTCCCAGCCAAGCAACCGCTGCGCCTTGCGAATGTCCGGGCAGCGCCGCTTGGGATCATCCTGCGGCAGCGGCTCGAACACGATCGGCGCCGCTTTCGGAAAATATCCGCGCACGCGTTCCGCAAATTCCAGAATTGTGATTTCCAGGGGATTGCCGACGTTCACCGGAAAATGTTCCTCGCTCAACATCAGTCGGTAAATTCCGTCGATCAAATCGGAAACGTAGCAAAAACTTCTGGTCTGCTTTCCGTCTCCGTACACCGTAATCGGCTTTCCACTCAGCGCTTGATACACGAAGTTAGGCAGCGCCCGCCCGTCATTCAGGCGCATGCGCGGGCCATAGGTGTTGAAGATTCGCACGATGCGCGTATCGAGACCGTAGTGCCGGTGATAGCCCATGGTGAGCGCTTCGGAAAAGCGTTTGGCTTCGTCGTATACGCTGCGTGGCCCGACCGAATTCACGTGTCCCCAATACTCTTCGTGCTGTGGAGAAACTTCCGGATCGCCGTAACACTCGCTGGTGGATGCGAGGAAAAATTTCGCGCCCTTTGCGCGCGCCAGTTCCAGCGCGTTTTGTGTTCCCACCGAGCCCACGCGCATGGTTTCGATTGGATGGCGCAAGTAGTCGGGCGGGCTCGCCGGCGATGCAAAGTGCAGCACGTACCCCACCTCGCCCGCAACGGGCAGCGCATCGCACACGTCGGCTTCTTCGAACGAAAACTCGGCGTTACTTCTCAAGTGCGCCAGATTTTCCATCCGCCCGGTAATATAATTGTCCAGCCCCAGCACCGGCCAGCCTTCCGCCAGCAATCGGTCGCACAGATGCGATCCCAGGAATCCCGCCGCTCCTGTCACCACTGCCCGCATGAACCCTCCCGAAAAATTGCAGTTGTCAGTGTATCGTCGCTTTCCCCGATTGACCACCGCGGCCGCTGGAGATTACCATTCGCGGTCTGCCATGAATCAAAGTGATGAATGAACGTTCGGCAAGAAGTTTGTACGTACGCCGATTCCTGCTGGCGACCGGAATCGGCGCTTTGGCGTTGCTGCTGGCCGGAATTTATGGATTTTTCCATGCGGGCCTGTGGCTGGTTCGCGAAGATCCGCTGGAAAAATCGCAAGCTATCCTGGTTCTAAGTGGCGGCTTGCCTGATCGCGCCCTGGGCGCTGCACAGATTTATCGTGGCGGCTTCGCGAAAGAAATTTGGCTGACGCAACCGCTGCAGCCCGGCGCTGCGATGGAAGATCTCCATTTGCCATACGCCGGTGAAGAACAATACAACCGTATGGTGTTAATCGCGCAAGGCGTGCCACCAGCGAAGATTCGTCTGCTGACGCCGCGCATCCTCAATACCGCGGACGAACTTCGCGCCGTCGCCGCAGCTCTCGATCAGCAACCCGGCACGACTGCGATCGTCGTCACTGCAAAAGCGCATACCCGGCGTGTTCGCGTGCTCTGGAAAAAGATTTCGCAGGGTCATCATGGCAGCCTGCTCGTTCGTGCCTCGTCGGAAGATTCCTTTGACCCCGCGCACTGGTGGCGTACCACAAACGACGCGCTAGATGTTGTGCGCGAGTATCTTGGCCTGCTCAACGCCTGGGCGGGATTGCCACTCAGCCACACAAAGTAAGGCTCAATACCAGAGCGCTGTGGTCCTGAAGCAATGATCAAAAGAGAATAAAGCGCTTCTTTTTGACCTGCTTTTCGAAAACTTCCGGAACATGCGGCAACGGCCGCCCCTCGAACGCCGCCAGCGGATTTTCCACGAACAGCGCCTGCGCTTTTTCGCGTCCGAATTCCGCCTGCACCACGTCATAGGCCGCACGTAGCTTGTGTGGCCGGCCGGTCAAGTTGTGTGCATCACTGGCTACAAAATGCACCAACCCGCGCGCAATCCAGGCCAGCGAGTTCCGCCGCGCCGACGGTCCAAAAGTCCCGATTAGCGATCCGCCGGTCACTTGCCCGTAACAGCCAGTTCGAATCCACTTTTCCAATCGATCCGGCTGCGAACGTAGGATTGCGTTGCGTTCCGGATGAGTGATGATCAGCCGCAATCCGGCCAGTTGAATTTCGTAAATGGTGTTGTCGATGGCAGGCGGAATGGAGAATTCATTGAATTCCACCAGCAGATAATTCTTTTGATGTATGCAAAAGGGAGCGGAATTCTTCTTGAGTGCCACCAGATTTTCTGGACTCCAATGGAAATCGCATCCCGTGGCAAGCTTTACCCGGTCACCAATCGCGCGTTGCAAATCGGCCGCCGCCTGCTGCACCGCCGAAAAATCAAAACGGTATTCGTTGCTGGAGTGCGGCGTGGCAACGATGTGCGTAATCCCATCAGCAATCGCCATTTCCGCCATGGCCAGCGATTCCTCAACGGATTTCGCTCCGTCGTCCATGCCGTTCAAAATGTGGCAGTGCAGATCAACCATATTTTCGCGGATCCGTCATCCGCGCAATGCGCTCACGATTTGCGATATTCCCAGCAGGAACATCAGTGCCGCAAAAATCCGTCGCATCTCGGCTGAAGGAATTTTTTTTGCCAGGCTGCCGCCCGCGATACCTCCCAGGAAAACCCCTGGAATCAGCAGCAATCCCGTTTGCCAGGAAACGTATCCCGCGTGCGCGTACGCGATCACCGCCAGCAATCCAGTCGGTGGTATCAACGCCACCAGACTCGTTCCTTGCGCCCGGTGCTGGCTGAATCCCAGCAGCAATACCAGAATTGGCACCAGTATCACGCCACCGCCAATTCCAAACATTCCCGATGCAACTCCCGCGGTCACTCCGGCCAACAAGACTCCGGCGTCGATAAGTACCTGCCGACTCAAGCTCCGCCTTCCTTAGCCGCGGCCGCAGCGGCAGCCGGCTTGGCTTTCTTCCACAGTAGCACCGCCGAAAAAATCAAAAATCCTCCAAATAACCCTTTCAACATTTGCGCCGACATGGGCACGGCAAATTTGCTGCCGACGTAAGCGCCCAGAATCATCCCCAGCGCGCACAAAATCCCTGCGCGTAAATCCACGTTCCCGGCTTTCCAGTATTGCCGCAGCGCGCCCAGCCCGATCGGCGGCAGCAATACGAACAACGAAGTTCCCTGCGCCAGGTGCTGGTCCATACGCAGGACGTACATCATGGCCGGCACCAGCAGGATGCCACCGCCGATGCCGAGCAGTCCGACCAGAATGCCAGCAACGATTCCCAGCGTTAACACCAGAACAATCGTCACGCCACCCGCCCTGAACAGCCATTCTACAAATTCCGGCCGCTCTTAATTGTGTCCGCGGCGCGCCGGTGAAGCAACGCCGCCTATCGCAAACAACGCGTAACATACACTTCATCACCGAGCAGTCTGCTCTTGCGAACCTGCTATATTGGTAGTTCAGCCCTTCGCGCCGCGCGCGCGTGTTTCTTTCACTTTATTTTTCTGTTGAGAGCGAGGAGCGATTCGATTCAGATGCCTGCCGACCGGAAACCAGAATTCTTCAAGGGTGCGCAACTAAAAGTTGGAATTATCGGATGCGGTTACGTAGGCCTTCCCCTGGCCTTGCGTTTTGCCGAAGCCGGACACAGGGTGACGGGTTTCGATACCGATCCAGTTAAAGTCTCCACGCTCAATGCCGGCAAGTCGTACATCGACCACATCCCACAAAACAAGATTCAGCAGTTTGTCATCAGCCGCCACTTCAGCGCCACCACCGATTTTTCCAAGCTAAAGGAAACCGACGCGGTTCTCATCTGCGTTCCCACCCCCCTCGATGAGCGCCGCGAGCCGGATCTCAGCTTCGTTGAACAGACCGCCATCTCCATCCAACCTCATCTGCAAAAAGGCCATCTGGTGGTTCTGGAATCCACCACTTACCCTGGTACCACGGAAGAACTGGTATTGCCGATCCTGGAAAAGAGCGGCCTGCGCTGCCCAATTGCCACCGGCATCGAAAGCGAAAATATCCCTACCGATTTTTTTCTGGCCTTTTCGCCGGAGCGCGAAGATCCCGGCAACAAGCAGTACGGCCTGGCGCAAATTCCAAAAGTGGTTGGCGGGGCGAATCCGCCCAGCAGCCGCGCGGCTCAGGCCTTGTACGCGCAGGTGGTGGCTAGAGTCGTCCCGGTAAGCTCGACAAGAGCCGCCGAAATGGCCAAGCTCCTGGAAAACATTTTTCGCTGCGTAAACATCGCGCTGGTCAACGAACTAAAGCTGCTGGCCACGCGCATGAACATCGATATCTGGGAAGTCATCGACGCCGCCGCTACCAAACCCTTTGGCTTCATGCCGTTTTATCCCGGCCCCGGCCTTGGCGGTCACTGCATTCCCGTGGATCCTTACTACCTTTCCTGGAAAGCACGCGAATTCGATTTTGCCGCTCGCTTCATCGAACTGGCCGGAGAAATCAACACCGCCATGCCCTACCATGTGGTGGATTCCATCAGCAGTTCTCTCAACAGCCAGAGGAAAAGCCTCAATGGCTCAAGACTGCTGATTCTCGGCGTGGCCTACAAAAAGGACGTCGATGATCTGCGCGAATCGCCTGCGCTGAAAATCATGCAGCTGTTGCAGCAGCGCGGCGCGCAAATCGATTACAACGACCCGTACTTTCCGCAAATGCACAAAATGCGCCACTTCAATTTTGAAAACATGAAATCGGTCGCGATCTCCAAGGAATCGCTGGCCCAGTACGACGCCGCCATCATCGCCACTGACCATTCCAGCTACGATTACCACGCCATCGTGGACGGCTCAAAGCTGGTGGTGGATACGCGAAATGCTACACGCCGCGTAACCCGCAACCGCGACCGCATTGTGGCTTGCTGACCTAAAGATCAGGCCTGCGAAGTGGGCCTGTACGCAATTCTTTGCGATCCTGCAGGCGAATACGCCTGAAATCGGCGGTTTTGGATTGTTCGCCAAAAGTATCGTGCTCACCTAAGCACAGCTCCGCACAATTCTAGTACTCATAGGCCTGCCTTAACCTTATCCTCGGTTCAAGTGCATCGTTTTTTGTGCGGCCTTCGTTTCGGCCCATGCTTCCAGCGACGCGCTCCAGCCCTGTGCGACGGCCCCTGACGCCATGAAGGCGTTGGTTTTTGTGCCGGTAGACGCTCAAGAGGCAGGCTGATTTTAGCGATTTCACGAAGGAGTCAACACATTATGAAGTCCCCGCTCAAGTATTCTCCCCTGTTCCTGCTCGCTGGCCTTTCCATAGTGCTGGCCGGTTGTAGCGGAGCCAAGGGCAGCGCCGGTTTTGGCGGCGGAGGTTCGGGCTCTGGTTCCGGATCCGGCTCAGGTTCGGGTTCAGGCTCCGGTTCCGGCTCCGGGTCCGGTTCCGGCGGGACGACATTCAACATTGGGGGCACGGTAATCGGCCTCTCTGGAACTGGATTGGTTCTGGAGGATAACGGCGGCGACGACCTGGCACTCGCGGCGAATGGAGCTTTCACTTTTAAGACTCCACAATCCGCCTATGCCGTAACGGTGAAGACCCAGCCTACGAATCCAGCGCAGGTCTGCAGCGTCGCGGCCGCGACGGGCACCGCCACCGCGGCTGTTATCAATGTCCAGGTTGTTTGCGGAAACGTGTTTACCGTCGGTGGTAATGTCACTGGTCTCATCGGTTCGGGGCTGGTTCTGCAAAATAACGCCGGCAACAATCTTGCTGTTTCTGGCAGCGGAAATGTCCCTTTCACGTTTACAACGCCGCTTACAACGAACGTGACCTACACCGTGACCGTTCTAACCCAGCCAGCCGTTCCAACGCAGACCTGTACGGTAGTCAATGGCACTGGCACCATCAATGGCAATATCACAAACGTGCAAGTCGCCTGTTCGCAGCCGACTTTCACTATCGGCGGTTCAGTCGTTGGACTGGTTCCCGGCCCTGGTAATACCCTCGAGTTGCAAGACAACGCCGGCGACGACCTTTTCGTAACGGGGAACACCAGCTTTACCTTCCCGCACACGGTCACCAATCAAGGCATTTACTTAGTCTCGATCTTCCTTCCTCCAACCAGCCAGCCTCAGCCTTGCAACGAGTTTTTTTACACCGGCGTCGCCACTACCAACGTTTCCGACGTTCTCGTCGATTGCCAGCACAATGACTGGAATTGGATTTCCTGGTATGTTCCGCAAACCAACGCGGCGGGCAACTATGCATCAGTCACTACACCGCTTTTTCCTCCAAATCAGATTGCTCCTTCGAATCTAGGTACTCCGGGCGGCAGAGACTTTGCCGCCTCTTGGACCGACAAGGTCGGACGGAAGTGGCTCTTTGGCGGACAGGGCTACCCTCTCGTTTCTCCATTGGGTAAGCAAGTGACGGGTTTTCTGAACGATCTTTGGGTATTCGATCAATCTGAAGGGGGTTGGGTTCCTGCCAATCTCCCCACTTTTGTCAACCTTAGCGGCATCTGGCAGGATGACTACACTCCATTGGAAGACGAAAATGTGCCGGGCGCGTACGGGACGCTTCACGCTGCGACGGGCGGAGCGCCAGGCTCTCGCTGGGGCAGTGCTACCTGGACCGATGCTGCGGGCAATCTCTGGATGTTTGGTGGCCAGGGATTTGATTCTACAGGGCCGGATTTCAGCCTTCTGAATGACGTCTGGGAATGGATTCCGGGCGCTCCCGATCCTAACGGCGCGGGCACCTTCACCGGCCAGTGGATCTGGCAAGGTGGCTCAAGCACCGGCAATACCAAGGGCACCTATGGCACCCAAGGTGTCGTATCTGCCAGCAACATTCCCGGAGGGCGTTGGGCACCTGCTACTTTCACCGACAACGCCGGCAATGTGTGGCTTTTCGGCGGACAAGGCGTCGATTCAAGCGGGACCATCGGGATATTGGCCGATTTGTGGAAATACAACATCGCCACTCAGCAATGGACATGGGTCTCCGGATCGAACTTGGCCAGCCCTGACGGCGTTTACGGCACCAAGGGAACCGCGGCCGCGGCCAACATGCCCGGCGGACGGCAAGCAGGCGTTCTCTGGGTAGACTCCACCGGAGCGGTCTGGCTATTCGGTGGATTCGGATTCGATTCCACTGGCACCGGCAGTCCCCAGGGCGCGATTCTGAACGACCTTTGGAAATTCAGCGGCGGCCAATGGACCTGGGTGTCTGGTGACAACCTCGCTGATCAGAACGGCGTCTACGGGACACAAACCGCCGCTGCCGCAGGTAATTTCCCTGGCTCGCGATGGGGCGCTGTCGGGTGGACTGACGCCTCGAACAATCTTTGGTTTTATGGTGGCTGGGGGTTGGGTTCTGTTACCACTCATCCCAACGGATTCCTGGACGACGTCTGGGAATACCAAAACAGCAGCCAACAGTGGATTTGGTGGAAAGGCTCGAGTGACGTGAACCAGAACGGCCAATATCTGACCAAGGGCATTCCTTACGTCAAGAACGTGGCTGGTGCGCGCCGTGGAGCTTCAATCTGGCAGCCAGACCAGCTGCATTATGTCTGGATCTTCGGCGGAGAAGGTTACGACGCCAGCAACGGCTCCGCTCCCGGTTATCTTGACGATCTCTGGACCTATTTGCCGTTCCCCTAAAAGGTTTTAGGGTTTGTACTTACAAACCCTAAACTGACACGCAACTGTCGGCGGGAGACATGGATATTCGATCAATGTCTCCCGCTTTTTTTGTTCGGACTCCTGCGTGGTCGCTCCATTTTTTTAGCGGTCGGGCACCCCAGGCGTCGCTTTTACAACTGGGTCTTGATTTTTCGGCTAGCGCTTCAAACTCCACGCGGATTCGACAACTACTCGTCCTCAAATCTGCGCGACCGGCGTCGTCGCCGGAACCGCGTTCGCCAACCACCGCCGCCAGATCAATCGCGCCGGCACGTACAAAATCGCTATCCACAAAAGTGCTATTGGCCCGCGGCCAATCAAGAACAGCAGAATCGCGGACAGACTCGCGGAGGCTTCGCCAAATCCCGCGGCTGCAGCTGCATGCAGCTGCGCGCCAAGCGATTCCTGTGGCGCGGTTACCACTTCGCGCAATGAAAACTGTACGTTGGCAAAAATCACGCGATGTTCCGAAGCGTTCCGCTCTGCTTCCAAACGGTTCACCTCGGCGCTGGCGTTGGCGATCTGCCGCTGCAGTTCCCGCACGTTTCCGTCAGGATAAGTCTGTTTCTTTAGCAACTCCTGCAAACGCCGCAGCGTGCCTTGCGCATTGGCCAGCCGCGCTTCCAGGTCCGCGCGTTGCTGCGTAATCTCGTCGGCGGCTTGTTCTTCCTGCTCCACATCGCCCAGCGACTTCAGATCAGTCACCGTCGCGCCCAATTCCGCGGAAGGGACTCGCAACGTGGCCGAAAGTATGCTGCCAGATCGCCGTCCAGCCATGCGCAACTTCGCCGCATAGCCGCGGTGCCGCTCTAGGATTTCCTCCAGCGAGGTTCGCGACTTGGCGAACTCATGGGTGGCCACAGCAAGTTCCGCCGTGTGCGCCATCAATGGAGTCGCATACGGCATCGCCGCCGAGGCTAATCTGTTCCCGTCCACTCGAGATATTGCAGATTCCCTCTGCGCTTCCCGCAGATCCTTCTGCTTCTCGTCGTCCACCAGAGAGTCCGGGCTCGTTGAAGGTGCGCTGGGCCAATTCTCCGTTTGTTGAAACTCGGCAACAGGCGGACTTGTTCGCTTTAAGTGCGGGCCTCCCGCTTGCCCTAACAACAAAAAGCACAGCACAGCAGCGAACACCAGCAACAAACCCCGTTGTCTCTTAGACATTGCGCGAAACTTCCAAACCAGCGTAACGATCGCGTTCCTCATGGGATACCTCCCTTGGCATCCCGGTTAGAACGACCCTGCCAAAATTTCTTGCAGTCACGTAACCGCGAGCGCATCGTCACCTGTTAGGCGCGTGCCGGCAGGCGGGCGAGCGTCCTCGTCACTAGTTTTGACGGCCCGGCGCCCGCGCGTATCGCTGAAAATGACGCTCTATGGTGTCTTTCCTGAGCCTGTTAAGATAGCGCCAACATGACCGACACGCCTTCCCTCGTGGGACAATCCTTCTCTCATTATCGCGTCCTCGAAAGACTCGGCGGCGGCGGTATGGGCGTTGTCTACAAAGCCGAAGACACCCGCCTGCATCGTTTTGTCGCGCTCAAATTCCTTCCCGACGACGTCGCCCGCGATCCTCAGGTTCTCGCCCGTTTCCAGCGCGAGGCTCAAGCGGCCTCGGCCTTAAACCATCCGAACATTTGCACTATTTATGACATCGGGGACGAAGCCGGCAAAGCCTTCATCGCTATGGAATTCCTCGACGGCAGGACCCTCAAGCACGCCATCATGGGCCGGCCGCTGGACATGGAAGTGTTCCTCGACATCGGCATCGAAGTCGCCGATGGCCTCGATGCAGCTCATTCACAAGGTATCGTCCATCGCGACATCAAACCCGCGAACATTTTTGTCACCAAACGCGGCCATGGCAAAATTCTTGATTTCGGTCTGGCCAAACTTCGTTTCGTCGAGAGCAGCTCCGCCTCTTCCATTGAAACCATAGCGACGCAGGTCGTCGATCCCGAGCATCTGACTAGTCCTGGCAGCACCATCGGGACTGTCGCCTACATGTCGCCTGAACAAGTGCGCGCGAGAGAGCTCGATACGCGCAGCGACCTTTTCTCTTTCGGTGTCGTGCTCTATGAAATGGCCACGGGACAGCTGCCCTTTCGTGGCGAAAGTTCCGCAGTGATTTTCGAATCCATCATGAACCGCCTTCCGGTCCCGCCAGTTCGCCTCAATCCCGATCTTCCTCCCGAACTCGAACGCATCATCCGGAAAGCACTCGAGAAAGACCGCGAGCTCCGCTATCAGTCCGCCGCCGATTTGCGTAGCGATTTAAAGCGCCTTAAGCGCGAACTTGACTCCGCGCGCAGTTCCGGCGCCGTCGCGGTTGCTTGCGAAGCCGGCACAGGATCAGGCACTGGTCAGATTCTACCGGCCAGCGGCTCTGTCAATTCCCCGTTCAGCGCTTCATCGTCCACTTCGGCAAGCGCCAACCAGCCCGCGTCGATGTCAGCCTCTTCGGGCGCCGCCGGTCCCGTCGCCAGTGCCTCCAATGTGAACGCAGCATCGTCTATAACAGTCACCTCTCCTGCTCGTTCGAAGAACTGGCTTTGGACGGGAATCGCTGGTCTTGTGGTCGTTGCGTTAGCGATTGGACTCGTGTTTACGCGGCGCAGCAGCGCTCTTACTGAAAAGGATTCGATCGTTCTCACCGAGTTTGTGAACACCACGGGCGATTCGGTCTTTGATGGCACTCTCAAGCAAGCGCTGGCGGTGCAGCTCGAGCAATCTCCATATTTGAACGTCTTTCCACAATCGCGAATCCAGGATGCGCTGAAGTATATGGGCAAGCCACCCTCCGAGCGAATCACCAGCGACGTGGGTCGCGAAATCTGCCAGCGCCAGGGAGTTAAAGCCATGCTGACTGGGTCAATCGCGAATCTGGGCACTCACTACGTAATCACCCTGGGCGCTGTCAACGCGCAGAACGGCGATACTTTGGCCAGCGAACAAGTCGAAGCAGACAGCAAGGAGCAAGTCCTCAAATCTCTCGACCAGGGCGCTTCCCGCCTTCGCCAGAAACTCGGTGAATCGCTCGCTTCCATCCAGCAGTATGCCAAGCCGCTCGATCAAGCCACTACGTCCTCGCTGGAAGCACTCAAGGAGTACACTGCGGGCGAAACAGCTCACTTGTTGCAAAATGATGTGGCCGCTATTCCGCATTTAACGCGTGCTACCGAGCTCGATCCAAACTTTGCTCTCGCCTACGCAACTCTGGGCGTGGCAAACGGCAACAACTCAGAAAACAAAGCGGCGGAAGAGAATCTGAAAAGGGCGTTTGCCTTAAAGGAGCGCGCTACCGAGCCAGAGCGTTTTTACATTCAGGCCCACTACTACGGC
>Ga0209488_10001859_pt1 | contig 17835 bp, 16 predicted proteins | sample Rivendell_Oct201_8_FD_188349 | JGI IMG/M metagenome (GOLD analysis project Ga0209488, IMG submission 188349) | Vadose zone soil microbial communities from the Eel River Critical Zone Observatory, Northern California, USA -... | ecosystem: Environmental > Terrestrial > Soil > Vadose zone >...
CGCAGATCCGGCTGGTCGAGCACGACGATCGCCGCCGGATCGCCGGTGCCGGCGCGCGGCACCAGCAGGTTGCGGTACTTCGCCCCGAGCAACACCAAGCCGAGATCGTGCAGCGACGCCACCAGCGCCTCGGCCGCGTCCATCGCCGCGCGCGCGGCTGCCGCCCCGGGCTCGGCGCGCAGGAAGGCCACCAGGTCGACGTGGCCGGGCACTTCCGCGGTCAGCAGCACCGCCAGCCGTGGCCGCCACAGAAAGCACCGCTGCCCGGCGGCGGCGACCTCGGGCGTGCGCACGCCGAGCCGGCGCAGGCGGTCGAGGCTGCGGGCTTCGCGCCAGACCGGCAGCCCGCGCGCCAGATAGCCCGGCAACTTGTGCAGCCGCGGCCGCGTGCGCCGCAGGTCCTGCACCTTCAGGTACCAGACCGTGCCACCGAGCTCGAACCGCCGCAGCCAGCGCGTGCGCGCCGTCGTGACCAGCTCGCCGCGCCTGCAGTCGGCGAGGTCCTCGAGCCCGGCGAGGCCGGCACCGGCGAACACGGCGCGCGCGCGCTCACAGCGCCAAGGCGTGTCGTTCATCGGTCGTGCGGCAGCAGCAGCGCCACGGTCTGGCCCGAGAACCAGCTGGAGATGCCGGCCGTGCGCAGCAGCCGCCAGCCGGCTGCCTGCGCTTCGGCGGCCAGCTCGGCGCGGCTCAGCAGCACGCGGCGCGGCAGCTGACCGCGGCGCCGCCGGCGCCAGAGGTACAGCCGCTGCTTGTGCGCGGCGGCGTCGAGGAAGCTCAGCACCAGCGGCCCGTGGCAGACGCGCGCCAGTTCGGCGAGGATCGCCAGCCGATCGCGGCGCTCCGGGAAGTGATGCAACAGACGCAGGCAGCAGGCGAGATCGACACTGCGGTCCGGCAACGGCAGCTTGCGCGCATCAGCCTGCACGAACGCAACCGCGCGCGCACCGAGGCCGGCGGCCTGCAGGCGCTGCCGGCACAGCAGCAGCATCGCCGGCGAATGGTCGGCGGCCAGGTAGCTGCCGCCGAGGCCGGCGAGCAGCGGCGCGAACCGGCCGGCACCGCACGGCACGTCGAGCAACCGCGGGCCGTGGTCGGCCGGCGTGCAGCCGGCGATCGCCCGCCGCGCCATCGCCCGCACGCACTGCGATTCGCGCCAGTGGCTGAGCCGGCGCAGCAGGCTGCGCTCGAACTTGCCGCGGTAGGCGACCGCGGCGGCGGCATCGAGGTGCCGCTGCGAGTACGCGGGCAACGGCTCGGGCTCGGCAGGTCGGGCGTTCACTGCGGCGGCGACGGACGCCAGGTTGCGCTCGTTCGCGGCGCGCAGTGTAGCAGGCCGGGCACGCGGAGCTAGCGGCGGTGACCAGCGTCGTCGTCGCTGCCGGCGGTCGCGCAGGCAAAGGCGAACACCAGGAAGCCACCGGCCAGGTCGGCGGCACAGGCGAACGGGGTCGCCAGCACGCGCAGCATCGTCGAACCGAAGTTCTCGCGCGCCGGGCGCAGACCGGTCGAGTCGAGCAGCAGGTGGAACCGTTCCGGCAGGGCGCCGGCGAGCGCTTCACTGTGCGGCGGCAACTCGCGGCCGGCCCGCAACACCCACAGCGACTGGTGCAGGAACGGGCGCGCGCCGCCGTTGGCGCGCAGCCGCGCCCAGGTCCATGCTTCGGGCACCGACACCGACAACAACAGCAGCTGGTCGCCGCGCTGGACCGCGATCGTCGCCCGCACGCCGGCCAGCGCCGCCGACTGCGCGCCGAAGCCCGATGGCACGCCTTCACCTTCACCCGGCTCTCGGCACCGGAACGGTGCGCCGCTCGCATCCTGCCAGCCCAGCACGCGATTCTGCGACCGCGGATCCGCGGCACCGGAGATCAAGGCCAACCAGTCGACGGCGCACAGTTCGCGCTCGCACTCGGCCAGCAGCGCTGGCGTGTCGCCGGCGGTCAGTGACGCATCCGCAGCTGCAACGGCCGCCGGCAGTTCCAGTACGAACTCGGCCGGCACGACGCGACCACGCAGCAGCAGCGTCGTACGCCATAGCTCGCCGGCAGCACCGCGCTGTTCCCAGGCCAGCGTCAGCTCGGCGCTGTCGAGCGGAAACGCCGCCGGATGCTGCAGCATGGCCAACGCCGCATCGGCACCGGCGTCGGGCTGCAGCACGAGCCAGGGCGCGGTGCCCAGACGTTCGAGCAGTTCCGGTGCCAGCTGGCCGGTCAATTGCCGGCCCTGCACCACCAGCGACGAGGGTTCGAGCGTGGCGACCGTGGTGACTGCGAACGTGGCGTGCGCCTGGAAGCTCTCGGTGCGGCAGCCGTAGTCACCCCAGACGGCGGCGGTGAAACACGATTGGCAGGCGACGGCGACGACCAGCAGCGACCGGCGCAACATGGCGCGCGCCAGCGCATGGCGCGCGTCGGCGTGGCACCCCCATCGGCCGGTTCCGGCCGGCCAGGTCATCGCGACCCCGCCGTCGTCAGCCACGAGCCGACCCGGCGACGCAGTTCTTCCGGCGGCGGCGCGCCCGGCAAGGCGGCGCCGAACAGCGCGCGGTAGTTGAACACGGCGACGCCGCGGGCCCCGGCCGCGTGCGCGGCATCGAGCTGGCGGATCGTCTGGTCGCTGCTGCTGTGCCTGTAGGCGCCGACGCCGACCACCACCGCAGCACCGCCGGCGTGCAGCACCGCGGCGCGGGCCCGCGCCGAGAACTGCGCGTCGTCGGCGGTGTAGTCCATCGGCAACACCGCATCGAGCAGACCACGCCGGCACCAGTCGCCCCAGTCCTGGCGCACTTTCGCCAGCGCCTGCTGCGGATCGGCGAACACCGCGGCGGTCAGCGCAACGTGGCGATCGGGCACGGCGATGGCCTCGCGCACCTGCTGCACCAGCGCCGTGACGCAGCGTACCTGCCAGGCATGCAGCGCCTGCCGCTCGCTGACCGCTCGACCGGTGGCGCCGGTGAACAGCGACAGCGTTCCCGGATCGGTGCCCAGCTGCTCCGGGTCGTCGTCCGGTTCGTCGGGGAAGCGCACGTAGTCGAGGTGCACGCCGTCGACCGGATAGCGGCTGGCGATCTCGCCGCACAGCTGCGCCAGGTAGCGCCGCACCTCGGGCAGACATGGATTGAGCGCCAGGTACTTGCCCGGCCGCTGCTGCTGGAACTGGTTGTCGCGGGTCTGCAGGAACCAGTCGCGCCGGCTGCGCCACAGCTGCCGCGCGTCCGCCGGCGGCTGGTTGCCGACCCAGCCCGGCAGCAGGTTGACCCAGGCGTGCAGTTGCAGGCCGTGCTGGTGCGCGGCCGCCACGGCGCGGGCCAGCGGATCGAAGCCGGGGTCCTTGAACCCGTAGCGTTCCGACCACACCTCGAGGCTGCTGCGGAACGCGACCGTGCCGTTGCCCCGCACCTGGAACATCACCGCCGAAAAACCCTGCCGTTGGCAGTTGGCCATGATCGCGTCGATGTCCGCCGCCGAGTGGTAGTCCCAGCGATCGACCCAGATGCAGCGCTGCAGCGCATCCGCGCCCCGCGGCATGGTGCTGCAGGCGGCGACCATCAACCAAGCTGCGCAGCAGACGGAACGACCTGGCATCCAGCCCTCCGCCGGCAGAGCTTAGCGCCGTGGCAGCGAAGGCTCCACTCGTGCTGGCCCTGTTGCCGATCCACGGGTAGGTGTATGGCTGGACTGCCCATGGTCGAGATCTCCACTCCCGCCGCCGAACTGCAGCGCCGCATCCAGACGCGCACCGCCGTGGTCGCCGTCGTCGGCCTGGGCTACGTCGGGCTGCCGCTGCTGCGCGCGTTCTTCAAGGCCGGCTTCCCGGTGATCGGCTACGACATCGACCTGCAGAAGGTCAAGACGCTGCAGTCGGGTCACTCCTACCTCAAGCACCTCGGCGAAGACTTCGTGCAGGAGATGGCGCGCAGCGAGCGCTTCCGGGCGACCGCCGATCCGGCCGACCTGGCGGCGGCCGATGCGATCATCCTGTGCGTGCCGACGCCGCTCGGGCGCCACGGCGAGCCGGACATGAGCTACATCGTCCACTCGACCGAGATGGTGGCGAAGGTGCTGCGCAAGGGCCAGCTGATCACGCTCGAGTCGACCACCTATCCCGGCACCACGCGCGGCGACTGCCAGCCGATCCTGGAGCAGACCGGTCTGCGCAGCGGCGTCGACTTCTTCCTGGCGTTCTCGCCCGAGCGCGAGGATCCGGGCCGCAAGGACCACAACACGCAGTCGATCCCCAAGCTGGTCGGCGGCGTCGACCCGATCAGTGGCAAGCTGGCGACGCAGCTGTACGCGGCGTCGATCCAGAAGGTGATCCCGGTCGACACCGCCGAGATCGCCGAAGCCGCCAAGCTGCTGGAGAACATCTACCGCTGCGTGAACATCGCGCTGGTCAACGAACTCAAGCCGGTGCTGGCGGCGATGGACATCGACATCTGGAAGGTGATCCAGGCGGCGTCGACCAAGCCGTTCGGCTTCCAGGCGTTCTATCCCGGCCCCGGCCTCGGCGGCCACTGCATCCCGATCGACCCGTTCTACCTGACCTGGAAGGCGCGCGAGTACGGCCACCACACGCGCTTCATCGAACTGGCGGGCGAGATCAACAACGGCATGCCGCACTACGTGCTGGCGCGCACGATGGAGGGCCTGAACGCGGTCGGCAAACCGCTGCGCGGCGCCAAGGTGCTGGTGATCGGCCTCGCCTACAAGCCCGACGTCGACGACGTGCGCGAGACGCCGGCCGCCGAGATCATCAAGATGCTGTTCGAGCAGGGCGCCGAGGTCGGCTACCACGACCCGCACGTGCCGCGCTTCAGCGGCATGCGCAAGTACAAGGACTACGACATGCAGTCGGTGGCGCTGACGCCGGCCGAACTGCGGGCTGCCGACTGCGTGCTGATCGTCACCAACCACGCCGCCGTCGACTGGAAGGCGATCGCCGAGCACGCCGGCCTGGTGGTCGATTCGCGCAATGCCATGGCGGCGTTGCTGCCGATCCGCGGCCGCTACGTGCAGGCGTAGGCGGCGGCAGGCGGCGCGGCGCCCTGCAACGCCCGCGGCCAGCGTGCGCTGGCCGCGCTTTTTTCCGGCCGAGGTCCCATGCCGACGATCCCGCAGGTTGCTCGCCGTTTCGCCATCCCCGTCCTGGCCGCGTTCACCGGCCTCGCCGCGCCCGCCACGGCGCAGGACCACTGGGACATCCGCGCCGACGTCGGCCTCGGCGGCGGCCACTTCACCCACCACACGCACCACAGCAGCCTCGACGGTGGCACCGACACCGGCTTCGGCCGCCTCGACTTCGAGATGTCGCGCGACGGCACCGGCTTCGGCGGCCGGCTGGAGACGTTCGGCACCGACGACGACCTGTTCGGCGCGCCCGGCGCCGAAGCCGGCGGCGTCGATCTGTTCGCGTTCGCGCAGTGGAGCCTGCGCGGCGAGCAGCTGCGCATGCCGGTGCGTTTCGGCCTGCTGTTCGACGACTACCAGTTCGACCAGCCGCTGCTGGCGGAGACGCTGTCGGTCGGTTCGCTCGGCCTGCGCCTCGAGCTCGAACCGCAGTTGACGCTGGTGCAGCAAGAGCGTCTCGACTGGAGCCTGTTCGCCAACGTCAACTTCGGCATCGCCTTCAGCGGCATCGACTCGGACCAGGACAACGGCCACTGGTCGTCGTCGTCGACGTTGTTCGGTGCCGAGCTCGGCACCCGCTTGCGCTACCGCGACGTCACCTTCGGCCTGTCGTTCGTGCACCGCGAGCAGGGGATGCACGACAGCGATGTCGATCTCGGCCGCAGCATCGCCGGCTTCGAGCGGCGGCTCGACGTGATCCTGCTGACGGCGGGCCTGCGGTTCTGAGCGGGGCCGGGCTCAATCGACGAACCGGTACCTGACGATCGCCCAGATCGCCGCCAGCCCGTCGCGCCAGGTGATCTTCTTGCCGTCGCTGTAGTTGCGCCCGCGATAGCGGATCGGCACCTCGAAGATGCGCACCGGCCGGCGCGCCAGCTTGGCGGTCAGCTCCGGCTCGACGGTGAAGCGGCGGCTCTTGATGACGATGTCGGCCAGCACTTCGCGACGGCAGCACTTGTAGCAGGTCTCCATGTCGGTCAGGTTGAGCCCGGTGAACAGGTTGCTGGCGAACGTCAGCATGCGGTTGCCGAGGTAGTGGTACCACTGGTCGTGGTCGTGGCCCTGCTTGCTGTCGTCGATCAGGAAGCGCGAGCCATAGACGACGTCGGCCTCGCCGCGAACGATCGGTTCGAGCAGCAGCGGATAGTCGTTCGGGTCGTATTCGAGATCGGCGTCCTGGATGACCACCACGTCGCCCCTGGCCTGCGAGAAGCCGGTCTTCAGCGCCGCGCCCTTGCCGCGGTTCTGCTCGTGCACGAAGGTGCGCACGTCCGGCAGCGACGCCAGTTCGTCGAGGATCTCGCGGCTGCCGTCGCGCGAACCATCGTCGACCAGGATCACTTCCTTGCGCACCGGTACCGCGCGCACCGCGGCGACGACGGCGCGCAGCGTCGCCCGCTCGTTGTAGACGGGCATCACCACGCTCAGCAGGAAGTCGTTGGGCAGCGGCGCAGGCATGTACTCACGATCGCAGCTCGGCGGGCGCCGGCGGCGCGCCAGCGTGCGGGCGCAGGATGCCGCGCGCCAGTAGCGCGAACCACAGCAAAGTCGCCGGCAGCAGCTGGAACAGCACGCGCGTGTACGAGGTGTCGAGGTGGAACTGCAGATCGAGGAAGGTGCCGACGTAGACCAGGTGCACGCCGAGCAGGCAGGCGAGCAGCCACAGCGTCGGCGCCAGCAGTTCGGCGCCGAATGCCAGGGCCGGCAACAACAGCGGCAGCAACAGCAGCAGCGCGAACGCCCCGTGCGCGAGGTCGAGCGCCAGCAGCACCGCCCGCGCGCGCTCGAGGATCACCGGCACGTGCGTCGCCCACTGCTCGCTGAACAGCGTGAACATCGACTTGCCGAGCGGATTGGCGCCGAACAGGTCGTTGTGCAGGTCGAAGCGGCGGTTGAACTGCCACTGCACGGCGACCACCGCGAGCGGCAGCAGCAGGCAGACGAGTGCCTTCGCCCGCGTGCGCGCCGATCGCGGCGCGCCGGCGCGCAACAGCGGCAGCAGCAGCGCCAGCGCGGCCGCCGCCGCGTACAGGCAGGCTTCGTTCTTCGACCACAGCGCGAACGCGAGACCGGTGGCCGAAAGCCAGCGCCACGCCGGCGCGCCGGTGTCGCGCCAGCGCTGCCAGCCGTCGAACGCGACCAACAGCCCGAGCGCCAGCATGCCGTCGGCGAACGCCAGCCGGCACTGCAGCCGGAAGTCGTCGTTGGCCAGCAGCAGACCGCCGAGCAGGCAAGCGAGCCAGCCAGGCACGCGCGCGCGCACCGCCGCACAGAACGCCAGCCACAGCGCCACGGCGCACAACTGGATCAGCAGCCGGTTCTCGAAGTGCACGATGTGGCCGTGCTGCGAGTACACCCAGGTCTGCAGCAGCGGATCGAGCAGCGGGTAGTCCGGGTGCAGGTTGAAGCGCTGCGCGGCGGCGAACTCGGCCGGCTGGCCCCATTCGCAGAACAGCGACTTCGCCTTCAGCGACCAGATAGTGCCTTCGTCCGCCCAGACGCACGGCTGGCTGGCGCCGGCGAGCGCATGCAACAGCGCCACCAGCGTGCCGGCGCCGATGAACAGCAGCAGGCCCTTGCCGGCTCGCGGCGGCGTGGTGGTGGTCGCCGGGCTCGACCGACGGGTGCCCAGCAGCGCGAGCAGCAGGCCGCAGAACAGCGGCGCCGTCCACCACAGCCAGTTCGGCACGTGGAACTGCAGATAGGCATACAGCGAGGCGCCGAGCGCCAGACAACCGCTGAGCCACGCCCACGCCACGTAGCCGAGCCGGTCGTCGGCCCAGCGCAGGCCAATGGCGCGCAGGAACGCGATGCCGAGCAGCGCCGGTGCGGCGATCAGCCACAGCAGGACCAGGGGCGACACCGTCATCGTGGCACCTTCACCAAGCGCCAGAAGCGCATGAACAGGCCGCGCGCCACCAGTTCGAACTCGGCAGGTCCCGGCAGCGGCTGCTCGCCCTGGGTGTAATCCATCACCACCAGCCGATTCTCGTTGGCGGCGATCAGCAGCGGTTGCAGCGCCGCTGCGTCCTGGGCGTACGAGAAGTCGCGCGGCTGCGGATAGACGAGGTTCTTGACCCCCTCAACCGTGTCGTGCAGCTTCAAGGTCAACTCCAGGGTCTTGTACGGACTGAACAGCACCACCGGCGCCTCGCGCGGCAGGCCGCGCAGGAAGCTCACCATCTCCGGCGTGATGCCGAGCGCGTCCTTGATCAGCTTCGCCGCGGGCTGCTGCAATGCGGCACTCGCTTCTGCCCACGCCGGTCGACTGGAAACAGGGAACACGTAAGTGCGGCCCGTCCAAGCGGTGTAATCCGCCAACGCTGGCGTCGGTGGCACGCCACCCGGCCGGCCGCCCGCGGTCCGCATCGCCTGGTCTTCGACCATGAACGGCACGCGCACCACCAGCCACGCCAACGCCGCCCCGAGGCACAGCATCGACCAACGGCGGGAACGCGGCGGCGCGGACTCAGGATACGGTGGCGGCACGGCGGTTCACTTCAGACAGTAGCCAGCAGCATGCCGCGTTGCTGCACCAACGTCCGCAGCGCTTGCCAGCGAGGCGTGCGACAGCAACTTCCGAAACTGCCCTTCACGATCCGTCTCGGCGCGGTCCGTCTGCCACACCGAGCTGCTTGCCGAACGCCACGAGCACCCTGTTGACCACGTCGAGTCGCATGCTCGGTTTGCCGCGCTCCAGTTCGGAAACGAACCGCAGGCCAACGCCTGCCAACTCGGCGAGTTGTAGCTGGGTCAGACCGGCGGCCTTGCGCCGCGCGCGGACGAACGTTCCGATGCTGTTGTCCCGGCTGGGTTGGTCGGTCGGCGCCTTGGTTCGTTGGTGTCGGAGCCTGGCCATGAATGATCCCGAACGGGAGAATCCTCAGCCTGACCAGGATTTTGCGGCCAGTCAATGGGCCAGGTTGTCCCGATCGGGATCGCGCGATCCGAAGGTCACGCTCCGGTCGGCGGACGGAATTCGAACTCGCCCGCGGCACTGCCGGCGACCGCACCCTGGCTGCCGGTCGCCAACCGGGCCACCAGCGCGCGCGCCAGCTGCTCAGCATGGCAGAACACCTCGACGTCGGCCGGCGCACTGTGCCACTGCTCCAGCACGCCGGTGACCGTCGCGGCGAGCTGGAAGGCCGCGAACGCCGGATCGTCGACGAACAGCGAGCCGTCGTGGCCCTGCACCAGCAGTTCGCGGATGCTGGCGCGCAGCCAGCGCTGCTCCTGCCGGTCGTCCTCGCGCAGCCGCGCGGTGAAGCCGCCGCGCAGTTCGGTCGCCAGCACGCGCAGCAGATGCGCGGCCTCGGGCGCGTCGAAGTGGAACGCCAGGTAGCGGGTGAGGAACTGCCGCAGCGCCTCGGCAGCCCCGGCGGCACCCACGTCCGGCACCGACAGCGCGCGGCGTCGGCGCTGCCGCCAGTGGTCCACCACGGCGAAGAACAGCTCCTCCTTGCCCGCGAAGTGGAAGTACACGCCGCCCTTGGTCACGCCGGCCCGCTCGGCGATGCGATCGAGGCTGGAGCCGGCGTAGCCATGCTGTGCAAAGGCCGCGGTCGCGGTCTCGATCAGCCGCGCGCGCAGTTGTTCATCTCTAGGTCTGGCCAAGGCTTGTGCACGGTCTGCGTGGTGCCCACGCGCCGTCTCGATGAGATCGACGCACGGTTCAGTCGATAGATACTATCCGGTATCTAACTGGACCACCAGCGGGCAGCTGCTATGTTCCCCGCTCGCTTCCGAGCCTGCCTCCGCACCTCATGTCGATCCTACACCAGCAGCGCATCACCCCCGGCCAGAAGCCGGACTGGCTGAAGGTGCCGCTGCCGTCGGGCCCGACGGTCGCCAGGCTCGAACGGACGCTGCGCGCGCGCGGCCTGCACACCGTCTGCGAAGAGGCCCGCTGCCCCAACATCGGCGAGTGCTGGGCCGGCGGCACCGCGACCTTCATGGTGCTCGGCGACACCTGCACGCGCGGCTGCCGGTTCTGCGCGGTGAAGACCCACGGCCGCGGCAACCCGGTCGACCTCGCCGAGCCGGAAAAGGTCGCCGAAGCATCGCTGGCGATGCAGCTCAAGTACGTGGTGCTGACGATGGTCGACCGCGACGACCTGCCCGACGGCGGCAGCAGCCACGTCGCCAGAACGATCGCGGCGATCAAACGGCGGCAGCCCGAGATGCTGGTCGAAGCGCTGGTCGGCGACTTCCAGGGTCAGCGCGAGCAGATCGCCACGGTGCTCGGCGCCGGTCCGGACGTGTTCGCGCACAACCTCGAGACCGTGCTGCGGCTGACGCCGCGGGTGCGCGACCAGCGCTGCAGCTACGTGCGCTCGCTGCAGGTGCTGCGCATCGCCAAGCAGCTGCGAGCGGGCATCGTCACCAAGTCGTCGCTGATGCTCGGCCTCGGCGAGGGCGACCGCGAGATCGATCAGGCGACCGACGACCTGCGCGAGCACGGCGTCGACGTCGTCACCTTCGGCCAGTACCTGCGGCCGACGCTGCTGCACCTGCCGGTCAAGGAGCACGTCACGCCGGCCCGGTTCCAGGCGCTGCAGCAGCGGACGCTGCAGAAGGGCTTCCGCTACGTGGCCTCGGGGCCGCTGGTGCGCTCGAGCTACAAGGCGGCGGAGCACTTCATCGCCGGCATGGTACGCGCGCACGGCGCCGGCACCACAGCAGCGCCCGGCAAGGACCGACCATGAGCGATCTGCTGACGATCATCGAGCACGACGGCAAGGCGCAGAAGGGCAAGGATCCCAACCTGCCGGCCAGCGAGCTGCAGCAGCTCTACCGGCTGCTGGTGACCACGCGCCTGTTGGACGAACGCGGTCTGGCGATGCAGCGGCAGGGGCGCATCGGCTTCTACCTGCAGTCGACCGGCCAGGAGGCTTCGCACCTCGGCGCCGCCTATGCCCTGAAGGCCAGCGACTGGCTGTTCCCCGCCTACCGCCAGCCCGGCATCCTGCTGCTGCGCGGCGTCGACCTCGACCAGATCGTCTGCGAGTGGCTCGGCAACAGCGGCGACACCAGCAAGGGCCGGCAGATGCCGGTGCACTACAGCTTCCGCCAGGCGAACTTCGTCAGCATCAGCTCGCCGATCGGCACGCAACTGAGCCACGCCACCGGCGCCGGCATGGCGGCGAAGATCCGCGGCGACGACACCGTGTTCATGACCTTCTGTGGCGACGGCGGCACCAGCAGCAACGACTTCCACTCGGGCCTCAACTTCGCCGGCGTCTACAAGGCGCCGGTCGTGTTCGTGGTCGAGAACAACGGCTGGGCGATCTCGGTGCCGTGCGCGCAGCAGACCGCCAGCGAGTCGCTGGCGATCAAGGCGCAGGCCTACGGCATGCCCGGCGTGCGCGTCGACGGCAACGACCTGCTGGCCGTCTACCGCGTGTGCCGGCAGGCGGTCGACCGCGCCCGCGCCGGCGAGGGTCCGACGCTGGTCGAGTCGGTCACCTACCGCATGGCCTCGCACAGCAGCTCCGACGACGCCGCACGCTACCGCGACGCCAAGCAATACGAGGCGTGGAAGCAGAAGGACCCGATCGCGCGGTTCCAGGCGTACCTGAAGCACAAGAAGCTGTGGGACCCGGCGTTCGAAGCCGAAGTCGTGGACACCGCCAAGGCCAGGATCGCCGCCGCGGTCGAGCGCGCCGAGGCGCGGCCCGCGATGACGCCCGACACGCTGTTCGACGATGTCTACATGAACCTGACGCCGCAGCTCGCGGAGCAGCGGCAGCAACTGCGCGAATTGATGCAGCAGGGCGGCGTCGGCGCCGACGTCGGCCACTTCCCGCTGTAGCGCCGCAGCGAGCAACGCACCTCTTGCCGACGAGAACTCCATGACCGCGACCGAGACCAAGGCTGGCGACAAGCGACCCGGCCAGAAGGTGATGACGATGCTCGAGGCGATCACCGACGCGCTGCGCACCGAGATGCAGAACGACGATCGCGTGGTCGTGTTCGGCGAAGACGTCGGCAAGAAGGGCGGCGTGTTCGGCGCGACGATGGGCCTGCACGAGCAGTTCGGCGAGCAGCGCTGTTTCGACACGCCGCTCAGCGAGTGCGGCATCGTCGGCACCGCGGTCGGCATGGCGGTCTACGGCCTGCGCCCGGTCGCCGAGATCCAGTTCCTCGACTTCATCTATCCGGCGTTCGACCAGATCGTCAGCGAAGCGGCGAAGATGCGCTACCGCAGCGGCGGCGAGTACACCTGCCCGATGGTCATCCGCTCGCCGTACGGCGGCGGCATCCGCGGCGGCCATTACCACAGCCAGTCGAGCGAGGCGTACTTCTGCCACACGCCGGGCCTCAAGGTGGTGATCCCGAGCACGCCGGCCGACGCCAAGGGCCTGCTGATCAGCTCGATCCGCGACGAGGACCCGGTGGTGTTCCTCGAGCCCAAACGCATCTACCGCCACGGCAAGGGTGACGTGCCGCTCGGCGAGCACGTGGTGGCGCTCGGCAAGGCCCGCATCGCCCGCGCCGGCAACGACGTCACGATCCTGTGCTACGGCGCGATGGTGCCGGTGTGCGAGCAGGCGGCGGACGCGGTCGCGGGCCGCAGCATCGAGATCCTGGACCTGCGCACGCTGGTGCCGCTCGACGAGCAGGCGGTGGTCGACTCGGTCAGGAAGACCGGCCGCTGCGTGATCGTGCAGGAGGCGCCGAAGACCTGCGGCTACGGCGCCGAGCTGGCGGCGATCGTCGCCGAGAAGTGCATCGAGTACCTCGAGGGCCCGGTCGTGCGCGTGACCGGCTTCGACACGCCGTTCCCGTACGCCCTCGAACACCTGTACATGCCGGACAGCAAGCGCGTGCTCGCCGGCATCGACAAGACCTTCCACTGGTGATCACGAGCAGGAGCCGACCATGGCACTCAAGGAATTCAAACTGCCCGACATCGGCGAAGGCATCGCCGAGGGCGAGATCGTCAGCTGGCGGGTCAAGCAAGGCCAGCAGGTCAAGGAAGAGGATCCGTTCGTCGAAGTGATGACCGACAAGGCGACGGTGTTGATCACCGTGCCGTTCGCCGGCGTGATCGCCGAACTGCGCTGCAAGGAAGGCGACGTCGTGCCGGTCGGGTCGGTGATCGCGGTGGTCGATGCCGGCGCCGGCGGTGGTGCCGCCGCCGCAGCCACGCCGAAGGCCGCGGCACCCGCGGCTCCGCCAGCTGCGGCACCCGCGGCAGCTCCGGCACCGGCGCGCGCGGCGGTGCCACCGCCGGTGCCGATCCCGACCCCGCCGCGGCCCGCTGCACCGGCACCGGTCACTGCTGCGCCGGCCCCGGTCGCCGCCGCGCCCGCCGCACCCGTGGCCGGGAACTTCGTACCGAGTTCGCCCGGCAAGGTGCTGGCCGCACCGGCGACCCGCCGCCGCGCCCGTGAACTCGGCATCGACCTCGGCGCCGTGCCGGCCACCGGCCCGCGCGGCCGCATCACCAACGACGACCTCGCGGGGTTCGCCGGCAGCGGCAGCGCCACGGCAGCTTCTGCCACTGCAACACCGGCCACCGCCGCGCGCGCGCCGGTCAGCATCGCCAAGGCACCGGCGGGGCACAGCGAAGAGCGCGTGCCGTTCCGCGGCCTGCGGCGCAAGATCGCCGAGGCGATGGCGCGCAGCAAGCACACCGCCGCGCACTTCACCTACGTCGACGACCTCGACGTCACCGAGCTGGTCAAGATCCGCGGCGAGGCCAAGGCGGCGTTCCAGGACCAGGGCGTCAACATCACCTACCTGCCGTTCGTGATGAAGGCGATCACCGCAGCGATGCGCGCGTTCCCGATGATGAACAGCTCGCTCGACGAAGCCACCAACGAGCTGGTGATCAAGCACTACTTCAACTTCGGCATCGCCACCGACACCGACAACGGGCTGATCGTGCCGGTGATCAAGGACGTCGACCAGAAGTCGATCGTCGAGCTGGCGCGCGGCATCCAGGACCTCGCCGCGCGCACGCGCGAGGGCAAGGTCACGGTCGAGGATCTCAGCGGCGGCACGTTCACGATCACCAACGCCGGCAACATCGGCGGCCTGTTCGCGACGCCGATCATCAACTTCCCCGAAGTGGCGATCCTCGGCGTGCACGCGATCAAGGACGCGCCGGTGATCCGGAACGGCGCGATCGTGATCGGCAAGAAGATGTACCTGTCGGTGTCGATCGACCACCGCATCGTCGACGGCGCCACCGGCGCGCGCTGGATGAACGTGGTCAAGGAACACCTCGAGCAGCCGTACCGCCTGCTGCTGGCGTAGGCGCCCACGCCGATGAGCCCCGCGAAGATGGCGAAGAAACACCAGCGCGCAGCGGCAAGGCCCGGCAAGGCCGCCGCCAGGACCAGGGCCAGGGCCGCACCGCCGCCGGCTGCGGCAGCGGCGCCGCAGCTGAAGGTCACGCCGGCTGCCGGCATGGTGCACGTGCTCGAGGACGACGGCACGGTGGCCGCCGGCAACGACCCGGGCCTGCCGCCGGCGACACTGCTGTTCCTGTACGAGCAGATGGTGCAGGTGCGCGAGTTCGACCGCCGCATGCTGATGCTGCAGCGGCAGGGCCGCATCGGCTTCTACGGCCCGATCCTCGGCCAGGAGGCCGCGACCGTCGGCTCGGTCGCCGCGCTCGAGGCGCGCGACTGGATCTTCCCGGCGCTGCGCGAGGGCGCGGCAGCGATGATGCGCGGCCTGTCGTTGACCGAGGCGATCAACCAGCTGATCGGCAACGCCGCCGACCGCTGCAAGGGCCGGCAGATGCCCTGCCACTACACCTTCAAGCAGGGTCACTACTACGGCATGTCGTCGGTGATCGGCACGCAGATCAGCCACGCGGTCGGCGCAGCGATGGCGGCGAAGATCCGCGGCGACGACGTCGTGGTACTCGGCTACCTCGGCGACGGCGCCACTTCGGCCAACGACTTTCACGCCGGCGCCAACTTCGCCGGCGTGTTCCAGTCGCCCTGCGTGCTGTTCTGCCAGAACAACCAGTGGGCGATCTCGGTGCCGATCAGCAAGCAGAGCGCGTCCGAGACGATCGCACAGAAGGGCAAGGCCTACGGCATCCCATCGGTGCGCGTCGACGGCAACGACGTGCTCGCGGTCTACGCGGTGACCCGCGATGCGGTGGCGCGCGCGCGGGCCGGCGACGGCCCGACGTTCATCGAAGCCGTGACCTACCGCCGGCTCGGCCATTCCTCCAGCGACGACCCGACCAAGTACCGCGACGACGCCGAAGTGAAGGCCTGGGAACAGAAGGATCCGATCGACCGCTGCCGCCGCTTCCTCGAGCAGCGCGGCCTGTGGGACGAACCGAGAGAGTCGGCGTTGAAGGAGCGCATCGCCGCCGCGGTCAACTCGGCGATCACGGCCGCCGAAGCCAACGCCCCACCGGCACCCGAGTCGCTGATCACCGACGTGTTCGCCACGCCGACGCCCCAGCTGCGCGCGCAGCTCGACGAGGTGCTGGCGCTCGACGAACAGGGCCGGAACGAAGGGCACTTCCCGCTGTGAAGACCACCGACACCGCGCCGCGATCCGCAGCGCCTACCGCATCGAACTCCGCCATGACCTACGATGTGCTGATCATCGGTAGCGGCCCCGCCGGCTACGTCTGCGCGATCCGCTGTGCCCAGCTCGGCCTGCAGGTCGCGATCGTCGAGAAGGAGAGCATCGGCGGCGTCTGCCTCAACGTCGGCTGCATCCCGAGCAAGGCGTTGATCGCCGCCGCCAAGCTGGTCGGCAAGATCAAGAGCGCCGAGCTGATGGGCATCAAGGCGCGCTACGACGGCCTCGACCTCGGTGCGCTGGTGCAGTGGAAGCAGGGCATCGTCGGCAAGCTGACCACCGGCGTCGCCGGCCTGCTGAAGAACCACAAGATCGCCGTGCACATGGGCACCGCCCGCATCACCGCCAAGGGCAAGGTCGAGCTGACCGGCACCGCCGGCAAGCAGACGCTCGAAGCCAAGAACATCGTCGTCGCCACCGGCAGTTCGCCGATCGAGATCCCGGGTTTTGCCTTCGACGGCGAGCACGTCTGGTCGTCGACGCACGCGCTGGCGCCGAAGCAATTGCCCAAGCGCATGCTGGTGATCGGCGGCGGCTACATCGGCCTCGAGCTCGGCCTCGTCTACCACCAGCTCGGCACCGAGATCCGCGTGGTCGAGTTCCTCGACCGCGTGCTGCCCGGCGTCGAGGAGGACCTCGCCAAGGAGATGGGGCGCTCGCTCAAGAAGAAGAAGATCGAGGTGCACCTGCAGAGCAAGGCCACCGGCTACCAGAAGACCAAGGACGGGCTCGAGGTCACGGTCGAGGTCGCGGGCAAGCCGCAGACGTTCGCCTGCGACGTGGTGCTGTCGTGCGTCGGCCGCAAACCGAACGGCAAGGGCCTCGGGCTCGAGGAGATCGGCGTCAAGGTCGACGAGCGCGGCTTCGTGCCCGTCGACCTCCGCCGCATGACCAACGTCGCCGGCATCTACGCGATCGGCGACATCTCCGGCCAGCCGATGCTGGCGCACAAGGGCATGCACGAAGGTCTGGTCGTCGCCGCCGCGATCGCCGGCGACCAGGGTGCGGCGTACGACCCGGCGTGCATCCCGGCGGTGATCTTCACCGATCCGGAGATCGCCTCGGTCGGCCTGTCGGCCGCCGAGGCCAGGCAAGCCGGTTTCGAACCGGTCGAAGGCCGCTTCCCGTTCGGCGCCTCGGGCCGCGCGCTGTCGCTCAACGAGACCGAGGGCTGGGTCAAGGTCGTCGGCGATGCGAAGACCGACAAGCTGCTCGGCGTGCACATGATCGGCCCCGAAGTCACCGAGCTGGTCGCCGAAGCCGCGTTGGCGATCGAGATGGGCGCCACGGTCAGTGACCTGGCGGCTGTGATCCACGCGCATCCGACACTGCCCGAAGCGGTGATGGAAGCCGCCGAGGCGGTGCACAACATGGCGGTGCACATCTTCCAGGCGCCGAAGAAGCCGGCCTGATCGGCGGCGCGCGTGGTCGCTATGCTGCTCTCGTGATCCTGGACGACACCCATCCGCAGGCGCGACGAGTCTGGATCGATCTGCTGCGCCGAGCGACGCCGGCGGAACGCTTTGCATCGGCGGCGGACCTCACCGATACCGTGATCGACTTTTCCCTCGCCGCCGTTGCCGAGACGATGCCTGGGGCAGCGCGGCGCGAAGTCTTGCTGCGCTGGTGCGAACTCAACTACGGGCCGTCACTGACAGAACGGTTGCGCCGGCGGGTTGTCAGTTCCGAGTGATGCGCGTCGAGCGGATCATCAGCGCGCTGCGACCAGTCGTCGAAGTCTTCGAGCAGCTGGCCATCCGATACCAGATCGGCGGCTCGGTTGCCGCGTCGACGTTCGGTCAGGCTCGCTCGACCCTCGATGTGGATCTGGTCGCCGCCGTCGAGCTACAGCATGCGCATCCGATTGCGGATGCACTCGACGACAGGTACTACGCCGAGCCGGAGTTGATTCTCGCAGCCGTGCGCGAGCGCAGCTGCTTCAACCTGATCCATCTGGCCACGTGCTTCAAGGTGGACGTGTTCGCGGTGAAGGAGAATTGCTACGAGCGCGCCGCCTTCGCACGTGAGGTGATGGTTCGACTTGGAACCGGTGCCGCGGCGCGTGAGTACCGGTTCTCCACTCCGGAGGACATCATCCTGCACAAGCTCGCGTGGTTCCGCGCCAGCAACGAGAGCCGCGAAC
>Ga0209488_10001860_pt1 | contig 17827 bp, 19 predicted proteins | sample Rivendell_Oct201_8_FD_188349 | JGI IMG/M metagenome (GOLD analysis project Ga0209488, IMG submission 188349) | Vadose zone soil microbial communities from the Eel River Critical Zone Observatory, Northern California, USA -... | ecosystem: Environmental > Terrestrial > Soil > Vadose zone >...
TCGTGCAGCACCGAGATGATCCCGGCGAACATGCGCCGCGCGAGCGGCTCGACCGTCACGCGGCGCGTCATTTCGCGGTCGATCTTGACGATGTCCGGCTTCAGCCGCCAGATGCGGTCGAAGTTGGAGTACCCCGCGCCGAAATCGTCGATCACGATGAGGCAGCCGATCGTGCGATAGTGCTCGACTGCGGCGACCAGGCGCTTCTCGTCGTCGAACGGCGTCTCGATCAGCTCCACGGCCACCCGGTGCGCGGGCAGTCCGTTTTCCTCGAGCATCTGGGCAAATGAGCCGAACCGAAGACCCTGGACGGCGATGTACGGGTCGACGTTCAGGAAGAGCCAGCTATCCTCATCGCCCAGCCGCCGGAAGTTCCGTACGTGCAGAGCCCTGCACTGGCGATCGAGCCGCATGCGCGGCACGCCCGCCGGCGCCTTTGCCAGCAGTTCCGTCGCCAAATAGGCTTTTCCGTTCGAATCGGTCCCGCGGATCAAGCCCTCGTAGCCCACCGGCCGGCGATGGGCGAGACTGAAAATCGGCTGGAAATGAGTGAATAAACGAAACTCGGAGGACGAGCCGCCCTCTGCCTCCACCAACAAGGTATCGATGCGCGACGCAGCCAAATCGGTCGTGTTCGGGGCGTCTGCCGGCAGGTCCACGGATCGTCTACTCACTGCATTGAATCGGCGCGGGCCCCGCTGGCGCGCCACCCAGCGCGGCGGACCGCAGGCCGATGGAGTCCTGCTTGCGGACTTCGCTCGAGAGAAAAAGCGCGGGATCGACCCGCGCGTTGTTGAGGCTGACCGACCAGTGCAGGTGCGGACCGGTCACCCGGCCGGTTCGGCCGACCGCGCCGATTCTCTCGCCACGCGCGACACGGGCGCCCTTTGCGACATCGACGCGGCTCAGGTGGTTGTACATGGTAACCAGTCCCTGGCCATGGTCGAGGACCACGGTGAGCCCGTTGAAGAAATAATCGCCGATCTCGATCACGGTGCCCGGCGCGGGCGCGGTGATCTGCGTTCCTTCCGGGGCGGCGATATCCACGCCGCTATGGGGCTGCCGAGGCTCGTCGTTGAAGAAGCGCCTCAATCCGAACCCGCCGGAGACGCGCCCCTCCGACGGCAAGTCGAACGTGAGGGTGTCCAGCGCGGCATCGCTGAAGGTCGAAAATGCCCGAACAAGGGATTCCTGCTCTCGCGCGATCCGCCGGAGGTCTTCGGGCTCGGGTTCGACTTGCCGGCGGTTGGCGAGCGTCAGGTGCTCTGTTTCGTAGTTGCGCCTGCCGACCTTGAAGGGGATCGCGCGCGCGGTTTTCTCGCCGTCGAGAACGGACAGCTCGTGCGCGCCGGGCCGCAACGCGAGCGGCAAGCCGACCACGGCCTGCCAGGCATCCCCCACGCGCGCAACCAACACGCGCTGGCCGTCGAACAACACCTGGGGAGCCGGGCCGGGAGCCCGCCCTACGCAGACGATCGCAACCCCGCCCGGCACTGGCGCCGTCAGGGGCAAATCACCCTGCGCGGCCGACGCCGCTACCGCGAGTGCGAGACCGGTCACGATCCCACTGGGGAAACGCCAGGTGCGCATTTCGTTCCTTGGGTTGAGAACCCGCTATTTTCCCCCGAATTCCGACTTTGCGAACAAGCTGAGATATCATGTCCTGGAACCGGCAAACGCAAGGTGTCGTCGCGGAGGTGGCGAATTTTCTGCGATGTGAAAAATGAACGCGCCCGGACGACATGTCCGGACCATAATTGGTCGTTCCGACCGAGCGTATCCCCGCCCCCTGCGCGCGGCGGCGCGCGACCCCCTGCCCCGAGGAACCACGGATGATCGGCGAGAGCAGTCCCGCGAGCTACTACAACACGTCGGTCGCGATGGAGTTTTTCCGCTTCGCCGGCAGACCCAAGACCTTCGCCAAGGGCAAGAAGATCTTCTCCGAGAACCAGAGGGGCATTCCGTTTCTGCTCATGCCGAACCGCATGTACCTCCTCCTCGACGGCGAAGTCGGCATATTTTCCAGAGACAAACCCGTGGCCACGGTCCGACCGGGCCAGATCTTCGGTGAGATGGCCTCGATCGACCAGGGGCCGCGTACTGGGACGGCGGTGACGAAATCGGCTTGCCGCGTCATCGCGCTCGACAACCGGCAACTCCAGACCGCGCTCGGGAAATACCCGGAGTTCGCTCTCATGCTGATGAGCGTCATGATCGGCCGCCTGCGCGAATCCATCAGCCGGCTCGCCACTACCGAATCGCCCGTAGTCGGGACCCAACGGAGGGAATCGGCGCCGCTGCGAAAGGACCTGATCGAAGATCTCGCACGCGCGCTCAGTTCCGACGCGCACCTTGCCTACGAAACCGGGGCAACCATCCTGAGGGAAGGCCAGATCGGGGTGCTGATGTACGTGGTCCTGAAGGGCAAAGTGGCGATCCGCGTCGGCGACAACCTGGTGGAGAACGTGGGCCCGGGGGGCGTGTTCGGCGAGATGGCCCTGGTCGATCGCACGCCGCGGCTCGCGAGCGCCGTCGCTGAAAGTAACTGCAAACTGCTCGCCATCAACCGCAACGCGTTTCTCAATCTGGTGAAGCACAGCCGCCGCTTCGCCGCCTCGCTGCTCGCCGCCGTGAGCGCCCGCGCTCGGTACACGGCCACGCGTTAAAGCGGAGATCCCGAAAGGAAAACGGCGGCCAAGGCCGCCGTTTTTGCGTTCTCTTGCCAGCGGCTCAATAGCCGAGCCACTTAGTGAGCACGGCGAGCTGCTGCAGGTCGCCGCTCTCGTAGCCCTTGTAGCCGATCTTCGCGAGGATTTTCTGGCCGGCTGCCGATTTGTCCAGACCCACCAGCAGCGCACGCACCTTCTCCAGGTCCGTGTCGCTCATCTTTGTCGAAGCGATCACGTGCTTGATCGGCACGGGTTTCGACTCGAACAGCACCGCGCCGCCCTTCTCCCGCCATTGCTTGACCACCGCACTCGAGCCCGTGATGCCGACATCGCTGAATCCGTTGTCTACGAAAAACGGCACCGCGTCCTGGTACCGGGTGGTGCGGATGTCCGCTTTGGCCGCGTCGATGCCGAGGTCGCGCATCGTGGCGCGCGTAATCACCGCGGTGATCGAGTCCGGATCGGGCATTCCGAAGCGCATGCCCTTCATGTCCTCCGGCCGCTTCATCTTCGCGTCGCTCCTCACGAAGAAATGGGCCTTGTAATCCGTGTACCCCTTGGTCAGCGCCACCAGCTGGTATTTGCCGTCGCGCAACGATACGAGCGAATGATGCGCCGGATGCACGAACGCGAGGTCATACCGCTGCTCGTCCAGACCCCTCCTGAGGACCGGGTATTGGTCGACGGGGACGACTCTGACGGTAGTCTTGAGGTGCTTGCCAAGCAGCTCGGCCAGATCCTTGTACTTCTCGCGGATCTCGAAGGGCGTGACGTAGTAGGTGACACCTTCGTTGACGGCCAGGATGAGTTCGGCCCGTGCGGGCGCCGCCGCGAGCAGCGCGACGGCGAACGACGCAAGCAGGGAAGCGAGCAATTTCATGTTTGTCCTCCCGAAATCTGTTCCTTTGTAGCCGAGTCACGCAACATACATGCCCGCGTCATAAAAGGGCAGGGCGGTCGGGCGCCCTGCAAGCTTTGTGTCAGGTTCGGGCGTCCCTCCGGAAAGGCCCCGCAGTGCCCCAGTCGGTGAGAACTCAAGCGCTTCGATACTTTTCCCTGGCGCCACGGGCGAGCGCCATGCCGTGCCCGGGCCGCTCGGGAACGCGGAAGCAGCCGTCCCTGCATTCGGGCATTTCTTCGAAAAGATCGGGCGGTGTCCAGTCGATGAACTCCACGAGGAAACCGTTCGAGAGCGCGCCGACGACCTGGAGCGACAGCTCGTGCACGACGTGCGGCGCGACCGCGACCTGGTGCGCGGCCGCATGGCGGCCGATGCGCATCGTCTCGGAGAAGCCGTTGGCGCGGCAGACGTCCGGCATGAGAATCCTTGCGGCGCGGCGCTCGACGAGATCGCGGAACTCGAAGCGCGTGTAGTTGTTCTCGCCGCTCGCAACGGGGATCTTGATCGCGCGCGCGACTTCGGCGCACGCCGCGATGTCGTCGGCGAGCACCGGCTCCTCGTACCACACGAGGTCGAACTCTTCGAGCGCTTGCGCCTGCCGTATGTTCGCCAGCACGTCCAGACGCTGGTTCACGTCCACCATCATGCGCATCCCATCGCCCAGCGCGCGGCGCACCGCACCGACGCGTTTCGCGTTCTCGCGCGGATCGGCGTGGTGGATCTTCATCTTGTAGTACTTGCAGCCGAGCGCGGCGTATTTCTCGGCTTCGGCGATGAGCTCGCGCTCGCTGTACTTCGACCAGCCGCCGCTGCCGTACGCGGGAATCCGGTCGGTCACCGCGCCCCATAGCTTGTAGAGCGGCAGCCCCGCGACTTTCCCGGCGATATCCCACAGGCCGATATCGAGCGCCGAGAGCGCGTAGGCGACGACGCCCTGCTTCTTCATCCCCATGTCCGTGCGGAACATCTTTTCCCAGAGGCGCTCGATGAAAAGCGGGTCTTCGCCGATGAGAGCGGGCGCGAGGCGCGTCTCGAGATACGCATGCACGGCCTCCGCGCCTCCTCCGCCGAAGACCAGGCTGTAGCCGAGGCCCTTCGCCCCCTCGTCGGTCGCGATCTCGGCGACGACGAGCTTCTGCTGCGCGTAGTTGAGCGCCATCGGCCTGGGCGTGGGTACGGTGAGGACGCAGCTGTCGATCGCGACGATCTTCATTGCCTCGCCATCGTAGCATCCGCGACGAGGTGCGTGGCAGCTTGCCACGGGTAGTACCATGTCAGACGAGCGTCAGGTCATGGCGCGCAAGATTCACACTTCGAGCGCGATCATGGCCTTCCCGGATTTCATGAACCGCGAATACCTTCGGGCGGAAATCAAGCGCTGGGGCTGGATGCGGATGCTGTTCAAGTGGCTGATGCGGTCCCTCGGGAAGTACGCGGGTCTGCACATCTATCGCGTCAACAAGCGACCTTTGGGCGGGTATCCCGGTTCGCCGGACCTCCCGAGCGGCATCAGCTTGGCCATCGTGCCGCCCGGGAAACTGCTGGATGCGGCCGTCGATCCGGAACTCGACATGGATCCGAACTTCGTCCGCGCGGCGCTGGCACGAGGCGATCTCGCCTTCGGGGCGTTCGATGGCGATCTCCTGATCGCTTACGTGTGGCGCACGTTCACTGCCGCACCGGCCGAGGATGGTCTATGGGTCAGAGTCGATCGCCCTTGCCATTACGCGTACAAGGCGTTTACGTTGCCGTCCTATCGGGGCAAGCGAATTCACATCGCCATCTCGCTCCTGTGCGACAAATATTTTATGGAGCGCGGCTACGCCGCCGAAGTGGGGTTCAGCGAGATCTCCAACTATCCCAGCATTGCCGCTGCCAAATTCTTGGGAAGGCGCAGGGTCGGGTTCGCGGGATACGTGAGGTGCTTGGGACGCCGTATTTCGTTCAGGACGCCCGGTTTGAAAAAACTCGGGTTCGAGTTTTTTGAGCCTAAGGACTCCGGCCGGTAGTTTCGCCGCGCCCGGGTTTCGCTATCCTGCCAGGCCGGCGGCCCGCTCTACGACGAACGCGACACCATAAGCCGCTGCCAGGGCGAGCACGAAGACGACCAAGCCGCGCACCAAAGTCTTCGGAATGCCGATCTCCTCCAGGTAACGCTTGATGAAATAGCTCGCGACGAAAAATGCGATCGTCCCGAACACGAGGCTGAGCATCCGCGCATTGTACGGGGGAGGATAGCCGCGCGACAGCGCCCTGCTCATCTGCCCGACCCCTCCCGGCTTGCCGACGCGGAGGGAATCGTGCATCCTGATGCCCGGAAGGTACGTCATCCCGGGAACTCGGGCGCAAACAAATTTCGTTGAGGCCGCCGGACGACGGCGGCACGCCGCAATCCAAAGGGGGATTTCATGAAGACAGGAAAGACTTTGCACATCGTCGCGGCCGCAATCGCGATTGCCGCCTTTCTCACCTCGTGCCAGAGCACCCCGCAAGGCTCGGGCAGCGTCGGTGCAAACGACCTGGGCGGGGTGGTGACGAGCGCCAACGGTCCCGAGGCCGGCGTCTGGGTAATCGCCGAGACGACCGACCTTCCCACGAAATTCGCCAAGGTCGTCGTCACCGACGATCGCGGCCGCTACCTCGTACCCGATCTGCCCAAGGCCGAGTACAGCCTCTGGGTGCGCGGCTACGGACTCGTCGATTCCCCTAAGGCCCGCGGCCGTCCCGGAAACAAGGTCGATCTCACCGCGACCCCGGCGCCCAGCGCAGCCGCGGCGGCGGAATACTATCCCGGCATGTATTGGTATTCGATGATCAGCATACCGGCCAAGAGCGAATTCCCCGGCACCGGCGACAAGGGCAACGGTATCAGCGCCAACATCAAGACACAGGAGGAATGGGTCGACACGGTAAAGAACGCCTGCCAGTCGTGCCACTCACTCGGCAGCAAGGGCATGCGCACGGTGCCGAAGGAATTCGGCCCCGGGTTCGCGGGCTGGGCGCGGCGCACCCAGTCCGGGCAAGCCATGGGAAACATGGCGCTCGGCCTGGGTTACATGGGTGCCGAGGCAGCGCTGAAAAATTATGCCGACTGGACCGACCGCATCGCCAGGGGCGAGCTCCCCTTCGCCAAGCCCGAGCGGCCGCAAGGCGTCGAGCGCAACATGGTCGTCACGATGTGGGATTTCTCGACGCCGAAATACTATCTCCACGACGGCATCTCGACCGACCGCAACAACCCGCGGCTCAACGCCAACGGCCCGATCTACGGCGCGCCCGAGGAGAGCACCGACATGGTTCCGGCGCTCGACCCGGTGAACCACCGCCCGTACTTCATCAAGCATCCGGTCAACAATCCCAAGACGCCGTCCTCCACGGAATTGCCGATGCAGCCCTCGGCTTACTGGGGCAAGGAGCCGATCTGGGACGGTCACTCGAGCATTCACAACGCGATGATGGATAGCGAAGGGCGGGTATGGTTCACCGCCCGGATCCGGCCGGCGCCCAACCCGGATTTCTGCAAGAAGGGTTCGGATCATCCTTCGGCCAAGGTCGCGCCGCAGGAAAGTTCCCTGCGCCAGGTCTCCGTATACGACCCGAAGACGAGCCAGTGGAAGCACGTCGACACCTGCTTCTCCACGCACCACCTGTACTTCGGCCACGACGCCAACAAGACGCTGTGGACGAGCGCGGGCGGCCCGCAAAGCGGCGTGGTCGGCTGGGTGAACACCAAGATGTTCCTCGAGACCGGCGACTCGGCGAAGTCGCAGGGTTGGACGCCGATCATCGTCGACACTAACGGTAACGGCAGGCGCGATGATGGCGACACCCGATTGACGGCCGCGTTCTACGGAATCATGCCGAGCCCGGTGGACGATACGGTCTGGGGCCAGTCGATGGGCAAGGGCTTCGGGCGCGTGGACCAGCCCGGCTACGTCATCCGCATCATCCCCGGGTCCAACCCTGCCGAGACCGCGCTCTCCGAGGTCTTCGTGCCGCCCGAGGGCGCCTGGAGCCCGCGCGGCATCGACATGACCACCGACGGCGTGGTGTGGACGCCGCTCGCGAGCGGGCACATCGCGAGCTTCGACCGCAGGAAGTGCAAGGGGCCGCAGAACGGACCAGGGGCGGCGAGCGGCAAGCTCTGCCCGGAAGGCTGGACGTTATTCAGGATGCCCGGGCCGCAGTTCAAGGGTCTGGACGCTGCGGGAAGCGCCAACCACGCCTATTACATCTGGGTGGATCGCTACAACACCCTGGGACTGGGGGCGAACGTGCCGATCGCTTCGGCCAACGGCGCCGAGTCGCTGCTCGCGGTAGTGGACGGGAAGATGGTGGACCTTCGTGTGCCGTATCCGCTGGGTTTCAACACCAAGCTCGTCGACGGCCGCATCGACGACCCGAACGCCGGCTGGAAAGGCAAGGGGCTGTGGACGATGTCGGGCACGCGCACCGTGTTCCACAACGAAGGCGGCACGCAGAACCAGCCGAAGGTCTACAAGATCCAGATTCGTCCCGATCCGCTCGCGAACTGACGTATCGCTGAACAGCGATACCTTCCCAAAACAAAACGCCCCGGGGATCTTCCCGGGGCGTTCTTGCTTCAACCCCAAGGAGGATTCGACATGACCGCCAGGAAACCCGTTCGCATTCCCGCCGCTTTCACCGCTCTTGCATGCGGCGCGCTCGCCTTTGCCTTCACCACAGCGCCCGCGCGAGCGCAAAGCGGCAGCCATCTGGAAATCATCCACCACCCGAACTACGACAAGAGCGTGTTCATGCCGTTCTCGCCGGCGATCAAGATCAAGAGCGGGAAGATCCTCTGGCTCGCCGGCGGCACCGCGCTGCCCGTGTACCACGACCATCCGCACAAGCGCGAGCAGATCCTCAAGTACCTGACGAACGACCTGGAAAGCCAGGTGCGCCAGGCGATGGACGGCATCATGGAAACGCTGAAGGCGGCGGGCGCCTCGCCCAAGGACGTGGTGCACGTCTTCATCTTTCGGGCTCGCCCGCGCATGGGCGACATCGGCAAGGCGAGCGCCGTGGTGAATTCCTACTTCGCGCCCCACAACCACAAGCCGACTACGACCAACCTCGCGGTGCTCGAGCTGGGCGAGCCGGAGCAGCTGGTGGAGATCCAGGTCGTCGCAGTCGTGGATTGACCTGCCGCGCCGGCCTGCGGAAGGGCGCCGGGCGCGCCGCTACACCTTCAGGCGCGGCGATCCTTCGTCGGCCATGCTTCGACCGAGATCGATCGCGTAGCGGACAGCGCCTTTTGCCGTTTCGAACAGCGGGGTCAGCCCGGGAAACGACTGGCTTTTTGACAAGGCGTTCGCGCACGCCATCCGCGTCATCGTGAGCCGGGGCTGCCACTTGTTCCCGTCGGTGAGGCGACACGCGCTCGCCTCGATCAAATATCTCCCGCGCTCCTCGCGCTGCATGGGCATGAAGCTCCTTCATTGCAGCGATCACGGTAACACATTTACTGATCGCTCAATGAAGGCCGCGCGGGGTCAGACGGCTTTCAAATCGACTGCGGACGTTTTGCCGTTCTGCCCTTGCTCGAGCTCGTAGGAGATCTTTTGATTCTCGTTGAGATTGCCGAGTCCGGCGCGTTCCACCGCCGAAATGTGCACGAACACGTCCTTGGACTTGTCGTCAGGCTGAATGAAACCGAAACCCTTGCTCGGGTTGAACCATTTCACGGTGCCGATAGGCATGGATGCTCTCCATGGATGTCGCCCCGAGCCGGATTGCGCGGGGCATCAAATTAGCCGTGGGAGAAACCAGAATCGGCGCACCCCGGAAGGGATGCCGAGGACTGACCCAAGTGGAATTCGATGCCGCAAGTATGGTCGGTGCGGCGTGCAATAGCAAGGACACCGCGAAGTGCGTTGGAGCCGGCGGCGCAAACAAAAACGGCCGAGCGCGCGTCTCGGCCGTTGTTCCTGGAAAGAGAACGGTCCGGCTCAGGTGCCGCGCCCCCACAAGCCGCAGTAGCGCCGCGTCACGAATTGCAGGTTGTTCTCGTAGCCGGGCCACTTTTCGTACTGCGGCAGCTTGACCTCCTTCTCCGCCGGCTCCCAGCATTTCCCTTCGCGCGCGGCGACCTTCACCGCCGCCGAGGCGTCCTGCAGGAAAGCGAGCTGGTCTTGGGCGTCCTTCTTCGTTCCCAGCCGGTCGCCGGGCACACCGGGATGGCCCGGGATCAGGCGCTCCCAATCCATCGCCAGCACCTGCTTGATCGATTGTTCCGCTTCGAGCGGATAGAAGTCGATCATGCCGCGCCCCGGCACCGAGCCGACCGGGAGGAAGTCGACAACGAAGATGATCTTTTCCTTGGGCAGGCGCATGACGAGCGAGCTGTCGGAGTGGTTGAGACCGAGATAGGTCAGCTCGAGCGCGGTGCCACCGAGCGTGATGGTCCTCTTCTCGTCGAACGTCTCGTCGGGCAGCGGCGTGGCCGGATCTCCGAGGACCGCGAGGCGTTCCTTGGCCTTCTTGTGCGCGATGATTTTCGCGCCCGCGTCCTTGAATGCCTGGCCGCCGGCGACGTGGTCGTAGTGGTGATGGCTGTAGACGAGGTACTTGATCGGCTTGTCGGTGACCTTCCTGATCTCGGCGACATAGATCGCTCCGCCGGCCGGACGCCCGTAGGCGACCGGGTCGGTGGCGATCACGCCGTCCCGGGTGACGACGAACATCGCCTGGTGATTGCCGTTGCGGAAAATGTATACGCCTTCCGTGCCGTCGACCTTCGTCGTCGCGATCTGCGGGCGTGCCGGCGCCTGCGACCAGGCCGCGGAAGCGGCCGCCGCCAGCCCGCAGGCAAGAGCTGCAAGAAATGCGCGTTTCATGTCTCCTCCTTGTGTGATTGTGTGGTGCTCTGCTAGAACAGGCCGCAGACCGCGATTATTCCCCTTGTACCGGGCCTCTTTCGCCATGCTACTTGGATTGCCCCGCCATGTCTGCTGCAAAGCGCTCCTGCCCCCCGCTCGGCGCGCTACACTTTCCCCATGCCGGAATCGCCGCGCCGCATCATCCACGTGGACATGGACGCGTTCTATGCGTCGGTGGAGCAGCGCGACGATCCCGCACTGCGCGGCCGGCCGGTCGCGGTCGGCGGCCCGGCGGAGTCGCGCGGCGTGGTGGCCGCGGCGAGCTACGAGGCGCGCGCTTTCGGCGTGCGCTCGGCCATCCCGATGGCCCGCGCGCTGCGCCTGTGCCCCGATCTCGTCATCGTGCGGCCCGATTTTGCGCGCTACCGCGCGGTCTCGCAGCAGGTGATGGAGATCCTGCGATCCTGCACGCCTCTCGTCGAGCCGCTGTCGCTCGACGAGGCCTACCTGGATGTCACCGACAATCTCTGGGGCGAGCCACTCGCGAGCAATGTCGCGAAGAGGCTGAAAGCGCTCATTCGAGAGCAATTGAATCTAAGCGCCTCGGCGGGCGTCGCGCCCAACAAGTTCCTCGCCAAGATCGCCTCGGGCTGGAAGAAGCCCGACGGGCTCACCGTGATCGCGCCCGAGAAAGTCGAGGAGTTCCTTCGCGAGCTGCCGGTCGAGGCGCTCTCGGGCGTGGGTCCGGTCACCGCGAAGAAGCTGCGCGCAATCGGCATCGAACGGCTGCTCGACGTGCGCGCGGCGGAGGACGAGCGGCTGCACGGCGCGGTGGGAAGCCTCGCCGGCTGGTTGAAATCGCTGTCGCGCGGCGAAGACCCGCGGTCGGTCGAGCCCGACCGGCAGCGGAAGTCGCTCTCCGACGAAAACACCTACGAGAAGGACCTCACGGACCTCGAGCGGATCCGCGGCGAGATCGAGCGCATGGCGCGCCACACGGCCGAGGGCCTCGCGAAGAGGAAACTGCGCGCGCGCACCGTGACCATCAAGGTGCGCTACGCGGACTTCACCACCGTCACGCGCAGCCACACGGCCCACGCACCCACCTGCGATGCCGCCGAGATCGCCGCGCGCGCACTGGCCCTCCTGGCTCGCACCGACGCCGCGCGCCGGCCGGTGCGCCTGCTCGGGGTCGGCGCGCACGGATTGCTCGACGAGAGCGAGATCGTTCCTGTCCCCGGCTCGCTGCCGTTCTGACCGATATGAGAACGAGGGAGGCAATATGATCGACCGCCGCGAGTTCCTGAAAATTGCCGGCTTGACGGCCGCCTGGCCCTACGCCCGCGCATGGGCGCAAGCCCCCGGCGTCCTCGTCAACGATCTGCACTCGCAGCTCAATCCGACCCGCGTCGATCGCATCGTCGAACCGGAGACGTTCGATGCCGCGCGCGCGGCGATCGCCGCCGCCAGGCGCGAGCAGCGCGCCGTGTGCATCGCGGGCGGCCGCCACGCGATGGGCGCTCAGGCCTTCGCGACCGACGGCGTGCTGATCGACATCCGCAAGCTCGACCGCGTGCTCGGCTTCGACATGGAGCGCGGGCTGATCGAAGTCGAGTCCGGCATGCAATGGCCCAAGCTCCTCGCCGAGCTCACCGAGGCGCAGCGCGGGCGCGCGAAGCAATGGGGCTTCGCCCAGAAGCAGACCGGCGCCGACCGCCTCACCATGGGCGGCTGCCTCTCGGCGAACGTGCACGGGCGCGGCCTCACTCTTCCGCCTTTCGTGGGCGACGTCGAATCGTTCAAACTGCTCGACGCGACGGGCGATCTCAGGAACTGCAGCCGCACCGAGAATCCGGAGCTCTTCAGCCTCGCCATCGGCGGCTACGGCCTGTTCGGGTTCGTCTATTCGGTGACGCTGCGCCTCGTGCCGCGACGCAAGGTCGAGCGCGTGGTCCAGGTGCGCGACATCGCAGGGCTGCCCGCGGCCTTCGCCGGCCGCATCCGCGACGGCTTTCTCTACGGCGATTTCCAGTACTCGATCGACGAGAGCTCGGACGCCTTCCTTCGCCGCGGGGTCTTCTCCTGCTACAGGCCGGTAGCCGATTCGACGCCGATCCCCGCCGCGCAGAAGGAGCTCGCGGAAAAGGATTGGACCAACCTCCTCCTTCTCGCGCACACCGACAAGGCCGCCGCCTTCAAGCGCTACGCCGGCTACTACCTCACGACGAACGGGCAGGTGTACTGGTCGGACGAGCACCAGATGAGCATCTACCCCGACTACTACCACCGCGAGATCGACCGCAAGCTCAAGACGAATGCCACCGAGGCGATCACCGAGATCTATTGCGAGCGCGACGCGCTCGAGCGCTTCATGGTCGACGTGGCCGCGGACGCGCGCCGCAGCGAGACGGAAATCATCTACGGCACCGTACGTCTGATCGAAGCGGATCGCGAAAGCTTCCTCGCCTGGGCGAAGAAGCCCTACGCCTGCGTGATCTTCAACCTGCACGTGGAGCACACGCCCGGTGGCATCCGCCGCGCCTCCAGCGCGTTCCGTCGCCTGATCGATCTGGGTATCAAATACGGGGGCAGCTACTACCCGACCTATCACAAATACGCGACGCGCAAGCAGGTCCAGACCTGCTACCCGCAGTTCGCCGAATTCCTCAAGCTCAAGCTCAAGCACGATTCCGCGGAAGTCTTCCAGAGCGACTGGTACCGCCACTACCGGAAAATGTTCGCCTGATCCGCGTGCGCGAAGACCGGCCGAGCTCGACCGCCACCCTGATCGCCGCGGCGACCGTGTTCCTCGCGCGCGATGCGCGCGTGCCCGACCTCGTACCCCCGGGCGCCGCGGAGTGGTGTGCGCGCTGCCTCGAAGCACTTTCGGGTCTGAAAACCGTCGAGATGCTTTCGCACCCCGGCTTGCGCTGGGCGGCGCGTCTCGCGGAGCGCGCGACCGTGCCGGGCCTTCTCCTGCATTTCATGCTGCGCAAGCGCTGGATCGAGGAAGGCGTGCGCGCGGCGCTCGCCGAAGGCTGCGGGCAGGTGGTGGTCGTCGGCGCGGGCTTCGATACGCTGGCGCTGCGCCTCTCGCGCGAATTTCCGGGCGCGACCTTCATCGAAATCGATCATCCAGCGACACAGAGGTACAAGCGCCTTGCTGGCGAGGGCGCCGGCGCGGCGGCGAACCTGCATTTCATCGCGGCGGATCTTTCGCTCGTGCGGCTGCAGGACGCGCTCTCGGGCGGAGCGTACCGGCCCGAAGCGCGCTCGGTGTTCATCATCGAAGGGCTGCTCATGTATCTGACCGTTGCCGAAGTCGGGGGCGTTTTTACGGCGCTGCGCGAGCTCCAGCGCGCGGGCGGACGCGTGGTATTCACGGTGATGGAGCCGGCGCCCGATGGCCGCCCGGCGTTCCACAACGCGACGCCGCTCGTCACGCGGCTTCTGTCGCGTTGGAGCGAGCCCTTCAAGTCGGCGCTGTCGCGCGATGACGCGGCACGGTTTCTCGAGCGGTTCGGGTTCCGGACGCGCGCTCTTGCCGCCGCCGAGACCTTGCGCGAGACCTATCTCGCGCCGTCTGGCCGGGGAAACCTGACCCTCGCCCGGGGCGAAATGATCGTGCTGGCGGAATCGGCACCGAGATGATCTCCGAGCCGGCGACCCTGCTCACCGATTACGTCCTCGCGGGCGTGACGGCATGGCTCGCCTGGTCGCTGTTCCGCACGCGCGAGGGGCAGCGGGCCCGCGCGCTGTGGGCGCTCGCCTTCGCCGCGCTTGCGCTCGCTGCGGCGCTGGGCGGCACTTGGCACGGATTCGCGCCTTCCTTCGCCGCGATCGCGGTGGTCCTGGTCTGGAAAGCCACGGTGCTGTGCGTGGGAGTCGGAAGCTTCGGCATGCTCGCCGGCTCCGCGATGTCCACCACCGCGGGCAACGCGAGGAAAGCGCTTCTCGCAGTCGCGGCGGCGAAGCTCGCGGTCTATTCGGCGTGGATGGTCGGCCACAGCGAGTACATCTACGTGATCGCGGACACGGGCGCGGCCTTGATACTGGTCGCCGCCCTGCACCTCCGGTCCGCTGCCCGCGACAGCGCCTCGCGCTGGATCCTCGCCGGAGTCGGCGTCTCCGTGCTCGCAGCAGGCGTGCAGGCAAGCGGTTTCGCGCCGCACCGGAATTTCAATCACAACGATCTCTACCACGTCATCCAGATCGTCGCGATGATCCTGTTCTACGCGGGCGCCGGACGCTTGCGCGACGGCAGCTAGCCGGTCTCGAGCGGCTCGATCAGCTTCTCGCTGTCTTCCTCCGTGCGGTTGATGCCGCGCCCCACGCGCACGAGATCGAAATCGGTTTGCGCGTGCTCTTCGATCAGCGCGGCCGCCTCGGCCGGATCGGTGCGCGCGGGGTCGAGCCATTGCGCGTGCGCTTCATCGGGCAGCACGACCGGCATGCGCTCGTGGATCTCGCCGGCGCGCCCCGCGCCCGGGCGCGTCAGAATGGCGCAGGTCAGCGTCGGCTCGGGATCGCCCGGGTCTTTCCATCTGGACATGAGCCCCGCGAAGCACAGCGGCCGGCGGTCCTTGCGGGTGATGTAGTAGGGCTGATTGACCTTCACGACCTCGCCCGTCGCCTTGTCGACGCGCATCTCCTCGCGCCATTCGTACCAGCCGAGCGCCGGCAACAGGCACCGCGCGCGCGAAAACGCCTCGCGCCACATGCCGTTCGCCGCGGCGGTCTCGAACTTCGCGTTGAAGCTGCCGCGCGGGGGCTTGGCTTCCTTCCACCAGTACGGCACGAATCCCCAGCGCGCGTGCGCAAGCTCGATCCCGGGGTCGGCGTCGCGCCTGAGCATGATCACGCGCATCGTCGGCGCGACGTTGTAGCGCGGCTTGCCGAAGGGCGCCTTCCAGTTGCGGCGGCCGATGTGCCAGGCGCGCTCGACCGCGGCTTCATCGGGAGAGACGAACCGCCCGCACATGCCGGCATTCTATCGCGCCGAAGCGCGCCTATAATCCCGCAATGACCCCGAACGCCGCAAAAATCGAAGGCCTGGTGCGCGAGCTGCTGGCCGAAATCGGCGAGGATCCGCAGCGCGAAGGATTGGTGAAGACCCCGCAGCGGGTCGCCGCTGCCCTCGCCTTCCTGACTTCCGGCAGCCGCGCCGACGCGGCCAAGCTGATCAACGGAGCGATCTTCACGCAAAAGACCAACAGCATGGTCATCGTGAAGAACATCGAGGTCTACAGCCTGTGCGAGCACCACATGCTGCCGTTCTTCGGACGCTGCCACATCGGGTACATCCCGAACGGCCGGGTGTTCGGCGTCAGCAAGCTCGCGCGCCTGGTCGACATGTACGCGCGGCGCCTGCAGCTGCAGGAGCGGCTGACCGAGCAGATTTCCCAAGCAATCATGGATTCGATCGACGCGGCGGGCGTCGGCGTGATGATCGAGGCCCGCCACCTGTGCATGATGATGCGCGGCGTGGAGAAGCAGAACTCCGTCATGATCACTTCGTCGGTCGTGGGCACCTTCCGCGAGTCCGCCGCGACCCGGGAGGAGTTTCTCGGCCTCATCGGGCAGCGGGGAGCGTAGCTCAGCGCAGAGCGCGCCACGCGCTCGCGAGCCAGGGCTGCTGCTCGCGCGGCAGGCCTTCGGGCCGGTAGTAGTGCGTCAGCTCGGCGAACCCCGCGGCGGTCATGAAGCGCCGCCAGGTTTCCAGATCGTGAAACGCGCCGTAGCGCCCGCGGCTCCAGCCCTCCTCGTTTCCGCCGTGCGGGTTCGAGCTGAACAGCACGCCGCGCGGCTTGAGCGTCGCATGCAGCTCGCGCAGGACGCGCGGCAGCTCCTGGCCCGGCACGTGAAACAGCACCGCGTTGGCGAACACGCCGTCGAAGCGCGCATCGGGCAGATCGAGGCCGAACAAATCCTGCCGCCACACCTCGCAGCCGCTGTGCTCGCGCGCCATGGCTGCGAAGCGCTCCGATCCCTCCAGCCCGATTGCGACGTGGCCGAGCCCGGCGAACGTCTTCAAGTCCCGCCCCGGCCCGCACCCCAGGTCGAGAATCGCGAACGGCGGCTCGCCCTCGATGTATCTGAGCAGCGCCGCGATGTTCTGGCTGACGTCGTGATCGCGCGTGCCCTTCCAGAAGTCCCCGGCGCGCTGGTCGTAGTGGTCCAGGGTCCGCGCGGAGATGTCGTCCAGGTCCTGCCGCTTGAGGGTCATGTTCGAGAGTTTCGCCTCACGCGGCGCTCTCCCTCACCACCGTGGTGATACGCCAGCGTGCGAACTCCGTCTCGAATTCCGGCAGCGCGAGGAATCCCATGCAGGAGTACGCGCCCGGCTGCGCGACGCCGCCTTGCGCGAGCTTGCGCGCGAGCAGGATGGCGGCCATGCAGGGAATCTCGGGGCCGTGCTGCGCGTCGGCCGTCAGGTGCCATTCGATCCGCGCCCGGCTTCCGTCGGGTCGCCTGCCCGTAACGTTCACCAGCATGCCGCCGAGCTCGCCGCCGAAGGCGTCCATCCACGAGGCGATCCGGGCGAGGGGCTTCGCCCAGCGCTCGATCGGCAGTGCCATGCCCCGCCGGCGCAACAGGGCGGCGAGCCACAGAGCGAGTTGCTGCGCGGTGCTTTCGAGCGAGGCGCGGAACTCCATCGTCAGTACGCCGGGATAGCGCTTCGGAAAGAGCTCGAGGTCCGGAACGTCGCAGGCGGCGGCCCAGCGCGCGCCCAGCCCGTAGAAGCGCATGCGCTTGAGCTCCTGCCAGCCCCACGCGTCGCGCCACGCGCCGCCGCTGCGCCACTTGAACCGCCGCCCGGCGTAGCCGAGCACCGCCGCGACCGTCGCTTCTCCCCGCGGCGCGCGCTGTCCCGGCGCGATCGCGATCTGGATCTCCTCGATCTGCGAAAGGCGCGCGCTCAGGCTGTCGATCACGGCCGACGAAAGGGCGGGCACGCTGCTCGCGCCCGAGATGGCCAAGCGCTGCGCCGCGCGCGCGGCCGGATGGACATAGTAGGGAAAGCGCGTCACGAACTGCCGGCCGTCGGCGAGATCGAGGTAGTGCGCGCCGGCCGCCATCGCGGCGAGCGCGACCCGGTAGTCCTGAGACTGGAACGGCCCTGCGCAATGGATCACGAGGCCGGGGGCGAGGCGCGCGAGCGCGCGCGGGAAGTCGTGCTCGGAGTGATCCAGCCGCGCGTGCTGCAGGTTCAGATCCGCGAGGCCGCCCTGCCCTCTCTCCGGATGGCGGCCCGCGGCGACGACCTCCATCGCGGGCGAGCCGGCGAGCCCGCGGCAGACGCGAGAGCCGAAATTGCCGTAACCGCCGATCACGACGACGCGCATGGATTGTCCCTCGAGAGCAGAGCGCGATCCCTAGGTCGAATCCTGGCCACCGGAGAAAAGCACCAGAGC
>Ga0209488_10001861_pt1 | contig 17824 bp, 14 predicted proteins | sample Rivendell_Oct201_8_FD_188349 | JGI IMG/M metagenome (GOLD analysis project Ga0209488, IMG submission 188349) | Vadose zone soil microbial communities from the Eel River Critical Zone Observatory, Northern California, USA -... | ecosystem: Environmental > Terrestrial > Soil > Vadose zone >...
GAAGCTGGCGATCTCAAGTCTTGTCTGTGTAACGTTGATCACTCCATTGGCATCGTCCAGTCCGACGGGCGAATCCACGGTGTGCAGGTTGGCATTCACTATCTTGATCTGCCCGTTTAAGTTCGTGCCTCCACCGTAGCGCTTTGAATCAAGATCAAATTGCAACTGGCCGGAGCTTGTAATATCCGGAACAAACAATTGTGCAATGCCCAGGTCAACATTGCCCTTCACCAGGAAAGATGCGGGCTTGGGCGGGGTTACAGGTACTATTGCCTGCGCGTCAATGCTCGTGCCAGTGCCCCGAATTGAAGTGGGTTGCAACGTGGCGGTCCCGTTCGTGTAATCCACGCGGATCGGTTTGGCCGCCGCCAACTGGAATTGCTTGTAATGAAGGTCAAGGTTTGGAATTTCCAGGTGCGCTTCCAGGCGGTTCTTGTCTGCCAGCGGCCCGCGTACTGTCACGTGCAATTCCGTCTGGCCTGAAAGATCAGCCGCCTGCGCCGGAGCATAGAGCGCCACCAGCGGCTGGAAATTGATCTTTCCACTATCAAGATGGACATCCGCCATGTACGGCGTTTCTATTCCCACCGTGCCGCGCGCTTTGATAAAGACCTTGGCTACGTCCGAATCGAGCGCAATCGTGGCCACATGGTTCTGCACCGTGGTTTGGAACTTGATTCCCTGGACGGTCTGCTTTTGCATCTGCAGTTGCGGGACCTCGATCGTTGCCGTAAGTTGCGGATCTTTTACCGTGCCTTTGCCGCTTACGTTCAGGTTCACGCCGCCGGCAATCTGCATGTTGCGTGCCTGGACCGTCTGCAATTTCTCCAGGCGGAAATTCTGCGCCTGGACGTGCGCATCGTATCCCTCGGTTTTAGGGAAATAATCGATGTCGGCCCGAGCCGTGCCTGCTGGCATCTGCACCGTCAGATTTGCTTTGACTGTGTTCCCATCGCCCTCAAACTTTACGCTCAGGTTCTGGATTGACTCCGTTGAAACCTTTGCCTTCGTAACCGTAATGGTTCCCTGCCCGATCGGGTTGAGTTGCGATCCATGTACGGAAAGGTTGAGAGCCAGCGTGCCGCTCACGGGATAAGTCTTGTTCGCGAGCCGCTCCAGGTCGGCAATGGAAATCTGGGAGCCGGAGATATTCGCGGTGATCGGACTGGAAGAGGTGTAGGCCCATTGCTTCAATTTGGCTTGCGCGCTGAAGTTGATGCGGCCCTGCGGCACAGGGGTTCCCTGATCGCGCCGGTTTTGCGCGTTCTGGGATGGTAGCGCAGCTTCCAGATCGCCATTACTCAGCGTCACCTGCGACGGGTTCGCGGTAAAAGCGATTTGCAGCACCTTCCACGAGCTGCCTTTCACGCGGAAGTTGCGCGCGTCCATCTGGCCATTGATCTGGGGAGCCGTGAGTGATCCGCTGACCGTCGCATTCACGCTGGCCGTGCCATAAAGTCCCAGCTGTTGCGCCGGTGGTTGTCCTGGAGCTGGCTTTTGCAAAGCCGCAGCCAGAGTTTCAAGTTCGTGCAGGTCATTGGATCGAACAGCAACCTGCAACTCCGACCGGTCGCTGATCTTGCCGTTCAGGTTGACGCTGGTTTGCGGCGTACGAATGTAGCTATTAGTCAACGCTAGCTGCTTGTTCGTCGCGGCATAGTCCGCGTGAATTATTCCGTTCAGCGGCGTTGGCTGCCCTTGTCCGATGCTGGCTTTGATCGTGGCATCACTGTGAGCAACAACATTGTCGAGTGTCTTGGCCCAGTGGGCGTTCGCGTCGGCGTCGATCCTTCCGCTCAAGTGTGCCTGCCGCATGGATGCATTGTGCGTCGCAGCTTGTGCCTGATCGAGCGACAAGCCTTTCAGTGAAGCTTGCAACTGCGCTATCGATGCGCCCGCCACGTCTCTAACCGTCAGCTTGCCGCTGAGCGTGCCGCCCATGATCCGGGCGCGAATATCCTTTACCTCAGCATTGCCGCCTGAAAGTTGGTAGTGCGCATAAAGGTCTCGCACTTCCGTCTGCAAACTCGGCGTCTTCACGTTCAGCCCATTGCTGCTGACATTGCCAGCCACGGAAACCGTCTCCAGCATCGGCCGGTTTGGGTCCGCCTTGTATTTCAGTTGCCCTGTCAGCTTCACCGTACCTCCCGGTAGCGAAGGGTCTTTCAAAATTCTTTTGAAATCATTTGTGACCAGCGTGGCTTCGTACCCACCCGTAGCCTGCATGTTCGGTGAACTGTAATTGTTAACCGTAGCATTTAACGCGATTCGCGATTCGCCGGCAGCGAGATCGAGCTTGTCCAGCGTGAACTGCTGCGACGTGACGCCGAATTTCGCCTGAAGATTGTGCTCTACCGGCGCATACTTCCCATAAACGATTTTGCCCGCACTGTAACCAAGGTCGCCGGAATATTTCTTCTGCGCAGAATCGTAGTTGGCGCTGACCGCAAAGTTATGCAGGTCCGCCTCCAGCGGCGTCTTCTGGTCGTTGTAATAAATTTCGCCGTTATTCAGGCGCAGTTCCCGTATTGCCAGATCAAAAACATTCGTGTTGCTGCTGCTCGTGCTTTTCTTTTCCGGTTTGGGCAGGTTGTTCTCGCCCGCCTTGTTTACCGCCATGCGCGCGACTGGGTGATCGACAATGATGTCCCGTACGTGCCATTTGCGACTCAACAATGAATCAATAGTCAAGCCTACCTGCAGATGGTCCACTGCCAGAAGCGGCTGATTGGGATCGGGTTCTTTGCCATGAACCACTACGTTGTAAAGGTCCATGCTCAGGTTCGACAGCCGAAGGTTGAAGTCTCGCACCTCAAGCCTGGCGCCGGTCGATTCCCTGACGCTGTTTTCCACCTTCGCCAGAATGCTCCGGCGAAAACCTTCGTTGTGGTCGAGCAACAGCACCAGCGTGACTACCATGCCCAACAGCAGCACAACAACAACCGCCAGGTTCCACAGAACGATTTTTTTCCACTTCTTCACTTGTTCACCATTTCAAAAGCTCACCATTTCAGAATGCCTGTCCCAGCGTCACAAAGAACTGCAATGTCTTGACTCCCGGTGGCGCATTCAGCAGATGTCCTATATCGATGCGGACCGGTCCCACCGGCGTTTTGTAACGCGCCCCGAACCCGACGGTATGGGTTAGGTCAGAAGCCACGTTCTTGAAACTCACGTTGGAATAAACGTTTCCACCGTCATAAAACACCGCCCCGCCCAGAGTTCCGCCAATCAGCGGCGGTGAGATGCCCAACGGAAAGCGCAGTTCGGAATTCAAGATCACAAGTTGCTTGCCGCCCACCGGCACCGAAATTTTTTCGCCGCAGTTCGGATTGTCCGCCGGACAGACCAAAACATCTCGTTGCGGTCCGGCACCATTCAGGCTGAAGCCACGGAGTGTGCTGCCGCCGCCGGAAAAAAAGCTTTCACTGATGGGAATGTGGCTGCCGCCAAACGCATGTTCCATTCCCAGACGCAGGCTGTTGGCCCATACCAACGACGAATCGCTTGTAAGCGACTTGTAGTAAGCAGTCTGTCCCAGAAATCGCCCGAAACTTGTGCTCGACCCCATGAAGCCCGGGTTCATATCCACCTGAAAGCTCTCATAAATTCCCTTGTGCGCGTCCAGCGGGTTGTCGCGTGAATCACGGCTGAAGGAAGCTGATAGGGATGACAGACGCACGTTCTGGTCTTCCGTCCGCACCAGGTCTGGTATTGTGATGTTTGATAAATTCGTGCGCCGGAAGTCATAGCGGAAGATCACAGATTTTTGCCGGTTTTTATCCAGGTAGTGTTGAAACTGGATTCCCGCTCCGCCCAGACGCGCGGTAAAAATCGGATTTTCGCTTGTTCGTTCAGCGGAGAACGTGACGGTAGAACTCCAGCCGGTGTTCCAGATCGTGGGGTTCGCCAAGCTAGCGGCTGCTCGCTGGTCAAGACGTCCGCCGAACGCGGAAAGCGTTAGCGTCTCTGCCCGGCCGCGGAAGTTTCTGCGCGTGTATTCGATCGATCCTTCCGGCCCCCAGAAAGTCTGCTGGCTGGTGGCGAATTTTGTTGGCAGTCCGATGGGAGGCAGCCCTGGCAGAGCGATGGTGCCGCTGGGAATACTTCCACCGCGGTTGATCACCTGAAAACCAAATCCGTACGCGATCGAATTCCGCTTTGATTCGTGCAGCTTCACCAGTACCTCGGCCTTGGGATCGTCAGTGATTGGCTGGCGGGTATCCACGCTGGCCCAGTCAAACACGCCCAGGGTATAGAGTTGGCTTTCACCGCGCAGCAACGCTGTCTCGCTTAGTGGCTTGTCGACCTTGATGTTCGCATTGCGCGCGACAATTTCCGGCCTCGTATGCCGCGCCCCAATCGACTCCACGCTGGCTGTGTGCACTTGCGGTCCTTCTTCCACCTCATAAACCACGTGCACATGATGGGGATCGTCTTTCGTATGCTCCACTTTCGATTTGAACGTCACGTTCAGAAAGCCCTTGTCCAGGTACGTCGCCATGATCTGGTCGCGGTCCTTGGTCAGCAATTGAGTGGAATATGGTTTCCCCGGCTCCAGGTTCATGCCCTTGGGCGCAAGCTCCTGCTGGGTGAGGGCCTTATTGCCCTCCAACTGCAATGATTCCACCACGTCGCGTACGCCTTCTTCCACCTGGAACGCGAGTTGGAGTTCGTTATCTTTGTTCACCACTTTCGGCGTGACTTTTACCTGGCTGTATCCAGCGCCACGGTAGATGCCTTCAATATTCTTCACGCTCTTGCGTACCAGTTGTTCGCTGTATTTCCCGTGCGAGAAAGGCATCATTGGCACGTGCTTCGTCACTAGCACGTGCGATTTCAGGTCTTTGTCGGAAAAATGTTCATTGCCGTGAAACTCAACCGCATCCACTTTACCGCGCGGCCCTTTTACGATTTGGTACAGGACGGTTACTCCGGATGGCTGCTTCTGTATCTGGCTCTGGACTTTTGCCCCGAAATAGCCTTTCGCCTGAAAGTATGACGTCAGATCCTGTGCACCTTCATTCACCAGATCGGGATCCACAGCATTTTCCTGGTACATGGGGATTAGTTTTTTCTGGGTACGTCCCCAGACGTGCGCCCCGGCCAGCTTAATCTCGATTTTCGGCCCTTCGGTTACGTCATACTTGATATCAGTCCGGTTGGTTTCCGCGTTGTATAGCGTTGAGACCAGCTTCACCCGGCCCGCAAGGAAATGCTGTTTTCCCAACTGCTGTTGGAGAAAAGCAGTTGCCGCGGTCAGTTTCTTGAGAGAGTACGGTTTACCCGGCTTGATATAAGCGCCTTTGATTCGAGCCCGGATGCTGCGCAGACTTGTATTCAGCCTCTTGGTTTGTTCCTCCGATACGCCTGCAAGAATCACGTCTCCAAACTTGGCGCGCTTCTTCAAGTTGATGTCATATTCCACGTTGACCACGCCGTGTGCCTGGTCGGTTTGCATCTTCGGTTCCACGGTGGCGAGAAAAAATCCTGTGCGATGAAAAAATTCCAGCAGACTCGATTCAGCCTCTTCCACTTTTTCCTGGGTGAAGGGTTCCTGCTTGGAATAGTTGGCAGCTTGCAGCAGACGTGTGTAGGAAAACGTTTTCTCTGCCTTAGGAAACGTGTAAACCCCAAAATAGTAGGCCGGCTTCAGTACAAATACCACGTGTACCCCCTCGGCCGCCGGCGTTACCTGGACTTCTACATCTTTAAAATCTCCGGCTTTCTTGAGTGCTGCCACGGTTTCATCGACTTTGGCTTGCGCGTAGGGCGCATTAACGGGCTGCGCGATCAAAGCCCGAAGCTTCCGAGGAGTACCGTCGGGCTGGCCCGCCAGTTGCACTGACGAGACGCGTTGGCCTTCATAGGACACAGCCGCCGATGTAGCTTCAATCTGCTGCGAATGAAGTTTGGGCGCCAGTGAGGTCAGCCCCGCCGCCACCGCCACTACGAGTAAAGTGCCGATCCGCCTCCGAAAGGTTTTCATTGCGCTAAAGGTCTGCCATTCTGCCCGGCCAGGGATGCCGCAGCTCTACCAAAGCAACTGATTGATTAGAGTTGAGAGAGAGACTTCTTGTTGCTCCCTCTGAGAGAACTGTCTGCAAACGCACTGTAATTCGGGTTTAAACAGAGTTGCTGATCGCTTGGTCTGTAATCAGCAGAGCTGCTGATCGGAGCTCGATTCGCCGGTGTGATTCAACCTGGCGTGTCAACTCGCCTGTTCCACCGAAGCATCCAATCTGCAAGCAGGCTGGTAGTGGCGCCAGCCGGGGAGACACTGATGCTTTGGACTGTTTTTGCAATTCTGCTGTTGTTATGGCTGTTGGGTTGGGGGTTTCACGTAGCGGGAAGTTTGATTCACCTGATTCTCGTAATCGCCCTGGTGGTGCTGCTGGTTGAGGTGATTACAGGACGCAGAGCAGCTATTTGATTGCAACATCATGTTATCGGGAACACTGGTTTAGCTTCCGCCGGAGTCTGGCATGGACATTCTTTACCGCGAATTTCCAAGCCTGGCCAATTTGGCGTCGATTTCACTCAAAGCCTGGCGCAAAGATGCCGTGTAACGCTCATTGGTGGAAGCTTCAATCTGATGCACGATATAAGCGCGGGAAAGCGTTAGGCTATCGCGCTCGTGCCGGTCTTTCTTCTCGCCGTCAGTAAGCGGGGGCTTTGAGCCTGAAGCCGGTGCGTCATTGGCATTTTCCATTTGCGCCTCCACCGATTTGCTTTCCCAACCTCTAGCCATATCTCCAAATTATAAAGATATTGTGCGGATTCCGAGCTGCTCCTTCCGGCAAGAATTTATAATCCACGCACGATGAATAAATACCCTCTGATCCTGGCTTGCGCTCTGGCGACTTGGTTTTGCGGCATAGCCATGGCCCAACCCCAGCCTGCACTTTCACCGGAACACCAGACCGCCCGCGACATTTTTAAGCAGCTCATCGAAATCAATACCACCGACACACCAGCGGGGAACGTGACGATTGCGGCCGAAGCCATGGCCGCCCGCTTTCGCGCTGCCGGATTCGCTCCCGAAGATATCCATGTAGATGGGCCACTGCCGAACAAGAAGAACCTCGCCGTCCGCTTTCACGGCCGCGGTCCCGGAAAGCCCATCCTGTTTCTCGCCCACCTGGACGTGGTCGAAGCGCTGCGCCAGGACTGGTCCATTGACCCGTTTAAGCTCAATGAGGTGGATGGCTTCTTTTATGGCCGCGGCACATCGGATATCAAACAGGGCGACACCATTTTGGTCGCCAACTTTATCCGCCTCAAGAAAGAAGGTTGGATTCCAGCGCGTGATCTGATCATCGCGCTCACAGCGGACGAAGAAGGAGGCCAATCCAATGGCGTGCAATGGCTCACCAAGAACCATCGCGACTGGATTGATGCCGAATACTGCATCAACACCGACGCCGGCGATTTTGAAACCAAAAAAGGCAAACGCCTGTTGCTGGGCATGCAGACCAGCGAAAAGAATTATGTCGATTTTCGCCTGGAAGTGAAGAGTAATGGCGGGCACAGCTCTCGTCCGGTGAAAGACAACGCCATATACCACCTGTCGCAAGGCCTGGCCCGCCTCGCGGATTTTGATTTTCCAGTGAGTCTCAATGAGACCACGCGAGGATACTTTGAGCGCACCGCCTCCCTGGAAGCTCCAGCCACCGGCGCCGACTTTCATGCCGTGGCCGGTTCCGATCATGCCAAAGCCGACGACGCCGCCAAACGTCTCGGCCAGTCAGCATTCTTCAATGCGCTTCTCCGCACCACCTGCGTGGCCACGCGTCTTGAAGGCGGACACGCTAATAACGCTCTACCCCAAACCGCAGCCGCAAACGTCAATTGCCGCATGCTGCCGCAGGATTCATTGCAGAACGTACAAGACACACTGAAGCGCGTGCTGGCGGATGATCGTATCGTGGTGACCATCGTGGGTGAAGCCATTCCAGCGCCCGCTTCCGCTATCAATCCGGCAATCGTAAGCAAACTGGAAGCTCTCAGCAGCAAATTGTATGGCGGCCTTTCCATTGTTCCTGTCATGGATACAGGCGCCAGCGACGGCAAGTACCTTCGCATTGCCGGAATCCCCGCGTATGGTGTTCCCGGCGTGTTTGAAGATGTGGACGACGTACGCGCGCATGGCAAAGACGAACGCATCGGCGTGAAGGATTTTTACGATGGTGTGGACTTCTATTATGAATTCATCAAATCCCTGGGCGCGCAATAGTCACCCCAAGGCTAGCCGGCATGGAAGGAGAGACAATGGCAGCTCCACTGAATGACTCCGATGCCATTACTGTCCGCCGCAGTGAGTTGGCTTGTCCCGCGCATTCTCTCAAGATGATGGCCAAAGCCGCGGCCAGCGAAGCGGACGAGATTGTCTTTGACCTGGAAGACGGCTGCGCTCCTTCGCAGAAAGTCGCCGCGCGCATAACGCTGGTTGAGGCCTTTACTACTCTCGATTTTCGCGGGAAGATTCGCGCCTTTCGTGCCAATGGGATCCAAACAAAGTTTTTCTATCGTGACGTAATTGACGTGGTTGAAGCAGCCGGTAGAAACATTGATGTAGTCGTGGTTCCAAAGGTACAAGATGCTGCAGACGTAATCTTCGCCGACCGCCTGTTGACGCAGATCGAGCAAAACATCGGGCTTCCCATCGGACGCATCCGGTTGGAAGTGCTGATTGAGAGCGCGAAAGGCGTCCTCCATGCCGAGCAGATTGCAGCTTCAACGCCTCGACTGGCTGGCTTGATTTTCGGCGTGGTGGATTATGCGGGCAATATCGGTGCGCGCGATGCAGTACGCGAACAGTTTTCGCTTTATCACTACCCCAAGGCCAAGACGGTGGCCGCAGCGCGGGCCGCGGGCATTAGCGTTGTAGATGGCGTCACGCTTCAGTTTCGCGATTTGCACCAGTGCGAGCATGACTCGATTTCGGCCGCGCAAATGGGATTTGACGGCAAGTGGGCCATTCATCCCGATCAGGTGCCTGTCATCAACCGTGTTTTCACTCCGTCATCGGAAGAAATTACGCGAGCGCAGGAGATTATCAACCTTTACGAACAGGCTGACCTCAACTCCGGGACTGGAGCAATGGTCTACAAAGATGAGATGGTGGACGCCGCCAGCTTGCCTGTCGAACGCAAGAAGCTGGCGATCGCCAGAAAGACTGGGTTGCTGTAAGAAGGCTGCTCCCACAACAAAATATTGGACGCTATGGAAACAAAAACTCAATCGCTACTCGATTTGATCAGCTATTCCAAGCTTTACGATCTGGCGCAGCCATATTTCGTCGGTATGCCGCATCACCCTTCGCATCCGCCATTTCTTTTCAGCCTGACCAAGATGCACGGTGACTATGTAATGCCGAATGGCGGCAGTTCCACGTCTGAAGCGCTGGCTCTGGGTGGCCACCTGGGCACGCATATTGACGCGCTATGTCATTTTTCCTGCGGCGGCAAACTCCATGGCGGACATGACGTGGCTTCAGCGCAATCCTACAGTGGCGGGATGCAGGAGCATTCCATCGACACGCTGGCTCCCATTGTGCGCCGGGGCGTTCTCCTCGATATCGCTGGACACCAAAACGTAACAAGCCTGCCCACCGATTTTGAGATCACGCCCGAGCACATGGAAGCCTCCGTCGGCACCTGCGGAATCGAAATCAAGTCCGGTGACATCGTGTTGCTGCGCACGGGATGGGGTGCATTCTTTTCAGACGTTCCGCGCTTTGAGTCCCAGATGCGTGGCCCGGGGCCTTCTGAAAAGGCAGCGCGATGGCTCAGCAGTAAAGGCATTTTCGCCGCCGGGTCAGACACCATCAACTTTGAACTGGTCCCCTCGCGCACCATGCCGGTCCATGTGCACCTGTTGGTGGAAAGTGGCATTCATATTATCGAGTGTCTCAACCTGGAACAACTGGCTGCCGGGCATGTCTATGAATTTGTATTTGTCGCCGCTCCCTTGAAGATTCACGGAGGTACCGGCTCGCCAATCCGGCCGTTTGCTCTGACCGCGTAAGCGCCTTATTGCGATGCTTAAGCCAGGGGAATTAGAATACGCCGTTCCGTAACAACGCTCGCGACCACGCCTATGTCTTCCTCCACACATGCCGGTCTGCGCCAGGAACTGAAGAGTGCCGTCGGCGAATTGTGCCGCAACTTCCCTGATACCTACTGGCGTGCACTGGATAGCCAGCGCGCTTATCCTGAGGCATTTGTTCAGGCGCTCACTAAAGCCGGGTACATGGCCACGCTCATCCCGGAAGAATACGGCGGCGCCGGACTGGGTATTGTCGAGGCCGCAACCATTCTGGAGGAAATCCATCGCTCGGGCGGCAATGCCGCGGCCTGCCATGCCCAGATGTATGTGATGGGAACGCTATTGCGGCATGGCTCGGAAATCCAGAAGAAGAAGTACCTGCCGGCACTGGCCCGGGGCGAGCTTCGCCTTCAGGCTTTCGGCGTGAGCGAGCCGACGACCGGCTCAGACACCACGCAGATGAAGACTTTCGCTCGCCGCGTCGGCGACAACTATGTGGTGAAAGGCCAGAAGATATGGATCTCTCGCGCCGAACATTCTGACCTGATGCTGCTGGTGGCGCGGACTACGCCCATCGAACAAGTGAAGAAGCGCAGTGAAGGGCTCTCTGTGCTGCTGGTCGATCTGCGCGAGGCCAGGAATCACGGTCTCACAATCCGGCCGATTCGTACCATGATGAACCACGCTACGACTGAGGTTTTTTTTGATGACGTGGAAGTTCCTGCTGAAAATCTTATCGGCGAAGAGGGTCAAGGCTTCCGCTATCTTCTCGATGGCCTGAATGCTGAGCGCATCCTGATTGCCGCCGAATGCATTGGCGATGGGCGATGGTTTCTGGAACGTGCCTGCCGTTACGCCAAAGACCGCGTCGTCTTCGGGCGGCCGATTGGACAGAATCAGGGCATTCAGTTCCCTCTTGCCCGCGCTTTCGCCAATGTTGAAGCTGCGTCGCTCATGGTCGAAAAAGCAGCGGCGCTGTTCGACGCGCACCAGCCTTGCGGTCCGCAAGCCAACATGGCCAAGCTGCTGGCGGCGGATGCATCCTGGGAATCGGCCAACGCCACTGTGCAGACATATGGCGGCTTTGGTTTTGCGGAAGAATATGATGTGGAGCGCAAGTTTCGCGAGACGCGCCTTTACCAGGTGGCTCCAGTCTCCACCAACCTTATCCTTTCTTATATTGCCGAACACGTGCTGGGACTGCCGCGTTCATATTGATGCCTGGAGAGCAACCATGACGGTAAAACAAGGCTGGACCGGACGCGTCTATGAAGACTTCGAAGTGGGTGACATTTACCCCCATTCGCTGGGCCGCACCGTGATTGCCGCGGACAACATCTGGTTCACATTGCTCACGCAGAATACGAACCCGATCCACTTTGATGCCGCCTACAGTGCGCAAACCGAGTATGGCAAACCACTGGTTGATTCAACGTTCACTTTGGCGCTGGTCACCGGCCAATCAGTATCTGATGTGTCACAAAACGCCATGGCCAACCTGGGCTGGGACGAAGTACGCCTGCCCAATCCGCTTTTCGAAGGCGACACGGTTTATTCCCGCAGTGAAGTTCTGGAAAAACGCGAGTCCAAATCAAGACCTAACGTTGGCATTGTGAAGGTGAGAACAATCGGCTACAAGCAGGATGGCAGCGTGGTAATCGAATTTACCCGCACCATGATGATTTATAAACGCGGACACGTACCGGTAATCCCGCAACCTAGAATCGTTACGCCCAAAAAATAGCCTGGGATCAAGCTGCTTCGCGCGCGCCTTGCTGAAAGCCGCGGATGGAGAACTCCAGTTGTTCCTGCAGGCTTTCGCCTACCTGCATCATGTCACTGATGACCGTGCTCAGGTCCATGCGGATGAGGTTGTGCTGAAGGACAGCCGAGAGAACGTGTTGCAGCAATCGCATTTCAATCACAACCAGCGGGATGTTGTATCCCTGGAGAGCCCGCTGTTTTCCATGGCTCACCGCGGCCAACTTTGCTTTCTCCGTTGTGATGTTGCAACCAATATCCACGCGCTTTGCCATTTCCTCAATCAGGATGGGTAAGTGGTCAATGCGATCCTTGTCATTGATTCGGATCGCTGCAAGTTCGTCATGGCTCTTCACCAACTTGAGCCACTCCTTGGTTATTTCAGTCAGACTCTCCTGCATGAGATCTGAAACCCGCTTTAGCGGCAGGTCTGGAGGAATATGTCGGCGGTGCTCCAGCCGGCTCTGTATGGTATGAATCAGCGTCGGAACGTCAGTCGGCTTGAGAAGGTAATCATCCACCTGGCTGCGAATGGCTTGCAATGCGGTATCAAAATCCGGATAGCCCGTAAGAATGAAGGTTGCTGCTTCTGGTTGGACCCGGCGCATGGCGCTGACTACGGTAAAACCGTCGCCGGGCTGGCCGATGTTCAAATCGGAAAGCAGCACATCAAAAGTGGCATGGTTCATGCGTTCCAGAGCTTCAGGAACTGTTGATGCCGCAGTCACCTCGAACCCATGCTGTTCAAGGATCGGTTTAAGTGTGTTGCGTATCCCCGCCTCGTCATCGACGAATAAAATCCGGGTCGCCATTTTGGTACTCCAGCCACTTGGATGTTTCTTGAAGTCGTATCGTTGGACACGCGCAAAAGATTAGAGGGATGAAATGCAAGTGAAATGCCCTGTTAGCGGGCTCTGCATTGTACGAAAGGCCCATCCAGAACGGATGGGCCTTTCTTTAGGCAATTAGTTGCAGCCGGTTATTCCTGATTCTTAAAGGAATAGCCGATCGAAAAACCAAAGCGGGTAGCGCGTGAACCGCTGAACTCAATATTGTTATGTACCTCATACAAATGCGCTTCGGGCCGGATGAAAATTTTTGGGGTGACGTAAAACCGGATGGCTGCACCAAATTGGCCAAGAAAGTGGTTACTGCTTACAAAATTCGTACAGCCGGTGAAAGAGCATTGAAAAGTCGGCGTGTAAAAGCGGACACTCTCAGCCCCGATTCCGGCCGAAAACTCTAATTGCGCCCGCTTGCCCAGAGGTGGGGCATACACGGCATCCACGTCATAGAAGAAGGGCCGGAATGGTAACTGCCCTTGGTAAAGGTTCTGTTTGGCGCGAAAAGCCGCGTTAAAGCCGACTCCCAGATTGTGAAAAAAAAGAAAATCCAGACCAAAAGTCGGATATGCGCCGCCGCCGATGGTTTGTAAATCGGCGGTGCTGGATGGGCCAGTTAACCCGGAAACGCCAGCCGAAAGGTCAAATTGCTGCGCCAGCGCAGGGCTTCCCAGCAGAAAAATCAGTGCGAATGTCATTACCAGAAACGATAGTTTTTTCAAGTCACTCTCCAATGCGTAAAGGCTGGATGAGATTAATCCAAATTCACTCACCTTCGATCTATAAGCAACTATGGGCGATTATCCTACCAGCCGCAAACTATGTCCAGAATCCGATGGTATCAAGCTGGTTTCATGCCTTTGCCTGGGTCCATCCGTTTTTTTTTTGTTAAGACCCGTCCCCGGCCAGCCATGCCGCTTACTGTTATTCTGGAAAATGATCTTCTTCGCCAAGGCAATTCTTTTTGATATGGACGGCGTTCTGATGGATTCCACGCCATCCGTGGAGCGCGTGTGGCGTGCCTGGGCGATTGCCCACGGACTTGATCCTGACAGAGTCGCAGCGCAGGCGCATGGACGGCGCAGCATTGAAACCATCCGCGCCGCGGCTCCAGAGATGGACGCCGAAAAAGAAAACGTTGTGGTGGAACAGATGGAAATTGATGACAAAGAAGGCGTAATGGCCCTGCCCGGCGCGGCCGAACTGCTCGCCCACTTGCATCCTGACCGGTTTGCCATCGTCACTTCGGCAACGCGTCCGCTGGCGGTTGCACGCCTGGGTTATGCGCGCCTTTCCGTTCCGCGCCACATGATCACCGCCGAAGACGTAGTGCACGGCAAGCCTTCTCCTGAACCGTTTCTTAAAGGCGCAGCATTACTCGGCTTCCCCCCATTGGACTGTCTGGTGTTTGAAGATACGCCGGCAGGCATCGCCTCGGCACGAGCTGCGGGTATGCAAGCGGTCGCGCTGCAAACCACTTATCCGGCAGATCAACTGGAAGCGGCCCACGCGATTATCCGCAATCTAGCGGACGTGAAAGCCACATTGCGAGAAGAGAATGTAATCCTTGAGGTTGTTTCAGTCCCGATTGTGAAAAGCTGAAACCCGTTATTATCTTTTCTTTGGCTTCTTAGGAGATGTTTTCAGTTTCTGTGTTTCGATCTCCGGGTTGCTGGAGGCTTCGCGTACCGCCTTTATCGGCAGTCCCGTCCAGCGCGCCAGAGCCTCTTCAATATGTTCCCGCCCGACGATCTTCGCCTCCGGAATATTGTGTTTCTGGTGCAACTGGGTCAGGGCTTCGCGTTGGTTCCGCTCTTCGTCGGCATAAAACCGCGCCTTTTCAAATTCATTGTTTGTCAGGGCCATTTCGTGGCGGCGTGCGATGAACGCTAGCCGCTTCCTACCCTCTATCAGTTCTTCCGGTAATGCTGCCTTTTCCTGCTGCATCTTTACGATAGCGCCGCCACCATCAATCAGATCAATAGCCTTGTCCGGCAGGAACTGATCTTTTATGAAGCGGTTGGAGAGGAAAACCGCGGCTGCCAAGGCCTCATCGGTGTACTGGACAGAATGGAAATTCTCAAACCGGCCTTTCACGACTTGCAGGACCCCAACGGCTTCATCTTCGGTGGCTGGGCGCACCGGCACCGAAATGAAACACTCGGTTAGCCATGGAGCCGACTTTTCTGCGACGCGATATTCCTCCGGCGTAGCCGACGTGATACAACGCACTTTGCCGGTTATCAGCGCCGGTTTGAGCAGCAAAGTGACCTCATGGGCGCCCCGTTCCTGGCCTGCCGCAAGCAAGTGGTGAAGGTCATTGAAGAAAAATAGCGTATTAGTATCGGGCTTGGTCATCTCTGCGGTCACGGCACTCAGAAATTGCTGGGAGCGGCCGCTATGCTGCGCTCCGCTCACGACCATCGAGAGGTCAATGGCCACAAAAAGCTTGCCATGCAAAAAAGCAGGGACCGAGTCGTCCGCCACGCGCCGCACCAGTTCTTCCAGAAGGGCCCTTTTCCCGACTCCAGGCTCGCCCACCAGAACCACGTTATTCTTGTTCGAGCGTCCAAGTATGTGGAGCATCTGCTCGAATTCCATGGCCCGTCCAACGAGAGGAAGCAGCCGTTCTTCTCGCGCCATGCGCGTCAGATACTGGCTGAACTCTGATAGGAGCACGAACTCTTTTGGCTCGACAGCCGGCGCTTCCTGGATTGCGCGCGCCAGTTCTTCGCGCACCCCCGACAGGCGGATAAAATGTTCATGGAGGATGCGTGCCGCAAAACACTTTTCGTCACGCAGCAATCCCAACAAAAGATGCTCGGTCCCGATGTGCCTGTGGGAGAGCCGTTCGGCTTCTTCCGCAGCATAGCCCAGCACGCGCCTGCTTTCATCGCTCAGAGGCAAATCCACTGAAGTTGAAAACTTTTTGCGGACAACCGTATCGGCTTCAATGCGTTTGCGAATGTCCTCTGGCGTTGCGGGCCGGAACCGGGTCGCCAAACTCCTGTCTTCACGCAACAGGCCAAGCAGCAGATGTTCTGTCTCAATGCACGAACTGCCGAACTGGCTGGACTCATAGCGGGCGAAAAAGATTACCCGCCGTGCTTTCTCAGTGTACTTTTCGAACATTCAAGCGTCCTCTTGCACCATCAACCGCTGACCATTGTACAAAGCTCCACGATCCGGTGCATGGAAGCCTGAGCAGATAGAGATCGCCCTCACGCAAGCGCCAAAGCGGTCGTGCCCATATACAATTCTTCTATCTCATTTGAGGAGCAATAACTCATGCAACGGAATGCAAGCGCACATTGGAGTGGCGGATTGAAAGACGGCAAAGGCACGCTCACTTCGCCCAGCGGAGTCCTGAAAAGCACGCCGTATTCTTTTGCCACCCGTTTTGAATCGCAACCGGGCACCAACCCGGAAGAGCTGATCGCCGCCGCCCATGCTGGCTGCTTCAGCATGGCCCTTTCAGGCCAGCTCGGAAATGCCGGAATGACGGCGCAGTCCATTGACACCACTGCTACCGTAACGCTGGAAAAACTTGATTCCGGCTTTGCTGTCACCTCGTCCCATCTGCAAGTGAAGGTCAAGATTCCTGGCGCCGACAAAGCCAAGTTCGAGGAAGCAGCCAAAAACGCCAAAGAAGGCTGCCCCATCTCCAAACTGCTCAACGCAAAAATCACCATGGACGCACAACTGGAAAGCTAGCTGTCCCTTCCCCAAAGACGAAGCCTGCGCTAACAACCGCGCCGGCTTCGCGTCTAAACTCTGGTCATCCTCGTCAGTAGAATTCAGCCCCAGGAGGCACTCCTATGCGCAGGAACTTCGCGCTTACACCCGTGTTCATCGCAATTGTTTTCGCCGGTACGTTGATCCATGCACAGTCCGCTATACTCGACCTGCCGCGTGACAGCCAGCATGCAAAGATCATCCAGCGTGTCGGCATTACCGACATCACCATCAATTACCATCGCCCGCTGGTAAAAGGCAGGAAAGTCTGGGGCGGTCTTGTGCCCTACGGCCAGGTCTGGCGTGCCGGCGCGAATGAAAACACCACAATCGAATTTACCGATCCAGTGATCGTCGAAGGCAAGCCTTTGGCAAAAGGTATTTATGGACTGCATATGCTCCCCACGGAAAGCGAATGGACAATCATCTTCTCCAAGGCCTCTACCGCCTGGGGCAGCTTCACCTACAACCAGTCGGAAGACGCTCTTCGCATCAACGTGAAACCGGCAGCCGCCGTTGAGATGAAAGAAGCCCTGGCTTACGAAGTGGATGACGTCACTCCCACTTCGGCCGTCATCGCACTGCGCTGGGAAAAACTTGCGGTGCCGTTCAGGGTGGAAGTCAGCACCAATGAGATCGTCGCACAAAATCTGCATGCGCAGCTGCGTGGCCTCTCCCAGTACACATGGGATGGCTGGGATGATGCCGCGACCTATCTTTTGACAAACAAATACAATCTGGAAGAAGCGCTCAAGTATGAAGACCGCTCGATCGGTGTCGAAGAGCGGTATGACAACCTGATGAACAAATCACGCATTCTGGATGCAATGAACAAAAAAGATGACGCCACCGCCGCCCGCTGACCGAGAATATCGACAATGGAGCTGGGTTCGGCTACTATCTGCCGCACAGGACTCCGCAGGGGGAACACGGCGTACACATACGCCGGAGGCAGGTTTATGCTCAAACCGAGTTTGCCTCCCTGTGGAAGAGATGTCTCTGCCTAACGAAAGTCGTGTGGAGCTACTAGGAACAGGAACGGTAGCTATCTGGAGCAGCCGTGAGCCAATCGTCTCTAATTGATACTCCTCGCAATTCCGCGGGGCATGACGCGCGGCGCAGCACGCGGATCGAGCGGTCCGTACCGCTGATCGTCTTCGGTCAGAACAGCTTGGGCGAGCCATTTGTAGAAAGAACGGTCTCGACGAGCCTCAACCTGCATGGTTGCCGGTATCCCTCGCGACACGATTACGGCATTGGATCGTGGGTTGCCTTGCAGGTGGTGGGATTGGAACTCGAGCCGAAGCCCCCGGTAGTTCGCGCCAGAGTCCGCTCGGTCCATACAACCCCTAGCTCGCGGGAATTGCAGCAAGTCGGTGTGGAACTGGAAAACGCGGGGAATGTTTGGGGAATCGTTAGCCCGCCACAGGATAGGA
>Ga0209488_10001862_pt1 | contig 17824 bp, 15 predicted proteins | sample Rivendell_Oct201_8_FD_188349 | JGI IMG/M metagenome (GOLD analysis project Ga0209488, IMG submission 188349) | Vadose zone soil microbial communities from the Eel River Critical Zone Observatory, Northern California, USA -... | ecosystem: Environmental > Terrestrial > Soil > Vadose zone >...
GTTCCCACTGTTCGGTGGTCAATTCGTGCAGTGGAATTGCGCATTGTTCCAGGCCCGCATTGTTGAACGCGCCGTCGAGCCGACCATGGGCCGACACGGCTCGCTCCACCAGAGCGCGCACATCTGCCTCGGAGGCAAGATCGGCCTTGACGAACAGCGCGGTCCCGCCGGCTCTTTGCACGGCATCGACGGTCGCCTGGCCCGTGCCCTCGACGATGTCGCTGACCACCACCTTGGCTCCGGCGGCGGCCAGTACCATGGATGCCGCCCGTCCGATGCCGCCCCCCGCGCCGGTAACGATCAGGGCTTTACCTTGCAGAATTCCCGTCATAGCTTCTTTCCGCCGTCTTGGGCTAATTCGAGCAATGCTCGCGGCGAGGACGGTCTACGCGCCGCAGAAACGATACGGTTCGCGGACCGCGAACGTCAAATCACCTGTCGAAATGCAGGGAATGTCTGCAGGGAATGAGCGAGGTTTGGCGTTACGTGTTATCAGGTCGCCCGGAGGGCAGCAGCTCGGATGGCGACTGAATTCATGCCTCGATTGATTCGGTGGCCGGAACGGCGCAAGGTTCGGGCACGCTCTGGCGGCCATATAGCCGGGCAAACACGCCGCGCAACCAGCGATTCCCCGGATCGGTGTGGAATCTTTCGTGCCAGTATTGCGCGATATTGAACTTCGGAATGTCGATCGGTAGTTCGAGCACCGTGACGTCCACAAGCTCGACACAGGCGCGTGCGAGGCGGTGCGGGACAACCACCAGCAAGTCCGTGTTCGATACCATGGAAGTGATTCCCATAGTATGCGCCACGCGCACGGCGACTCGTCGCTCGACCCCCGCCGCCCAGAATGCCTTGTCGACCACGCTGTCCTGAGAGCTGTGTCCGCCGCCGGAGGGTTGATAGACCAGATGCGGAGTCTGCAAAAACTGCTCGAAGGTAATCGTGTCGCGAATCGTCGGATGATTGGTGCGAACCATGCCGACATAGTGTTCTTCGAACAAGACCTGCTGATGAATGGACCCCTCGAACTCTTCAAAATATCCCACGGCCAGATCCACGTCGCCGGATTCGAGCGCGACGCCGCGCATCCGCTGCGCCGGTACCTGCACGGTATGAATATTGACCGCCGGGGCCTCCCGCGAGATGAGTTCCAGCAGTTTGGGCAGGAATACCATCTGTCCAAGATCGCTGGTGAAGATCCTGAATGTGCGATCGGACGAGCGGGGATCGAATCCGAGCTGCCGTTCGATGGCGTTGCGCACTTCGCTCAATGCCTGCCGAACGGGCACGGCGAGAGCCTCTGCGCGCGGCGTCGGCGCCATTCCATCATTGGTGCGTACGAACAGTGGATCCTCGAGCAGCTCACGCAGGCGGTTGAGCTGCTTGCTCACCGCCGGCTGGGTGAGATGCAGATTCGACGCCGCCACGGTGACGCTGCGCGTCTGAAAAATCGCGTCGAACACGCGCAACAAATTCAAGTCAAGCCTGTTAAAGCTCATACGCCCGTCCCCCTGGAACGCATACTAGCGCCGTTGGCGCTTCCCTGCACGAGTTAGCCCGGCGGGGCGGCGATCCGCGCGCGGACAGTATGTCGACCGTGTATTGAAGGTATGTCGACTTTTCATTAGACCGTCCGGATGCCGCGACGTAACGTCATCCGTCCATGAGCGGCGCGACTTTTTTACATTTTATCGGCAACCGCTTCGTGCCCTCCCAATCGGAGCGGTATTTCGACAAGCGTTCGCCGGTGGACGGCAGCCTGGTCGGCACTGTGGCCGAGGGCGGGCGCGACGAAGTCCACGCGGCCGTGCAGGCCGCCCGCGCCGCATTGTCAGGTCCCTGGGGCCGGTTGACCCTGCCGCAGCGCACCGACATGCTGCACGGGGTGGCGCGGGAGATCGATCGGCGTTTCGATGATTTTCTCGATGCCGAAGTTCACGACACCGGCAAGCCGCGGTCCATCGCCTCGCACGTGGACATCCCGCGAGGGGCCGCCAACTTCCGCGTCTTCGCCGATGCCGTCAAGAATGTGCCCACCGAATTCTTCGAAATGACGACTCCCGAGGGACGCAAGGCGTTCAACTATTCGGTGCGCGCACCGAAGGGCGTGATCGCCGTCGTTTGTCCCTGGAATCTGCCGCTGCTACTGATGACGTGGAAGGTAGCGCCGGCGCTCGCCTGCGGCAATACAGTAGTCGTAAAGCCGTCCGAAGAGACGCCTGCGACGGCGACTCTGCTCGGCGAGGTGATGCAGACCGTCGGCGTGCCCTCGGGCGTCTACAATGTCGTGCATGGGTTCGGCGCCGATTCCGCGGGCGAATTTCTCACCCGGCACCCCGATGTGTCGGCAATCACGTTCACCGGCGAAACGGCGACCGGAGCGGCCATCATGAAGGCCGCCTCCGATGGAATTCGCGCGGTATCGCTCGAGCTCGGCGGCAAGAACCCGGGTATCGTATTCGCCGACTGCGATCTCGATGCGGCCACGGCCGGAATTTCGCGCGCGGCCTTTCTCAATACCGGCCAAATCTGCCTGGGCACCGAGCGGGTCTACGTGGAGCGTCCGATATTCGAGCGCTTCGTGGCCGCGTTGAAAGAGAAGGCCGAGGCCTTGAGGCCGGGTCATCCGTCGGACAAGGCCACGGGGATCGGCCCCCTCATCAGTCTGCAGCATCGTGAGAAGGTGCTGCGTTACTATCGCCGCGCCCTGGAGGATGGTGCTGAGCTGGTCTGCGGAGGCGGAATACCCCGCATGCCAGAGTCGCTGGCCGGCGGCGCCTGGATCCAGCCGACGATCTGGACCGGACTGCCGGAGACCTCCGTCGTCGTGCGCGAAGAGATATTCGGGCCGTGCTGCCATATCCGCCCCTTCGATGATGAAGACGAAGCGGTGCGCCTGGCCAATGACACGCCGTATGGGTTGGCCGCCACTATCTGGACTCGCGATATTGCGCGGTCGTTTCGGCTCGGAACCCGTATCGATGCCGGCATCATCTGGATCAATTCCTGGTTCCTGCGCGATCTACGCACACCCTTCGGCGGATCGAAGCAGTCGGGTATCGGGCGCGAAGGCGGCGTGCACTCGCTGGAGTTCTATACGGAACTGCGCAACGTCTGCGTAGCCACTTAAGGCAGCTCCTCCCCATGTCCAACTTATCCGAGGCCGCGATTGCTCAATTTGGCGACGAGCTCTTCGAGAGCTGGCGAACGCGAGTGCCCATCGAACCCCTCACGGAGCGCGAATCGGACCTCACTCTCGAGCAGGCTTACCGGATCCAGGAGCACGTCATCAAGAGGCGCCTCGCCCTGGGCGATCGGATCGTGGGCAAGAAGATCGGATTGACCAGCCGCGTCGTGCAGCGCTCATTGGGCGTGAGCGAGCCCGACTTTGGACAGTTGCTCGCCGGCATGGTAGCCACCGACGCGATATCGGTTTCCACGATGCTGCAGCCGCGAGCCGAAGGCGAAGTGGCCTTCCTTCTGGAGCGCGACCTGAAAGGCCCGGGCGTCACCAATGCGGATGTCATCTATGCCACCCATTCCGTGCTGCCGTGCTTCGAAATCGTCGACTCCCGGATTCGCGATTGGCGCATTCGGCTGCAGGATACCGTGGCCGACAATGCATCCGGAGGCATGTTTGTCCTGGGCGATCGCGCCGTCGAACTCAAGGGCCTCGATCTGTCCACCTGCGGCATGGTGCTGGAGAAAAACGGCGCCGTGGCATGCACGGGGGTGGGCGCGGCGGCGCTGGGATCGCCGGTCAATTGCGTGACGTGGCTTGCGAACGCTCTCGGCCGATACGGGATTACCCTAGGCGCCGGAGAAATCATTCTGTCCGGATCCTTGGGCGCGTTGATACCGGTCGTGGCCGGGGACAGCCTGAATCTGTCGATCGGTGGCATCGGGTCTGCCGCCATTCGATTCACCTGAAGGTCAAATCCCGAATGCCGTTGTCCATCGCCAGAATCGCAGAGCTCGCACAACACCTCGAGACCGCCGCGCGGGAGCGCCGTACGGTGCCGAAACTTTCCGACATGGAGCCGCGGCTGACACTGGCGGATGCCTACGAAGTGCAGTGGTCGCTGCGCCATCGGCGGCTTGGTGCCGGCAGCCGGGTATCCGGGTTGAAGATGGGCCTGACCTCGCGCGCCAAGATGAAACAGATGGGGGTGGAATCGCCCATCTATGGATTTCTGCTGGACGAATACTGCGTGGCCGCGGACTCTGAATTGCCGGCATCGCAACTCATCCATCCCAGGGTCGAGCCGGAAATTGCGCTGGTCACGCGCCGCGAATTGCAGGGACCCGGGTGCACCATTGCAAGTGCGTTGGCGGCCGTCGACTTCGCCGTGCCGGCGCTCGAAGTCATCGATTCGCGCTACGCGGATTTCAAGTTCGATCTACCGAGCGTGGTCGCCGACAATGCCTCGTCGGCGCGCTATGTGGTGGGTGGATCTGCGTGCCGTCTGCAGGATATCGACCTCCGTACCCTGGGCGTCGTCGTGGAGCGGAACGGCGCAGCGGTGTCGTTCGGCGCCGGTGCGGCCGTGCTCGGGCACCCGGCGTGGAGTCTTGCCATGCTCGCCAATCTGCTCGCCCTGCGCGAGGAGGTCATCCCCGCGGGAACCTACGTGATGACCGGCGGCATCACCGAAGCGGTGGCCGCGCAGCCGGGAGATCATTTCGCGGCGCGCTTCCAAGCGCTCGGTTCCTTGTCGATACGATTCACCTGAAGATCGCAGGGTAGTCTCACATGCCAATCGCCAATCTGCAGATACTCCAAGGACGCGAGCCGCAGCTCAAGGAGTCGCTGATTCGCGCAGTGACGGCGGCCATCGCCGACACTCTGAAAGTCAAACCGGAAAGCGTGCGCGTGATTCTCACGGAGGTGCCTGCGGAGCACTGGGGAATCGGCGGCGTCAGCGCCAAGGAGCTAGGCCGATGATATCGCTCAAAGACATTCGTTATGTACGCCTGGGGACTGCCAACCTCGACGACGCTGTCCGCTACGCCACGCAAATCTTGGGTCTTGAACTCGTTCGTCGCGACCGCGGGAATGCGTATCTGCGCGCCGATGATCGCGACCATACGCTGGCCTATACTGCGGGCAATCCCCGCGACCAAAGCGTCGCCTTCGAGATCGGCTCCGTCCGCGAACTCGAGGCCGCCGCGGCCGAACTCGACAACGCGGGTCATCGCGTGCGCGCCGGCACGCGGCTCGAGTGCGAGCAACGGCAGGTGGACTCGCTCATCATGTTCGAAGATCCGAGCGGCAATGCCATCGAGTTGGTGGCCCGCCCGGCGCACAGCGGGCGGCGCTACTTCCCGTCGCGCGATGCCGGCATCACGGGCTTCTCCCACATCGGACTGCACTCGACCGCTCCGCGCAAGGATGAAGCCTTTTGGACCACGGTGTGCAACGCGCGGGTCAGCGATTGGATCGGCGAGGCTCCGCTGCTGCGGATCGACCCGGTGCATCATCGAGTCGCCTTGTTCCCGTCGCAGCGCAGCGGCGTGCAGCACATCAATCATCAGGTAGAGAGCATCGATGACGTCATGCGCTCATACTATTTTCTGCGCGAAAAAAACGTGCGGATTCGCTTCGGACCGGGGCGGCATCCCACCTCCGGCGCCATGTTTCTGTACTTCGACGGACCCGACGGAATGATCTACGAATATTCGTGCGGAGTGCGGCACATCACGGATGAGGAGGGATACCGGCCTCGCCAGTTCCCGGCCCACAATTCGTCGTACTGTGCCTGGGGCGCCGTACCCGACATTCCTGAATTCGAAACCCGGCAGATCGCCAGTGTCTGACGCACCGAGCCAAGCCGCTCCCGCCGACGCCCGCAGGATTCGAGTTGCGGCACGAGCCATGGCGCGCGCGGGGTTGGTGCATGCCTACGGACATTGCAGCCTGCGAACGGATTCTGAGAGGTTCATCGTGAGTCCGCCCAAGCCGCTCGGTTTGACCGGCACCGGCGACTCGCCGGTGGCCGTGTCGACGACCGGGGCTCTGCCGCCGGATGCGCTGGGTGAGGTAGTCATCCATCAGCACATCTACCGCAGACGGGGCGATGTTCGCGGAATCGTGCGATTTCAGTCGCCCAGCTTGACCGCGCTCTCGACTTTGGGACTGACCCCGCGCGCCCGCCATGGCTTCGGTGCCTACTTTGCCCCAGGCACACCGCTTTACCCGAACCCTCGCCTGGTCCGCGATCCGGCAAGCGCCGCGGCATTGGTGGAGTTGCTGGGACCGGCGCGCGGCATCGTCATGCGCGGCAACGGCGCGGTCACGGTCGGAGCGTCGATCGAAGAGGCGGTCGTCATGGCCTGGTATCTCGAGGATGCGGCGCGGGTTGAACTCGCGATTCTCGGCACGGGCCTCGAAGGCAGGGAGTTCACACCGGAGGAGGTCGCCGACCGGGCTACGACCGCGGGAAGAATCATCGAGCGGATGTGGGATTGGTTGACGGCCGATGATCCTGAATAATGCCGTAGATACGGGGGAAGCTGTCCATGAATGAACCAACTGTCACGACCGAGACAACCGAATCCGCGAGGAAGCCGGCGCAGCCGACTTTGAGTCTCAAGTTCCTGTCCCACGGTACACTGGAGAGCAAGGATCTCGACTTTACCCGCAAGTTCTATGAAGAATTCTTGGGGCTGGAGGTCGTCCGGGCCAGCAAGGTTTCCATTTGGTGCCGATTGGGCGGCGCCCATATCTACGTGGTCGTGCAGGTGCCGGAGGGGAAAAAAGCCGAAATGCCCTTCCTCAACCATAACGGGATCGATGTAGAAACTGAGGATGACGTCGATGAATGTCATCGGCTGGCGGTACGAGACGCGGCGATCTGGAAACTGCACAAGATCAGCAAACCGATGGTGCAGCATGGCACCTATAGTTTCTATTTCTGGGACGCGGACGATAATTCCTGGGAGATTCTGGCCAATCCGCCCGGCGGCTATTCGTGGATGTTCGAGCGCGGCGATCAGGAGGGAGTGGGGCACATGAGCAGAAAGTTCGACCGGCCGACATCCACGCTGCGCAAAGCGCCGAAGGGCTCGCCGCAAGGCCCTGAAGGCTCGTCCCAGGGCTGAAGGCGCCCCGAGACCCACGGCCAATGCGCGATCACTCCTACCGACTGGCAACTTTCGCCGCTGCGAACGGCGAGGCGCGCGCCGCCGTGGTCGTCGATGACCGGGTAATCGAGGTGTCCGACGCGCTCGCGCACGGTGTTGCGAAGGCTTCGGCTCCACCGATGACGTCGGTGCTGGCTGTGCTGCAACGCTGGGGCGAAATTCATCCCCTGTTGAAACAAGTCGCGCGCGAAGTGCGCGCCGGCAAATGCGCCGCCGCAGCGCTTGACCTGTCGACGGTGCAGCTTCTGGCGCCCATCCTGTATCCCGGGACGATTCTCTGCGCCGGCGCCAACTATCGCGATCACGTCGCCGAGATGTCCAAGGCGCTGAACCTCCCGCCCGAACCCGATCCGCACGAGCTCGGACTCAAGCCGTGGCATTTCATCAAGGCGTCGGCTGCATGCGTGCGCGGACCCGGCAGCCGCATCTCGCTGCCCGCGTACTCGAAGCGAGTCGATTGGGAGGCGGAGATTGCAGTCGTGATCGGGCGCGAATGCCGCGACGTCAGCGTCGACAGGGCGCTCGACTTCGTCGCCGGGGTCAGCATAGTGAATGATCTGTCCGCCCGCGACCACTTGCGGCGCGAAGGCGTGGCCGCCGACTCGCCGTTCCGCTACGACTGGGTGAGCCAGAAATCGTTCGATGGCGCGCTGCCGTTCGGTCCGTGGATTTGTCCGATCGACGACATCGGCGATCTCGGGAATCTCGGCATTAGGCTCTGGGTGAATGAGGAGCTGATGCAGGATTCCTCCAGCTCGAATCTGATTTTCAGCGTGGCGGAGCAGATCTCCCATCTCAGCACGCGCCTGACCTTGAGGCCCGGCGATGTCATCGCCACCGGAACGCCGGCAGGCTGCGGCGCGGCCCGCGGACGTTTCCTGAAGCCCGGCGACCGGGTAAGCGTTTGGGTCGAGGGCGTCGGCGTGCTCATCAACGAGTTCACAGGCTAGATCGGCACAAGCGTGCAAGACGAGGACAACGTGACCAAGGTGAATGTTGCATTGATCGGCTCCGGCAACATCGGTACCGACCTGATGGTGAAGGCGCTGCGAAGCGACAAGGTGGCGCCGATCTGGATGGTGGGGATAGATCCAGCTTCGGATGGGTTGCAGCGCGCGCGTGAGGCGGGCCTGCGAACCACCGCGCAGGGACTCGACGGCCTGCTCCCGCACCTCGCGTGCGATCGCATCCGCATCGCCTTCGATGCAACCTCGGCTTACGTCCACCGCGAGCACGCGTGTCGCTTGAGGGAGCATGGCGTTGCGGTGGTCGATCTCACCCCGGCCGCCGTGGGCCCGTACTGCGTCCCTCCCGTGAATCTTGCCGAGCACGCCGGCCGGGGAGAAATGAATGTCAATATGGTGAGCTGCGGCGGACAGGCCACGATTCCGATCGTGGCCGCCATATCCCGCGTGCAGCCGGTCGAGTACGCTGAAATCGTCGCCACCGTGGCGTCGCGCAGCGCGGGCCCCGGCACCCGCAAGAACATCGACGAATTCACGCGCACCACGGCAAGCGGCATCGAGAAGGTCGGGGGCGCCAGACGCGGCAAGGCCATCATCATTCTCAATCCCGCCGAACCGCCGCTGCTCATGCGCGACACCGTGCACTGCCTGACCGTGGACGAACCGGACCGGGAACGCATCGGCTCTTCGATCCGGGCCATGATCGGCGAAGTGCAGAAGTACGTGCCGGGCTACCGCCTGGCGAACGGCCCGGTGTTCGAGGGCCGGCGCGTGTCGGTGTTTCTCGAGGTGGCGGGCTTGGGCGACTACCTTCCCCGCTACGCCGGCAATCTCGACATCATGACGGCGGCGGCATTGCGCACCGGCGAGATGCTGGCCGCGGAGATTGCTTCCGGCCGCTTCGATCCGCAAGCGGCCTCGACGATGAGGGCGCTTCAATGAATCTGCGAGGCAAGAAAGTTCTGTTGCACGACAACTGTCTGCGCGACGGAATGCACCCCAAGCAGCACCAGATCTCCATCGATCAAATGGTGACCATCGCGAGTGGACTGGATGCGGCCGGGGTGCCGCTGATCGAGGTCACCCACGGCGATGGCCTGGGCGGTGCGTCGGTGAACTACGGCTTTCCCGCGCACTCCGACGAGGACTATCTGCGCGCGGTCGTGCCGCGGATGAAGCATGCGCGCATCTCGGCGCTGCTGATTCCGGGCATCGGCACCGTCGACCACATGCGTCTTGCGCACGACTGCGGCGTCCGCACCATTCGCATCGCCACCCATTGCACCGAGGCGGACGTCGCCGAGCAGCACATCGGGGTGGCGGGAAAGCTGGGTCTCGACACCGTCGGATTTCTGATGATGGCGCACATGCAGGAGCCGGCGGCGCTCGCGCAGCAGGCGAGGTTGATGGAGAGCTACGGTGCAAATTGCGTCTATGTCACGGACTCGGCCGGCTTTTTGCTGCCGGATGACGTCGCGGCGCGCGTGCGCGCCCTGCGCGAGGCGCTGCGACCCGAGACGGAAATCGGCTTCCATGGACATCACAATCTCGCCATGGGAGTCGCCAACTCCCTGGCGGCCGTGGAGGAGGGCGCCACGCGCATCGATGGGTCCGCGGCGGGTTTAGGCGCCGGGGCCGGCAATACGCCGCTCGAGGTGTTCGCGGCCGTCTGCGAGCGCATGGGCGTGCATACGGGCGTCGATCTGTACCGATTCATGGATGTGGCCGAGGATCTGGTGGTACCGATGATGGATCACCCCATTCGCGTCGATCGCGAGTCGCTCATTTTGGGATACGCCGGCGTTTACTCCTCGTTTCTGTTGTTTGCCCAGCGTGCGGCACAGAAATACGGCGTGTCGGCGCGCGACATCCTGGTCGAGATGGGGCGCCGCAAAGCCGTGGGCGGCCAGGAAGATTTGATCGAGGAGGTTGCCTTGGAGCTGGGGCACCGCGCCGATCGCGGCGTGGACCCGGCCGCGGCAAAGATCGCATGAAAACCCTGCTGCTTCGTTCCATTCTGTTCGCACTGCCGATGGTGGTGCGGCGAGCGGCGAAGAAGCACAAGACGGTTCGCGACAAGCTTCAGTCGGGTCACTGCGTGGTGCAGCTGCGCATGCGGGACGGCAGCCTTTGCAGGCACTATGTCTTCAAGAATGGCACGGTCACCGGCGTGCCGGGCGCGCATTCCCGGCCGGACGCGGAAATGGTGTTCGCGAGCGTGGAGACCGCGCTCGCCATGGTCAATCCCAATCCGGACTACGCCGTCATCATCGATGCGCTGAAGAATTTCAAGGCCAGCGCGACCGGCGCGGATCGCTGCACGGTCTGGTTCGGACAGCTCATGCATCTGGTGGGTACCGCGGGGTGGGAGTACGGCGCACGGCAGAAGGACGGCTCCGTGCGCTATACCAACCTGACCAACGGCGGGCCGCTTCATGTCTACGTGCGGGACGGCCGGATCATCCGCACGACGCCGATCGAGTTCGATGCCACCGACGCGCCGAGTTGGACCATCCGGGCTCGGGGCCGCAGCTTTTCGCCGCGCCGCACCGCCACCGTCAGTCCGCACGCGCTGGCATTGAAGTCCATGGTGTACTCGCCCAAGCGCCTGCTATATCCCATGAAACGCGTCGATTTCGACCCGGAAGGAGCGCGCAATACCGGGCAACGCGGCGTCTCCGGCTACGTCAGGATCACGTGGGAGGAGGCGTTGACCATCGTTGCCGGCGAAATTCTCCGGATGAAACGCGAACATGGACCCGGCGCCATCGCCATCGCTCAACCCGCCCACCATCAGTGGGGCAACATCAACTACTGGTTGAGCGCCCTGTACCGATTCGGCAATCTCATCGGACATACGAAAGTCGCCTTCAGTCCGATCAGCTGGGAGGGTTGGTACTGGGGAGCCATGCATCACTACGGCAACAACATGCGTCTCGGCGTTCCCGGTTTCTATGGGACCACCGAGGACTGCCTGAAAGAAGCGGACCTCATCGTGTTCTGGTCGAGCGATCCCGAGTCCACCGGCGGAATTTACGCGGGATATGAAGGAACGCAACGGCGGCTCTGGGCGAAGGAATTGGGAATCGAGTTCGTGCACATCGACCCCTCCTTGAACCATACGGCTCAGCTGCTCGGCGGCAAATGGCTGCCCATCCGGCCCGGCACCGATTCGGCGCTCGCCATGGCCGTCATGCACGAGTGGATCGTCAATGATCTCTACGATCGGGACTACGTGGCCGAAAAGACCACCGGCTTCGGTGAATGGCGCGACTACCTGCTGGGGCTATCCGACGGAATACCGAAGACTCCGGAATGGCAGGAAGCGGAAACCGGTGTGCCGGCCAAGGACGCGCGGAGCCTCGCGCGAATTTGGGGAAGCCGTAAGACATATCTCGCCGCCGGCGGCCTCGGCGCCGGCTTCGGCGGCGCGTGCCGCTCGGCCACCGGCGCACAGTGGGCACGTTGCATGGTGCTCATGATGGCCATGCAGGGATGGGGTAAGCCCGGGATCAACTTCGGGAACCTGCAACTGGGTGTCCCCATGGATCTGAACTTCTATTTCCCCGGTTATGCGGAGGGGGGCATCTCCGGAGACATCACCAACACCGGCAGCGCCCCGCACAACTACGTCCGCATGCCGCACGTGCTGACCATGAACGCGGTCAAGCAGACCATCCCGCGGCAGCGGCTGCCTGAAGCCATCATCGACGGGCATTGCGGCGGCTACGCCTGGGACGGATTCTCGCTCGAAGGTCAATTCTCACGGTTCGAATATCCCGCGCCCGGGCATTCGCGCGTGCATATGCTGTACCGCTACGGCTCTTCATCGCTCGGTACCATTCCCGAGTCGGGGAGATTCATCGAGGCGTACCGCCATCCGTCGCTCGAGTTCGTCGTGAACCAATCGATTTGGATGGAGAACGAAGCCCAGTTCGCGGACATCATTTTGCCGGCGTGCACCTCGCTCGAGCGCTGGGACATTTCGGAGTGGGCCAACTGCGCCGGATTTCTCCATCATGGGCAGAATCAGGTCAATCACCGTACGGTGATCATGCAGCACAAATGCATCGAACCCTTGGGCGAGTCCAAGTCGGATTACCAGATATTCTTGGACATTCTCACCCGCTTAGGATTGGGTGCCTTGTTCTCGGAAGGAGGCTGCACCGAGCTCGATTGGTGCAAACGCATTTTCGATTCCTCGGACCTGCCGAAGCTCGTGAGCTGGAAGGATTTTCTGAAGAAGGGCTATCAGATGGTTGCTCCGGGATCCAGGGCCTCGCAAGCACCCGTCGACATGCGATGGTTCGCCCAAGGCCGATCCAAGGACGTCCCGGAGCCCATTCCGCTGCCGGCGCAGTATTCGGATGAATTCGGGAAGGGCTTGCCGACGCAGTCCGGAAAATTCGAATTCGTCGCCCAGTCGCTGCGCAGATTCGAAGCCGAAGATCCAGAGCGGCCCGCCCTCAACCGATATCTCGCGAGCTGGGAGGGCAGGGGCAACCCGGATCAGGCCGTTCGTTTCCCATTGCAATTGATCACGGCGCATCCGCGCTACAGCTTTCACACGTATGCGGACGGCAAGGAGTCCAGCGTCAGCGATATCCGGGATCATCGAATACTGGTCGGCGGATTTCGTTATTGGGTGGTGCGCATCAATGAAGGCGACGCCGCGAAGCGCGGAATCCGTCAGCACGACCTCGTCAAAGTGCACAACTCGCGCGGTGCGGTCATCTGCGCCGCCGATGTGACGGCGACGGTGCTGCCGGGCGTGGTGGGGGCCTACGAGTCGAGCGCGGAGTTCGATCTCATCGAGACGCCCGAAGGGCTCGTGGATCGAGGCGGCTGCCTGAATCTATTGACGCCGGGGCGCACGATGTCGAAGACCGCGGACGGGATCGCACCCAATTCTTGTCTGGTGGAGGTCGGCAAATGGGCACGAGCGCCGGTGCAGGCAGCATGAAAAAGTGGGCCATGATCGTCGATGTTGCCAAATGCATCAACTGCAACAACTGCGTATTGGCGACGAAGGACGAGCATATCGGCAACGAATTCCCCGGGTATGCGGCTCCTCAACCGGCTCACGGGCACGAGTGGATTTCGATCGAGCGCCACACGCGGGGCAGCGGCTCCATGGTCGACGTATCGTACGTTCCCACGATGTGCAATCACTGCGACGACGCGCCCTGCGTCAAGGCCGCCGGCGATGGCGCCGTTTACAAGAGATCCGACGGCATCGTCATCATCGATCCGGTGAAAGCGCGGGGCCGCAAGGAGTTGGTCTCCTCCTGTCCGTACGGCCAGATCACGTGGAACGAGGAGGAACAAGTTCCCCAGTCCTGGATCTTCGATGCGCATCTGCTCGACCAGGGCTGGACGAAACCGCGCTGCGTCCAGGCCTGCCCGACCGGCGCGCTGGAATCCATGCACGTGTCGGATGAGAACCTCCAGGCCCTCGCCGCACGCGAGGGCCTGGAGGTTCTTCGGCCGGAATTCAGCACCAAACCACGGGTTTTCTACCGGAACTTGCGGCGGACTTATCAGTGCTTCATCGGCGGAAATGTATTTCGGACCCGCGCGGATGGGTCCCAAGAAAATGTCGAGGGTGCCCGCGTCGAGCTATCTATCGACGGCGTAAAGGTCGGCGACGCGCAAACCGACCGCTTCGGCGACTTCAAGATCGACGGACTTCAGGGCAACGCGGCGAAATACCGATTGCGAATATTCCATAATGCATTTGGACAGGCGGAAGCGACGGGGGTGCTGCATAAAAGCGACTACCTGGGTGCGATTCCGTTGACCGGCCGCACCTCGTAGCGACGCGTCCGCGTCTCGCCGAGAGGAGCGGATTTCGAACGCGCCGGCAACGTGAATCCGGGCGCGTCATCCTCAGCGTCCACGCGCCGGGAGCGATGGTGCGCGCACTCGTTTTGTGCCGTCCGCGACATATTCAACGGGCAATACGCCCCATTTCCACTAGTCATTCGTCGCAGGCGCCGCGCCACGCTAAGGTGACCGCTGACTAATCGTGCGGCCGTCAATCGATCGTGCGAGGCGAATACAAAGAGCATTTATTTCGGGAGCGGGTCCGTGGCTGGAGCCAACACAATGTCGACGCAATCCCCTAGATACGATTTTGAGCCCATCATCAATCGCAAGCCCCATAGTTTTCCCGGCGGGAAGCGGCTTGCCGTGCTCGTTTACATGAACATCGAGCACGTGCCCTTCGGATCGACCGCGCTCGCGCATGCGGTCTATCCGGGAACGATGCAGTTCAGTCCCGACATCCTCAATCACGGTTGGCGCGACTACGGAAATCGGGTGGGGCTGTGGCGGATCATGAAGGCCATGGATCGGCACGGATTTCGCGGGACGGTGAACCTGAACAGCGACGTCTGCCGCGAGTATCCGCAGATCATTCGTGAAGGCAACAAGCGCAACTGGGAGTGGGGAGCCCAGGGCGACAACAACACCAGCATCCTCACGACGATGAGCATGGAGGAGCAGCGCGAGTTCATCCGGCACAATCTCGACATCATCGAGAAGGCGACCGGAAAGCGCCCGCGCGGCTGGCTGGGGATGTGCCTGGCCGAGAGCTTCGATTCACCCGATCTGCTTGCGGAGGCCGGCATCGAGTACGTGTCGGACTATGCGCACGATGAGCTTCCGGTTCAGATGCGCGTCAAGAGCGGTTCGCTCGTGACCATGCCCTACGCGCTCGAGCTGAACGACGTGCCCACCATCGCAGGCAAGGGCGCCTCGGGCGAAGTGTTCGGCCAGATGATCAAAGATCAATTCGACGTGCTCTACGAAGAGGCCATCGAACTGCCGCGGGTCATGTCGATTTCGATGCACCCATTCATATCGGGGCATCCGTTCCGCATGAAGCATATCGAGGCAGCTCTCGCCTACATCGCGTCGCACAGCGCCATCTGGCCGACGACGGGGGGCGAGGTCAACGACTGGTTCCGGGCTAATTACATGAAATCGGCGAATTGATTTCGCAGGCGATCGCGACGGACAACGTATTGAAGAGGAGGATACAACCAATGCTGCGGAGCGCTCTGATCACCTACGCATGCTCTATATTACTGGGGACTCTCGTCGCGCCAACCGCGTTCGCGGCGGCAGCGGCGGCGGAGGGCGGCGAGTCGCTCCAGGAAATCATCGTCACGGCTGAGAAGCAGACACAAAACTTGCAGAAGACGGCAGCGGCGGTGACGGTGGTCACCGCCGATATCCTCGTCGATGCCGGGATCACCGACCTGCGCGAGGCGCAAAAGCTGGTGCCGGCGGTTCGGTTTCAGGCCGAAGGCAACAACACTCAAGTGTTCATCCGCGGCGTCGGCGCGAATCTCGATTTTCCCAACGTCGAGCCCAATGTGGCGTTCAATCTCGCGGGTATCTATCTTCCGCGCGAGGCAACCAGCGCGGCGTTCTTCGATGTCGCGCAGCTCGAGATACTGCCGGGATCCCAGGGTACCTTGTACGGCCGCAGCGCCATCGGCGGCACCATCAACCTCACCCCCACCAAACCGGGGTTCGACAACGACGGGGAAACGGTGCTCGAGGTCGGCAACCACGCCGCCGTGCACGTCACGGTCACGCAGGACTTCAAGGCGGCAGAGAGCGTGGCCTTGCGTGCGGCGGTGGACTACGCCTACAACGATGGTTTCGAAGTGACGGGCGCCGACTCGAAGAACGATCTCAGCGTGCGCCTGTCGACCATCATCAATCCCATCGACCGACTATCGATCTACTTGTGGGCTCAGGGCGCCCAGAAAGACGGTCACACCGAGAATCTGGTCAACAAGGGCACGAATCCCGCGACCGGCAAATATTGCGAGATGTGTTATTTCTATGGGAATGTCTGGAACGACACGCGTACGGGACCCTATGCTGCGCCATTCGGCACCACCGCAGCGGAGAGGAACCACTACAAGACGGACACGGTCGGCGGACAGATCGATTATCAATTCGAGGGCGCGACGCTGAGCTACCTGCCGTCGTACCTGTATCTCGACGCGAGGCCCCTGTATTGGCTGAGCGCCATTCAATCGACCAACACCGCGCACTATAACCAGCTCACGCAGGAACTGCGGCTCGCGAGCACGGGCCAGGGACCGTTGAAGTGGCTTGGAGGCCTCTCGTATTTCAACTCCCGCAACAGCGGCTCCGAATACTTGTTCACCAATCTGCCGTTCAGCTTCTATCAGACCAATGTCGACGCCGACCGCCTGCAGGGATACGCGGCCTTCGGGCAGGTGACCTACAATGTCACGGACACTCTTCGAATCACGGGCGGCGGGCGCGGCAGTTCCACCCAGCGGACCGCCAGCGGCTTTGAAGTGGTTGCGCTCGGAGGCCTGCCATATGAATTCGACAAGACCTACAATCATTTCGACTGGAAAGTCGGCGTCGAAAAGGATCTTTCGCCGAAGGTGATGCTGTACGGCATCGTCCAGACCGGTTATCAGGCAGGAACGTTCAACGCACTGCCCAACACTCCCACCTTCAGCAATGAAGTCAAGGCGGAGGAGCTCAAGTCCTACACGGCGGGCATCAAATCGCGCTGGCTGGATGATCGGCTGCAGATCAATGACGAAGTTTACTACTACGTTTTCCACAACCTCATCATTCAAGCCTACGACATCGCCGCGCCTTACAACCTCATTTTCAACGGCAACAAGGTCGCCATCAAAGGCAACCAGTTCGATCTGCTGGCAAGAGTATTCAGCGAGGATCAGGCGAACTTCAATGTGGGATACTCTCACGCGCGCAACGTGGATGTGGTCGATACCAACGGCAAGAACTACGACGGACTTCAGCCGGCCTACGCGCCCGATTGGACCGTCGAGGCGGGGTATACGCACAACATGCCGGTCGGCTCTGCCACGCTGCGGGCACACATCGACTGGCGGTTCGAAAGTTCCTGGTTCGCGGATTACGTGCACAACAAGGGCACGGAGCAGGTCGCTTCGAGCAAGGGCGACGCCTCGCTCACCTACGATGCCACGTCGTGGACCGTGGGTGCCTGGATCAAGAACGTGACGAACCGAGCGGTCATTGCCGCAACCGCGGCGGCCGGCATACCGGGCCCCGCCACCGCCTACCTCGAGGATCCCCGGACGTTCGGACTACGGTTTACCGTCAAGTACTAACACCATGGGAATCAACGATCGTGAACTCCGTCGACATGAGTGACCAACCGACCCACGCGCAGATGATCGAAACGCTTTGGACGCGGGCCGAGATCGAGCGCGTCATGCTGAATTTCGGGCGCGCGCTCGATGTCGGTGATTGGAAGCTCTACCGCAGCTGCTTCGCCGATCGGTTCCAGGTGAATTTCGAGAGACTGACGGGCCAGCCGGAGGTGTACGTCGATGCCGACCTATGGACGCGCTTCGCGGAAGTGATCTTGAGTCCCGTGAGGCGGCACCATCAGTATTCCAATTTCTCAGCGACCATCGATGGCGACCGGGCGACCGCCATCATCTACATGGTGGCGCGGCATTGGAAGCCGACTGACGGCGGCAGCGCCGAATACACTCAGAACGGCTGGTACGAGAACAGCTTCGCGCGCATTGACGGGCACTGGAAAATCACTCGGTTGCTGCACACCTATCAGTGGGTCTCGGGCAACGGCGGTTTATTCGATTTCTCCGATCCCGAGCTCGTCAAAATCATGGCGCAGATATTCGCGCCGGAAAACC
>Ga0209488_10001863_pt1 | contig 17823 bp, 11 predicted proteins | sample Rivendell_Oct201_8_FD_188349 | JGI IMG/M metagenome (GOLD analysis project Ga0209488, IMG submission 188349) | Vadose zone soil microbial communities from the Eel River Critical Zone Observatory, Northern California, USA -... | ecosystem: Environmental > Terrestrial > Soil > Vadose zone >...
CGCAGCGCCGCGAACCTGCGGCAGGCAGTCAGCAGGGCCGCGGCATCGCGCTGCGGCCCGAGCCCGAGCAGTTCGGCCACGGCCATCGCCTCGGCCACCTGCAGGCCGGCCGCGACCGCGGCCGCGTGCACGCTCGGCGCCGCCGCTTCGATGCGCAGGAACGGCGAATACCAGCGCTGCCAGGCGAACGCCGCCAGCACCAGCAGCGACAGCCACGACAGCGGCGCCGCGGAACCCTTCACGGCGGCGCACCGGTCATCGCTTCGACGCTGCGCGCGCGCTCTCGAACAGGATGCGGTAGCGCGCGGCGATGTTCTCCAGCGCGTCGGCCGGGGTCGCCGGCGTCACCATGCCGTAGTCCTCGGCGGTGCGATCGCGCAACACCGCCGCCGCCAGCGAGCGCAACCGTCCGTGCGGCGCCTCGACCAGCAGGCGCGCCAGTTCCGGCACCGCGACCATGCCGGCGCCGGCCTCGAACTGATCGGGTTTGAGCGTGGTCCGCACCTGGGCGAGCCGCAGCGCGCCCAGCAGCCATTGCCATTGCGCCTCCTGCCGGTGGTCGCGCAGCCAGCGCTCGAGCGCCGGGACGCGGTCCTCCTGACTGGTGATGTCGAGGCCGGTGATGCCCTCGAGCAGCGCCATGACCCGCAGGTTGTCGGTGCCGGCGCGCAGCATCTCGATCAGGTCCGGCACCACGGTCGGATCCTGCCAGGCGCCGAGCAGCAGGATCACCTGCTGGCGCGCGATCGGATTCTGCACCTTGGTCTGCTCGCGCAGCGCCGGCACCGCCAGCAGCGCACCCTGCTGCTGCAGGTAGAACCGGGTCAGCATGCCGAGCGCCGACTCGGGGCTGGCGACGAACAGTTCGGCCAGCAGCTGCGAACTGCGCGCCTCGCGCAGTTCGCCGAGACCGCGCAGCGCCGCCTCGCGGTCCTCGGCCACCGGCGCGCCGATCGCCCGCTGCAGCACCTCGAACGCGCCGGCACCGCCGATGCGACCGAGGCTGTGCAGACACTCGCGCCGCAGCAGTGGCGCGGTGTCGTTGGCCGCGATCAGTTCGATCAACCGGGGCCGCGCGTCGGCCGACTGCGTGGCGCCGATCGCGTAGGCCGCCGTGCGGCGGACGTCGGCATCGGCGTCGTCGAGCAGCTTCAGCAGCCGCGGCCCGGCGCGCAGGTGCGGCATGCGCACCGCTTCGTCGAGCGCGGCCAGCTTGACGCCCAGACGCTCGTCATCGAGTGCCGCCAGCACGCGTTCGGCGCCGAGCAGCAGGAAGATCCGCGCCACGGCCGGCCGGCCACCACCGGGGGCACGGAACGCGACCTCGATGCATTCGCGCCACACCACGTCACCGGGCGTGCCGGCGGCGAGCTCGAGCAGCCGCAGTTCGCGTTCGCCGAGCGTCGGCTGCGCGCGCACCAGCGCGGTGATCAGCTTGCCATCGTCTTCGCCGAGCAGATCCTTGCGCCCGGGCAGCGCGAACAACTGCTGCACGGCCAACGTGCGCAGCGCGTCGCTGGTCTGCGGCCAGTTGCGCACCACGCGGCGCAGGAACCGGCGGTCGCGTTCGAGCGGCTCCGGATTGGCATCGAGCCAGCGCCGCTCGGAGCGCCAGAAGGCGCCGCGGTCGGGCTCGTGTTCGGGATCGCGGTAGAGCTGCCACAGCTCGGCGCGCAGCACTTCGTCGACCACCGCCACCATCCGGTCGAAGCGCTCGTGGCCGGCCGGCGCCACCAGCAGCGCCCGCCCGCCCGGCACCTGCACCTGCAGCGAGCGCGGCACCGCCACGCCGTCGGGCACGCGGACGGCGGCCGGGTCCATGAACCCGGCCGCCTGCAGGCCCTGCACCAGCAGAAGCATCTGCGCGCTGCCGAGCAGCAGCTCGTCGGCGCCTTCGAGCGGCGCCAGCGCCGCCAGACCTTCGCCGAGCAACCGCAGGTGCGAGCGCTCGCCGCGCAGGCTGACGACCGCGTTGGCGGCGTTCTGGGCGTCGACGTGGACCTTGAGCCGCACGGCGACGAACGTCGCCTTCTGGTCGGCCCACCAGTCGCGCCACAGGCGCGCGTCGCCGGTGACGCTGCGGCCGGCGAGCCGCACCAGCCGCGCTTCGGCCGGCCGCCGCAGCAGATCGAGGTTGGGCACGAATGCGGTCGGTGCCACCACCTGCAGCAGCGCCTCGACCACCTCGGTGTCGCGGTAGCGTTGCGCATCGGCATCGCCGCTGTGGAACGCGAGGTCGGCGAGGGCGATCGCGCACAAGCTGCGCGTGGCGGCATCGCGGGCGTCGAGCTGCGCGCGCAGGCGGTCGACTGCCGGCTCCGGCAATACCGGTTGGCCGGTGTCCTCGCCGATGCGCGCCAGCGCGAACGCGGCGTAGGCAAAGCCGCGGTCGATCGGCGGCTGCTGCAGTGCCGCCTGCAGCACCGGCACCGCCGCCGTGCCCTGGTGGATCAGCTCGGTGCACGCGGCGCCGGCGATCGCCGGCTCCTTGGCCAGCACTTCGAGCAGCCGCCGCTGGCTGCGCTCGTCCTTGAGACTGCCGAGCAGTTCGACGCCGGCGAGCTGCAGGTCGAGCGACGACTCGCCGGCCAGTTGCAGCGCGAACGGCAGGTCGTCGACGGTCAACATGGCGCGCAGCATCTCGGTGGCCTGCCGGCGGGTGCCGGGCACGCGCCCGCGCACGCACTCGAACAGCGCCTGCTTGCTGGTCTTGTCCTTCAACTGCACCATCGTCGCCAGCACGTCGCGGGTCGCTTCGCCGAGCGGCCGCGCCAGCGCCTGGAACAGCAGTTCCTCGCCGATCTTGGAGCTGCCGTCCTTGGCCATGCCGTAGCGGCGCGCCACCAGCATCAGCTGCTGCAGCTCGCGGGCGCCGGCCTTCCTGGCCACGGTCACCATCAGACCATCGAGGTCGCGGTAGTCCTGGCCGATCTTCTGCAGCAGCAGTTCCTGCTTGGCGGCGAAGGTGTGCAGCTCGAGCAGCGCGTGCTGGAAGCGGCTCAGCTCGCTGTCGGTCGGCGGCAGCTGCCGGGCCACGCCCGGGCGCTCGTCCTTGGGTGGCAGGTGCAGCCGCGGGTCCTGTGGCGAACAGGCGGACAGATGCAGCAGTGCGAATGCGGCGATCAACATGATCTGGCTTGGACCGGCGGCGGGGTCTCTGACGCCGGTACGGGCGCGGCATGATAGCGGCGCCCACCCGGCCTTGCCGGCGGAAAAGTCGCGCCGGCCCCTTCCTGCTGCCGGCTTGCATCCCCGGCCGACCGCGTCACGATGCCGCGCCGCCAGGTCGCCCTTGCCCCCCACCCCGTTCCGTGTCCACGTCGCCCTGATCGCCGTCTCGCTGCTGTTCGGCGCCAACTACGTGTTCACCAAGCTGGTGCTGCAGGCGATGCCGCCGCCGGCCTGGGTGTTGTTCCGCATCCTGGCAGCGACGTCGATCCTGGTGCCGCTGGCACTGCGGTTCGGCAACGGCCGGCCGCCGCTGCGGCTGCTGCTCGGACTGGTGCTGGCGTCGCTGCTTGGCGTGGTGCTCAACCAGGTGCTGTTCACCGAAGGCATCGCCCGCACCACGCCGGAGCACTCGGCGGTGATCAACGCCTGCATCCCGACCTGGACCCTGTGCCTCGCGGTGGCGTTCCGGCAGGAACGCTTCACCATGCCGAAGGTCGCCGCCGTGCTGATCGCGCTCGCCGGCGTGGCGACGCTGCTCAAGGTCGACCGCATCCTGATCGGCGGCGGCATCTCGCACACGCAGCTGGTCGGCGATCTGCTGACCTGGGCCAACGGCGTGTCGTTCGCCCTGCATCTGATCCTGATGCGCAAGATCGGTCCGCGGCTCGATCCCTGGGTCAGCACCGCGATCATGTTCCTTGCCGCGTCGGCGATGGTCGCCGCCTGGTGTGGTCCGGGTCTCACCGCCGCCGACTGGCACGCGGCCCTGACGCCGCCGACCGTGTGGTACGCGCTCTACGGTGTGCTGTTCGCCACCGTGTTCACCTACTCGCTGAACACCTGGGCGCTCAAGCACACGCACAGCTCGCAGGTGGCGTTGTACATCAACGTGCAGCCGCTGGTCGCGGCGGCGCTGGCGCCGGCGTTCGGCCTGCCGGCGCCCGACTGGCGGTTCTTCGCCGCGCTGGCGGCGGTGTTCACCGGGCTGGTGCTGCAGACGCGAGCGCACTGACGGCCGGCGCGACGACTGCGCGGCGGGCTCGATGACCCGAGGCAACACGACAACGGCTGGAACCAATCCAAAGCCATGTCGCCACCCTGGAAGCCGCGCCGTTACTGGCCTGGCTGGTAGTGGTCATTTTGTATACGAAGCCATGCCAAGCACTCGGCGGCCATTCGCCACGCGACGGTGGTGTCGCGCGCACTCCTGCCGCCGCGCGAGCGAACCGACGGCGCGCGGGCTATCGTGCTCGCCCCCCGGATGCCGCCCACGCTCGCCATCGGCCAGATCGTCGAAGTCACCGCCGAGCGCCTGGCGTTCGGCGGCTTCGCCATCGCCCACTACTCTGGCCTCGTGCTGTTCGTGCCGTTCGCCGCGCCCGGTGAACGGCTGCGCGTCGAGGTGACGGCGCTGGAGAAGAAGCACGCGCGCGCGCGCATCGTCGAGATCCTCGAGCGCTCGCCGCAGCGCCGCGAAGCCCGCTGCCGGCACTTCGGCGACTGCGGCGGCTGCCACTTCCAGCACCTCGACTATGCGCTGCAGCTGCAGCAGAAGGCCGAGTTCGTGCGCGACGCGCTGGTGCGCACCGGCGGCTTCGACTGGCCTCTGCCGGTGAAGGTGCACAGCGCCGGTGAGTGGGGCTACCGCGCGCGCACGCAGCTGCGGCTGCATCGCCTCGGCACGCGGCAGCTGCTCGGCTTCCACCGCGCCTGGACCCACGACGTGATCGACGTGCAGGAATGTCCGGTGATGGCGCCCGCACTCGAGCAGGGGTTGCCGGCTGTGCGGCAGGCGCTGGCCACGCTCGAGGAACGCGATCTGCCGTACCAGATCGACGGCGCCGCCGGCATCGACGGCGCGGTGTGGGCGCCCGACCTGCCGGGGCTGCACAAGGATCTGGTCGAACACCAGGTCGGCGCGTTCCGCTACCTGATCGAGCCGGAGAGCTTCTTCCAGGGCCACCGCGGACTGGTCGCCGAACTGGTCGGCGGCGCGGTCGGCGAGCTGCGCGGCGCACTGGCGTTCGATCTCTACGCCGGCGTCGGCCTGTTCTCGCTGCCGCTGAGCCAGCACTTCACGCGCGTGGTCGCCGTCGAGGACGAGCGCCGCGCGGCGACCCTCGGCCGCGTCAACTGCAAGCACAACCATTGCGACAACGTCAGCTACCTGCGCAAGACCACCGAGCAGTTCCTGCGCGACAACCGCGAGCGTCCGGACCTCGTGCTGCTCGATCCGCCGCGGCTCGGCGCCCGGCCGGCGCTGCCGTTGCTGTTGCAGCTGGCGGCACCGCATCTGGTCTACGTGTCGTGCGATCCCAACACGCTGGCGCGCGATCTGCGCACGCTTTGCGATGGCGGCTACGCCATCGAGCAGGTCGAGGGCTACGACATGTTCCCGCAGACGTACCACGTCGAATGCGTGGCGCGGCTGCAGCGGCACAGCTGAACGCGTGCGCAACAAGATTCGGCCACGCGCGGTCCCGCAATCCCGCACTCTCGCCTCACCGCCTCACCGGTGCGCGCCGATCGGGTGCGACGTCTCCGACGTGCAGGCACGCGCATGCCAGCGCGGCTTGTTCACCAGCCAAGTACCCGGTAGCATCGCGGCCGTCGGCGTTGCGGTGCGAAGAGGTCTCCCCATGCGTTCCGCGTGCATCCTGGCTTGCCTGTTGTTCGAGTCATTCGTCAACGCCCAACAACTGCAGTGGTTCGCGCCCGGCAACCCTTCGCCGTTTCTCCACGGACCATGGGTCTACGACTCGGAACGCGATCGACTCGTGCTCGCTGGCGGGTACTCCGAGGTCAACCGCTTTCCGATCTATTTCAGGGACACGTTGGAGTGGGATGGTGTGGGTTGGCTGGCCCGGCCCTCTACTTCATTCCCGGGCCGTTGGGGCCAGCAGATGGCGTTCGATCCGAGGCGGCGCCGGATCGTCATGTTCGGCGGGCTCAACCAATTCCGTATCAGCCTCGACACCCCCCCCTACCCGCTCGGCGACACCTGGGAGTACGACGGACTGCAGTGGCGCAACAGATCCACCATCGGACCGTCTCCGCGCACAGGCGCCGCGATGATCTACGATCCGGTGCTGCAGCGCGTCCTGCTCCATGGTGGCAGTGACCTCAACAACGTCAACAGTGAGACCTGGGCCTGGGACGGCACGCACTGGACGATGCTGAACGTGGCGGGACCACCGGCTCGAGCGGGTCCCGCGTCCGCCTACGACACGGTTCGCAATCGCTGGGTGATCTTCGGCGGCGGGAACGTGACATGGCTCAGTGACCTCTGGGAGTGGGACGGTGTCGCCTGGACGCAGCGCACGCCGGTTGTGAGCCCGCCGCCACTTCTTGGTGGCGCAGGCATGGCCTACGATCCCTTGCGGCGCGTGTGCGTGCTCGGCGGCGGATTCACCAGTGGCGGATACCCCAACCCCAATACCGATCTGTGGGAATGGGATGGAACGAGTTGGGCACAGCCAGCAGTCCAGCCAGTGACCCACGGCGGCGGGATGGCCGCATGGCATGCCGGCCGCGGCGCCGTGATGTTCTTCGACGGCGCGCATCTCGACTCATGGGACGGCCAGACGTTTCGGTCACTGAATGACTACTTCGTGCCAGGCGCGATCCCGCGGAGCCGTTCATCAGCGCAGATCCTGCTCGCCACGCTTGGTCCGAGGGTACTGGCGGTCACCACCGACACACTGTGGGAATGGAGCTTCCCGACGTGGCGATTCGTGGAGACGCTCCCGTACGTATCCGAGGAGATCATCGCCGTCGAGGACACGGTACGGAACCGCGTGGTCTATGTGTTGCCCACGGGGGTTGGACCCAGCTTTTTTCTGGCCGAGTTCGACGGCACCACGTGGAATAGAATGAGCCGCGGCAGCATGCCGTTCTCACCGCGCATTTCTCCTGCGATCGCGTTCGATCGGATCCGCGGCGTCACCGTCATGTTCGGCGGCCGCCAGCCATCTTCTCCGTTCCAGCTCTTGCAGGAGACCTGGGAGTGGAACGGCAGTGTGTTTGTGCAGCGCGTACCGGCGACCTCGCCGAGCCCGCGCTTGGGCGCGGCCATGTGCTGGGATCCACAACTCGGCGAGATCCTGTTGTTCGGAGGCGACGACTTTTCGCCACCCTTGCAGGACACCTGGGCCTGGAACGGCACGAATTGGCATCAGCTCGCGCCGGCGACGCAACCGCCGGCCGTAGCGATGAAACTGGTGCTGCACGAGTCCGAGAACCGTCCCTGGCTGTTCCAGTCGTCGCCGCCGGGATCCGGAGCCTGGCGATGGGACGGCGTCGACTGGCAGCCGGTCGCCACCTCGACGGGCGCCGCGATGGTCTTCGACCGCGCCCGCGACCAGTTCCTGTCCATCGGCTACTCCAACAACGTGCCGACAACCGTGTACCTCGCGGCCTTTGTGCCACAGGTGACAGCCAGAGGCGTCGGCTGCGGCCCGCCGACCGTGTTCCTCGCCAGCACGCCCTTCATCGGCAACCCGGCCCTCCGGTTCGACGCCTTCGGGCTGCCAGCCCAGAGCCTCGGCGCAGTGGCGCTCGGCACGCAGGCGGCGAACATCGGCTTCGGCAACGGCTGCACCCTGCTGGTCGGCGGCAGCATCAGCGTACAGCTGTTCCCGACCAACGGCGGCGGGTTCGGGTCCATGAGCATCTCCGTTCCGGCGGCACCCAGTCTGCTGGGCTTGCAGTTCCACGCGCAGGCGTTCGGCGTCGAAGCAGCGACCGCCACGTTGGTCGCGACCTCGGCGCAGGACCTGACCATCGGCTACTGAAGGTTCCCGCTCCCGGATGCTGCGCGCAAGTTTCTGCACGACTGCTGCACGTCCGCCAGCTGCTACAAGCGCGTACTGCCTGGGTGCGACGCTGGTCACTCGAGAACGCGGCACGGCTTGGTCTACGTGTCGTGCGCTCCGAAAACGCTGGCGCGCGAGCCGCGCGAGTTGTGCAGCGGCGGCTACCAGCTGGAACAGGTCGAGGCCTTCGACGTGTTCCCGTAGACCTGACACGGCGAATCGGTGGCGCGGTTGCAGCGGCGCGGCTGAATGTGTGCGCTGGATTGCCGGCCGCGGACGGTCCGGTTCTCCCATACCTTCGACTCAGCAGCGCACGCCGAGCGGTGCGACGCCTGCCGACGCGCAAGCGCGCCGCATGTTGGCGCAGCTTGTTCGCCTGCCCGATACCCGATAGCATCGCTGGCCGTCGGCGTTGTGGTGCGAAGAGGCCTTTCCATGCGTTCTGCGTGCATCCTGGCTTGCTTGTTGTTCGAGTCATTCGTCAACGCCCAACAGCTGCAGTGGTACGCGCCGGGGAACGTTTCGCCGGTTCTCCACGGACCATGGGCCTACGACTCGGAACGCGATCGACTCGTGATCGCCGGCGGGTACTCCCAGGATGGCTCCCACCACCCGTTCTACTTCAGGGACACGATGGAGTGGGATGGGGTGGGTTGGCTGGCCCGGCCCTCCACTTCCTTCCCGGGCCGTTTCGCCCAGCAGATGGCGTTCGACCCGCGCCGGCGCCGGATCGTCATGTTCGGCGGGCTTTACCAACAACCCATAATCAGCGAGCACTTCCCCCCCGGTCGGCTCGGCGACACCTGGGAGTACGACGGAATGCAGTGGAGTCAGAGATCCAACGTCGGGCCGTCGCCACGCTCGGGTGCCGCGATGACCTACGACCCGGTGCTGCAGCGTGTCCTGCTCTACGGCGGCAATGCCTACTACAATGCCCTGAGCAATGAGACCTGGGCATGGGATGGCGCGAGCTGGACGATGCTGAACGTGGCGGGACCACCCGCGCGACAGGGTCCCTCGCAGGCCTACGACACGGCTCGCAATCGCTGGGTGATCTTCGGCGGCGGGAACCTGACAACACATCTCGGTGACCTCTGGGAGTGGGACAGTGTCGCTTGGACGCAGCGCACGCCGGCTGTGAGCCCGCCGCCTCTTGGCCAAGGCATGGCGTACGATGCTGTACGCCGCGTGTGCGTGCTCGGCGTCACCGATGGCGGATACCCCAACCCCAATATCGGCCTGTGGGAATGGGATGGGACGAATTGGACCCAACCAGCAGTTCCGACGATGACGCACAACCCGTGGATGGCCGCCTGGCATGCCGGCCGCGGTGCCGTGATGTTCTTCGATGGCGCGAATCTCGACTCGTGGGATGGCCAGACGCTTCGGTCCGTGGACCACTACGGCGTGCCATTCTCGTACGCGACGCTCGCCACGCTTGGTCCAAGGGTGCTGGCAGTCGCCGGTGACACAGTGTGGGAATGGAGCTTCCCGGCGTGGCGATTCGTGGAGACGCTCCCGTCCGTATCCAATGAGATCTTCGCCGTCGAGGACACGGTGCGGAACCGCGTAGTCTGTGTCCTGCCCAGTGGGTCACCATTCAGTTTTGTGGCCGAGTTCGACGGCACCACGTGGAATCAAACGAGCCGCGGCAGCATGTCGTTCTCACCACGCACGAGTCCCGCGCTGGCGTTCGACCGGATCCGCGGCGTCACCGTCATGTTCGGCGGCCGCGGCCCAAGTGCTCCCTTCCAGCTCCTGCAGGAGACCTGGGAGTGGAACGGCAGTGTGTTTGTGCAGCGCGCATCGGCGACCTCGCCGAGCCCGCGCTTCGGCGCGGCCATGTGCTGGGATCCACAACTCGGCGAGAGCCTGTTGTTCGGCGGCCGGGTCGACGACTCTTCGCCACCCTTGCAGGACACATGGGCCTGGAACGGCACGAGCTGGCATCAGCTCGCGCCGGTGACGCAACCGCCGGCCGTGGCGATGAAGCTCGTGCTGCACGAGTCCGAGAACCGTCCCTGGCTGTTCCAGTCGTCGCTGACGGGAGCAGGAGCCTGGCGATGGGACGGCGCTGACTGGCAGCCCGTCGCCACCTCGACGGGCACCGCAATGATCTTCGACCGCACCCGCGACCAGTTCCTGTCCATCAACTATCTCAACAACGTGCCGACAACCGAGTACCTCACGGCCTTGGTTCCACAGGTGACGGCGAGAGGCGTCGGCTGCGGCGGCGAGCTGTTCGCCAGCACCCCGTTCCTCGGCAACCCAGCCCTCCGTTTCGATGCCTTCGGGCTGCCGGCCCAGAGCCTCGCCGCGCTGGCGCTCGGCACGCAGGCGACGAACATCGGCTTCGGCAACGGCTGCACCCTGCTGGTCGGCGGGAACATCAGCGTGCAGCTGTTCCTGACCAACGGCGGCGGCTTCGGCTCCTTGCCCATTCCCGTTCCCGCCGCGCTCGGCCTGCTGGGCCTGCAACTCCACGCGCAGGCGTTCGGACTCGACGCAACGACCGCCTCGCTGGTCGCGACCGGAGCGCAGGACCTCACGATCGGCTATTGAGGACTCGCGCCCCCCCGGATGCCATCGCGCAAGGCGCTGTTGCGTCTCGCTCCTCGGCGCAGTGTTCTGCACGACTGCAGCATGGTCCACCAGCGCCGGAACTTACCGAGGCAATGATGCACGAGACACGTTGGATCGACAGTGACCGCGCCCGACTGGCGGTGCACCTGCATGGCAAAGGACCGCTGGCGGTGCTGATCCACGGCTATCCGCTCGACCATTCGATGTGGCTCGATCTGTGTCAGAGTTCGCTTGCCGAACGGCGGCAGCTCGCGGCAATCGACCTGCGCGGCCACGGTGATTCGCCGTGGGCCGGAGATGCGGTGCACGCGATGGAATTGCTGGCCGACGACGTGGCGGCGGTGATCCGCACGCTCGCCGACGATGCCGTCGATGTCGCGGCGCTGTCGATGGGCGGCTATGTGGCGCTGGCGCTGTGCGAACGGCACGCGGCACTCGTGCGTTCGCTGGTCCTGGTCGACACCCGCGCCGGCGCCGATTCGCCCGCCGGCAGGCAAGGGCGGCAGGCAGCGATGGCCGGCGTGCTGCGGCACGGCCGCCGCTGGCTCGCCGAGCAGATGCTGCCGAAGCTGGTGGCCACCGGCGCCGATGCCCTGGTGCAGGCGCGCGTCCAGTCGATGATCGAAAGTACACCGGTCGAAACCGTGCTCGCGGACCTGCGCGGCATGATGCAACGGCCCGACCGGCGCGAACTGCTGTCGCAGCTGCAGCTGCCGGTGCTGGTGGTGGTCGGCGAACACGACGCGATCACGCCGGTGGCCGAGGCCAAGGCGATCGCCGCCGCGGTGACCGGTGCGCGCCTGCTGGTCGTGCCCGGCGCCGGACACATGGTGCCGATGGAGGCGCCGTCGGCGTTCGCCAACGAGCTGGCGACGTTCTGGACGCGCCGCTGATCGCGCGCGCGTGGTCCGCTACTGCGGGCCGGCACAGCCGCCGGCGATCCAGGTGCGCACCTCTTCGACGAAGGTCGCATGCGGGATCGGGATCGGCACGCGCCCGTCGCCCGGCGCCCAGGCCCACTGCACCAGCGCGTCCTCGGTCAAGTGCTTGAGCAACTGTTCCGGCGTGCGGCCGCCGTTCTGCGCCGGATCGGTGAGCTGACGGTACAGCTCGGCCGAGCTGCGGCCGGCGAACACCAGCGGCATGCCCGCCGGCGGCAGGCGCCAACCCAGGGCACCGGGCGGCATGTGCGCCCCCGCGACGTTCTGCTGCTGGTGGCAGGCCGCGCAGCGCATGGCGAACATCCCGCCGCCGTCGCTGCCGCGCTGTACGTTCTGGGCGTGCGGCAGGCCGAGGTCGCCCTGCAACGGCACATCGCCTTTCGGGTGGCAATTGACGCAGCGCGGGTGCTGCAGCACCTGGTAGACGACGTTCCACGCCACAGCACTGCGCGCGCGCGCGGCGGGGTCGGGCGCTGTCGTGCCGCACTGGACCAGCAGCATGGCAGCGACGATGGCCAAGACCGCGAGCAGTCGCGGCAGCACGCGGCAGTTGGATGCTTTCATGCGCGCGGGTCCTCCGCACGGATCGGCAGGCGCCGGATCGGTTTCCCGGTCAACACCAACAGCGCGTTGCACAGCGCAGGGGCGACCGGCGGCACGCCGGGTTCGCCGACCCCGGTCGACGGCACGTCGCTCGGGATCAAGTGCACCTCGACCGCCGGCATCTCGTGGATCCGCAGCATGCGGTAGTCGTGGAAGTTCGACTGCTCGACGCGGCCGTCCTGCAGCGTGATCTCGCTGTACAGCGCCGCCGTCAGACCGAAGCCGATCGCACCCTCGAGCTGCGCCTTGACCGTGTCGGGGTTGATGACGCGACCGCAGTCGACGGCGCAGGTGACCTTGTGCACGCGCGGGCGACCCTGCTCCAGCGACACCTCCGCCACCATCGCCACATAACTGGCGAACGAGTTGTGCACGGCAAGGCCGCGGGCGCGGCCCGCTGGCAGCGGCTGGCCCCAGCCGGCCTTGCTGGCCGCGAGTTCGAGCACGCCGCGGTGGCGGTCCTTGCCGGCCAGCAGCTTGCGCCGCAGTTCGAGCGGATCCTGCCTGGTCGCGTGCGCGAGTTCGTCGAGGAACGTCTCGACCACGAACGCCGTGTGCGAATGCCCGACCGAGCGCCACCACAAGGTCGGCACCCCGACCTTGGTGGTGTGCAAGTCGACCTGCACGTTCGGGATCGCGTACGGCAGGTCGGCCGCGCCCTCGACCGAGGTACCGTCGATGCCGTCCTTGATGATGAACGGCTCGAACGGCGTGCCGGCGATGAACGACTGGCCGACGATCGTGTGCATCCAGGCGGTGATCGCGCCCGAACCGTCGAGCGCCGCAGTCACGCGGCTGTGCCACATCGGCCGGTAGTAACCGGCGCGCAGATCGTCGGTGCGCGTCCACACCAGCTTGACCGGTGCCTTGGCGGCCTTGGCGATCTTGACCGCCTCGACGATGTAGTCGGAGGCCGGGTTGGCGCGCCGGCCGAAGCCGCCGCCGAGGAACGTGGTGTGCAGCTTGACCTTGTCGGGCGGCAGGCCGCAGACCTTGACCGCGGCCGCGTGGTCGACGGTCTGGAACTGGGTGCCGGCCCAGATCTCGCACGCGTCGGCGCGCAGGTCGACGACGCAGTTCAGCGGTTCCATCGGCGCGTGCGCGAGGAACGGCAGCTCGTAGTCGGCGGTCAGCGTGCGCGTCGAGTTGCGCACCACGCCACCGGGATCGCCGTCCTTCCTGGCCACCAGTCCCGGCGACCCGGCCAGGGCCCGGTACTGCTCGCGCAGCCCGGTACTCGACAGCGTGCCGTTGGCGCCGAGATCCCATTCGATCTCGAGCCGGTCGCGCCCGAGCTTCGCCGGCCAGAACCCGCTGGCGATCACCGCCACACCCGAGCCGACGTCGACCACGTCCTTCACGCCCGGAACCGCGCGCGCCGCCGCATCGCGCACCGTCTTCGCGCGGCCGCCGAACGCCGGCGGATGCGCGACCAGCGCGGTCAGCATGCCCGGCAGGTTCACGTCGATGCTGAACACCGCCTTGCCGCGCACCTTGTCCTCGGTGTCGAGCCGGTGCACGGGCTTGCCGATGATGCGGAACAGCTTGCCGTCCTTGAGTGGCACTTCGGCCGGCACGGTCAGCGTCGCCGCCACCGCCGCGAGTTCGCCGTAGCCGGCGCGCTTGCCGCTCTTGTCGTGCAGCACGGTGCTGTTCTCGGTGCGGCACTCGCCGGGCGGCACCGACCACGTCTTCGCCGCCGCCGCCACCAGCAGTGCGCGCGCGCCCGCACCGGCCTTGCGCATCGGCTCGGTCATCGCGAACGTGCTGGTGCTGCCACCGGTCATCTGGATGCCATAGCCCGGATGCGCATACACTGGATCGACCGGAGCGAACTCGAACGCGATCCGGCTCCAGTCGGCGTCGAGTTCCTCGGCGACGACCATCGTCAGCGACGTGCTGACGCCCTGGCCCATCTCGGCCTTGTTGATGATCACCGTGACCCGACCGTCGGCTGCGATGCGCACGAACGCGTTCGGCTCGAAGTCACCCCGCAACACCGGCGGCTCGTTCGCCGCAGTCTGTCCCGGCAGGTGGAACCCGACCAGCAACCCGCCACCCGCCACCGTCGAGACGCGCAGGAACTGCCGCCGCGAGCACGTTTGCGCGCTCATCGCTTGCCTCCCTTCACGATCTCGGCCGCACGATGGATCGCGGCCCGGATGCGCACGTAGGTGGCGCAGCGGCATACGTTGCCAGCCATGCAGGCGTCGATGTCCGCGTCGTCCGGCGTCGCCTTCTCCTGCAGCAGCACCCAGGCGCTCATGATCTGCCCGGTCTGGCAGTAGCCGCACTGCGGCACTTCCAGTTCGGTCCAAGCCTGCTGCAGCGCCACCGCCACGCCGTCCGCGCCCTCGATCGTGGTCACCTTCTTGCCGACCGCCGACGCCGCCTGCATCACGCACGAGCGCACCGCCTGCCCGTCGACGTGCACGGTGCAGGCGCCGCACTGCGCCGCGCCGCAGCCGTACTTGGTGCCGCACAGCTGCAGGTTCTCGCGCAGCACCCACAGCAGCGGCGTCGTCGGTTCGACATCGACCGCGACGCGGCGGCCGTTCACTTCCAGTTGCAGTGTCATGAGTTCTCCTGACGGGACGGACAGGGAGTCTCCTCTGTCGGAGACCAGCGGCAAAGTTTGGTTGCTTCGCCGACGCTTGGCAAGAACCGGCTGTCACGGCAACCCGAGTCCGGCGACCACCACGCGACCGGACAACCTCGGCCCTTCACCGACCGTCATCCCCAGCTTCACGCCCGCGAACGTCACCGTCACATCGCCGCGCACCGCCGCTGCAAGCACGGCACCGGTGTCGCCGTGCAGGCCCGAGGGGATGTCGACGCAGAGCTTCGGCCCGCGCGCGGCGTTGACGAACTCGACCCATTGCTTCGCCGTGCCGGTCAGCGGCCGGTCGAGGCCGGTGCCGAACAGCGCGTCGATCCACACCGCGCCGGCATGCGCGTTCGCGTCCGGCAGCGCACCCACCACCACCGGATAGCCGGCCGCGCGCAAGATGCGCAGCTGCAGCGCGGCGTCGGGCGACTTCGCCGGGTCGGGTTCGGACAGCAGGTGAACGACGCTGCTGCGGCCGAGGTGCCGCGCCGCCGCCATCCCATCACCGCCGTTGTTGCCGGCACCGGCGATCACCACATGGCGATCGCCGAGCGTGCGCGCCGTCTCCGCCACCGCGCGCGCCGCGTTCTCCATCAACAGCAACGACGGCATGCCGAGGCGCTCTGTGGCGTCGCGGTCGATCTGCCGCGCCTCTGCGACGGTCAGCGGCTTCATGCCTGTGCCTCCGCCTCGACGGCGCGCCGGACGCGCAGCAGCAGGTCGAGGTCGGCCAGCGGATCGAGCGCGCGCAGGTCGGCAAAGCCGCTCTGCGCCGTGCCCAGCAGTTCACCGCTGCCGCGCAGACGCAGGTCCTCTTCGGCCAACGCGAAGCCGTCGGTCGTGCGGCACACCGCCTTGACGCGCGGACCCTCGGCGCCGCACAGGATGCACAGCCCTCGGCGCTGGCCGCGGCCGACGCGCCCGCGCAGCTGGTGCAGCGTGGCGATGCCGAACTTGTCGGCGGCGGCGACCACCATCAATGTCGCAGCCGGCACGTCGACGCCGACCTCGAGCACCGTGGTGCCGACCAGCACGTCGAACTCGCCGGCGCGGAACGCGGCGAGCACCTGTTGGCGTTCGGCGGCCGGCATGCGGCCGTGCACCAGCCCGCAACGGAAGTCCACCGCGAGGATGCCGTGCATCCGCAGCGCACCACCCTTCTCGCCGTCTTCGCCGATCGCCGGGCAGACGACGAACACGCGGCCGCGGCGGCGGACGGCGCGGGTGATGCTGCGCAGGACGCGCTTCCAGTCCGCCGCTTTCCTGAAGCGCGCCGGCACCGGCCGGCTGCCCGGCGGCCGCTGCACCAGCGTCGCCACGTCGAGATCGCCGAACAGGGTGAGCGCCAGGGTCCGCGGGATCGGCGTCGCCGTCATCACCAGCACGTGCGGGTCGCGGCCCTTGCGCACCAGGGCCATGCGCTGCGCCACGCCGAAGCGATGCTGCTCGTCGACCACCACGAGGCCGAGGCGCGCGAACGCCGTGCGCTCGGACAACAGCGCGTGCGTGCCGACCACCAGCTGCGGCCCGCCGGCGGCGAGCGCGCGTTCGAGGGCCATGCGCTCCGGCTCCTTCTGGCCCGCGGTCAGCAGCAGCACCTCGACCTCGCTGCCGCGCAGCCAGCGCAGCAGTTCGGCATGCTGCTGCTCGGCCAGCAGTTCGGTCGGCGCCAGGAACGCCACCTGCGCGCCGTGTGCCAGCACCGCCAGCGCCGCCCACGCCGCCACCGCCGTCTTGCCGGTGCCGACGTCGCCCTGCAGCAAGAGACCCATCGGCGAGGGCCCTTGCAGCCGCCGCCGCAGTTCGTCGACCGCGGCCTGCTGGTCGTGCGTCAGCGTGAACGGGATGCGCGCGCGGATGCGCGCTTCGATCGCGGCGTCGACGACGAACGGGTCGGCCTGCCGTTGGCAGCGCTGCCGGCGCGCGCGCTCGACCGTGCGGAACAACTGCACCGCTTCGCGCAGGGCGAAGTGCGTGCGCGCGCGCTCGTGCGCGGCGATCGCCGCCGGCCGGTGCATCGCCAGGTACAGCGCCTTGGCCGCATCGTCGAGGTCGACGAGAGCCGCCGGCAACGGCGGCAAGCGGACCTGCGCCCAGTCGACGCGATCGAGACAGTGCGCCAGCCACTGCAGCAGGCGCGCACCGGCGATGCCTTCGACCTCGGGGTAGCGCAGCTGCACTTCGCCGGCGACCTCGACCTCGCGGGACAGCACCTTCGGCAGCTTGAGGTGGAACCGGCGGCCGCGATGTTCGAGCGTGCCTTCGACCACGCGCTGGTCGCCGGCCTTGTAGGCGGTGCGCAGCCACGGCTGGTTGAAGAACGCGGCGCTGAACGGCGTGCCGCCTTTGGCGGCGAACTCGACGGTCACCATCGCCCGCCGGCCCGGCAGCCAGGCGAGCCGCGTGCCGCGCACCGTGCCGGCGATGCGCACCAGCGCGCCGACCGCGTCGACGACCGGCGCTTCGAGCTCGCGCAGCTCGCGGTAGCGACGCGGGAACAGGCCGAGCAGGTCGAGCACCGTGTGCAGGCCGGCGGCGGCGAGCCGGCTGGCCGACACCGGACCGACGCCGGGTACGGAACGCAGCGGCGTGCTCGGCGGCAGCAACGCCGCGGCCACCGTCGGTCCACTGCCCGCATCGCTGCCCATGCACTCCTGTGTAGCGGCCGCGCGCTCGCGGCGGAACATGCCGCCGGATACCTATCGCCGACCGATGAGCCCGGACCAGACGCAGGCCGCCTTCCTCGCGCAATACGGGTTCGAACAGCCACAGGCGCCCGCCCCGCGACAGTGGTCCCGGCGTGGATCGTGGCGACGCAAGTGTGCTCCGCCCCGCTGGCCAAGCTTGGCCCTTGCCATTAGCCTCGCGGTCATGAGCGCGGATGCAGGATTGCTCCAGACCGATCCGGTGCTCGCCGAGATCGTGCGCCGGCTGGTCAAGGCCTACCAACCCGAGCGAGTGTATCTGTTCGGCTCACGAGCCCGCGGCGACGCTGGACCGGACAGCGACTACGACCTCATGATCGTCGTTGCCGACGACGCGACACCCGCACGGCGGCGCTCCCGACTCGCGTACGAAGCGCTGCGTGGCACTGGCACCGCCG
>Ga0209488_10001864_pt1 | contig 17822 bp, 16 predicted proteins | sample Rivendell_Oct201_8_FD_188349 | JGI IMG/M metagenome (GOLD analysis project Ga0209488, IMG submission 188349) | Vadose zone soil microbial communities from the Eel River Critical Zone Observatory, Northern California, USA -... | ecosystem: Environmental > Terrestrial > Soil > Vadose zone >...
TGCGCTTCGCAATTTTCTTTCAGTTCACGTATATCAATCTCGCGTTTTCACCCGCGCCCGACGATACGATCGCGAATCTCTATCGCGTGAGTCCCATCGCGTGTTCGTTACCACGTCCGGTGACTAACAGACCGTCAAGTCATTCGCGACCGATGGACACCTCATAGTAAATTATAGGTAACTTTTTTTTTTCGAATCTTTCTCGGGTCAACGTCGGTTAATCGAGGTGTCCTTATTATTACTCAGTACAACTGCAGCATGGGGTTAGAATGTACATTAGTGTTCTACGAGGAGACGCAGTTTCCCTAGATATATCCAGATCCCGTTGGGACATCATCCGTTGTGTTCGTCCGCATAGAGGGCTATCCTTCTACGGTCCTCGCCCATCCCCCTTGTTGGCTCATTGCACCGTGCCGTAACCGACAATGGCAGTATGCGACCAGTTGGGCCGAAGGGGGATTTGTTCGTCGGGGAGAGGCCGCGAATTGACCAGCTCGTCTTCCTCAAACTCCTCATTTCCCAGCAGCTCAATATCCTCCGCTGCCCAGCTCAGGATCTTCGTCTCTCTCGTGCTTCGTAGGAATCTGGCTCGACGAATTTCCCGGATGCGCTTCTGAAGCATGGCAGGCGGGCGAATTATGACGTAGCCCAATCCCAACAAAGTCACGCTTTGTCAAATATAAGCGATACAGTGAGACGAGATTCCAGAGAAACGCGCACCCTGAGCACACGATTATCGTTATTGTGAAAGGCCTGTATTTATTGGGAGGGACAGGTGGCAAGACCAGGTCCTGGTTGGGAGGTTCTTCAACATCTTCAGGTGGGTCAACTGACTCTTCATTTCCAGCTGGGGTGTCGGATTCTCCGTCGGATTCTGAGAGTGTCTGATACATTCGTGGACACGCGTGTTTTGTGGCCCAGGTGAGAACGTGGGTGCCATTCCGGACCCCGGAAAATTTCGGTGCCTGTGCTCCCGCAAGTTAGGAGTTGTCGTGGGGACTCGGGATGAACGTACGTCGTTGTCTGACTCTGCGCATTCAAAGTTGATTTGAACGCTTTGCGGCAGATCCGCGTAGTACCCGCCACGCATATGAAGAGAGAGCGAGGCTAAGGTTCGTCACGGATCACAGCGCAAAGTACCGATGCAGAACCAGAACGTACGAAGTTTTCCCTTAGACAGTTCTCTCAGCTCAGCGTAGATGCCAAAGTCCTCTTTATGTCTCAGGTCACTTTGTGGGGCCTCCGTGACGATAGGGATGGCTTGTACATAACGGACGTCTTTGTCGAGATCGAACTTGCCGGCTAGATAAGGACAGTTTAGGCGAGAAGTGAGGGTCAAAGAAAAGGCAGACAACGGCTTACTTGTCAAACAAGCCCAGGTTCCGCTGGCGCACTGAATAACGAGTCTCAATGGACGGGGAGACCCCAATTCCAAGGGGCCGGACTGACCTGCTCGTGGTCGGAAATCGCACCCGACTTGCGGAGCGGGCCAATGAGACTTATGTTGTAAACAATTGTGCTAGTAATTGATGATGTTTCATGATGGAGTACGAGGTCTACCTGACCCGAGTTATGACGTTCGTCGAGAAGAGGGCAGAGATTGAAGTGGTAACTGTTGAGGGAAATTTGGCAATCGTTCGTACGGGGATCCCACGGTTTTGATAATGAGGCTATTACCCCGACTTTGACGACGGCGAGAAGGAAAAGACTAGCGAAGGCGACGGTCATCGTGGCTGTCGAAGTGTCAAAAATTATGCGACCGAGCTGAGATGCGTGCGCAGCTCCCGTCGCAGGGGCTATCCCGTTGTCAGTCGTCCCGGTGCTGTGCGGTTGTGTACAGTTAGTGGCTCCGACGGTCGAGCTCAAACGGTTCCGACACGTGTTGCACTCCACCCAAGTGGTGCTACTGGCCCCGTCTGCACTGCACCTACCAACGACACACTCTCACCCGTGGTCGGCTTCACCTTGCGTTGTCCGTGAGGTTTCCGTTTCGTCTTTCTTTCTCTGCACGCGTTCATCGAATCATCGATTATGGCCGCCTCCCACCTACCAAATACTGGATAGGCCCCGGTATTTTCTCAAGCGAGTAAGCCGAGGCAGGGCCGTTCCTTGACTAAATGAAATATCCCGCGTCCGTTTCCCAAATTCACAATTCGGACGGCTCCCGTGTCATTTCCATATGCGATGATGAGTGGGAGACGGCGTTATGCAAAAAGGCGATTTTGAAGAACGTGTGCGTGTGCGTAATACGAATACGAAGAAGGCACGGTATGGATAAGAGTCTGGTCAGATCGGAGTCAAGGCGTTGCATCGCGACTCGTAAAATATTATTTCTGGTCTGCCAACCCCGCGTGGAGAGAAGAAACTGAAGTGTTGACAGACACACACCAACGGCGCGAAAATTTTCGCATGGAATGAACGAATCAAAGACATTCGCTTCTTTGTGCTTATCCGTACTGCACGAGCTCCACCTCGGTTGTAAGAATCTCTTTTTTTCTCGCGGTTTTCCACCAGGTTCCCGCTTCATCGACGATATCATCCACGTTTTGGGCAAACGTGCGACCATAATAATTTTTTTCCCGATGCCGATGCCATGCCATGCCATGACATTGCATGGAAATTTATTAATGACGCCTCCACCAGTCTTACCCCCGGGTGGACAGGGCGAGATAAGCAATATGTCGTATTGAAATGGAAGCGTGGGCCCCGCTCCGCGTTCCGATGCTTTGTCCACGAACGTCGTTTGGAATTGGTCGGCCTTTTTGCCCGCCAATCAACCCGTGGTATTGTTTTCTAAAAATACGCCATAGCGCCCATCCCCTGCCTATATTTGTGAAAGTGGGCCAGCCATGTCTTTTACGTCTTGGTGATAGATAGCAACAAGTTGGTAAACGCCGGCACCAAGATTCGTATCTGCTGAGTGACCATTCGACCCCCGAGTCACTCTGCATCGCTTTTTCTCTGGTATCTTCTTCCCGGATGTTTGACTTACTTTTTGTTCTAAGAAGTCTTTTCATCTAGGCATATAGTTTCCATGTGAAACTAGATCGTACGAGTCCAGGCTCGTAAGAGGGTTGTACAGCATCTAACCCAAGGACAAATCTGGCTCCGCCGATCTTTGCGGTCTCGACTGCAAGCACACAGCACCACGAGAAATATCCACTAATCTTGAACGCTATGTTGTCAGGACAGGCCCTCCTCAGTAATAGACACGGAGCGGAGCTATGCTGCCTGACTCGTTCTATGGCCGCGCGGATTGCTGGTCGCTTTCAACATGTTTTTCATAGACGATCTGCCCCCGCTCTGCATTCTCTCGATCGCAACTTCGAACCCGGATATCGATCTTGGTATGTTATTTTCAGACGACCAGTGAATAGCCATTTTCGCACACTCCTGCGCAGAAGCTGTCCAGCAGTATCCAATCCCGTAAGCTGCATTCCGCCTCCCATTTTCAGTCCCCACATGTCAGGCAGGGCCGGACGGGATTGGTTAGTCCCCTTGAGAAGGTTACTTTTCATTCTACGATGGCATCTCTCGCACTCTCCACTGCCCAACCAATCGTCGACGCTCGGCCTCTGGCCAGTCCCAGGTCTAGGGTTGTATAAGTAAGTTTATATTAGGAACCAATCGCTGTTCGGCAATATCTGGGCGATCGCGATATCAGTCGCTTTCCCATTCAGGCTGCAGATTCACTGGCATGGGTACCTTCGGTGATTGTTGTCAGTGCCGACAACCTTGGTCAAGTTGCTTATCTCGACCATCAAATGCCTTCCGGGGCCCTCGGATTCGAACTTTAAAATTTTAATTCCATTCCACAGTTCTTGCACTGCAGTTCGCCTCATTCACACATGTGTTTATTATTATACTACCATCCCAGTATAGTCGGTTGGAAATGACAGAACTTTCGTTTAGCGAGATGCGAAATCTCATGCATGGTTAAGCGATTGTCGGTTGTATTAAGTAAAAGACGTTGCGATCTGCCTCATGTCACGATAGCAAGCACAGACTCGGCCTGTAGTTGCCCGGTCCACTATCATCAGCCTGAGTGCTGGCAGGGGTGTGACGTGACGACGTGCCACGTGTTACCCGTCACAACTCCCCGCCTCCGAGTTGGCTCATCATTTGGAGGAAAACACAAAGGTAGCGCGGTGAGGGTTTACTATGATTTGGACTCGAGCTCTGGTGTGCCATTTCAGAGCTATATCGCGTGGGAAGACTTACTGACATAGGGATAGCCTCGCGCGGGCTTCGTCACTTCTGCTGCTGCCGTGGCAGGCGCCATCGCGGAGCCTCCACAACAACAACAACGAAAAGTCCGCCCAAGTGTCCCACTCATAATACCAGTCGAGCTGATGGGCCGCGCGCTGGCCAGCTTTCTATCTATGCAGAACCAGAACGCGATATCGTCGTCGTAGACTCTCCGACCGTGCTCGAGACGCAGGTGGGCGTGGCGCGCCGGGCCATCACGGGCGTCGCACGGGATGTCCACGCGCGGGTGCACGGAGTAGTCTCCGAGTGGATTGGCATCGAGCATGCGGTCGAGAGTGCGTTTTTTTTTTTCTCGTTTTCAGACACCACCCAGCCTGGAGTAGTGCAATATTTTACTCAAACGCCTGCACTCTTCTAGATCGTGTCAAGGCTCTCGTCGCCCCTGACGAACCGCTAACGCCAGGACTGCTCTACGTCGGCGTAGCATCGCTGAGCGGCTCCATCCTCACGCGCAACCGCTCCGTCCTCCCCCGCATCCTACTCCCGCCGACGTTCTTCCTCCTCTCTTTTAAATACTTGCTCCCCAAGACGGCACACAACGTCTCGGAGTACGCAGGCTCGCTTGAGGAGGCGCACTTCCCCGAGTTGGCGCGGAAACACGCGATCGCGATATCCCACTCGTACATGGCGTGGGACCGCCTTCGCGAGGCGGGTATCAGCGGACGCGACAGAGTCCAGGATGGCTTGGGTGGTGCCATGCGCAGGTTGCAGGAGCTCACGGGATTGAAGGTGCAGGATGCGCTCGGGAGTGGAGCGACGGCCGCGAGTGGTAAGGGTGTTGAGAAGGCCCAAGAGGCAGTGCAATCTGTCGGAGGTGCAGGCGCAAAAGCAGGGCAGCCTAGTGAGAAGGCCATAGAAGAGGAAAGGACAAAAGTTTAGGGCCGCTGTGCTAAGGCGGTAACATTAGATTAGATATATGAATGGTGTCCCGTCCCTCCTCCAAAACTCGGGCGCATGCCATTGCATTTCGCCTATGACTCTTGGCTCGCATCGCTCGCCTTTTTCTTGGCCTGTGTAGTCGAGCCAGTCGGAGGCGGAGCACCCTCTGCCTCGCTCATCCAATCCACGTCATCGACAAACTTCCTATTGAACCGACCCAGACGACCCGTCACCTCGCTCTCCTCCGCGGCGCCCTCTCCGGTGAGCGCAGAGACGTTCCAGAGCGGATGGTTTGTGACATCGCGCGTGAGGCGAATCAGCGAGCGGGGCGACGTTGTCCAGTGCGTGAAGGAGGACCCGTCTGCTCGGATGACGCGTTGGGGGAATTGGGGAACGACTGGGTTGGGGAGACGCTTTGGACGCCGCTTCCAGACGTGCGTGCGGCCGTAAGGGGAAGAGGAGACGCTTCGCGTGTGGCGGAGGACGGGATGGAGGCTTGAGGATGAGGATGACTGCTGTGACAGCGTAGTGAGACTCGGGGCGATCCTCGGCAGTGCTGGAAGGAAGGATTTTGTGAGCAGGATGCCTAGCATTGTTTTTGTTTGGGATTGAGTTATTGAGTGGGTGAGCAAGTCTGACTCGAGCGCTTGAGAGGGTCAACGCGCTGGCGGACACTTTCGTCTCTTTAACGCACGCACTCCCTCCCCCTTGACGGATATGACACGCTCAGTCTCTGATACGACACACTCTCCCGCTCCGTTCAGTCCTTTTTCGACACATTCAGCTGGCGGCAGTGATCTCGCAACCTCCGACGGTGAGCGGCGCATGTCAGACGTTGCATTTCTCTGCAACTCACAGCCGACAAATGAGGTAGAATCCCCAGACCTCGGTGCCTTCCACATCGTCTTTCGGGCGCTGGAAGAGTTTCAGCCGAGAAACTTCATCCCTCATTATCCCGTGGCCGCCATCGTTACACCGACAGCATCTGTGCCCACCACATTCTCGCCCACAGAGGAGTCGGAATCCGATCTTTACAATAGGGGTTCGACAGTATGGACACAGCAGCCCATTGCGTCTTATTTATCGATTTCTTCGCGCACGGCGACCACACGCCTCTCAGCAACATCGCAATCATCACCTGCGCCTTCCCCTCCGCCTTCGGAACTACCTTCGTCTGATACGGAAGGGGAAATCATGATCGACCAAGAGGTCGATAGTGGTGATTATGAGGATGATGATGCGAACAATGCAGGCGAAGAGCTGCCCTCGTTAGGTCTTGACGAAGCTCTGCAGTTCATTGCAGCTGAGCGCGCCAAACTGACGGCCCCTCGTAATAATAATAACTCCTGGCAGCAGGGAAACAGCTCTACCTCCGACAATCCCTCAACGCGCCACCAACACCAACAACATATTTATCAACAGCTGATTCCACGTCGCAGGCCTCGCAAGAGAAAGGCAAAATCAATCGTGGTGCGCGAGTCCTCGGGCGCTGCCGGAGATGACCGCCAAAAAGCACCTGCTGACACGCTCGAGGCGGAGCCTGAGGCTGAGGATCCTTCTGACCTCTCTTCACCTGACCTCTCTTCCTCTGAGGCTGCTATCCGATTCAGGTCCACACCTGCTTCTCCACGCCGTAAAAATGGACGCCGCAATAGCGTCCGTTCCGTTTCCGCAGATGGCCGTCCTCGGTTAGGCCACAGTAGATCTACGCCAAGTCTTCGCCCTGGTCCACTCGATCCACGCGTTGTACGCTTGCGAGCTCTTGCGATCAAACTCAAGTTTCTGTTTGCCGCAGAGGCAGAGCTCCTTAATGCCGTCCTTTCTAATGAATCACTCCTCTCGTCCTCACCTGACTTTATTGATCCACGGGGCCCCACTCCGAGCCTCGGACAACCACTTGTCCACGTCTTCATTGATTAGTACGTCCGCCTTTCCAGAATTCCTTCTCTCTCCTGCTGACCTTGAGCTCAATGATCCTTCTCCCAGTTCTAACATCCTCATCGGATTCTTAACTTATTTACGGAGACATCCGCACCATCTTATCAGCACCAAGGTCAGACGGATGTCACATACCGCACTCGCACTCATCCTGGAACGTGGGCGATCCGTCACTCGGCGCGTACTTGTCGCTTCCAAGCCATTATACCAGCCGGTAGAACCAGCGGCCCAACTCGAATACGAAGTTCACGTATTAGTACGTGTACCTGATAACGGCGATGGCCATGACAGAGTATCCCCTCAACGCCACCGTCAACAGCGGCGCAACGGTGGCAGTGGCGGTGGCAATGGCTGGAACGCCACAATGGGTTACGCTCTCCGGTCGTCAACCAACATTGCGTTGGCAACCGACTCATCCGAGCCAGGGACATCAAGCGGCGGTGCACCTTCAGGTTCAGGCTCTGCGAATCACCCGCGTTCTGCGCAGCCAGGGCCGTCTTCCGGCGGCGGTCGCGTGCGTCTCCGCGAACAGGGCGTTGACGAACTGCTGCAGCTCAAGTTCTTGCAGGCGGTCGCAGACGTAGACGCGCCGCCGCCCGGCTCGACCGTCGTCCTCGCGACGGGAGACGGGAGTGTTGGGCAGTTTAACGAAGAGGGATTCCGCGGTTGCGTGCGCACGGCGCTCAAGAAGGGATGGCGCGTCGAACTGTACGCGTGGGAGTCGGGACTGAGCCGGGCGTGGGTGCGCGAGTTCGCCGAAGGGTCGTGGGCATCCCGTTTCCGAATCATACCGATCGACGGCTTTGGTGGTGATTTGCTCGATGGATGAGTGCGCCTTGCCTGCCCTCGCTTGCTTGGCCAAACACTGTAATTGTCACTCGGGGTTCTCACGACCGCCACGGAACCCCGTGCTGATCCGCGACATGATGATCGCGGTCTCAGATACTCTTATACACATACGTCTTACTGTTGTTATCGCTGTCGTTGTTACCACTATATAGTTTTCAGCATGTCAAGTCAACTACCCGTGAAACATCCGTTACCAAACCAAGTCAACCCGCTAGAGATCGCAATCTTGAACGGTCATCTGTTACGAAGGTTGGTGGAAAAACAGCGGGTGGAAGCATACAGCAGGAATAGAAACTGGTTCTTTCCCATCGAGGGGCCAGCGATCACAATTCAAATGCAGAACACACGTATCCCACAAGTCAATGCGCATCCGCGCTTATCTTGATGAAATGATGTGGCTGCAGAAGCTCGAGGTGATAGGCGTGTATAAAGGCACCGCGGTGGGAACTACACATCCCGTTGGCTGGCGTAGGGGGAGAGAGTGCGGCGACAGGAGAAGATTATAGAGGCACGGCACAAAACCCAGCCAGCCCGGGGGACACACGTGCTAGAGTGGGCATGAACACGAGGCCCAAATTTAAAAACGGGGCAGAATGCGCGCAAAAGGGAGCAATCGCAAGCCCCCATCAAAATGAAAACAACGTGGTGGAAGGTATGCGCTGGCCCAGCGAATCATATAGCCCATACGCAGGGTGTGGGAGGGGCGAACGAGGGCACCTACTACTGCTGCTGCTGCTGCTGGTAGTACGCCTCCTGAGGAGGGCTTTTCGCGAACCGTCGAATTTTCCATCGTCCCCAGCGACCACCACCATCTTTGACATGCATGAGAAGCCATTAACGATATAGATGGAGCTGCCGTGCTGTGCTGGCGGTTTCTATGGGCGGCAAAGAGAGTTGTTGGGTTTTTGAAAAAAAAAAAAAAACTGCCGAACAACTTTAATCGTCGCTTGAAGCACGTTGCCAGTGCCGCTCCGCGGGGGAGGGTGCAGTGGGGGGATAAAAGCCCGAGGTATGGCTTTACCGTCTTGGGGTGCCTCGCTCGGGTTTTATAGAGATGAGACCTGTATCGGTAAGGCTGGAGGCAGATTAGCTATGATTGATAGGGGTCCGAGGGGAAGAATTGTGATGGGACCGTGGCGCGTCGAAGGAAAGGAAAGGAACCAGAGAAAAGAAGGCAGGGTGGACAGTGTTCGAGATCAGCGCTCCCCACAATCTTTTTTTCTCCATTACGGGTTTAAGCAGCGGTTAGTAGAACTATTCTGTTTTTTGAGAAGTGGGGAGGGGACTACACCTTCCCTTCTGTGTTGTATTTTGATTGACATCTGGGGAAAAAGGGGGTGGGAAATGCGGCAGCGCGAGAGCCTGGCAGGCGAAGGACGCCCGAGAAGGATCGATCGTGTAGTGTGGTGTGGTGTGTGGGGAACTCGAGAATCGTGGTATCCTAGGATTGGTGCTCCCGACTGACCCAGCTAGGAGAGATAACACCAGCAGATGGGAGCCCAGAAGCCGGGAACCCTGCCGCAGGCTGGTTGCTTGCAATCTGTACTCAGAAAGCGCCCGAGAGATACAATGACCACGATGCAAAATAAACAAGGTTTACAGTTGGTACAAGCAACACGCGTTTCCGGGGAAGCCACCAAAGGTAACCCCAGTAGGGATTTCATTAAATGTGGGTGTGTATCCCTGATCCACGGATCACTTTCCCCTCACGCCGCCATCTGACGGGAACGCGAAGTGGCGAACCGAAGGAGGCTTCATTTTCTTTCGTTAGAACGATGATGGAATGTGTATGTGTGATGGCGCCGTGGAAAAATGAAGAAAAAAAGGTGATTGTACGTTTGACCTTTACCCCCGGTTCTCATGGACAAGTAAAACGTCCCGGGAATGAAAGTGATCAGATACACGTTCATTTCCCCGTCCGTCCTCGCCCCTTCGAGTTGTTTGTAGAAAAGTCCGGGTGAATCGGATTAATAAAACCCCCTCATCGACACACGCGTTCGGGCGCAACGAGTCGGACGACAATTTTTGCGGGAGGAGTCGGGAGGGCAAGGCAGGGACGGCGCACGGAAACAAGCGAGAGAGAGAGACCGGACTTTGTTGTCGTTGTCAACGATCGGGTCAGATCACCGAAACAAACCTGAAGATCTCGAGCAGTGCTGCGGTCGGCTTCTGCGAAGCCCAAGCTGTGACAGACATTTCATAGCACCACTTGCCAGCAATGGTCAAGCCGGTGCTGCTTCGCTTCGCAAGTCTCCGGTGCACAGACGGGGTACGCAGCTGACTGGACAACCCAAAAAAAAAAGACCTGTGGCGTCGTGCTCCCACTTCCTTCCCCTATAGGCCAGCGTTGCTTGTCCGAGTCTAGCATCTCGGAAAGGCAGCCGGTGATCCGCCGCCATGGGTACGTGCGTTCGTGCCACCTCGAGGTTCGATATGAACCTGAACTCAAAGAAGGGGCGAGGCTCAGTTCATTTAAGCGGCGATGCATAGAAAAAAAGGAAAAAGGAAAAGAAAGGTGGGCAATTTATTATAGTGTCCCGCCCTTTTTTTTGTTTTCTTGAGTGTTTGGGTCTTAATCAGCAATCAGGAATCGGCGCAAATGAGCAAAGGGGGCAAAGACGAGCTAGAGAAAAAAGAAGCGCCGCCTGATACGTGGTGGTCGGTCTACGTTTGCCGCGCGCGCAACCCAGGCTTGCGGTGCGCGGGTTGTGGTGTGTGTGTGTTGTGTGTGAGCGAGCGCGGTCCGGCCGCAGTCGCGGAAAAACGGATGACTTGGCATTCAGTTGGCTCCGAGCCAGAAAAAAGAAATCACACACACGCCCAGTTCCTGAACCGAAGCCAGTTGTGGGACGTGTGGCTGTAGACGGATTATGGTTCTCCGGGAATCATATCTCGAACGTGCACGACATTATTTGACGACTCGGAGCAACAAGGGGAAGAAACACTTTTCGTCTTTTGGGCAGATCCCCAGTTGCCGATCCGGTCTCAACGGCTTATCTCCCTCTTTCGTGGGGTAGGCGTGAAGGGCGCATCTCCTGGAATGAACAACCGCGCGCCAAACATGAATTACTAATGAAAAAGGTGGATGAGACAGCGTACGTTAACAAAGGACCAGATTATGGGTTCAAGTGATACGCAGGGTTGATATCCCGATGGAGACGCACGATTGCCTCGTGTATGATAGATAGAACTAATGGAATCGTCCTTGTTCGCTCGCTCGTTGGGGGACGTCAGGAGAGACACGACAAAAGATGCCGAAAGACAGCATGGCAAGTCATTTTTGTGCGGCCACGCTTATCGTCATTATGAATCCAGAAAGACTCTTTTCATCTGATTGGGAGAAACCATCATCATTATGAAGGTACGCTTCCCAAGATGTGTCTGTGATGGTGTGGATGAAACTTGGAAGCACAGCACAGCACCCGAGTCATTTACTACCTGGCATTGCAACAACACAATCACTGACCCGGAACGGGGACAGCCGGTCTCAACCAACAGAACACACTAAACATAAACCGAGAAGGAGAAGCGACGCGATGCCCGGCACGAGAGTGCTGCAATCAAACTTTATGAAATTTTTTTAAAAATAATTTCCGTGGTGTGGCATATCAGCGCAGTATAGACCTGTATAGAACCGCGGAGAATACCAAACAACGATGGATAGCACTGTAAACGAGCCCTGATGATTGTAGGTAGCACTAAAAAGTATGTGATGTGGGTGGTATCGACAATGTGCGTCTCGAGGGGGGGGGGTGGAGGGAAGAGATGTCATGCGAGGGAGATAAGAGGAAATGCGATAATGGGAGGGGGGGGTGGAGGGGGATACTTCAGTAGCACCCGTCTATGAGGATATGCATGCGTGTAACGATATACGAGGAAAACAAAAATTAGACCAATATGCGACGACCAATGTCCCGAGAGCAGAAATCTAAGGTGTTGTGTTGTGGGAGACCATCAGGCCTGTAATTTTGTTCGAGCCTATAGAAGAGAAGGATGAGCGACAAGTTGCAGAGGTGAGGAAGAGTGATACGTACCGATCTCTTCATCATGAGGGCTTGTGAGGCTTGGTTATGACTAGGATTCCCGGTTGCCTGCATGTAGTTCTCAGTTCGGAATGCTCTGGCGCAGTCGGATGGACGGCGTGAACGACTCACGGAAGTCGCATACGCGAGCGTTTGCGCCGCCCCGACATTGTTTGACAATGCCTTTTTAAGCTAAGAGGAGGGGGTTCAGCACCTGACCAAAGAGAAGGGAGGGGAGGGGAGAGGTACACACCTTGGCTTCACTCTCCGCAGCGTGTTGCCCGGGCATGGATGAGGTGTAGACCGCGACGTGTGCAAGGCTCTTAGCCTGCGGTAGTGAGGAGAGAGAGTTGGAGAGGCTGGGGAGGGATACGAGGTGGGAGGGGACGCCTTTTTGGATGGGTTTGGACGCGTCGGGCATGGTGGGAGAGGGATAGAGGAGTGTGTAAGAGGGAGAAAGTATATAAAAATACAGTTGTGGAGGGACGGAGCGGGATGGGTCAGATGGAGGGAAGTGAAAGTGGATTAGGCTTTATAGGCTGGCAGGGGTGGCCATAGCGAGTGTGTGCTGCGAGGAGGGGACTTGGTGACCATCTCGAGATCTCACTCACTCACCCTTGGCTGCCTGCAGGCACTCCTTTGTGGAGATACGCGTGCTGTTATCCCGCCCTTCCTAACTGCACTCAGATTCGAACCCAAGATAAGGGCAGTTACAGTACTAGGGTCCCGTCCCCTTCCGCATCCATCCCCAGAGCTGTGGACTCCATTCGCAGTTCTAGCCACGCATGCGCCTGTGCCTAGGGGACGGCCGAGTCCAGCCCTCGTCTGGTAGTGTCCGCCACATGGACATTGATCCACGCTCAATCCCTCCGATCTCCCTCATTTCCTCGATCTCATCCCAAAAAATGTGTCCTTTATTCACAGTATTTCGTCATCCCCCGGCCCTCTTGCTCAAAGACCCATTTGACGTACTTATCCTTCAAACCACATCCTCATTCCACCTCGTGACCAACCTTCCATCCTCCTTCGTTTATTCATTCACCGGTATTGCCCCTTCTTTTTGTTTTTGGCGTCATTCTTCGTCTTCGTTTTCCCGTACGTACAGCGCTAGGTATCGCTCCTCATCCTGAGAAAAATAAAAAATGACACACTTCCGAGGATATAGATCACCGCTTGCCCTGAAATGGCGACACATGTATCCCATAAAAATGTCATCACGGATGAGTGGCCCGCTCTCTTGGTGCGTTCAGGTATCATCCCTTACTATTTCGTGATTCGGTTCGGCTCAAATACGGCACTTGTCTCCCCATAATGTCAATGTCCTGTCTTCACTAGCCCACTTCATCTTCGCAACCCGTCCGGATTCAATTCACATAAATGGGTTCTCTCAGAATGACTTCATTCCCACCTCTCTCCCGGTCGCTAACGAGAGAGCGTCACCTTCCCCGACACTTGTTCTCGGAACACGCCGAACGATGATACGCTTTCAATCGTTCAGGTGCCCCACTTGCGGGCGCTCCGCCTTTGACACGCGTCCTTGCCTTTACAACACCTCAGTGGGGGGGCGCCCACTTTTACGGCCAAGACCCGAAAAATTCAGCCACCAACTTCCCCGCAAAATGCCTTGCCCGCCCTGCATTACAGTTTAACAAGATCCATCTCAGGGAGAAGGGGGTAGGTGGGAGGGACTTTTCCGCGCGCGTTATGATGGGGGCCTGGGCTTGCGCCCATCAACCACTCTTTCGTGCTTGGTCACCTCTCGTACGCCGCACGCCGCTCATTTGTGGGCGCCCACATGACCAACCACCACCCATCCTCGCCCCGCATTAAGCGTCCTCTTTCAACTTTTTGAGCTCCGACCGCTCGCGCGGCACTGTCCATTCCGATGCGTGCGGTCTGGCCCAACCCCTCCATTTTGAGCCCTCGCCATGCTACGACACACACACCCCTCCCGTATAACCGGGGGAAGCTTTAATTCGGCCACAGCTTCCATCATCCCGCTTCAGCTTCCCGAGGATCTCGGGAGCGCTTAGATTATCAAATATGATGATGATGATGATGGTGTTGATGGCGATGATGGCATGGGGGAGTGGGGTGGGTGAGAGAGACGGGGTCAGATGGGTTTTGCGGCCATTTGACTGTCATTTACTCCCAACTGATGCGGGCCCTAACTTTGCCTTTACTTGTCCTTGTCAAACCGTATGATAGGATGGCCCCCCAACACGTGCGCCTCGTGTTGCGGCTATCTTGTCTCACGCCCAGGCTCACGGGCGGCGACCACACGACCTGCACTTCAAATCCAGGCCCATCTTGGTTAGTAAAGGTCGTAAGGTTGTAAACTCTAGGGATGTGTATACAAGTACCCACGCCGCGATCAGGCAGGGATGACATTCAAATGTGAGGGGTGGGATCGCGGTCTCGCATTTTGCGGGGCGTATCTGTTGGCCCCACAGAATAAGCAAACGATGTGGGGCAATAACAAATCAACCACGCACCATCCACCAGGTTCTTCGCGCCCAACCTGCATAGAATCCATGAGCCTGGAGGGGCATTGTCTGTTTTTGCGCCAGGCGTGTTGCTGAAACTAGCTCACTTCGCTTTAATTGCTGTGGTCATTTGACCCCAGCACGAGACACAAACACACCGGGCGTAGTTATCACCGATAGACCATTCACACACCACCACCTCCTTTACATATACCTTTTTTATTCAACCGCAATTACGCTGCTGTGCCTTCTCCCCGGATGGATATGGCACCCCAAAAATACCGTATTTGACACATCCAGCTACCTCCGATTAATCGACAGCCTGAATGCCGTCATACGTGGGGAGCACATTACACGCTCCTGCCCAATCGGTGGTGCCGTTGACGAGGTCGATGAGAACAGTGATGACTTCGTCGATATTACCGATCAATTGTCCGGTCGTGTCGCGTTCCCTACAGTGGTTGCTTGCGATCAGCCTGTCTGTCGACTCGCACGACCGGCGTTTCAAACCCGTTCACTTACCGCAGTGTCATCGTCCGGTTCTGGACCGCTGTGCGCCAATAACGTCACGTTAGCTCCTTTTTTTTTTCTTTTGTTTTGCCGGCTCGTCATCAGGTCCGTACTCACATGCGAAATCTAGCGTAACGCCAAAGGGCGTGCCGAGTTCGTCATTGCGCGCGTACCGCTTTCCTATGGACGTGTTGGAATCGTCCACCCGCGAGAAAATGCCTGCCTTGCGCAGCTTCGACGCTGGCTCAAAACGGTGAGAACCACCATGTGTAAATCCACGTCTAAATGACGTACAAACTTCTTGGATGAGGGGATCGAATTCTTCTTTTGCACTCAGTGGTACGATGAGCACCTTGGTAGGCGCGACCACTGGGGGTAGCGAAAGGACCTAACGTAACGTCGGTCCGTGAAAGAAAAAAAAGAAAGGTGGGCGGTAGTAAGTGAGGACGCTACTCACTCCGCGTTCAACATCCTGCTCGCGAGCCCAGAAATTATGCTCGAGGAGGACGTATAGAATGCGACCGAGGCCAAAGGAAGGCTCAATGACGTTTGGGGTGAATTCGCGAACTGGGGAAAAGGTACAGCCACTTTATTAGCCGACCCACTTAGCGTCCGGGGAAATCAACGCACTCGACTGCTTGAACGTCTTGCGCTCGATCGTGACAGCTTCGGGCGTCAGAGTAAGGTCCCTTCCATCTGGGGTTGTAACGACGGTAGATCTACAACTCATGCGTCAGTGGCATTAGTGCGCTTCTCTTCTCTCGTCAGAACCACACCACGCACCCCTTGGCGAGCTGTATTTGAATTTCGAGCAGGCGCGACTCGGCCAGTTCTGCAAAGGTGTTCTGGATCCACCCGGCGTCCTTACCGAACGTCTTTCCGAGAACTTTCTTGTTGAATTCGGCGACGAGGCGTTCCGTAACGATGGGGTCTTTGAGCGCTTGGCGGACGACCAGCGGGTGTCCAGTCTTTTTCGAGTGCACGGACAGGTCGTAAGCAGCACGGTCCGCACAACCGACGCATTCGGTCCATCCGTAAGAGTTTTGAATCTCGGCGTCCCAACAGTCCGTGGCATAGTGCGCCATCTCGTTCGCCATGTGCTGGCGGAACCGCAGGCGAGCGGGGTCAACTCCAATCTTGATCAAAAACTGATGAATTCGCGCCAAAAAATAACCGAGCGTTTCATTGGCGATGATGCCATCTGCGACTGCTTCGCCCACTTTGATCTTCCTCGTTCGCGTGCTGCCACTCGCCTGCACGTTTCGGTCGAGAAGGTCGAGAAGGAGATCGCGAACTTCGTGGAAGCGCTCATGGCTTTTGTCCTCAGGATCGACGTAATGCTCGATCTCCGCCATGGTGAACTCGCGTACGCGAAGCAGACCTGCACGTGGAGATATCTCATTGCGGAAAGAACGACCAATTTGCGCAGAAGCGAATGGAACGCGGCCATTGTTGAACTCTAGGAGCCGAGAGAAATTTAGAAAGTGGCCCTGTGCCGTTTCGGGACGCAAGTAGCTACGTGGGATGAACATCACCATCAGTCCCCCCTAGACTTATGGCACGGTCAGGTGAACGCCTCACCCAGGGTGCTGGCCAGTCGGACCGATACTGCTGGTGAACATGAGGTTAAACTGTTGGGGTTCTGAGACTTGGTTGTCCGTGTCTGGATTGCGGATGTCATGCTTGCGACATAGTTCGCCTAGCTCGGGGCCAGAATAGTTATCCAGCTGTATGCACGTAGAAGGAAGCACCGCGTGACCCATGATGGAATGCACTGGAAACTCGAGAAAGACATCATCGCACCTGGGCCAGCGTCACCTCGTACTCCTTCACGGCATCGTCTGACAGTTGAACTGCGGTCGCCTTGACCGCCTTTTTCTTTTTCTTCTTTTCGTCCTCCTTTTGCGGCTGGGCGACCAAGCCCCGTGCCTCCCTGTCGCCCGCGAGGCGAGCCTCGAGGACGCCCTTGACCAAGTGATCTGCGCGCAGCACGTCACCGGTCTTTGTGTCCTTGACCATCCAATCTGCAAATCGGGCCACATGACCCGACGTCTCGAACACCGGCGCGGGTGTCATTATGGTCGAATCGATCTCTAGCATGTGGTCTTCCACTATGAAGTGCTTGCGCCATTCCGAAATGATGTTTGCCTGGAGCGAGGAGCCGGGGGGGCCGTAATCGTACAGACCTGCAACGCCTGGAAAAAAGGTTAACGATGAAGTTGCAGGAAAACGCGTGTTTGCACGCACCTCCGTATATTTCGAAAGCAGGTGCATAGAAGAACCTGCGGTTGAGGAGAGCCTCGAAGCGGGCCTTGTCGAATGGGTGGGACTTCTTGTTGACTTGGACGTTTGCCATGTCAGCCTTGAACCTACGGGAGTGGACGAGATGTGCTGAAGGAAGGTATCTAGAGCGACCGAACGACCTGATCATTCCCAGTACCATATCCAGTCAATTCGAGTCAATTTCTGCTTCATCGGGTAAATTCACGTGATCAAAATAAAATGTAGTATTCCAACATCTCTCTATACGCATACGATTCAATCGCGGTATGGAAAATAATAACTACGTATTAGAAAATAGGCTCAGTGATCAGCGCCCGAGTAGTCAGCGCCAGAGAACGCAGCGCGCAAGCTGTCCTTCCCTCGGCGCACCCACTCCTCAGGGGTGACCCGCTCAGCAGAACGGATATGGGGGTTGAAAATACGGTTATTGGCTGGCCCGAAGACCCAGTCCTTGGGATCTGGCGTCGGTATCGCGGAAATCGCCGCCAGTTCTTTGCCTATACGTGCCAATCCAAAATCAGGCCCAAGACGCATAGTCAAAAAGATGGTTGCGTACGGATAACACCATTTGTGAAGTGGTCCAGGT
>Ga0209488_10001865_pt1 | contig 17820 bp, 18 predicted proteins | sample Rivendell_Oct201_8_FD_188349 | JGI IMG/M metagenome (GOLD analysis project Ga0209488, IMG submission 188349) | Vadose zone soil microbial communities from the Eel River Critical Zone Observatory, Northern California, USA -... | ecosystem: Environmental > Terrestrial > Soil > Vadose zone >...
GCATGACGGCCCGTGTGGCTGCGGAAAGAGGGCAAACTTCGCGCCAGCCATTCAAATTGAATGCGATGAATGCCCGCGAACGCCGCATTGTGCATCTGGCACTGCAGGAATTTCCGGGAGTGCGCACGGAGAGTGTCGGAGTGGGCGAACAACGCCAGGTAGTGATTCACCCGGCGGGTTCGAAAGCGGCGCACTGAGTTTGCCGGCGAAACACGGCAACTAGTTCTTTTCCCAGCCCTGCGAAATTACGTTCCCGGAGGCATCGAATCGTACCCGGTAGGTGAACGCCGCCGGGCGATCCGGCCTGACCTGCGGAAACCGCAACTCTAGAATTTCCACCACCGAGTCGGCTCCCTCTTTGTGGAATCGCGTAACCGGGAAACGATCAAACCACAAAACTTTTTGTACTTCAGGCAATTGGCGCGCGCGCTCGATGAACTTGTTCGCGGGTGCATCCGGAAAGTACTTGTAAGTAAAAGCAGCCTGTGAGGCGCCGGCGGAATCGGGGCCATCGGGAATTCCAGAAGGCTGAGATAGATCGGTACGAAGTTCGTAAACACCGCGCTGGGTGCGAATCAAACCGTCCCAATTTAAAATCGAAGGGGGAAGCGGGAGCGCGGCGATCGAGTCAACGTGGACGCCTTGGAAGGCCGCGAACTTGGTGGTGCGCTCGAATGCTTTGTGATGCGCGATCACCGTCAGCGCCAAATAAAAGCATGCGGTGATGAAACCGGCGCGATTCCAGGTCGCCACGCGAATATGAGTTCCCCATCCGCGCATGGCCGGGAGCAGAATCAGCAGCGACAAAATCATGATGATCACTCCGACAGCGGTGAGGGAAATTGGCGCGCCCACAATGCGCGCCAGGGCAGCCGCGGAAAATGTGAGTAGAACGAAGACCAGCCACACCAGAAGTGCGCGCAGCCTGGCCAGTTTGGCATCGCGATAGACCCACGCAACAAACTGCGGAACCAGCAGGATGCCCGTAAAAGTAAAATCCACGATGAAAATTAAGTCCCAGGCGGGCCGCGACCACGCCAGTGGCGACCAGATCATGGTGCCAAATGTCGTGATCAAGTCCAGCAAAATATGACTGAAGATTCCGATTGCGTAGATGAGCGCTACAACTGCGAAAGAAGGGCCATCCCATTTGAATTTACGCGCAATCCACAGCGTAAGCACTGCTAGCAGCAAAGCAAAAATCGGCAACAGCAGCAAAGAGTGGGTAATGCTGCGATGCCAGGTGATCATCAACAGATCGTCGTGCGACAAAATGTCGCGCAATACGTCGATGTCCGGAAAAATCGCGCCAAGCATTAGCGACCAGGTGATGATGCGGGCGCGGTTCATGGGCTTCGCGGGAAACATATCGTCGCCGCCGCAGAATGCCTTGCCTATCAGCGCACCTGCGATGCCGTGGGTGATGGTGTCCATGCTTATGTGACGTAAATGAGCGGCGATTTCTTTCGCACAACCTTGCCAACTTGATTGCCACTCACTCCGTGGCGCTGTAGAACGGCGAGTGCTTCCGTGGCAGCTTCTTCGGCGATGGAAATGAGCAGGCCGCCGGAAGTTTGCGGATCAAAAAGAAGGTCGCGATATTCCTGGCTCACAGAAGGAGCGAATTCTGCGCAATCTCCAACAAATTCGCGATTATTTTTCAAACCACCAGGTGAGTGCCCGTCTTTGGCAGCCTGCAACGCGCCCGGCAAATAAGTGAACCGCGTGTGATCGAATGCGAATGATACCGTTTCAATTCCCTTTTCCGGATTTCCCAACGCCATTTCGCGCGCGTGCCCGAGCAAACCGAATCCAGTCACATCAGTAACCGCATGAATAGCGTTCGCAAATTTCGTTTGCGATTCAATGTCGTGAAGCGCTTCGGCCGCGGCGCGATTCAGTGTCCTCATCGAGTGGATCGCGGCGGAGACGGCATCAGCGGGAGCTTTGTCGTTTTTCAGAGCCGTCGAGATTACTCCAGTTCCAAGTGATTTTGTAAACAACAGCGCGTCGCCAGTGCGCGCGTCGACATTTTTCCAAACCCGTTTCGGATTAATGACACCTGTGACGGCGTAGCCGAATAAAACGTCTTCATTGCGTACCGAATGACCACCGATGACGGTACACTTCGCCTCCATCATTTTTGCCAGACCGCCTTGCAGAATTTGCGCGAGAATCTGTGGGTCGCCCTTTTCCGGAAAGCCAACAATCGACAGCGCGGAAATCGGGCGTCCGCCCATCGCATAGATATCGCTCAACGAATTCGACGCGGCAATTTCGCCAAAGGTGTGCGGGTCGTCTACGATGGGTGTGAAAAAATCCACGGTTTGCACCAGAGCCGTATTCTCATCGAGCAGATACACTCCGGCGTCGTCGCTGGTTTCAAAACCAACCAGTACGTTCGGATCAGTTTGTCGCGGCAGTTGCCGCAAAACAGAGTCCAGCGTCCCGGGACTCAGCTTCGCTGCTCAACCGGCAGCTTTGGCCATCAACGTCAACCTGACGCGATCGGTCATGAAGCCTCCTGTTTAATCTTCCCCAGCATTATAGAGAGGATGCGGGGACTTTGCGCGGCGCGTATCATGCTTGCGTGGTTGGCGCGAGTTGCGCTTTGTTTCTTGATCGTGGTTACATCAGTCAAATGGTTTCGCCGATGCCGTGGGATTTCTGGCTTATTTTCTTATTTCTAAGCATCGTTCTGCCCTGGCGAGGGCGCGCGCGCATGCGACATTTCATGGCCCAGTCACAGATCTTGCACCGCGAGCGCATCCGCCTGTATGCGTCGACTATTCTTTTTCAGTGGATGCTGGCGGCGATTGTGGCCTGGCGCGCGTTCGCGCGCGGTTTGACGCTTCCTCAACTCGGCCTGGCGGGTGGGCGGCCCTCGTCAATATTTCTGCTTACATTTATAGGCGCAACGCTGATCGCCGTGGCCCACTGGATGAATCTCAGGCGCATGGCGGGTTCGAGACATCCTGCGGCTGAAAAGCTCCGCGCAATGGCGGAACGGCTTTTCCCTCAGTCGGCGACAGAAACAATATTTTTCACTTTATTGGCTCTGACTGCCGGAATCTGCGAAGAATTCATCTTTCGCGGATTCGTGATTGCCGCTCTTTTTGGTGCCGGGCTTTCCAGTTGGACGGCAGTCATTGTATCTTCGCTGATGTTCGGAGTCGCGCATCTCTACCAGGGACAAGGCGGGAGTGTCGGGACCGGAATTCTAGGAGTGCTTTTCGCGTCAGTTCGAATTGCGTACCGCAGCATTTTTCCCGTGGTAATCTGGCATGCAGTTCTTGACGTCGTGGCGGGAATTGCTGGCGCGCGGTATTTTGGCAAGCAGACTACACCGGAAGCCGACCTGCATGGCGGTTAGCAATGATTTACTACTATGACAACGAATGCGACCTACGTACCCTCCAAAGCGGCGATCGAAAGAGCGGCCAATGAGTTCCAACTTTCCCTTAACGACCTCCAAGTCCAGCAAATTCAACAATATACAAAGCTCCTATGGACATGGAATGACAAAGTCAATCTCACAGCGATCCGCGATCCGCTGGAGATTCTATATCGTCATTTCTGCGAATCCATGTTTGGCGCCGCTCTACTACCTGTGGAAAACTGTCGGCTCGCCGACGTAGGCTCTGGAGGCGGGTTTCCGGGCATCCCGCTAAAGATTTTGCGGCCCGATCTTCACGTTTTCCTGGTGGAATCGAACTTCAAAAAGGCCACATTTTTGGCGGAAGTTGTTAGGGAGCTTGGACTTACGGACACCAGAGTGCTCGTCAGCCGGTTTGAGGAGTTGGGTGAAGAAGTCGCTCCGCTGGACATAGTCTGCTCGCGCGCGTTAGGAGACTTTGCACGTTTCCTGGGATGGGCTGCGTCGCCCGGTATTGCCGCCAAGCAAGTGCTGCTGTGGCTAGGCGGTCGGGATCTCGGGGAAGTACGTACTCAACCATCGTGGACTTGGTCCGAGCCGGTAGCCGTTCCCAAGTCACTGCAACGGTTCTTATTGCTCGGCAATCATATCGAATAGCCGTGTTCGCTCCAAGACGCGCCCACCGTTTTAACAGTCCCCTGGAATCGTGGCATTTTTTCGTTCCTTTCCCGTAACATTCCCTCTCGCTAGGATCATTAAAGCTGTTTGTGTTCCACGTGGAACAAATCGGAACGGCTTCGAGTCTCCAAGCTAAAGTTGCAGGGCCCCCGGCCCCGCTGTCGGCCGACCGACAAAACCTGTGCCAAAACTGGTGGTTGTTCCACATGGAACAATTGAGCAGTCACGCCGGGGCCTCTTGAATTCTTCCACAGCCGCGTCAATCGTTCCACGTGAAACAACTTGCATGTGAATTTATACTTTGCTAAATTTTCGCCACACTGAAATTCGGGGGAGATTTGGCAAGAATTATCGCGGTCGCTAATCAGAAGGGTGGAGTCGGTAAAACTACGACTGCGGTTAACCTCGCCGCCTGCCTCGCTGCCGCTGATCAGCCTACACTCCTTGTCGATTGTGACTCCCAGGCAAATGCCACTGCAGCGATCGGCTTTCCGAAAGATCCCTCGCGCCGGACTCTCTACCATGCGCTGATCTTGAACGAGCCAGCCGAAAAAATCATTCAAAAGTCGCAAGTTGAGGGACTGGATGTCGTCCCCGCGGATAAGAATCTTGCGGGTGCCGCAGTTGAACTTGTAACTGCGGATAATCGTGAATATCGGCTTCAGGCTTTCCTAGGCCCACTTCTGGTTAACTATCGATTCGTTGTTCTAGATTGTCCCCCGGCGCTCGACCTCCTGACCCTAAACGGCCTGGTAAGCGCAAACGCAGTGTTGGTTCCAATTCAATGCGAATACCTCGCTCTTGAGGGCGTTTCGGAATTACTGGATACGCTCATGCGAATCCGGCGAACTCTGAATCCGACCCTCGAAATCGAGGGCATTTTGCTGACCATGTTCGATGAGCGAACGACATTATCGCGGCAAGTCGCGACCGATCTCCGAAGCTTTTTTGGTACCCAAGTATTCCAAAGCGTAATACCCCGTAATGTGCGCTTGGCCGAAGCTCCAAGTTTCGGTAAACCGATTATTTTCTATGACATACACAGTAAGGGGGCCGAGGGCTATACACAACTCGCCCAGGAGGTAATTGCCAATGCCGAGAAACGCCTTGGGACGGGGGCTCGGAGCGCTCATTCGGGAGCCTGAGCCGACCGCAGTTGTCGATTCGCAAACTCCGGCCTCGCTCGCCACAGTCGGTGGTGCTGCCGCTGCACCCGCCCGCGAGACAGCTCATCAAGGACCGCAGGAAATCGATATTGACCTGGTCGAACCAAGTCCTTATCAGCCAAGAACGCGGTTTCGGGAAGAGGCCCTCGATGAACTCGCTCGATCGATCAAAGCCAGCGGCATCATTCAGCCTATCGTGGTCCGCCCAATCGGCAATCGTTTTCAACTGATCGCTGGCGAACGCCGTTGGCGTGCCGCACAGCGGGCCGGACTGACGAAAGCTTCCGCGATCGTGCGGCAAGTTTCGGATGAACTTGCGCTGGAAATGACGCTGGTAGAAAACATTCAGCGCGAGGATCTGAATCCGATCGAGGCAGCTCGCGCCTTCGAACGTTTGATGTCCGAATTTCAACTGACGCAAGAATCGGTCGCTGAACGTACCGGAAAGGACCGCGCAACCGTGGCCAACGCGGTTCGCTTGCTGAAGCTGGAGCCGACAATGCAGGATTGGATCGAAGAAGGGAAGTTGAGCGCCGGGCACGGGCGTGCGTTGCTGGCGGTGGGCGATCCTCAATTACGCATGCGTTATGCGCAGCGAGCTGCGCGCGGCGGCTTAACGGTGCGCCAGATCGAACGTCTGGCTTCACGCCACGCCCGCGGCCGAAAAGAAAAAACTGAAATCCACGTCGACCCAAATATTCGCGAAGCGCTCGATGAATTGCAACGCCATCTTGGCACTAAAATTTTGCTGCGGCAGCGCACCAAAGTACGGCCCGGCCAACTGGTATTGGAATATTATGAAGACGCGCAATTGATGGGGCTCTACGACCGGTTGATGAAATAATCGAGCCAGCGCAAATCTTTTTACGAAAAAGTATACTGCCCATTCGTTCAGTGGGTGCATAGGACAACTCGCCGCAGCAGACGCATTGACTTGCGCGCGCATCCCGCTAAAGTGACACTATCGGCGAAAGCGAAGCCGCACGGATTTGGGAGTGTGGGAATTTTATGGCGTGGAAATGGCCTGGCAGTTCAACCAGCGGCAGCAGCGAAGAGTGGACTGGATTTATTGATCAGGGCGTGACGATGGAAGGCACGTTGCAAGTTACGGGAACTTTCCGCGTTGACGGCAATGTGAAGGGAAATATTATTTCCGAGCAGACTTTGATCCTCGGCGAGAACGCCAAAGTCGAAGGTCAGATCGAAGGCAACCGCGTGGTGATTGCCGGCCGCTATGACGGAGTTATTTTTGCTAAAGGCCGCGTGGAAATTCAGGCCAAGGGCGTGGTCACCGGCGAGGTGCACTCACCGTGCCTGGTGATCGACCCGGGCGGAATTTTCGACGGCCGCTGCCACATGCTGGCCTCCTCCGACGCAACTACGGGCGCAAGCGTCACCATTCCGATTCGCGCTCTCAGCCACGTCTAGACGCTACGATTGTTTAGCCAACTAAGATACACGCCTGTATTTACTAAATAATACTATAACTCTGTAAATATGCGTCCTTTGTGTCTGGGAATGCCGTCGCCGCGCAGCATTGACACTCACCAATAGCGCGACTATCGTCAATGTTGGCAATTTCGGAAGGACGCGACCCAAAAACTGTGAAAGTCATGGTGATCGGCGGCGGCGGACGCGAGCACGCTTTGGTGTGGAAACTGCGCGAGAGTCCGCGTGTAACCAAAATCTGGTGTGCCCCTGGAAATGGCGGCATCGCTGAAGACGCGACTTGCCTGCCTGTCGAAGCCAGCGATGTAGACGGCTTGGTGGCGATCGCGGAAAAGCTGCGCCCTGATTTGACTGTAATTGGACCGGAATTGCCGCTGGTAGGAGGCTTAAGCGACGCTTTGCGCGCGCGAAACCTTGCGGTGGTCGGTCCATCGCAGATTGCGGCACAGCTGGAAGGAAGCAAGATCTTCTCGAAGCAGTTTCTCGCCCGTCATGCGATTCCCACGGCCAAACTTTATGGCGAATTTGCTACACCGGATGAAGCTTATGCCGCACTGGCTGACGTTCCCTATCCCGTGGTCGTGAAGGCAGATGGCCTGTGCGCCGGCAAAGGTGTGCTGTTGGCGAAGTCAGAGAGCGAAGCGCGGGACTTCGTGACACGAGCGATGCTCATTCAGGAATTCGGCGTGGGCGGCAAACGAGTGCTGCTCGAGGAGACGCTCGAGGGCGATGAACTTTCTTTTATTATCGTCACCGACGGCGATAAGTATGCAGTTCTAGCTCCCACGCGCGACCATAAGCGCGCGTTCGACGGCAATCGTGGTCCCAATACTGGCGGCATGGGAGCCTACTCCGCGGACGATTTGATGTCACCGGAGTTGCAGGAGACCATCGAGAAAACCATCGTCGAGCCTTCTTTGCGCGGGCTGGCTGCGGACGGCATTCGTTATCAAGGATTTCTTTTTATCGGTGTCATGCTTACGTCCGCAGGGCCAAAAGTATTGGAGTTCAATTGCCGGTTAGGCGACCCGGAAACGCAGGCGATTCTGGCGCGTGCGGATTTTGATCTGGCGGAAGCGCTGGCGAATCTGGCGACGCGACGTTTCGATCCCATTGAATGGAAATGGAAATCTGGCGCAAGTGCTTGTATTGTCATCGCTTCCGGAGGCTATCCAGGGAGATTCGAGGCTGAACAAATCATTCGCGGACTAACCACTATTAAGGCAATTTCTGGTGTGAAAGTCCTGCATGCCGGCACGAGGCAGCAAGGAGATATGCTCGTTACCGGCGGGGGCAGGGTCCTCGGTGTGACGTCTTTTGCTCCGACGCTTGAGGCCGCACTATCCAGTGCGTATGCCGCAGCGTCGAAAATTCACTTCGAGGGCATGCACTATCGCACCGATATTGGCGGTGGCGTGGGTCGGGCCCGCTCGGCCAGGGATTGAAACACAATGGCTTCGGTGGTCCATCTCTTTCGCGCGCCCAAACGGCGGCTTTCTATGGAAGAAGTTGAGGCCGCAGACGCGATCACAGATTTTGGTTTTGCCGGTTGCGCCCACGCCAAGAAGAAGAGCCTGCGCCAGGTGCTGTTGGTGGACAAAGAAACGCTGGACGCGATGGATCTTAGACCGGGCATTATCCGCGAAAACATCACCACAGAAGGCATCAACGTGAATGGCTTGGGATTGGGCGAACAGTTGCGCATTGGTCCGGTACTTCTGCAAGTGAGTGCCGTCTGTACACCATGCGATCAATTGGAAAAGGTACGGCCGGGCTTGCGCCGAGAAATATATGGCAGGCGCGGGATGTTGTGCCAAGTCTTGCAAGGTGGAACAATTCGCTCCGGCGACGCGATCGCGCGCCCGGCGGCGGCTTCTTCGTAAAATCATTACGACAATTTCCCGAAGCTACTGCGGCGGGTCGGTCCTGCGACGCAGAGAAGGCGCTTCCGTCGGATGATTCTTGTCGTCTTTCGCTTCTTTGATGACCTTCGCTCGTTCCATCGGCTCATTCGGCGGCACAATCCATTGGAATCCGTGCTCTTCTTCGAATGTTGCCATCACAAAATGCCGATCTGGATAGATGAGAGGCACCGCGGCGCGCAGAAAAGTGTCGGCGTCCTGTCTGACTGCTTTTTGCGCTTGTCCATTGGTGATCACCGCCACTGCTTTCGCAACTTTGCTGTCAGACTTGGCGAGTTTCTCAAGTCCCGGCTCATTGCCTTCGAGAAGTTGCTGAAGCGTTGGCCCCTTGCACAATCCGGGATAACAAGTTTCGACAAGCTTGCGCGGATCGTGTTTTTCCGGTGGATAGATTTGTACGAAGCGGGGGCGCAGCACCCGGGTCTGCCAGAAATCTCCGCGTGTGGCCACGTTGCTCTGGGTCATGCGATATTCCACTGTCCAGACTTCAGGCCCGTAGTCACGCGGTCCAAATCCAATAACTACCAATTCAAAAAGCGGCTGGTCGGCCGGAAAGTCCAGTTTGTGATGAAGGCGTGCCGCGAGCGGCGTCAACTTCTCCAGAAACGCGACTCCCATTTGTTCCAGGTCTGCTTCCGCTTCGCCGCTGTAACTGCTCTGGTAGCGGGGATCTGGCCCTCCGGTCCGCGTATAACCCTGGTCCATCCGAATTGGATTGGGATCGGCCGGCATTCGCCACTCCGAGGACCCGAGCAGCACAGCCACGTGGCGACTGTCGAGTGACATCACACGCGGCGGAGCGGAGCCTGCTTCGATCGGTTCGTCCAGCGCGACGAAGGTGATGCTTTCTTGCGTGGCGTGAATAATCACGCGGCCGCCGGCTAGCGTCGCTACGATTTCATCATCCTTGTCTTGCGCAAACGCGGGCGCAGAAATAGCCAAGTTGAGTATCGAAAATGCCAGCAGCGCAAAAACATTGCTCAAAAATTTGCGGTAGGCAACTCGCCAGCGGGTTCTTTGGCGCATCGCATACAGTCTACTCCTGCTCATCCGTGGCTGAAGCAGAATCGCCTGATCAAAAATTGCCGCAGCGCACCAGTGCGCAGCCATCCGTGCGCGAGAGGTATCGCTGCGGGTAGGCTTTCGGTAAAATAGAAGCACAATAATCGACGAAGGAAACTACGATTTATGTCACTTAAAAAGACCAAAAGCATAACTCACGGCGGCAAGCGCGTAAGCGAGATTCTGGAAGCGCACCAGTTGTTCTTCTCTGGCAAGGATGGCGGCGTGCGCGCGGACTTGAATGGGGCAGACTTGGGTGGCGCCGATTTGAGCGGCGTAAATTTAAGCGGCGCGCTCCTGCAAAATGCAAACCTGCAAGGCGCGGACCTTCGCAAAGCTAAGCTGGCTCACGCGGACCTTAGCGGCTCCAATCTGCGTAAAGCTGATCTGCGCAATACCGATTTGACGGAAGCCAACTTGTCCGGTGCCAACCTGGAAGAAGCGCAGGCCAGCGGCGTGGAGTTTTTCCGCTGCGATCTTTCCAACACTAATTTTCAGCGTGCGCTTCTTCGCAACACAAATTTCCGGCTTGCCAACGTAAACGGCGCAAAGTTTTCCGGCGCGGACATGGGTGTCGCTATTTTGCGCGAAACCGATTTGACCGGCGCGGACCTGTCCGGAGTGGACCTGTCCACAACGCTGATGCCGCGCAACTTTCCAGCGGCAAAGTCGGCATCGGCGAAGGCTGACACCAAATCCGCCTGAGCCTCTTCTCATTTTCAACTCGTAGAAATCGAAGCGACCGCGTGGTAGCCTCTCGCTGAGTTTCTCTTGCGGAGTTTGGTGGCCACAGCCAGCACACAACTCGATCGCCCTGCCGTGCGCGAACGCGTTGTTGAAGTCTTGCGCTCGCTCTTGACCGAACTTGGCAGCGGAGGCGCTCTGCCGATGCTCAGTCCGTCTTCGCATCTGGATCGCGATCTGGGTTTGGGCAGCCTGGAGCGCGTGGAATTGCTCGCGCGACTGGAAACCGAATTTGACGTTCGCCTGCCAGACCGCGTCGCGGCGGAAATCAACACGCCGGAAGATCTCGCTGAAGCTGTCCTCTCCGCGCCCAGAAAAACTCAAGCGTATGACGCTGCGCCGTCGGCTCTGCACGCCTCGATTGCCGCGGAGCAATTGCATCGCGCCGCACCAGTTGAAGGCATTTTCGCCGCGCAAACGCTGCTCGACGTTTTACGCTATCGCGCGATGCATGACGCCGACCGCACACATCTGCACATAGCAGAAGATTCAGGTACTGGTGACCAAACCCTTACTCTGACATTTGCCGAGCTCTACTCGGCGGCACAAAGTTGCGCAGCAGAGTTGGCGCGGCGTGGAGTTCGGCCCGGCGGGCGCGTTTCCTTGATGTTGCCTACGTCGCGCGCATTTTTTGTTTGCTACGCGGGCATTCTGTTGGCCGGAGCGATTCCGGTGCCAATTTATCCGCCCTTTCGCGCCGACCGCATCGAAGAATACGCCGAGCGCCAGTCAGCCATCCTCAGCAACGCGGAAGTGTGTCTGTTGTTGACTTTCCGGCGCGCGGAAGCCGTGGCGAAATTGTTGAAGCCGCGTGTCCATTCGCTCGAATCGGTCGCCGACGCGGGAAAGCTTCTTGCCGCTGCGGACAAAGCTCCGCCACCCGCTCCCGGCGCGTTGCCGGCGCATCTTTCCGGCAGCCGCGTACGCAAGACCAGCGATATAGCGCTGTTGCAATACACCTCGGGCTCAACCGGCGATCCCAAGGGCGTTGTGCTGACGCACGCGAATCTGCTTGCGAATATTCGCGCCATCGGCGAAGCCGTGGAGTTGACTTCGGACGATGTCGGCGTCAGTTGGCTTCCGCTCTATCACGACATGGGTTTGATCGGCGCGTGGCTCACGCTGCTGCACTACGGCACGCCACTATGCGTCATGTCGCCGCTCTCGTTTCTCACGCGCCCGGAACGCTGGCTGCACGCCTTTCACAAGCATCGCGGAACCATCGCCGCGGCTCCCAATTTTGCTTATGAAATGTGTGTAAGAAAAATCGCCGACAAAGATATCGAGGGCCTGGACCTAAGTTCTTGGCGCGCCGCCTTAAACGGCGCAGAGCCCGTGAATCCCAATACGCTTGAGCGCTTCGAACAGCGCTTCGCAAAATACGGGTTCCGCCGCGAAGCACAACTCCCTGTCTACGGGCTTGCCGAAGCTTCTCTGGCCGTAACTTTTCCGCCGTTGCATCGCGGACCTCGCGTCGATCGGATTGACCGGGAAATTTTCACGGCGCAAGGCTCTGCGGTTTCCGCTGCAACACATTCCGCCACAATCGATTTCGTTTCCTCCGGCCAAGCGGTGCCAAATCACGAAGTGCGCATAGTCGACGAAACTGGCTGCGAAGTCGCCGATCGCAGCGAAGGGTTCCTGTGGTTTCGCGGACCGTCCGCCACCAGCGGCTACTACAACAATCCGCAGGCAACGGAAAAACTTTTTCCTCTTGGCCCAGCGAGTGACCAGGAATTCGCGTGGGTAAATACTGGCGACCGCGCATACCGCGCCGACAACGAGATTTTCGTGACCGGGCGCGTCAAGGACATCATCATCAAGGGCGGCCGCAACCTTTATCCGCACGAAGTCGAAGAACTCGCCGGGCGCGCCGCGGGAATACGCAAGGGCTGCATCGTGGCATTTGGTCTAAAAGATCTTGGTGCCGGCACGGAAAAATTAGTGATCGTCGCGGAATCGCGGGAAACCGATCCGTCGCGCCGCTCTGTGATTGCCGCGGCAGTTACGCAGGAAGTGTCGCAAGGGCTGGGACTTCCGCCCGATCGTGTAGAACTAATTCCTCCCGGCAGCATTCCCAAAACTTCCAGCGGAAAATTGCGCCGCGAAGAAACCCGGGACCTGTACCTGGCTGGAACGCTCAGCGCGAAGAAAACTCCGGCATGGCTGCAGATCGCGCGCCTCGGAACGTCGGGCACTCTGAAGAATCTATTTCAAGCCACGCTGGCAGGCGTGCGCCGTAGTCTGGAGGTTCTCTACGGCTCGTATTTTGCCGTTCTCTTCATCGTTTGGATAGTTCCGGCGTGGATCGGAGTGTTGTTTTTCCGCGATCACCGTGCTGCCGGACGATACACATCGGCAGCGGTGAAGCTCCTGTTTTTCCTCTCGGGCACTCGTGTTCGCGTCGTGGGCAAGGAATTCATGAGCACGCCTGGTGCGAAGATTTACGTTTCGAACCATACCAGCTATTTCGACGTGCTCCCATTGATGGTGGGCCTCGGCGTACCTTACCGCTTCGTTGCCAAAGAAGAAGTCCACAAGATGCCGTTTATCGGCACGTTCCTCCGCAAAATGGGCCATCTCTCTTTCGTACGCGCCGATGCCAACGCTCGCCGCGACGCCGCGCAACAAATCGAATCCAGCGTGCGCGCTGGCGATTCCGTTTTTGTTTTTCCCGAAGGCACATTCCTTCCACAAGAAGGCGTCCGCCCATTTCAGCTCGGCGCATTCAATGCCGCCGTCGCCACCGGAGTGCAGATTGTTCCGGTTTCGCTCGCCGGCACACGACGTTTTTTTCGGGATGGAACGTATCTCCCACGGCCGGCGTCAGTGACCATCACGCTTTCGCCGCCTCTCTCACCGAAAACTGCCGCCCCTGACTCATCCGACTGGCATGAAGTCGTTCGTCTACGCGATGCCACGCGCGAACAGATCGCGCGCCATTGCGGAGAGCCGCTGCTCTGAAAAAGTTCCAGGTCGAACGCATTTATATCTTTGCAAAGAAAAGCTTTACACTCTCTGGTCCTTGCAACTTTCGCAGCTCGCCTCGCATCTCTTTAGACAACACAAATTAGAACTTGCGTATCGCCGCTTCCCTGCCTGAAGCGCGCCGCGCACGTGATGCCGCGCATTCTGGCGCGCGCTCGCGCAATAAAACACCCATTTGGAGGAACTATGAAATTGCAGGTCGTAGTGTGTCTATTGGCTCTTGTTTCGCTCTTCGGCGCGGCAGCGCAAGCGCAGGGCGTGGCGAAATTTGATGTGTTCGCGGGATATTCCTACGTGCGCGCAAATCCTGCCACCTCTGGAATCGATAGTTTCAGCATGAATGGCGGCAGCGCATCAATCGCCTACAACGCGAATCACTGGTTCAGCGCAGTCGCAGACTTTGGCGGCTATCACACCAATAATATTCTTGGCACTGGAGTTGACGGGACACTCTCTACGTATCTTTTCGGCCCGCGCATTTCCTATCGCCACGATTCGCGGATGACTCCGTTCGGCCAGGTGCTTTTTGGCGTCGCGCACATTGCTGGCGATAACGGATTGGCGTTTTCCACTTCGAATAATTCGTTTGCCATGGCCATCGGCGGTGGCGTGGACTTCAAAGTCTCTCACCGTTTCTCAATTCGTCCGGTGCAGGTGGATTACCTCATGACGCATTTCAACGAATTGGGCGCAGGCGCGCAAAATCAAAACAACTTGCGCGTCTCCACGGGCGTCGTTTTCCACTTCTAATTAATTACAGACAAGTGATTCCGAGAGTCATCCCGAGTCCGCTCGTCATTCCGACCTGCGAGGAATCTCTCTTTCTTCGTTATCGGCTTCAACTTCGGTTGCCCGGTGCAGGCAGAAAGGACCCATGCGGCAGGCATGGGTCCGTTGCACCTTCTGCTCGACCCAGCCGCATTTTCGTCAGCAGACATGGCTGGGGGAAAATCCAATTCACTGCAACGTGTAAATCACAGTAATGTAGGTATCCACCTCAACCGCTTGCCCGTTCAGATACGTTGGCCGGTAGTGCCACTGTCGCACCGCATCCAACGCGGAATTTATAAACAGTGGATCGCCGCTTACGACACTAAGCGCTTGTACGCATCCGTCCGTGCCGATCAGTGCATGGAGTTCCACTTTGCCGCTTCTGCGCGTTTGTTGCGCCAGTGGCGGAAACACCGGCTCAACGCGGTGCTGCAATAACGCGGGATCGATATGTCCCACAACCACTCGCTTGTCGGGAGGAACGCCAGGCGGCGGTGGCTGGCGTCTATTGTCAGCAATGGGAAGAGGGCCCGTTGAATCGCCAACTCCTGGAATTCCGACGACTGCGCTGTTATCAAGGGCCTCGCCAGTGCCTAGAGACTCATCGTGGGTGCGGATATAGACAGGTACACTCGTCGGCGCAAAAATGAATCGTTGAACGTGGGCATGGTTTGCTGGCACCGCTGCCGCATGTTGCTGCGCCGCATGATGGGCGTACGGCGGAATCGGCACCACGATTTTTCCCGTCAATTCCGCAGGCTTCGCAAACAACGGCGCAATCACAAAAACTGCCAACGCCGCGCTTTGCACCACAACGGAAATTCCTACCGCGTGCCGCTTGATTTTTCTTTCCCGGGCGTTTTCTTCCGCATCGCCTTCTACCAGGCACCCGCTGAAACTGCCTGCGCACAGCTCCGCCTTCACTCGCTCTTCGCTGGACATCACACACCTCCGTAACCAGATAAAGATTTCTGCGAGCTTTCAAATTTGCCGCGCCAGCTCCCGCTCAGCTAAAAAATGCCTTGCGGTCTCTGGCGCGGCGCTCGCAGGGATGTGAGGTGCGCGCGTCCTCGTGTTCTTGGACACCGCGTAAGTAGTTCGGTTCCCCGAATTGTTTACCGGGTTTTTTCCACTTTTTGGCTAGCTGATAACTGCTGCAGACTTCCGCGCGGGACGTTCGCGGCTGGGGGATATACCAGAAGTATCGTCTTTTCTATGTAATACAGGATTTCTGTAACGTTTTCGCCCTTCGCTGCATCTTTGTACCAAGGACGTGGATCCAATTCACGGGTGGCCGCATGGCGGTCATCGGAGGGCTTTCCATGGAACGGCATAATCCCGAAACGATCGGGGTGCGCCGCACCGGCTGGGCAGCTCTGGACCGCGATCCGCAGCTGGACACAGTAGAATTTCATTGTCCGCACTGCGGCCACCGCGATCAGAAAAATGCTCGCCGCGAGCGCACTCAGTATCACTTTACCGACGGCTTCCTGCAGGATTTACAAGGCGAAGTCACGCAGTGCCACTCTTGCAAACGCTATCTTCGCGTAGTTCCCATTGTCTTGCTGCACGATCAGGACGAGACGCGGCGCTTCGCTGCGGTATTTGCAGACGAGACGCTGGCTGTCGCGGGCTAACCTCGCAGAAAACAATTCGGAAAAGGTAAAGCGCCCCGGTTGCTCGGGGCGCTTTGTTCCTACATTACATTTTCATCCAGCTCGCCTTGCATTTAGCGCCAGCAACGCAGCCGTGCATCCCAGTAGCGATGCCGTGGTCCGTAGTAGTAACCGTACCGATATCGCGGACCGACGTACGCGGGGTGCCAGTAGGGCGCGGGAGCATAGTAGCCGCGCGCAACGACCGGCCCGCCAAGTCCAAATCCCACAACCACTCGCGGCCTGGCCGACGCTGTGGCCGCTCCCAGGAAGGCCAAGCTTGCGATCAAGGCAGTTCCCGATATTACTTTCGGTACAACTTCACTTGCAATTCTCTCTAAGAGTTTCATGTTCTCCTCCCAACCTGCCTATGAAACCCGCGTTTGCAGAAAAGGTTGCGATGCTTTTTGGCGTAGATGACGACGGCCGTGCTAACGCACACACCAAAACATTTCTCGGCATTCAAAACGAAAAGCGCTCCGTCCGTTCAGAGCGCTTTCGCCTTCATCGTTGGGCTGAACCGCTATTACTTACTGATGATCGCGGTCATGGTCGCGATCATGATCATGATGTTCGTGATCGTGATCGTCCCAGTCTCGATCACTATGCCAGCGGCTGCCTTCGACGTCCCACCACTTGTGGGAGTGCCCCCAGCAGTATTCCCGGGCGTTATGTAATTCCATCCGCGCGTGTCCCGCTTGTCTGCTTTCATAGCCGTGGTGCTCGATGGCCTCGTGCAAATGGTGGTCCGCTTTGACGATGCGCTCCTGACAATCGTCAGCTTTGGCGATTCCCACTCCCACAAACAACGTTAAACCCGCGGCCAATACCGTCGTTCCGATGATGGAGTTCCAGTTTCCCAGGTCGATTCGGTGTCGCATATTTTCCTCTCCCGTTAGAATTATGATTACTGGTTCGAACGTTCCCTGAACATACTTCCCTGAATGTTTCGCCGCTATACAGCGTAACGGGTAACACCACCTGCGAACCTTCTGTAAGCGTTTTTTCTGTGATAACCGTGGCGTTTAATACGCCTGCAAAACCGGATCCACTTCCATATGGTATTTCTCTAATCCCGAACGGATCACTTCGAACGCGTCGTCCACATTATCCGCAAATTGCAGCAGTTTATATTCGGCTTCATTGATCGTGCCCCAGCGCACCATGGCTTTCCAGTTCAACACTTCATCCCAATATTTTTTCCCGTAGATCAAAATCAAATTATCCTTTGGCAATTTTCCCGTTTGCAAAAGCGTCATCATTTCCCACAGTTCGTCCATGGTTCCGAAACCGCCGGGAAACACGATCAAGGCCTTCGCAATCTGTGCAAACCACAACTTGCGCATAAAAAAATAATGAAAATTAAAGCTCAGCTCCGGGCTGATGTAGGGATTTGCAAACTGCTCGTGCGGCAGCTCGATGGAAAGTCCGATGGACTTTCCTCCCGCTTCATAGGCGCCGCGGTTTGCTGCCTCCATGATTCCCGGGCCGCCGCCCGAACAGACCACGAAGCGCCGCGGCCTGGGGCCCAGCGACATGGCCCAGGTCGTCAGCCGGTGCGAAAGTTGCCGCGCCTCTTCGTAATACCGTGACATTTCCAGGGCATTCTTTGCCGCGGTTAACGCTTGCTTGTGCCGCGACTTGGCTTGCGCGCCCTGGCCCGCTTTTACTTTTTTCAGACGATCCAGCCGCGACAGCGTATCCTCTCGCGAGTGAATTCGCGCCGAGCCAAACATCACGATGGTGTCGCCGATCCCTTCGCGTTTCAATTGCGCCAGCGGATTGATGTATTCCGCCAAAATGCGCAGCGGCCTGGCCGGAGTGCTTTCCAGAAATTTTGGGTCTTCGTGCGGCGCTTTCGGCGCATGTTGCGGCTTCGGCTTCACTGGCTTCGCGGACATTCCTGCCTCCCAATGCAATTGGACGAACCTTCATTTTGACATCCTCCCCTCCCTGAAGGGAGGGGATTCCTACCGGCTCACCCGCTAGGCGGGGATACCTTCGGTGGG
>Ga0209488_10001866_pt1 | contig 17818 bp, 13 predicted proteins | sample Rivendell_Oct201_8_FD_188349 | JGI IMG/M metagenome (GOLD analysis project Ga0209488, IMG submission 188349) | Vadose zone soil microbial communities from the Eel River Critical Zone Observatory, Northern California, USA -... | ecosystem: Environmental > Terrestrial > Soil > Vadose zone >...
CTCGATCGTCAGCGCCATCGCCCTGGCGTTGACGTAAAAGCCAAAGCCCCAGTGGCCGTCGATCACGGTCGTGGTTGGCGATTCCTGCACGATGGTCCACTTTGCACCGGGCATGATGTGCCCGGCCTTGATGCGGTCGATATAGGTCGGGATCGCGATCACCCCGTGGGAGTCGTGGCCGGCGAGGTTGGCATTGACGCAGCCGACGGCGACCGCGATGGCTTCCTCCTCCGAAGCGCCGGCGGCCCTCAGGAGTGCCGTGCCGATGCGTGTGAGGCGGTCGGCCTGAACAATGGGCATGGGCTTCCTCGGCTGACGCCCGCATGGCAGCGGGTCTTGCTTCTTGTCACGGCCCGTATGCTCTCAAAGCGACCGCCCGATAGCAATGACCCCGGCGAAATCCCGGCCAAATTCTTGGGTGCAATGCAGCGGGCGCAACGCTGCGTTATCGGCCGCCGGGTTCCACCGGCTATTCGTCGATGTCGCTGATGAAGAAATTTCTGGTGCCGCCGCCGCTGCAGCCCGGCGTGGAGGGCGGTCCGAAATCCGCCGCGCCGTCACGGCGAAAACGCGCTGTCGTCTGAAGGTTGCGGCTGCAGATCGCGGACGTCGGAATCCGCTGACACCACCATGCGCGAAAAGTCGTAGGGCCAGGGCTGGATCGGCTGGCCGGCCAGCATACCGCACAGCACTTTCGCGCCTGCCGCGTAGGTCGCGCCATTGGGCAGGCCGAGCTGGCCGCACCAGGCCGCCGGCATTTTCATATCGACCTCGCGCAATTCGAACGCCGGCCCCCACCACCAGGCGGGCGCCGGCGGGCGTTTCTCCTCCGCGATCCTGCGCCACTGGACGAATTCGTCCATGACGCGCGCGAATTGCAACTTTGCCGCCGGATGCATCAAATCCCTCGTTGTTCGCCTGATGATATCGGTATTTGCCGGTGGCGCAATGCGCCACGTTCAGGCTTTCGCCTTCGCCGACAATCCCAGCAGCCGTTCGGCATTGCCGCCGGCCACCAGCGCCATGTCGTCTTTGCTGACGCCCGTGACCCGGCCGAGGAAGCCGACCGGGTCGGGCTCCGCCATGTCGAAGGGATAATCGGTGCCGAGCATGATGTGATCGGCGCCCCAGATCTCGATCAGATGCTTCAGTTCGCGCTCGTCGAACACGATCGTGTCGAAGTAAAGCTTCTTCAGATATTCCGACGGCGGCTTGTTGATGGTGACGCGGCAGTCCTCACGATGGGCCCAGGCGTGATCGAAGCGCCCCCAATAGGCCGGCAGGTAGCCGCCGCCATGGGCGATGCAGATTTCTAGTTTTGGAAAACGCTCGAGATAACCGTCGAAGATCAGTTGCCCGACGCACAGCGCCGAATCGAGCGGATGTCCAATCGTGTTCGGAAAATAGTGATCCTCCATGCGGCCAACGAGGCTGGTTCCGAACGGATGCAGAAAGATCATCACGCCGAGCTCTTCGACGCGGGCGAAGAATTTTTCAAGCCCGGCGCGGGTAAGATCGACACCCCTGACATTGGTGCAGAGCTCGACGCCGCGGAAGCCGAGCTCGTTCACGATGCGGTCGAGCTCGGCCACCGCCATGCCGGGGTCCTGCAGCGGCACCGTGCCCATGCCCATCAGCCGGTCCGGATGCTTTGCGACCATCTCGGCGATGTGGTTGTTGACCATGTGACAGCTGTCGCGCGCCACTTCCGGCGGCGCGGCGTAAACGAAATGGCCGGGATAGGGCGAGATCACCTGCATGTCGATGCCGGTGCGGTCCATCTCGGCGAGCCGTGTCGCGAGATCGGTCAGTTTTGGAAAATCGATCTTGCCGCGCTGCGGCTGGATGCTCCGCGTCAGCGCATTGACATGGGCATTGGCGTTCGGCGTCTCGCCACCGCCGGGAATGCCGGTGGCCTTCAAAACCATCGCATTGGCCTCGGGCACCATGCAGTGGCAGTGGATGTCGATGGTGCGCCAGGGTTTTGCCTTGCCGGCGCGCGACGGTGCGCTACCACGGTCGGTCGCAGGGCCGCAGACTTTGCATTGAAACAGCATGGGATCCCGCCTTCGCGAAGAAAATTGGACTTGCCGCGCCCGGGGGTTATTTATCTTCCGCCGCCGTCGACGGTCCTTCGCCCATGATGCGCTCATCTCAATCGTTGGCAGCGATGCTAGCGTCTCGTGCCGGCGACGCAAGCCGCACGCATGCATGCGTGATCGGCGCGATGCGGTGCAGATCGAGCCGTTGCGCTCTCGTGTCCCGGACGCGGTGCAGCGCTTTTTTCAGCGGTGCACGCCAGAGCCGGGACCCACATCTTTTTCGCTGCCTTCATGGCCCCGGATCAGCAGCGCACCGCGCAAGAGGCGTGCTGCGCAGCGTCCGGGGCACGGGGCTAAATCAGGCGGCGGGAGACAAACCCGTGTCCGTATTCGCAGGCTCAGCCGTCTTCTGGGGGTGAGCCTTTTTGTGCCAGGCCCACGCGGTGCGGATGATGGTCGCAAGGTCAGAATGCCTTGGAATAAATTTCAGGACGTCACGCGCCGCGGAGGCATCGGCGACCAGATAAGTCGGATCGCCTGACCGCCGCGGCTTGACGACATGCGGCACTTCCCGGCCGGCCTCGGCCGCGATCGCACTGATGATTTCGCGCACCGAAAAGCCCTTGCCGGTACCGAGATTGAAGGCGCCGCCGCAATGACCCTGCAGCAGCAGCTTTAGCGCCTGCACATGCGCCGCCGCCAGATCGGTGACGTGGATATAGTCGCGGATCGCAGTGCCGTCGGGCGTGTCGTAATCGTCGCCGAATACCGCAAAGTCCGGGACATGGCCCTGCAGCGCCATCATCGCGCGCGGAATGAGATGGGTTTCGACCTCGCGCAGCTCGCCGATCCCGCCGGCCGGATCGGCGCCGCTGGCGTTGAAGTAGCGCAGCGCGAACGATCCGAGTCCGTAAGCGCCGCGATAATCGGCGAGCACGCGCTCGATCATCCATTTCGAAGCGCCGTAGGGATTGATCGGCGCGCAGTCATAATTCTCCGGCAGCGCCTTGCTGTCGGCATTGCCGTAGACGGCGCCGGTCGAGGAAAATACCAGGCGGTTGCACCCGGCCGCGCGCATCACGTCGAGCAGCGCCAGCGTGCCCGCGAGGTTGTTGAGATAATATTTTTGCGGATCGGCCACGGACTCGCCGACCAGGCTGGAGGCCGCAAAATGCATCACCGCGACAATGTCGCGCTCGGCGAAAGCGCGCGCCAGCATCGCCTTGTCGGCGATATCGCCGACCACCAGCGCGCCGGTCACAAAGCTGCGATGGCCGGTGGAGAGATTGTCATAGACCACGGGACGAAACCCGGCTTGATCGAGCGCCCGGCAGCAATGCGAGCCGATATAGCCCGCGCCGCCCGTCACCAGGATCGCCGGACCATCCGCCATGTCAGTCCCGCTCGTTGCGGTCGGTGACCTCCGGCCGGCTGTTGTTGAACAGCAGGTACAACGCGCGCGGATTGGTGGTCAGGTAACGCCAGAACAGCCGGCGCGGCTCAAGCCAGATGCGCCAGGCCCATTCGAGGCCGGCATGCTGCATCCACTTTGGCGCACGGGGGCGGCTGCCGGACAGGAAGTTGAACAACCCGCCGGAGGTCTTGATGACGCCGACATTGGTGAGCCGCGGGGTGAATTCCTCGACAAAGGCCTGCTCGTAGGGAACGCCGAGCGCCACCCAGAGATAATCCGGCGCCAGCGCGTTGATTTCGTCGACCTTGGCGCGCAGTGCATCGCCTCTCAGATAGCCGTGCGAACGGCCGACGATTTTCAGGTCGGGATGTTGGTTGCGGACACTGGCGACCGCGGCGGCGTTTTCCGCCTCATCGGCGCCCAGCAGGTAGAATGTCAGCCCCGCGGCCTGTGCCTTGCGGGCGACGACGTGGAACAGGTCGGTGGTCGCGACGCGCTCGGGCAGCGGCGTCTTCGATTTGAAGCGCGACACCGTGACCAGCGGCTGGCCGTCGGCGTTGATCAGGTCGGCCGCGCGGAACAGGCGGTCGGTCATCGGTTCGGTCGAACAGCGCGCCAGCACCTCGCCATTGGCCGAGGTCAGGTACAGCGGACGAGGGGCCCGCCGCTCCGGGACCACCATGTCGACCATGAAATTGGCGGTCTGCTCGAGATCGAGCACGGCGAGCCGCAGCCCGCCCAGGGTGATCCGGGGCACGCTGGCGGTCATGGCCCTCCCGATCGGATTTACGCGACGCTCACGCATGCTGCTGGTCTCGCTGGTGTTCAATTTGTTGAGGACAACAGCGGTCAGCCGGCGCTCGGCGCCGCCGAGCGCCGCGATGATGTCACATGGTCGGACATTCGAGACAGGCCTTGTGTGCCATGCCTGACACGGGCAGCGGCACGGTATGATCGAATGGATAAAGTGAGCAGCATTTGCGCTGGTTTACTCATGTTTTCTACCCCGCCCTCAGGAACGAAAGCTACTGCGTTCCACATAGCAATATCCGGTCCAGCGCGGTGCTAATATTAATTGCAGATTTCTGCGATGGTTACCGCCGGGGCCGTTAACCTTAGGGACAGTGCGAGGCGCGCAAGGACTCGGGCTGCCTTCGAGGCAGGCTGCGAACCCCGGTCTACGCCAAGGCCGCCTGGCTCCGGATGTGATTGCCGATCACCAGGCCGAGTAGGCAGCACAACAACCCGAGAGCGGGGGGTGCGAACAGAGCCTCTTCCTGGAACAGACCGTTGACCAGCACGACGATGATGCCGAAGCCGGCGAGACCCTGTGTGAGAATTCCCGAGCTGGCATAAATCCGCCACGCCTTGAGCGCCATGGCGAAGCAGAAGCCGAGCGGCGCCAGCGCCCCGACACCCATCTGGAACAGCAGCACGCCGACCGCGCTCTCGACCGCACCGTCGACGCTGCCGGCCTGTTGCGCCGCGCTCCAGTCGATCGAATAGAATCCCTCCGACAGATTGCCGCCGACGCCCAAGCCGCGGCCAAGCGGGTTCTGCAGAAAGCCGTTCCAGCCGCCCATGAAGCCGAGGACGTGATAGTCCCCGAGCTGCAGCCCGATATAGATCGCGGCAATGGCGTAGCCGACGAGCGCCATCAGCCCAAGGCCGAGCGTGATGACCGGGCCGATCAGCGGCGTCGACATCCAGGCCAGCCCGACGAAGATCACCATGATCAGCGCGCCCTTCACGCTGCAGAGGACCAGCAGCGGCAGGGCCACGAGCGCCAGCCAGGGACGCCCGACGGAGAACAGGAACAGGACGAAGAAGCCGATCCCATAGCCGAAGCTGATCGGGCTCATGTTCGGCCCGAAGATGCGCAGGATGGTCGACAATCCGAAATCCTCAAGCAGCGGCGTGTTGAGGAAGCTGAAGCGAAAGCGGTCCAGAAGGTCGACCGGCACGTTGCCGGTGGCGCGCATCTCGGCCTCCCAGGCGCCCGATTGCGTGGCCTTCAGCTCGTCGAAATGCCAGAAATGGTAACCGTTGGTGATGGTGAGCCAGAAATCGCGAAACAGGAATTCCACGTAGCCGCAGACGATCAGCAGAACGGCGATCACTGTCAGAAACGGCGTGATGCGGATTTCGAAGGTCGCCGCCGTCAGCAGCGACAGCTGAAACAGCAACAGCGGCAGGATGATATTGCGCAGATAGATTGCCGAGGCGAGCGCGTTATGGACGAACCCCATTGCGAAATACAGCATCACGACCGCGAGCGTTGCGATGCCCCACCACATGATGCGGTTGACTTCTGCCGAGTGATTTCTTCGGCGCAGCAAGTAGAGCGCGAGCGTCGCCAGCCACATGACAGCGCACAGCAGAAAATTGTAGCCCTTGACGAATTCGAGTTCTGAGGGGCTCGACAGATAGGGGGACAATATCGAAACAAAGAGATTTTGGAAAAACAGCACAAAAATCGCGATCGAAGGCGCGTATGCAGGCGCGGCAATGACGATGGCAAGGCCAATTAACGCCTCAACCGCGATAGCCAGCACAGGGCTTACGACATGCAGGATCGGAGCAAATGCGATCGACGCTGCAGCAAGGCAAACTGCCGGGATCACATCAGCGGTCAACGCTGGCCAATCGGCGAAGGCTAAGGGAGCCGCACGGTGCCTGAAATTTTGCGCAGGCATCTATTGCACCTTTGGTCATTCGGCCCGGTCATTTGGCGATACCGCGGAATGTGTAAGGATTGGTTAAAAAACAGCAAATGTGGCGCAGCGACGTCGGGGGTTCGAGGCTGCAACAACGCAATTGTCTCACAATTTTCCGACGGTTCTGCCGGTCAGGCAAGCCGAGTTCGCGCGCTGTTCTGTTCCCGGCGCCCTGAACGGGCCGCGTCGCGGCCCCACTGACACGTCGAATAACGGGGCAGCGCGTTAACGGCGCAATAGCTCCTCATCTGATATAGCTCGCGGGCCCAGTTCCACCGGCACAAGCATCCTTTTTCCTGGTTCGCGACGCATGTATCAAGCTAAGGCCGTGTTTGACGTAAGCATTGAAAACGACTTCGATTTTTCGTCGAATGAGTACGTGAGGCTGTTCGCTGGCTCCAGCGCGACCGCGTTTCAGCATCCGATTTGGCTGCAAAGCATTTACTCGAAACTTGCTCCCGCATGTGGCGCGAGGCGGCTGGTGATCGCCGTTCGGGGCCGCGCAAACGGCGAATTGGCGATGCTGTTGCCGTTGCTGCGGATCAGGCGCGGTCCGATTCGGACCGTGGAGTTCGCCGACCTGCGCGTATCGGACTATATTGCTCCCATCTGCAGCCCGAGCGCGTTCTCCGAATTGCTGCAGGATGAGAACGCGTGCGGCGAGATTCGGCGCCTTTTGCAGCCTTTCGATTTGTTGAGAATCCCCAAATTGCCGGATGGAATGGTCTCGCTGGAGAGGCTCCTGGAGGCTCGTCCGCGTGTCGCGCTGGAGGCGAGTGCGTACTCGGTCGGCTTGAACGCGCCGTTCGAACAGTGGCGATCGGGCGCGCTGGACCGTTCTTATCAAAAGGAACTCGCAAAAAAGTGGCGTCAATTGCAGAAGAAAGGCGAACTGGCGTTTTCCTGCGAAGACGTTTCGTCCGTCGTCTCGACGTTGGAGATGATGAAGCAGTATCGCGGCCCGCGGTTTCACGCCCAGGGCGACGGTGACCTGCTGCAGCGTCCCGAATATTTCGATTTCTATTCCGACGTTGCACTGCGCGGCAACGGATCGTTCTCCCGGCTTTACGTGCTCAGAATGGATGGCCGTGTGATCGCGGCAGTGCTCGGGCTATGCCACAAGGACAGCTTTCTCATCATCATGGGTGCGTTCGATATCGAGGGCTACAAGAGCCAATCTATCGGGGCGCTGATGTTCGAGCAGGTAGCGAAGGATTGCATTGCCCGAGGTGATGGCGTCCTCGATTTCACCATCGGAGACGAGCCGTACAAGAAACAGTTCGGCGCGCAGCCCTCGCCGATGTGGGTGGTAACCCAGACCGGCAGCGCAGCGGGAGCCTTCGCCGCCTATGCACTGGTGCAGGTGCCGTGGATCAAATCGGTTGCAAAAAGGATGACCGGATTCAAGCTGCTGCCGGTGCGTACCTGAGCCCGGGGGCGTAGACCGGCAGCGCCTGCGCCCACTTCCAGATCATCAGTCTGCGAGGCCGGGGCCCTGGGAAAGCTCACGCGCGAAGCATTCCCGCGAGCCGGTCCGTCCAGCCGGGCAGGACCGTATCAACATGATGCCTGAGATTTCGCCGCAGGAAATGCAGGCGGCGGCGCAAGCTCCAGCGCATGCCCCGGTCGGAGGTCAAGGCCTGCCGGAAGTATGCCATCCTGAATGCGCGTTCGTCGGACGCGACCTTGTCGCGATCGGAATAGAACATCGATATTTTTTCCGTACCCATTCCGTCGGTTTTGAGCCACTCCGGCAGATGCACGGTGCAGAGACGTTCGACATCGACCAGCAAGCGGCTTACGCCGGTGCCGGCCGCCGGACACGACGTCTGGAACGCGTCGCCGATCAGCACGATGCCGGGCTGCAGATGGCCTTCCACATTCGCGAGATCCATCACCCAGCTTTGCACGCGATCGATCACCTTGAAGTCGCCGAGGTGCGGCTGGAGTCCGGGCATCATGCGCATCAAGGTTGACTTCGGCTCGCGCCGAATCTCCCGTATGATCGGATCGTTTGGATCGCGGAACATGAAGAGGTTCGCCCGCATCCCGCCGGGAACGGGAAAGATGCTGAGGTAGTCGATGCCATCGGCGGTCCGTTCGCCATAACTGGTCAGGGCGGGAAATGCGAACACGGTATCGTCCGCCGGCGCGATCGTGAAGCCGAACGCCAGTGAATGGCGCTCGACGATAACACGCCGCTTGACGCCGAGGCTGTACGGGATAGCCCCTGCCATCCCGGTCGCCAGTATGACCAGTCGCGCAACCACCTGGTTTCCCGATGCCAGCGTGAGGCGTTGCAGGCCGTCGCTCGGGGTTACGTTTAGAACCTGATCGACGATCAGGCTGGATGGATCCGCGATCAGCCGCCGGGCGGTGGCAACGATTGGCGCATAATGAAGGCCGTAACTTTGGCTCCTGCTGACGTCGACTACCTTGCCACGCCTGATATTGAGCACCGTATCGAACGGGCAGGCATCTTCGGCGTATGCATCGAGCAATCCGAGCCTGCGCAGGATGTCGACCTGTTGGCCGCCAAGCTTTTCGACGCGGAATTCTTCGGGATAGACGGCGCGCTTGTCGATCAGCGCAATTCGATATCCGGCCCGCGTGAGGACAGCGGCTGCGAGCGAACCTGCCAGTCCGCCGCCCACGATGGCTACATCCGCCACAATGGTTGTGGCCTCGCGCCCGGGGCCCTCCGTTAGGTTCGCGCAGATGGTCCGCATGCCTGCCCTGTGTTTGCTCTCGGTAGCAGTGATAGTGCAATTTCGATGCCTGTAGCGGCACCTGGGGCAGCGCGCGATCAGTTTCAGATATTGGGGTTAACCCGAGTATCCCGTCATGTTTATTTAACGGATTTAACCGATCCTCGGCGCTATTGTACCTACCTGTTCCCCGGTAGCTCAGTGGTAGAGTGGACGGTTGTTTACCGTTAGGTCGGTGGTTCGAATCCATCCCTGGGAGCCATTTTCATCCGCAAGCAGGGCGACCGGCGCGGCGCGGCGCGCGCTGACCCGTTTAAGGACGGCTGGGACACCCGCGGCTCCAAAATAGAGCGCGCTTACCATGCGACCAAGTTGGCATTTGCCGGGAGTTGGTTGGCATATAGAAACTTGTTTGGGCTCAAATAGCGACGCTACCACGAAACAGAGCTGTTCCCGCGCATGGGGCAGCTCGACATTTGTGCCCCTGGATTGCGGAAAGGCGCGCTGGCTGCATCTCTCATGATGGAATACGTCCTCCAGCTCTTGCAACGCGACGTGACCCGCGGCGTCACCGGCACCATCCTCCTCAAGGTTGGCAGCGGCGGTCTAGCGTTTGCGATGTTCTCGCTGGCGGCGCGGACCATGTCTCCGGATGCGTTTGGCCTGTTTGCAACATGGCTTTGCATCGCGCAAATCGCCTCCGTGGTTGGCCTCGTCGGGCAAGAACTCGTGCTGGTGCGTTTCCTGAACGAGTATCATGCGCTTGGGGCGAGAGACCTGAGCAAAGGCGTGCTGCTTTTCTGCATGGCGGTGGCAGCGACGGCAACTGTCGCGGCTGCAGCGGCGATCGCGGCGGCCGGAGGCGTCAGGGGCGAATCCACATTGTTGCTGCTGTCCGTCATCGCGTTCATGGCTGTCAACTCCGGCCTCATGCTGGGAAGTCAAATAGCACGCTCGCTTGTCAGCATTCTCATGGGCGAGGGAAATCGGGAATTCTTCTGGCGCATCCTGGTTGTGACGTCCCTGCTGGGCTTGCTGCTGGGTCATAGTCAGATCAGCCCGGCCGAAATGTTCATGCTGATGGCCGCGGCCATGCTGATGGGGCTTGCCGTTCAGGCTTTCTCGATCGCGCGGGCGTTGCCAGCCGTGCATACGGCGACGGCTCGATACGAGACCAGGCGCTGGACCGCGAGCGGCGGCCGCTTCTGGCTTTCCTCGATCCTCGAGGCCGCCAACCAGTACTTCGATGTGATCCTGATCTATTGGATGCTGGATTCGGTAACCGCGGGAATTTATTTTGCCGCGTCGCGCCTCGCTAACATCTTCGCGATGCTTTCAGCGGCCTTGTATACCTTCGCGGCGCGCCGCCTTCCATTGCTGTACTTCAGCAAGAACCACGAGGAGTTCGAGCACACGCTCGTTCTGATGGCCGAAGTAACAGCGCTGTGCGTGTTGAGCGGCCTGGTGATCATCTGCGTTGGCGCGCCCTACCTGCTGGGGCTGTTCGGGCCGGCGTTTGTTGCGCAAAAATGGACGCTGATCGTTCTGGCGCTCGGCACGGCGTTTCAGGCTGCCGGCGGCCCGGCTGCGGCAATCATTCAACTGACCGGCCGCGAAAGCAGCTATGTGCCGGTGGTCGCCGCGAATGTATTGCTCCGGCTTCTGGGGTTTTTCATTCTTATCCCCTGGCTTGGCGTGCTCGGCGCTGCCGTGTCGGCTAGCCTTTCCCTGGGGATCGCCACGATCGCGCTTAATCTGATTTGCCGGCGCTGGACCGGAGTCGATCCTTCCATCCTCGTGCTCTTCAGATTCCCGCGCTGGAAAGCCAAGGCTCGTCCGGCCGCCGCCGCAGATCCGAACGTCTAGCGATCCTGACGTTGCTTCGCGGGAGCCGGCGCGGCTTCTGGTCCGGCAAGACCCGAGCCTGCGCCCAGCAAGGCCTTCAACGCGCCGGCGTCGATCTGGCCGGACTTGTCGTCCAGCAAGCCAAAACCCTGCGAGAGCTCCCAATGGGTCCAGCCCCAGCAATGCTGCTGGGCATACGACACGACGGATGAAAGCCAGCGCAGCCGGCTCTCCCGGGGTGCGCCGGCTTTCAGGACCCCGAATTCATTGATGATGATCGGACGGGAAAATTGCTGCTGCCACAGCACGGCAGGTTCAAGCCATTTGTCGATCCGTTCATCGGGAGTGGCCTTATCCAGCATCGCGAGAACTTTCGCGTCGTTGCCGTCGGCGAGCTGCCGCCTGAGTTTTTGAACTTCAGGATCTTCGGCGCGAATGGGATATGGCAATCCGCGAATATAGTGCAGCGGATCTTTCGGATCCCAATGGGCCTGATGGGTGAAAACCATCGGGTCATAAAAGTGTATGGCATAGACGACGTTGAGGTCGTCCAGGGGGCGAAAGCCGGGCAGTGAGTCCGGGCGTTGCCAGTTCACGGGTCCAACGATCAGGGTCGTGCGCGGAAGCAGTTGCCGCACGAACAAGGCAAGCTGCTCTGCCTCGCGTTGCCATCTGGCGGCATCAAGATCGGGCTCATTGAGCAATTCCGCGAAGATCCGGTCGGTCGGATGACGTCGCATGATCTGAGCCAGGTCTTGCCATGCGTCCTTCATGGCTTGCATCGCGGCGGCCGGCTCCTGGCGATGCAGCTGATTGAACGATTCTCCCGCATGCAAATCTATGGAAACGTAATAGCCAAGCGAGATGAGCGTCGTGACTGCGGCATTCACAGCATCCAGCCGGGCATTTCGGTCGCCTTTCGAAGCAAACCGCTGCATGATGTGCTCTGCCGGAACGGGCAGGCGAACATGCGTCATGCCCTCCTTGCGAAGTTGCGCGAGCAATGCAAGCGGCGGCGGGGACTGCCCGCCATTGACCCAGCCGTCTGCGTTGAAGCCACGGGCCAGGCCGTTGATGCGGTCTGCAGGCACGGTGTGTCCCAGGATGGCGCAAGCATTCGCCACGTCTGACAGTAGAATGGTGGTCGAGCAGAGCAATGCGATGGTTAGCCGGTTCATTGTCTCCGCGTCCGTGATCGGCCGGGTTTTCGTCGCCGACTCATGGTCGTCGGCGCAGGCGCCCGTTCAAGGCGCTCAACTCGCCAACCCCGAAATCGCGCCTTGCGCCTGAATAATCCTTGGTGGGCCGACCTGGTTGATGACGAGACCGAGCCCGGCCGGGCCGGATTTCGAAAGCAAGTCGCCGGCGCTCTCGATCGCAGACCGGTCGGCGGCGCCATCCCGCGCCACCAAAATGACAACGTCAGCCTGAGCTGCCAGCGAGGCAACTTCGGGCTGCTGGCGCGGCGGCGGAGCGTCGATGACAATCAGGTCGAAATCCGAGCGGATATCATCGCCAGGCCGCGCATCAACATTCCGGTTGCTGCTGAGCAGCAGGCTAACCGACCGCAGGCTTGTCCTTGACGCCTGATATCCGGTCTTGGTGATCTGTTCGGCAGAACTGTCTGCGAGGCGCGAGCCGGCGCTGTCGGGCTGTACTTGAATGAGAACGCTTATCTTGCCGCTGTTGAGGGCAGCCTGATTGAGCGATCGCGCGACCGTGCTGGCGCCGCCGCCCGTCTCAACTGACGTCACGACCGCTACCTTGCCGCGACCGTTTGAAGCGCTGCCAATCTTCTCGAGCAACGTTGCGAGATAGGGGCCTACATCGAGTTCGCCGATAGACACGATCGGCTTTTGCCAGACTGTTTTTCTGCTTTCCCCCGACACGAAACGGGGAATTCTTGCCCAGACCGGAATCTCCGGTGCCTTCGATCGAACCGGCGCCGCATCCGAGGGACCAGCGGGCACTTCGGGTTCGAGAGGCTGCTGCCTCGAATCCAGCATCGCAACCGCGGCACTCGATGTCAGAATCGAAGCCAGCGCGAGCGCTGCGAGAAGCAAGGCGAGCGGAGGGCGGGTCGAACGAATTGGCGGGATCGCGAGCGAGGCGATCTTGGCCTGCGAAGTCTGAAGAAGACGCTGCTCATTGGTGGTCTTGTAGCGTGACAGGAACTGCTCATAGATGTTCCTGTTGGCGTCCGCATCGCGCTGAAGTTCCTGCAGCTTCACCAGCGCCTGACCATCGACCAGAATTTCCGACTCGACGGATTTCAGCTGGCCCTCCAGCGTCCGCTGCTGCTCGACGAGGGATTCATATTCCGATTTTGCGCTGTCAATGTTGCGCTTCCGCTCGGTTTCGATCTGCTTGTTGAGTTCGCCGAGCTGGCTGTACGCCATGACAAGATCAGGATGGCGATCGCCAAGCACAGCGCGCTTTTGCGCTATTTGATCGTTGAGCGCCGAGCGCTGCGCCCGCAGCAAGCTGAGGAGGTCCTGTTTCACCGGGCCTTCGACATTGGCCTTGAGGTCGCGCTGCGCCTGCTGATAGCGGGTTTTTGCCTCCTCGGCGCGCAGGCGCGCGACGGCGACCTGCTGGCTCAGTTCGCTGACGCGAAGTTGCTGCGTCGTCCCATCGCGTCCGGCATTGACGATCTTGTGGTCGCGCCTGAATGCGGCAACCGCATCCTCGGATGTCCTCAGTCGATCGCTGAGCGTCTTCAGGCGGCTGTTGAGCCAGCCGGCCGCCTCGTCGGTTGCAGCGGTGCGGGCATCGGTCTGGTTGGCGACGAACGCCTCGGCGACCGCGTTAGCGTATGAGGCGGCCTTCTGCGGGTTGTTCGAGACGACCGTTATGCCGATGACGTAGGTCAAGCCGCGGCGCGAGATATCGAGGCGGCTGCGGAACTTTTCGAGAAGCTTAGAAGTATCGGCCTCGCCGCCGGCAATATCCTCGTCGGTCTGAATCTTCAGCCGCTCGATCAGCGGCCGCAGAAAACCGTCCGACTTGGCAATTTCGATCAGGCTCTGGAGAGCGGCGGCGTCCTGGCCGATGCCGGGCAGCACATCCTGCTCATTGGTGACGCGCTGCTCCCGGGGGTCGACGACGACCAGCGCCGTCGCGGCATAACGCGTCGGGATGACCGCCAGAACGACGACACCGGCGGCGAACAGCGCCGCGGCGATCAGCAGTATGCGTCGGCCGTTGCCCTGAAAGAATGCGATCGTGCCGGCAACGGAGAGAGACCCCTTCAGCAGGTCAGGTCGTCGCACGGTCGCTTCGGCAGCCGCGCGGCCCGGAGCTTCCCACGAAGCTGGGTCCGTCGCCCGGCCGGAACTGGCTTGGGTCGCCTGATTAGCGAACATCATACGTGCTTACTCAACTCGACCGGCAGACATTCTTGAGAGACGCTCCGCTACCGTAAATATCTATAGTTAATCGGCGGTTACCGCGTGATTCTCGCGGGTTGCGTCCGGGCACTACCGACGTCCGATATTTGATCACCGCGAGCGGCTTACCCAAATATGGATTAACCGCTTCATGCTCTACTTCGTGTGCGGCCGGGCACCCTGTGGTAGGAGGCTGCAATCGCCACTCAGCAAACGAGAAGCCCGTGTTGCTTGCCACGCCAGACGCAAAATCACGCGCTTTTCCCGTCGTTGAATCGAATCCATACCGGCAAAGCGATCAGTCCGATTCAACGGATGCATTGCGGAACAAGATGAACGTCAAGCGTCGGCGTATCCTTCTCGTCCAGACCCAGGCAGAGAACGCGGGTGCCCAGGAGATTTCCAGGCTCGCCGGCGCCGGGCTGACAGACCTCGGCTACGAGGTCTACCACCTGTTCTTTTTCCGCAAGTCGGCGTCGTTCGACGCGCCGCCCAACACCATCTATTGCTGGCCGCGCCGGCCGGGAAATCCATGGGCGCTGCTGAAATTTCTGTGGCAGCTGGGACGGCAGATCAGGAGAGTTCAGCCCGACGCCATTCTCACCTTCCAGCACTTCGGCAATGTGATTGGCGGCGCTGTCTCCCGTCTGGTCAGCAGGGCTCCCGTGATTGCGAACCAGGTTTCATCTGGTATGTCGATGAGCTGGCCGGTTCGCGCCGCCGAGATCGCGATGGGCAGCGTCGGCTTCTTTGAGGTCATAACCCTGAACTCGCGCCAAATGGAGCGCGAGTACAAGCGCTATCCGGCAAGCTACCGCTCGCGGATGAAGTATGTCGCGCATGGCTTCGACGACAAGGCCCTGGATATCTCGAAGCAGGAAGCGCGGCGGCAATTCAATTTGCCCGATAACCGCATGCTGTTGGGTTGCACCGCGCGATTGCATCCAGACAAGCGCCTTGATGCCGCCATCCGCCTGCTTGCGAGTGAGCATTCCTGGCATCTTGCGCTCGCGGGACAGGGCCAGGACGAAGCGCGGTTAAAACTTCTCGCCGACGAGTTGAATGTCTCGGAGCGGGTGCACTTTGTGGGCGAGCTTTCGCCCCGGCGCGTGGGAGAGTTTCTCGCCGGCCTCGACGTTTTCGTTTTTCCTTCGCAGGCCGAGACGTTTGGGCTGGCTGCGGTCGAAGCTGCCAGTGCCGGCATACCTTGCGTCGTGACCGATCTTGCTGTTTTGCGCGAGGTGCTGTCGGTTGAGGGCAAGCCGGCGGCGCTTTTTGTCGATGCGTCGGATACCGCAAGGCTGTCGGCGGCCGTTTCCAGAGTTGTCGACGACAAGCTTCTGCGTGACGAATTGCGGCAAAATGCAAGCGGGCTGCGGTCGCGCTACTCGGTGAAGGCGATGGTGGACGCATACGTGGAAATCATAGAGGCCTTGTAGCTCCGTTGGATGAGGTAGAAGGCCGGGATGATTGTTGAATTTCGGTGCGATCGCGAGCGGGCGCGGCAGTGGATGGTCGATACGACCTTGCCGCTGGAGAATCAGGACATCGGGATTCAGATCGCCTGGGCCGAGACTGCAACGCCGTCGCCGGCCGGGCTGGATGCGCTTTTTGAGCTCGAGCGCATGGTGTTGCGCAAGGGCAAGAGCAGCGGAGCCGACAGGCTCAAGACGATTCCCGAGCCGCGCCGGCTTGGCGAACCCGATGTGATCGTGGATTTCACCGCCGCGGGCCGCGACGCCGACTGTTCGGCTCACCGCTATCTGCGCCCGTTGTTCGACGGGACGGCCGGCGAAGACGCCGCTTTGGCGGCGATCCTCGCCGGAGATTTGCCGGTGATCGAAATTGTCGATGAGAACCGAAGTGTTCTCGATCGCGGTCATCCCTCGGCCGAAATGGCGGCAGGCCTGAGCGGCGCGCTTGAGACGGTGATCGGGCGGACCATGACGCTGCTCGCGGCGGTGTTGTCCGGCACGCCGCGCATCGTGCCGCAATTAGACTATCCCTCCGCGGGCAATCCAAAGAAGCCGGCCGAATACGTTGTTCGCGGGCTCGCCTGGTCGGTTGCAAGAGAAATCTATCGTCTCTGCTGTTATGCGCCGCATTGGCATGTGGGCTGGCGATACAGCACGGACGCCGACGTCTGGAAGACGAGGGATCTCTCCGGGCCGGCGTGGAATGTCCTTGGCGACCCCGGCAATCATTTTTACGCCGATCCGTTCCCGATCACGTGGCAGGGGAGAACGTTCGTCTTCTTTGAAGACCTCGATCACCATGTCGGCAAAGGCATCATCTCCGCGATCGAGTTCAATGGCGCTGGGCCGGTCGGCAAGGTTATTCCTGTGTTGGAAGAGTCCTGTCACCTGTCCTATCCGTTTCTGATCGAACACGGCGGCGAGTTGTGGATGATCCCGGAGACGTCAGGACATCGCGATGTCGCGCTCTATCAGTGCGTCCGCTTTCCCGACAAATGGCAGCGCCACGCCACGCTGCTCTCAGGGCTCGAATTGGCCGACGCGACGGTCATCCGGCACGACGGACTGTATTACCTCTTCGGTGTGTCCTACGACGGGGTAGGCGGATATTCCGACACGCTGGCAATTTATCATGCCAGGGATTTGCTGGGCCCCTGGCTGCCTCACGCCAGCAATCCCGTCCTGGTCGATCGCGCCAGTGCGCGGCCGGCGGGAAATTTCGTCATGATCGATCAAAAGCTGTGGCGACCGGTTCAGGATTGCACCGACGGATACGGTTGCGGTCTCGGTCTGGCGGAAATCGTCGAGCTGTCTCCGACCGGCTTCAAGCAGATCGTGCGAAATTCGATCCGCCCAGGCGCGTTATGGCCCGGAAGGAAACTTCACACGCTTAACCGCTGCGGAAATCTCGAGGTCATCGACGGCGCGAGAATTCAGCCAAAGTGGCGTGCCCTTGCGTCTTAGAGCATGATCCGGAAAAGTGGGCACCGGTTTTCCGGAAAGATCATGCTCAAACAAAAAGATAGAGCGGGACGACGATTCGAAGAAAGTCATCCCGCTCTAAGGCGTTTTTCAATCGACATTGCGCTGGCACGAGACGCGAGCCATGCGTCCTGCGGCGAGGCGGATCCGGTCGTGCAAATCTGTCACACATGCTAGGATTGTGTGGCTGTTCTGTGTGTGTTCGCAAGAGTTCACAATCGTGGCAGCCGCAGCGCCTTATGCTGGCGTTCGGTTGAGGGCTACTGGTGAATGCTTCGTTGGGGAGAGCCGACATGCCAGCCTATATCCGCCATCATGACGTCGAACCCGCCTTCATCATTTGTCCGAGCTGTGTCGGGCTTCCCATGTATGTGAAGGACGTCGAACCGCACTGGAGCCTGGCGAAGATCGACTTCACTTATGAATGCTCCGACTGCGGCACCGAAGTCCGGCAGACGATGGTCAAGCCGGAGCCGTCGCACTAACATCGGATCGCGTCAATTTCGTAGGGTGGGCAAAGCGAGCACGTCCGCCGTAGCGCAAACGAGCGAAGGCGGAAGCGTGCCCACCATCTTTGCTTCTCAACTCTAATGGTGGGCAGGGCGCAAGTGCGCCTTTGCCTACGTTACGCATATCGCTCCGCTAGATCTCCCGCACTACGCTTGGCTGGCCCGGTGCGCATTCCAGCGCGGCGCGATCCCATTTTGCTGAAATCGCCGCGGCCTCGTAGGTGCTTTGCAGGAAAT
>Ga0209488_10001867_pt1 | contig 17816 bp, 20 predicted proteins | sample Rivendell_Oct201_8_FD_188349 | JGI IMG/M metagenome (GOLD analysis project Ga0209488, IMG submission 188349) | Vadose zone soil microbial communities from the Eel River Critical Zone Observatory, Northern California, USA -... | ecosystem: Environmental > Terrestrial > Soil > Vadose zone >...
CCAATTCTTGAGCGTTCGCCCGCACACCTTAAGGGGAAAATCCGGCCTTAGTGAGCAGGGCTATTCCAAGGCTACAATTTGCACGGGTTGTGGCTTTCGTTCGTCGGGGTTAGTTCTTCCAGTTTCACCTCATGTACACCCACGAATACTTTTCTGCCGAGCGCCATCGCGTGATACTCGGTGTTCCCGTTGGTGTCGGCTACAGGATAGACATCGCGCACATCGGAAAGAGCGACGGTCTCGGTGCCGTTGCCCAACGGTTCGATTATGATAGTGCCACACGAATAATACGTCTCGGTTTTGTTGTCAATGGTAACTCGGTAGTCGCCCGAGTAGCTTTTCGTAGTGCTGCAACCAATCAAGGAAGTTATTAACACCAACGATGCCGCGAGTCTCATGCGGGCATCGTATCATTGACAACATCGCATGTACCTGAGGAACGCCGCGCCACCTACACCCTAACCCCTCCGGACCATCCCCCTTGCTACAATCATGCCGTGCCGGCTGGGGCCCAACCCGTGATGCATGAACTTCTGGCGATTGATACTGACGCTGGGACGCGGCTTGACCGGTTTGTGGCGGCCCATTGCCCGGAATTGTCGCGGTCGCGCGTGCAAGAACTCATCGACGGCGGGCTTGTTCTCGTCAATGGCAAGCCCGCGAAACCTTCACAGAAACTTCACGGCGGGGAACTCATCACCGTGCGTGCCCACCCACGGCCGGCGACCCGCGCCGAAGCCGAAGCGATTCCGCTCGATGTGCTTTACGAAGACGACGACGTGATCGCCATCAACAAGGCGGCGGGGATGACCGTTCATGCGGGTGCTGGCGCCATTTCCGGCACACTCGTCAACGCGCTGCTGGGGCGCGGGCAGGCACTTTCGCAGGCAGGCGATCCGCTACGGCCGGGAATCGTTCACCGGCTGGACAAGGAAACCTCGGGCGTGATCCTGGTGGCCAAGAACGACGCGGCGCACGCGAAGCTGGGCGAAGCTTTTCGGCAGCGGGCCATCAAGAAAACGTATATCGCGTTGGTGCAGGGCATTCTCGGGGAGAAGAGCGGCCGCATCGAGCTGGCCATTGGACGCGACCCGATTCATCGCACGCGGATGACGACGCAGCGCAAATCCTGGCACGGCGCAGACATCGCCAATCCGCGCGAGGCTCGCACGGACTGGAAGGCACTCGCCAAGATCGACAGCACGACGCTAGTGGAAGTTCAACTCCACACCGGGCGCACGCATCAGATTCGAGTACACTTCTCCGCGGTGAAGCATCCAGTGGTGGGCGATACGCTGTATGGAGCGGCAAGCGAACTGCGCGTTGGGAAGCTCACGCTACCGAAGTTGGGGCGCAATTTTCTGCACGCGGCAAAGCTGGGCTTTGCGCAGCCCCGGACCGGTACGTGGATCGAGGTTCGCGCTGCGTTGCCGGGTGAATTGCGCGACTACTTGAAAAAACTTTGTGATGCTGCGGGAGAGCCGCAGAGCCGAATTGACGCTGCGCTGGCGGGGTACCTATAATCGATGCAAATGCGACGGACAATCACTTCGGTCTTTTTGGTGTTGGCGCTGTTGCTCCTTCCGCTGACCGACTGGGCGCAGCAATCTTCACCGGACAGCAAGCCCCAGGAGGCCGCACCTGCAAAGCCCGCGACACCGAAGCAGGACCCCGCGCAAAAGAGCGATCAAACGATCATTTCGGTGGTCAACCTGGTGGACGTGCTCTTCACCGTGCTCAACCGCCGCAACAAACTCGTTCCCGAGCTGGAAAAGGGCGACTTCAAGATTTGGGACGAAAAGGCCCCGCAGGAGATCCGTTATTTCAGCAGGCAGACGGATCTGCCGCTGCGCATCGGCATGCTGCTGGACACTTCGAACAGCATCCGCGACCGCATCAAGTTCGAGCAGGACGCTTCGATCAATTTCCTGTTCAGCGTGCTGCGCCGCAACAAGGATGAAGCGTTTGTGATGACCTTCGACGACGAACCGCAAATCGTCCAGGGCTTCACGGGCGATGCGGGAGCGCTGCGCGACCAGATTACCAAAACGAAAGCGGGCGGCGGCACGGCGATTTACGATGCCGTCTACGAAGCTTGCGTCAAACAGTTGAGCCATCCGCCGCGCCCGCCGGGCGATCAGCCGGACGTGGTGCGCCGCGTGATGATTCTCATCAGCGATGGCGAGGACAACTTATCGACGCACACGCGCTCGGACGCGATTGAAATGGCCCAGCGCACCAGCGTGGTCATTTACACCATCAGCACCAGCACGCAGTGGGTTTCACTTTCGCAGACCGATCCGAACAAGCTGGGCGACCGCAAGTATCACCTGACCGACGGGGACAAGATTCTCCAGGAAATGGCCGAAGAAACCGGCGGGCGCGCGTTTTTTCCGTATCACGTGGACGATCTGGACCAGTCGTTCCAGGACATCGGCGACGAACTGCGCAACCAGTATTCCATCGCCTATCTGCCGACGAACTACGTCCTCGACGGCCGCTACCACAAAATCCGCATCGAAGTGCCCGATCATAAGGGCTATCAGGTGCGCGCGCGCCGCGGGTATTTCGCCCGCGCCAACGCCAACGTTCCGGCGACACCCAACCCTCCCAGCGGCGCCGCGCAGTAATCCATGTTTGAAAGAAATGCTTTCGCGCCGCGCGATTCGATGGCGAGTTCAGTATTTTAGCGTGGAATATTGCGCAGCAGCACCGCGTCTGAATCCGCGTGTCCGCGCTTGATCCCTAGCTGCGAGCCGTCCTTCGAAAACGCGAAGCCGGCAATTCGTTCCGCCGTAAAATGCGTCAGTGGCCGGCGTGGAGTTCCATCCAGCGGCTGCATCCACAAATTATCCACGCCTTTTTCGCGCACCACATAGGCAACGGCTTTTCCGGAAGGCAGGAAGGCGAGGGCCACCAAGCCGCGCTGATCGAATTCGAACACCGATTTTTTTCCATCCAAGAGAGAATACAAAACGAGGATGACCGTGTGATCCGCTTCGCGGACTTCCAAGGCGGCGACCGTTTTGCCGTCGGGGGAGAGTGTATAGGGATCGGCAGGAGATTTGATGATTGTTTCCGGCGAGCCACCCTCGATGGGAATTCGTTTGAGAAAATGGTTTTCAGCAGCGTCAAGATAATACAACCACTTACCATCATTCGAACAAGCGGGTACGCGTTCGTTCAGGCCAAGAGTGAGGCGCGTTAAGTTCGTGCCGTTGGAATCGACGCGCCAGAAATTCGCTTCCGCGCCGCCCGACCGGCCGAGCGTTCGAAAGATAACGTAGCGGCCGTTCCCGCAGGAGGTCACCTGATCCATGGGATACCGGGGTTCGGAGAAAACGACGCGGTCTCCTCCGGCCGGATTCACCATTCGAATGTCCGGACCCTGGACGACCAGGAGTTGCGCATCCGGAGTCCAATCCCAGCCCCAGGGGGGCAGGTTGGAAGGCAGTTTGATGGGAATCAATTTTTCGGGCGAGCCAGCGGGAGCGATGGCAATTGCAAATTTTCCCTGGACCTGGCTCGCGGCGATGCTTTGGCCGTCTGCTGAAATACTGGGATGAATGTAATCGTTGGTGTCGGTGGTCAAGAGGCGAAAATCGCCGCCGGGGAAGGAAACAATTCCGAGCTGATTTCGGAGAAAACCAGTGGGGGCGGTGGTAGCAGTGACGAGAAGAGCGCTGCCATCGGGAAACCACGAAGGTTCCAAGTAAATGCGATCTTTCGCAATCGCCACTTGCTTCGTCTCACCGCTGGCTGCATCCACGGCAAGGAATCCGCCGAGATCGTGAGGAGTTGGCTGAACGATGGGAATCACGATGGTCTTGCCATCGGGGGACCAGGAAAGGGTCAGGCTGTCGGTGAGAAGTTCCTTGTGATGGAAGAGATCGCGTTCGAACGAGCCATCGCGCCGGGCGATCTTCAGGTCGATCACAGCGGAATCGCCATGCTGGTGCAAGTAGGCGAAGCGCTGACCGTCGGGCGAAAAGGCGATGGGGCTGTCCACGTCTTTAATGAGGAGACGAGGAGTTCCGCCAAGCATGGGGGCGTCGTAAAGGGAAGCGATGGCTTGCTCGGAGTCATCGCGGCGGACGAAGTAGATGTAATTGCCATCGGGAGAAAAGGTGAGGCCGCTGTAGCGCGTGGCGGCGGGCGTAACGACCTGGGTGTTGCTCCCGGTGGGAATGTGGCGGAGCCACAGGGACTGCAGGCCGTTCTCGTCGAGGACGTGGAGCAGGTATTTTCCATCAGGGGAAATCCTGGCCAGGGAGACGTGGCCGCTATTGGTGAGATTTTCGATGGACATGCTCTCGGAGGGCAAAGCCTTCTTATGAGGCAGAAGGGAGTAGATGCCGAAAGCGGCGGCGGCGAGGAGAAGGAGAGCCGCTGCGAGCACTAGGCCCGTGCCGAATTTGTTCTTGCCCGCGGCAGCGATCAGGACAGAACCGCTCGAGGGCGTACGCGGTGGCTCGGCGAGCTGGGCCGCCGGAATGGACACTTGCGTAGGGATGCGCCCTGAAGTGGCGGATACGGAGGTGGCCCTCCCGGAGTCCAACTCGCGCTGGAGGCGCTTGAGGTCGGCGCGCAATTCGGCGGCGACTTGGTAGCGGACGTCACGGTCCTTTTCGAGCGCTTTGTTGAGGATGCGTTCGAGCTCCGCGGGGGCTTCGGGATTCAGGGTGACGGGAGCCACAGGAGCGTTGTGCAAAATGTTATCGAAGACGACGGCGCTGGTGCTGCCGGGGAAGGGGAGCTTGCCCGTAGTCAATTGGTAGAGGACACCGCCGAGGGAGAAGAGGTCGCTGCGCGGGTCGAGTTCTTCGCCGCGCGCTTGTTCGGGAGACATGTAGGAGATGGTGCCGACGGCGGTGCCGGGACTGGTGAGGAGCAGAGTTTCGGGATCGCCGAGCGTCGTTTCTCCACCGAAGTTGGCGTGGTGTTCCGGCAGAAGCTTGGCGAGGCCAAAATCGAGAATTTTGACGGCGCTGCGCTCGGTGACGAAAATGTTGGCGGGCTTGATGTCGCGATGGATGATGCCTTTTTTGTGGGCGGCGTCGAGAGCGTCGGCGAGCTGGATGCCGATGTCGATGGTGCGCGGAATCGGGAGGGCGCCGAGGGGGATCAATTTGTCGAGGGTTTGGCCTTCGAGCAGTTCCATGGCGAGGAAGGTGCGGCCATCGTGCTCCTCGATGGCGTGAATGGTGCAAATGCCGGGATGGTTGAGCGCGGAGGCGGCTCTGGCTTCGCGGAGGAAACGTTCGAGTGCCTGCGGATCGCGGCGGGTGTCTTCGGGAAGAAATTTGAGCGCGACGCGGCGGCCAAGCTTGGTATCTTCGGCTTCGTAGACGACGCCCATGCCGCCTTTGCCGAGCTGGCGCAGGATGCGGTAGTGGGCGATAGTTTCGTTGAGCATGGGTGCGGAATGAAGAATGGATGGTAGACGGTTGGGGGGATTGCGGTCAATTCATTCGGAAGAAAGGGGACAGTGAGGCAGGGGAGAGGGAATAGAACTTCGGAGTTGGATGGATGACCAGCGCGATTTTAGTTGGTTCGGTGGTAAATTCAGGAGTGTGGCGGCTGTCTGGGGATGGTCATCTAGGGAACATGCGATACCTGGTGCGAGCGCGGGTGAAAAGTGGTTGCCAGCGAGCGCTGGTGGAAGCGATTGAGCGCGGCACGCTTGGCGCGGGCTCGATTGCCGGGGACGAATACCTGCGCAACATGAGCGAGGCGAGGGTATGTGCCGACGAGACGGTGCGCTGGGTCGAAGTCTGTTATTGCCCCACGCCGCTGCAGGAAGAGCGTCCTTACTGGGAGGAGTATTTCGAGTTGGTGAAGGTGCAGGACGCACACGACCGGCGCAAATGCCGCGATGAGAATGGCTCCGAGCCCTGGGCCTGCGGAGATTGCGACTGCACCGCGCGGCTGGAAGAAAAATTGAAGAATACGGGCAAGCCATTTCTCGGACTACTGCACCGTTCACTTGCCGATCCCATCTCGTAGCGCGAAGGAGAAGCCGTGCACCCTTCCATGGACGGAATCATAAAGGATGCGGGGCCGAGTGCGGAACCGTTGGCTTGCGGGGACCTAGTGTCCGTCGGTGGACCAGTGAGGCGGATCGGAATGAAGCTTGATCACGGCGTAGGTAGCACCAACGTGATGCAGCGCCGCATTTCCCGAGCCATTTCTGGGCAACGAGTTGATGGTGACAGCAGTACCGCTGCCGTTGGTAATGATGAGATCACCGGTCCAGGAAATTGTCATGTCAATAGCTCTTCCTTCGGAGTGACGTGACACCAGGGCCGGTGCGTAGGCAATTCCATATCCCTGTACCATTTGGGAGGCGGCCAGACGTGAAGCCGCCAGATTCACCGTTCCATTTGGGTTCGTATGAACCCAGTTGATGTCTACTCCGGCCATGGCCGGAACCGACTGAGGATTCAAGCCTTGATGTGCGATGCGATAGGAATAGTGCATCAAGTAGGCCCTTTGAGGAGGCCTAAGCGTGGCGGAAATGTGCACCTGCGCTCCGGCGGCAGTGAGCGCGGCGATGAAGCGATTGACGTTTCCGCGAAAAGGCTGCACCAGGGTATCCGTGGAAGCGCTGGTCGGGAATTGGTTTACCCACTGAGGTCCGCTGAGTGACATGGTTCACTCATCCTTTCATCCGTCAAAAGGGATATCAGATCGGATCGGGTTCTGTCTCAGGGTCGGTGCAGGTGGGTTCCACGTCGTAGCCGAGGTAAACGTATCGATGCCACCTTCGCTTGCCCTGCAAAGGTTTGTCTGACCAAATCGTGAAATGGACTCCCTCCTGGCTCGTGCAGGAACGAAAGAATTCCAACCGCCCATCCCCATCCAGGTCAGCGACAACGCTGGCGCCCTGCTTTGCAAACTTGCCGCGAAATCCATAAATCGCGATGCCGGGCGCGCTACCCAATTTTTGCGAACCCGTTCGTCCGAGCTCGTAGCTTGCAAGAGGGGCTCCAGAATCGTCGGCCTGGGTACAAGGATTCTTCTGTTTCCTCACGACCTCGGCTCTTGTAACGGCCTGCGGAGATGAGGCGTAAACGAGAAACACTCGACTGCCGATCGGCAGGGAGGCATTGGATATCGAAAGACACGTGACTTTTGCCGTCCGGATCGCGATACCTACTTGTGTAAGATAGTCAAAGTTCTGAGATTCCTTCTTGTTCGCGTTGGCGCCCGACGACATTAGAACAAAAAAGGCCAGTGCCGCGGCAAGGGCGACGCTTGTAAGCGAAGCACATTTTTTCTTTGGATGGGCGAGGGTTTTCATCTAGCGCCCTCTAGCAGGCGTTATCATACACCGATTTGTATTTGGGCGAGCGAGCCGAACTCTGAGAAGAGACGACCTGTTGGAGCCTTCTCCCCTGGGTGAAACCAAGATGTGGAGGCGGTCTGCCTGGGCGGTAGTGGCACTGGATAAGGGGGAAAAAATAGTGCTTGACATATTCCCATATGGGAATGTAATGTGCGGGTATGGCACGAGCGGCGACAACTTCGGATGCGTTTAATGCCGTGGCGGAGCCGCGGCGGCGGGCGATCCTGAGCTATCTGGCGCTGCAGGAGCGGCCGGTAGGGGAGATTGTGGATTTGTTGGGGCTGGAGCAACCGTCGGTATCGAAGCACCTGCGGGTGTTGCTCGAGGTGGGCCTGGTCAACGTGCGGCGCGACGGGCGGCGGATGCTTTATCGAACGAACGCGGAGGCGATCCGTCCGCTTCACGAGTGGACGGAAACATTTGAGCGGTTCTGGCGTCATCAATTGAGCCGCCTTAAAGAACGTGCCGAACGGAAAAATACTCCGTCAAACGATGGGGGACCGGAATTCATTTCAGGGAGGAAAGATGATCTCGACAGCAACAAGAATTGAGGATTTGACGCTGGGCATCACGGAGGAAATCCACGTGCGCGCATCGCTGGACGTGACGTTTACGGCGCTTCTGGAGCAGTTGGGGCCGTACAACGGAGTTCCTGATGGCGGGCCCATGCCGATGAAGCTGGAGGCGTGGCCAGGCGGCAGGTGGTACCGCGATCTGGGCGACAACAACGGCCACTTCTGGGGAGTGGTGCAGGCCATCAAGCGGCCGACATTGCTCGAGATTACGGGGCCGTTGTTCATGTCCTATCCGGTCGTGTCGAATGTGCAGTACCGCTTGAGCGAGAAAGATGGAGGAACACTGCTCACTTTTCATCACACCGCGCTTGGACTGATTTTGGAAGACCACCGAAAAGGAGTCACGGGGGGCTGGAAGCATATCCATGAAGGCGTTCGGAAGAGGGCGGAGGCGTCGCGTTCGCGGTGACCGGCGACGCGGCAAGAGGAGGAACCGATGTGTCCATTTTGCATCGGCAGCGCATTGCTTATGGCTGGAAGTTTGATGTCCGCGGGCGGATTGACCGCGCTCGTGGTGAACGAGTTTCGTTCGAAGAGAGAGACGAAAGGAGCCGTCATGAGAATTGTAGATTCCATCTTGATGGAAATTGAACAGGAAGCACAAACGACGAAGCGAGTCTTGGATCGAATTCCGGAAAACAAACTCGCCTGGAAACCCCACCCGAAATCCTATTCGCTGGGCCAGTTGGCCCTGCATATCGCTTCCGTGCCGGGCAGCGTTGCTGCAGCAGTCGTGCCGGACAGTATGGAGGTCCCGAACTTCTCGCAGCCGGAGCCCAAGAGCCGCCAGGAAGTCCTGGACACTTTCAATAAGAGCCTCGAAAGTGCGAAGGCCACCCTGAAGAAAATGGACGACGCTCGGCTTACCTCCACGTGGAGCTTGACAAAAAACGGAAAGGTACTGATGTCCGTCCCGCGGATCGGGTTCATTCGCTCGATCCTCATGAATCATAACTATCACCATCGCGGGCAGCTCTCCGTCTATCTGCGGATGCTGGATGTTCCAGTGCCGTCGATTTACGGTCCCAGCGCGGACGAAAATCCTTTTGCCTAGTCGCTTGATAATTTATTCGATAATCCAAACCAAAGGAGGAAACATGGGAGAAGTAACGAACGAGCAGGTGAATCTGATGTTGCGTTTGTACGAGGATCGGCGCGAGACCCGGCTGCGCGAAGCGCGGGATTGGTTCTCGGCCAACTTCCACGTGAAAACCGCAGAGGACTTGACGCGCGTGTGTCCTCCCGGCAGCAAGGAAAACACCTACATGCGCATGGTGCTCGGTTACTGGGAGATGGTGGCGAGCATCGTAAACCGCGGCCTTATTGACGAAGAGTTCTTCTTCGAAAGCAACGGGGAACAGTGGGTAGTCTGGGAACAAGTGAAACCGGTGATCGGCGCGTGGCGTGCCATGTTCAGCAGCCCAAACTTTCTCGCCAACCTCGAAGAACAGTGCAAACGGCTGGAGGCCTGGAGAGAAAAGCGCAGTCCAGGGTCCAACGAAGCCATTCGCAAAGTGCTCGCGCAAATGCAACAGGCGAACCAAGCGGCGAAGGCTCAGGCTGCGGCTGGCTAGAGTTCCGGCTCGAAGCCTGCTTCATTTTAGGTGAACGGATAGTGAATGCGGGGCTTGTTTGGGCGAGGCGCTGGCAGGCTCCCGCATTCACTGAGCGCAATGTTTGCTACGGAATTCCGGGGGCATCTTTACTGCCGCAAAAGGTGGACAAATAAGAGAGGAGAATCAGGTATGGCAACGAGAGCAATGGAACACCCAAAGGTCGTGACGCCGGCAGAATGGGTTGCCGCAAGAAAGGAGCTGTTGAAGAAGGAAAAGGAGTTCTCGCGGCTGCGTGACCAACTGAGCCAGCAGCGCCGGGAACTGCCTTGGGAGAAGGTGGAGAAGGCCTACGCGTTTGACGGGCCGAAGGGCCAGGAGACGCTGCCCGATCTTTTCGGCGGCAGAAGCCAGCTGATTGTGTACCACTTCATGCTCGGCCCGGACTGGAAGGAAGGCTGCCCGAGCTGCTCGTTCATTTCGGATCATATAGATGGCAGCGTGGTGCACCTGGCGGCGCGTGACGTCAGGCTGGCGGTGGTTTCGCGAGCGCCGCTGGCGCAGATCGAGGCGTTCAAGAAACGCATGGGCTGGCGGTTCCACTGGGTCTCGTCGAATGGCAGCGACTTCAACTACGACTATCAGGTGTCAATGACGAAGGAGGAGCTCGAGAAGGGGCAGGTGTATTACAACTATTCCATGCAGCAATTCCCGAGCGAGGAGCGGCCCGGCACCAGTGTTTTCCACAAAGATGCAGCCGGCAACATCTTCCATACGTATTCGAGCTACGCTCGCGGGCTGGACATACTCATCGGGGCGTATAACTGGCTGGACCTTACGCCAAAAGGCCGCGACGAAGAGGGGTTGAAGCATGGGATGGCGTGGGTGCGGCACCACGACAAGTACGACGAAGGATACCAGGTGGACGCGAAGGCGGACTACGTGCAGCCCGCCAAGACTAAAGCCCCGGGCTCAACGGGCGATTGCTGCGAACATCACGGCTCGTGAGCCATTTGCGGAGTTGCCGCTAGCGTTCCTCTCAGGCAAATTGCAGGCGCCTCAGCTTGATCCGGTCCGTGCGAACCTGAGCGAGATTATGGTGTGCTTGCTGCGTGAGCCAGCTTTCGGCGCTGCCACCGAAAACTTTGGACATCCGCACGGCCATAACTGGTGAAATTCCGCGCTTGCCGTTGACCAGCTCTGAAAGCACAGTACGAGTGACGCCCAGAGCGGCGGCAGCCTGGGTGATCGTGAGGCCCAAAGGCTCGATGCACTGGCGCAACACCCGGCCCCCTGGATGGGGTGGATTCTTCATCGGCATGGCTCACTGTAACGCGTGTCACCTGAGAGAGCCTCAACAATTATCCCTTCGGTGCGTAGTAGCCTTTGCGGGTGAGGACCTTCAAATCCTTCTCGGCGGTTTCGACTTTGACTTTGCGGAATTTTCCGTCCTGCGCCGAGTTGGTCGGATAGTAGCCTAGGGTATATTGACTGCGCAGCTCCTCGGAAATCTCGTCAAAGGCTTCCATCAGTTTCTTTTCCGACCGAACGGAGATCATGCGCCCGCCGGTCTCCTCCGCGATTTTGTGCGCTACGCCTGGGTTGCCGCCATATCGCGGGTCAACCACGAGCAGGATGTGAATGACGGTGTCCGTGCGCTGGGCCGCTTCGATAGCTTCGTCCAGTTTCACCTTGCTGCCCTCGTCCTGCGCGTCGGTGACGATGACAATCGCTTTGCGGCCTGCCTCGGTGGCGAGTTTTTCGCCGCAGGCCAGGTAGATAGCATCATAAAGAGCAGTACCGGTGATTTGCCGCGAACCGATGGGGCCCGGATTTCCTACTCTGGCTCCCTGATCTGGCACGTTGATCCTGCTCTTTCGAATGGCGCGCTCCAGTTGACTTCGCTCGTCGGTGAAATCCGACAGCAGATCGACATTGGAGTCGAAGGACATCACCAGCGCCTCGTCGCCCTTGCGGATGATGCGCGAGATGAACTGGCTCCCCGCGTCTTGAATGGCCGCCAGCATGTCCTGCTCGCTGCCGGAAGTGTCGAGCAGCAGAGCCAGAGTAATCGGCAGGGCCACCTCTCTCGAAAAAAATGCGATTTTCTGGTCCTGATTGTCTTCGGAAATCCTGAAGTCTTCCTGCTTGAGGGTGGGCACAATCCTTTTGCTCTTATCGCGCACGGTTGCGAACAGGTTCACGAGGTTTACTCGTGACTTGATCGTGCCGCCTTGTCCGGCAGGCTCCTGGGGCCTGGCCGGGAGGGCCAAAGTCACCGCAACCGTTGCCATCACACATTGCATCAAAAGCTTATGCATCGAACGCATGTATACTTTCCTTGGCGAGAGATGCCCGGCCGGAAGAAGCCCCGCGGGGGTACTGCCGCGCTGTAGGATGCCGCGAAGCGGTGTGAAGGATGCGTGGCCGAAGTCACCCGCGCGGACAAATTCATTAAGAAGTTTGGCTTGAGGACTATGAAAAGTCTACGAAAAACCTTTCCGCTGGTATGCGGACTACTACTCGTGGTGCTGCTTACCCAACTTGGCGCGCAGGCCCCGCAACAGGGCACTACTCCGGCCGCTCCGGAACAGAACCCGCAGTCGCCAGCGCAACCGGGCAGGCAGGGCAAAATCGTTTTCTCGGTCAACCAAGTTGTGGTGCCGGTCACCGTAAAGGACGGGTCAGGAAGGCTGATCGCCGACTTGCGGCGGGACGAATTTCGAATCTTCGAGGATAACGTCGAACAGCGAATCGCTTACTTCGGGGCCGACCCAACGCCCATTTCGATGGTTCTGCTGATTGACAACGACTTGAAATCGAAGGATGCCAGGCAAGTTTCCGAGAGTTTGCGGGCCATCGTCGCGGGCCTGAGCTTGAACGACGAAGCCTTCGTCTGCCGGTTTGACCAGTTTTTCCACGAAGGCAAGGGCTTCATCGCCGACCAGGACAAACTCCTCACCGAGTTGAAGCGCACGCATCTGGACGATGAGCCCTCGGTGGGGCCCTCAAGCTCGGCCATCAGCAATGGCCCGTCGATCAATGGGCACTCCGCGATGGGGGACGCGCCCAACATTGCGGGCGGTGTGCTGAATATCAAGGGCCAGCCGACCAAGGCGTTGGATGATGCGGTGTATGCCGCGGCGCAGTTGCTTAAAGACCGTGATCCGGAGCGGCAGCGGCGGAAGATTATTTTTCTGATTTCCGATGGCGTGAACGGACCGAAGTTCAATGTGAATAACTACGACACGGTGCTGAAGGAACTGCTGCGCTACAACATCTCTGTTTATGGTGTCGGCGTGGGCAGCGCGTTCTTCGACCGCCGATTCGAACGGCTTTCCAAATACGCTCACGACACGGGCGGCGACGTCTACTATGGATTGAAGAGCCGGGCGATGGAGGAACTGTACGCCAAGGTTACGGAAGAAGCTCGCAACCAGTACACGCTGGCCTACTCGCCTAGCGGAACGGACCGCGGCGCGGAGTATCATTCCATCGAAGTCCGGGTAAAGCGCGAAGGGATGACCATCCTGACCCGCGGGGGTTACTACGCCGGAGCGACGCCGCGTTAAGCGGTGGCTTTGGATCCTTCCAGGGTGCGCTCGCGAAGATAGAGAAATAGCGGCAGGGCTAGGCTAACTCCCACTGCGCAAAGAGCGATAATCGGAAGCCAACGGTGTCGCATGCGGAGCAGCCGTCCTTCGACACGCATAAACACCAAGAGCACTGCCGATGAGACGAGCACATCCAGCCCGAAGAAGGCGCTGATCCGGTTGGCGAAGAGTTGACGCACCAGCAGACCGAAGTGCAGCCCGTTTTCCATGACCCATGGGACGAATTGCGAGTAGGGGATGGCGGCGCCGAGAAGGCAAAGGAACAGGTAAATATTTTTGCGATTCACAGGGTGCGCTCCAGTTGGACTTCCGTTGAGAAAAGCATAGAAAACTATTCAAGATGCGCTCAGGCGCTCAGGGCTTCTTCATGCGCCGGGCAAATGGGCTTGTAGGCGCAATTGCGGCAGACGAAACCCGGTTTCGCGGGGAACTCCCCGGCGCGAATGTCCGCCGCGGCTTCCTGTACAACTTTCTGGGCTTCGTCCAGTTGCTTCGCATCGCGGGTGGTCACTTGGACCTGGTTGTTCTGCAAATAGTGGAAGATCAAGCGCACTGGGTTCCATTCGAATATTTCTTTTGCGGCAAGAGCATAGAGACTAAGCTGTAGATCTTTTTTGGCGTCCGCATCCTTTTTGGGTTTGCCCGTTTTGTAATCGACGATCTCGACGTCGTTCCGGCCCAGGGAATTCACCTGGTCCATGCGCCCGGTGATGATCACGTTGTTTTCCAGCGGCAGTTCGAAACTCTTTTCCTGTTCCCGGACTTGCGGCGGCGCTTCGAGTATTGCCGCGTGAAAGGTGCGCAACTGTTCGATTCCATCCCGTTTGTATTCCACTTCCTGGTATGCGTCCTCAAAGCCGACGGAGCGCCATTCCATTTCAAAAAGCCGCTGCACGTCTTCGAAGGGCAGCTTGTTTCCCTTGCGCAGTTCGGCGAGGAAGCGCTTGATCGTGCCGTGCATGATGCTGCCGAAACTCAGCGTGGCCTTGGGACCTTCTTTCAGCGACCACAAATACCCAAATAAATACTGCTGGGGGCATTTGCGGTAATTGTCCACAGCGGAAGGGCTGAGTTGCAGCGGTTCGGGTGACGGCGGATGGAATATCTCCGCCCACTGCGCGATGCGGGAGAAAATCCTTGGCGGCGCGGCCGAGACGGGGAAAAGTTGCGCGTTTGGTTTCCCTGCCGTCGGAGTCCCAGCGGAGGCTGCTTCCGCAGCTCGAACTTTAGGAGCCGTCTGAATCACGTCGCGGCGCTTCACCGCGGGTTCCATCACGATGTCTTCGATAAAGGTGGGCACCTTGCCCTTTTTCTCGGTGAGGGTAGTAATCGTCAGACGCTGTTCCGCGCGCGTCAACGCCACGTAAAAAAGCCGCCGCTCTTCTTGAATGTGAAAGTCTCCTTGCGGCAGAGCTTCTTTCATCAGTGCGGTTGGAAATTCAAAAAGTGGAGAGCGATTTCTTGCGGGGAAGGCGCCCTGGTTCACGCGCAAAAGAAAGACGTGAGGAAACTCCAGTCCCTTTGCGCCGTGCACGGTCATCAACTGGACGGCGTCACCGGGCGCATCGTCTTCAAGGCTGAGCGTTCCACCCGCTTGTTCGAAATAGTCGAGGTATTCGAGAAACTCGGGTAGTCCGCGCGTTTCACTTTTGGGCTCCCAGTCCTTTACGAACTCCGAAAGCTGATTGACGTACTTGCGGTCCTGCGTTCCCGCGCGCTGCGGCACTTCCAGCCACTCCATAAGATCGGAAAGGATTTCGCGGGCCGTGCGGCGCTTCAGTGTTTTGCGCTGGTTCGAAAGGAACTCCAGCAGCTCGGCGAGAGCACTATGGGAAGCGTCGAACGGCAGCTCCGATTGTGGCGCTTGCAGCACGTCGTAAAGCGCCGTGCCGCGTTTCTTGGAGGCGCGCTCCGCCAGGCGCACCAGATCGGCGGCTTCGAGGTGCCAGGCTGGAGCTGCAAGGACCCGAGCGCAAGCGATGTCATCGAAGGGAGAGGCAATGACCCGCAAATACGCGAGCACGTCCCGAACCAGCGGGTGCTCGAGGATCGACAGTTTCGAAATGACAAAAGGAATTTTGCGCCGGGACAGTTCTTCGACAATTTTGTCGCGGTGCGCATGCTGCCGGTACAGCACCGCAAAATCCTTCCATGGATGGTCTGTGCCATGAAGACGCTCGAGTTCGTCCGTAACCCAGCGCGCCTCGTCATCGGCGGTGGCCAGCTCCGCGATTCGAATGCGCTCACCCTCCGGCTTGGTGGATTGCAAAACTTTTTTCGGGAAATCCGCGCTGACTTCATTCTGCGCAATCACCTGCGTGGCCACTCGCAAGATATTAGGCGTCGAACGGTAATTTTCCGTCAGCGTCACGCGATAAGGAGTTGAATCCGCGCCCGTCTTCCACCCGGCAAATCTTTCCAGGAAAAGCTGGAAGCTTCCGAACGAAGCGCCGCGGAAGCGGTAGATGGCTTGGTCGTTGTCGCCCACCACCAGGATGTTGCGCGGCTCGGCCGAAAGGAGATGCAGCAATTCCAGTTGCGCGATGTTGGTATCTTGAAATTCATCCACCAGGATATGTTTGAAGCGCTCCTGCAGCTTGGCGCGCAAGCCCGCGTCTTTTTTCAGCAGCGCGACCGCTTCGGCAATCAACCCGTTCAGAGCAACGGCATTCTTCGCGCGCAGCAGTTCCTCGCTGGCGCGGTAGACCCGCGAAATCTCCTGCTGTTGCGCCACCAGCTCGACGCGTTCCTTGAAAGTGTCTTCGTCCAGCAAGGCGTGCTCGGCCTCGAGTTTTGCTGTCAGGCCGTCCACATATCGCTGGTAATCCTCGCTTGACACCAGTTCGTCCTGGCAGCGCGAAAAAAATTGGATGAAGTCGCTGAGAAACTGCCCGGGCTCCGCGAGACGCCGGTACTTGTCTAATTTGAGCCGTGCCAGGTTCCGGCGCAGCAGGATCCAGTGGTCCACCTGCTCCAGCGCCCTGCGGTCTGCTTCCACTTCCTTCAGCAGCGTCTCGGAGAAGGAATGAAACGTTGCCAGCGTAACGGCTTTGCCGCGGTCTCCCGTGGCTTTCACCACGCGGGCTTTCATTTCACCGGCGGCTTTCTTCGTGAACGTCAGTCCGAGAATGTTTTCGCCGGAGAGGTTTTCATCCGCTTGCAGCAGGTGCCGGATACGTTCCGTGATGACGCGCGTTTTTCCGGTTCCCGCGCCCGCAATCACCAGTAGCGGCCCTTTGCCGTGGGTGATCGCGCGCCTCTGCGCCTCATTCAGCTTCAGCCCGCTCTCGCCAAGCGGCTCCATTTCAAACAACGTCGCCATGAATTGAGCCTAACCGAATGCCATGCCAAACGCGAAATCCTTCAGTGAAGTTTTACAGAAGTGACTTCAGAACGTCGTCACGGCTCACCCCTTTTTGGGATGCCACGAGCTTGAGCAGTGAATTGAGCGTGCCGACCTTTCGGTTCTTGTGATTCGGAACTGAGATTCGTTGCGGGAAGGGAATTTCCGTCTGGAGAATAATGTGACTGCCAATTTGATGAACTTCCCTGTATCCCCATTTGCGGCAGACGCTTTTGATAAAATCTCGGCCGCTAAGGTTTCGAGGGAGTCTCATTCCAATCAAAGACCTCACTCTTGACTAGATGCAAGCGGATGGACTGAGGCTTGGGGCCATCGAAAAAGTAAGCCTCTACGGCTTCTTTGACGTTAGCCCGAAGCTCATCCCATGTATCTCCTTGTGTAACTATACCTTCGGTAAGACATTCCGCCGAATAACCACCTTCGGGTTCTTCGGTGACTTCGAAAACAAGCTCGCTGATTCTAGGACTGATCATCGTTTTGCTCGCTGAACCAAGCCTAGCATGCAATAAATTGGTCGGCAATTGCTTCGATCGTTTGTGTGGTTCAATCGCTGCTATCCCAGCAACTTCTCGCCGGCGGCAACCTGCCGGTTGAACTCAGCTGACTTCTTTTTCGGGACAGTGAGTGTTTGCCATTTGTCACCCGCGAAGTGCCGCGCAAGGTAAACAATCTGCCCCGCATGATAAGAATAGTGTGCCACCTGGCGATTGATCGCCTGCATGACGGAATGCGGCTCGGTGCGAATGGTTATCGTCCGCGTTAAATCCGCATCGCCCAGCGGCTCCAGGGCCCCGAAGAGAAGTTTCCACCCGCGTTCCCACATTTCCATCAGTTCCGCGCGCGTTGTCGGCGGCGCTTCAAATTCAGTGTCGCGGTTGCGGTCGGGCTTTTCCCCATCGCTGGTAAGAAAATCCGTCCACCGCGAACGCATGTTCCCGGCCATGTGTTTCACGATGATCGCTATGGAATTGGATTCCGCATCCAGGGTCGCGAACAGCCCCGCGTCCGGGCACTGGGCCATCGCCCGCTCCGCCAGTTTCTTGTAATACTGAAAAACACCGATAGAATCTTTTCCGTACGATGTGGAAAATTGGTGTGCCATAACGCCATTTTCTTCCGTTTCCGCGAACTGTCAAGCCCGGCGGAAAGGGCCCTTGGCCGCGCCAGTCCGGAGTCACCGAAAAACCGGGTTCGCGCAACCAAGCAGGGCAGTGAGAGGGAATTGCAAGACGGGGCCCCGGAAAGGTAAAAAAGTCCTTGACAATTCGCTTTTTCTTCGCCTAGTATCGGTGCGCCGCAATCTCGCATTTCACATGGGAGGAAGTCATGACCATTGGACAAATGATGCTCGGAGAGTTTGAT
>Ga0209488_10001868_pt1 | contig 17816 bp, 14 predicted proteins | sample Rivendell_Oct201_8_FD_188349 | JGI IMG/M metagenome (GOLD analysis project Ga0209488, IMG submission 188349) | Vadose zone soil microbial communities from the Eel River Critical Zone Observatory, Northern California, USA -... | ecosystem: Environmental > Terrestrial > Soil > Vadose zone >...
CTTGCTCTAGAAATCGACTGCGACGAGTTAAACCGGCAGCTTTGGTTTCTCTCCCGGGCCTGTAATTCATCCTTCCCCCTCCCCCCCACTTTGGACGAGCTCGAAATCAGAGAAGATGATGATCTTCTACCATCACACTGGAACGTCAATGTGGAGAACGCTCAATGGGTGGAACTTCTGGATCCGTTTACTGCTGTAAAGAATCTCTATCTTACGGGTCAAATCGCACGACATGTCTGCGGTGCTCTTCAAGAGCTTCCCGAAGAAATGACAACTGAGGTGTTACCTGCGCTACGCAATCTTTTCGTAGACGGGCCCGGATCACTCGAAAACACCAGGGAAGCTATTCGGCCATTTGTCGCTGCACGACAGGTCTCCGGTCACCCTGTGGCCATCGAGCATTGGCGAACGGAGTAAGTATTCGAAGCTGGATGAATTCAGTCCATTTTTCTTCCAATCGTAGTCTACTCCAGTTTTGCTCTTCTTGAAATTGTCCGTCGTTCGATTGTTGAGGGCACCAGTTACCGTACTTTTCTGGCATCACTGCGATCCCGTCTCTCTGTCTTGGTATCGTACCTTGAACAGTAAAGTCTATCATATGACACCTATTATGTCGCCAGAAATTCCAATTGCCTACTGAAATTTCTTCCGAGTCCAAGTGGGACACTGATGCTCATGTTTCTCGTTCAGTTTAAAACCGAGCCAAACGTCTCGAGGCGCCAACACGTCACATAAGGACACTGCATTGGATATCAATACGAAGTGTGATACATCTCAGCCATGACGGGGAAGGGCTTGCGAAAACTACGCCAATAGAACAAAAGGGCTTCGGGGTGTGATATTCTGTCCAAAGTCGATCCACGAACAATGGGTCCGCCTATTGAGATAACCATGAACTCTAAAGGGAAGTATAAAGGGACAAAAGGTCGCGTTCATGAAGACCGAGGAAACAACCATACATGAACTAGGGTGATAACCTCCGGACTTGGGAGAAGAATTCGATGCCACGTGAGCCGCGCACCGTCCTCGTCTGCAGGCATGCCAAAGCATGGCGTTTCACATGGCCCTGGAGCGAGAGCCACAAGCGCTGGACGATTCCGGTCCTTACCCAGCAATAAGCGACATTTCCGCGTATCCACCGGGCTGCTGCTCACCCCAAACGTAAGCACCTGCGGCCTGACCCCTTCTCAGTCAGGAGACATTGAATTCGAGGATGCGCCTCGCGGTGATGAGCTGAACACTCTCAACGCGAGCTCACGGAAGGTGATGAGGGAGGGACAGGGTCAATCCAAAGGACCCCGGCGGTCCGCGACCACGCAACGCTAGCTGACCGGACCCCGAGGTCGCAAGCCAGGAAGTCCCACAGGTGCTCGCGAGGATTCATGCATATTCATGGCCCATCCCCTCGGTTCGATGGGGAGAATGTTGGCAATAAGAGGATGTCCTGCGTCGTTCGAACATTGGCGAGTAGCGGTCTCACCTGGAAGAGATATACGCCAATGATTTCGAGCACCAGAGACCTGGTGGAGCCATGGCCACGAACATAACATGGGTTTTTCGACCCGCACCAGACACCGGTATACCCTTATCCGTGGGAAGGGATAACCATACAGGACACAGGTTTTGGCGCGTGCGGGTGAGGGAGGGTGCGGGTCACAGCTCTTGGTGTGTTCTCGTTCGATCGTCCCGAATTTCTCGTCGCAATTTCCTTTTCTAAAGAACTTTCTATCTGGGTATTTTCCTTTTCTCAAGGTCAAACAGGCCATCCTGAGAAGTGAGACGTGATGCACCCAAACCGATCAATCCGCCGTACTTGCTTCAAAAGCCGCTTGCGTACGTTTTGTGCTTTACCAACAGATTTACGTGCTGCGACGGTGTCATCGCCAAACATCTTATATACCACTCTTCGGAAATCTTAACGTGTATCGACCACTACATCATAAGATACATCATCTCGGATGGTGGACGATGCGACTTTACAGTTACTAACCATCCACGTAAAATATAAACAGCACGAGAAGAGCAAGAGATAGCAGAGGTGGGGACGGAGCGGGGCTCGGAGGGTGAGTACGAAATGAGAGGTCGGTGTGGCAGAGACGGTGCAAACCCGGAGGGCGAAAGCAACACAGACAGTCGGACCACGACGAGGGAGACGTGAAAGAGCCAGCAGAGATGGAGAAGACGACGGGAACTTGAAGGTGAGACCAGTTGGCTCTCCCGAACCGCTTTATCCCGACTGTTGCTAATTAACTTCTACAGTAACGTTATGCCTGTATGAAGCGCTCCACCAGGGATACCACCCACTGGCAGTGTAGGTTAAGGTGAGCTGTCACCACGCACCAGGACATCGGGCACGCGGATTCCAGAGAGGATGCTGTATTCGTCCCGGTGAAAAGGTGCAACATTTCACACGCTCTCCGGTTATGCCTCAGCTGATAACATCTGTCACCAGCATACCGCCAGCGCAAGCGTTGTGGTGTCTTCCTGTGTGACATCCTACTATGCACATCCCAATGTAGATCGATTGTAATATCAGTGCATGACTGTCTGTAATCGGCACCAGCATCCAGGATACCTCCCCTGGACGTCCAAATGGTGAGTTCGGCATAGTAGTATCCATGCGTGCCCACGCCCACTTATCGCCCCCACATCCTTGCCATTGAGCCTAACCCCTGCATAAATTACTGCTCACGCGATCTGCGGCGAGACATACCTGTTTGTACTGGGAAATGGGGACTGAAGCTCCGGGTACAGGACACTGGACCAAATCGTGTCCGAGTTGAGCTGCACTGGGCCGTACTGGCTGGTCATCTCCGAAGTGTGTCATGGTCCTCAAGGACTACGTGGTGAACAGAGTGGCTACTAGTAGCTGAAATTAGCCCTACAGGCTCATTGACCGATTGCGGTGCTTGTAAGTATACACGACAATGAACGGAAGAACCCGTGACTTGAATGGATACATGTGCTCGTGAGTGCTCGTTTTAAAGATGAGAACGAATAAGTTGGCCAAGAGGGGATGGCAGCGTGCCCATACAACTTTTACCCCGAACTAGACTCTATGAAGATGGAAAGAGTTCCTCGGAGGGATAAGGGATATGGGGCTGAATGACCCATTGATTTCCGTCCCGTGGGCAGAATTCTTCAATTACTCAGCACTCAGCTGCTACTATAATTGTATGCGATGCAACACGTGCCTTGTCATTACTATTGTTCACCTCGTTCCCCATCAACCTACAGATACTTTGAATACAATACCTTAGCCCTCAGACGGTACATCATAATTGACGAGTTTTCTCCTGTACGTCGAGCGAGATCCATTCTCACCATTCCTGAAGTACTAACCAAGTCTCATATAGTCGCCTTCATCAAGTCACCGCACTACTCACCGGCTTCGTCCAGTCATTATTGCCTTGTACCCCACGCTTGTCGACTCGGATCGATTTCTCAAGCTCTCAAGTCTCGTGATGGGCGGTCATTCCGTACACTTTCGGGAAGAGTCTGGTCTAGCACTGGCACGGGGTCAACGTATGTCGTTTGTGCAGTGTTCTGAATAAACGCTGACCCTTCCAATGTAGGCCAGATGACAATCGACGTGCTCCCCGACGATGTGCTCGTGGAAATATTCTTCTACGTGAATATTACTGGGGATTGGGATATACGAAATCCATGGCATGCGCTCGTGGATGTGTGTCGAAGATGGAGATACGTCGTATATTCCTCACCGCGTCGCCTCGACCTACGATTCGAGTATCGTGGATATGGACCTATGTCGGAGGTGCCGGATGCCTGGCAAGCTCTGCCTGTAATACTAACATCAAGCTCTGACGGACATCCAAATTCGCGCCAGCGGTGGGACAACAGGGTCGCTGCACTCGAGTCGGAGCACTACAACCGCATTTGTGAAATCGAGATCTTTGGTATGACCAAGTTGCGCTGGAAAAGATTCGTGGCAGCGATGCAGAAGCCATTCCTGGAGCTGACAGAACTGAAAATTACGGTGTATGGTGTGGTGCCAGTCCTTCCTGATTCGTTCTTGGGCGGATCTGCCCCACGTCTGCAAGCACTCTTTTTGGGAAGCATTCCATTTCCATCAATCCCGAAACTACTCTTATCTGCCCATGGCCTCGTCAGGCTCACCCTTTGGGACATTCCTGATTCTGGGTACTTTTCACCCGACGCGATGGCCACTGCCCTATCAGTGATGACCAGACTCGAATCCCTTGATCTTCGATTCCGTTCCCTTCTATCTCGTCCCGACCCGGCAAGCCGACCTCCGCCTCCGCCCACACGCCCTGTCCTTCCCGTTCTCACCAAACTTGTATTTCAAGGTGTTTGTGAGTATTCGGAGGACCTTCTGGCCCGGATCGGTGCCCCTCTTCTCTACGACCTCCACATCGTATTTTTCATGGACTTCATCATGGACTTCAACTTTGACGCCCGACAACTTCACCGACTTATATGTCACGCAGAGGAGTTCAAAGCATGCGACTACGCGACGGTTGTGATTTCCAATGTCTCAATTCGGCTGAGCCTTTACCCCAAAACGAGCGTAGTTGACGACTACATCTTGTTTGAGTTAGAAATCGAATGCAACCAGTTAGGCCCGCAGCTTTCGTCTCTCTCCCAGACCTGTAATTCATCCTTCCCCTTCACCCCCACTTTGGAGGAGCTCGAAATCAGAGAAGATGATGATCTTCCACCATCAGACTGGAAGGAAAATGCGGAGAACGCTCAATGGGTGGAACTTCTGACTCCGTTCACTGCTCTGAAGAACCTCTATCTTACGGATCAAATCGCACGACAGGTCTGCGGTGCACTTCAAGAGCTTCCCGAAGAAATGGCAACTGAAGTTCTACCCGCGCTACGCAATCTTTTCGTAGACAGGCTCGGGTCACTGGAACAGATCCAGGAGGCTATTCGGCCATTTGTCGCCACACGACAGCTCTCCGGTCACCCTGTGGCCATCGAGCATTGGCGAAAGGAGTAAGTATTCGAAGCTGGATGAATTCAGTCGATTTTTCTTCCAATCGTATCTACTCCAGTCTAGTTCTTCTTGAAATTGTCCGTCGTTCGATTGTTGAGGACACCAGTTCAAATTACAGTACTTTTTCTGGCATCCCTGCGATCCCGTCTCTCTGTGTCTTGGTATCATACCTTGAACCCAGTACTGTCTATCATATCCTCAATTTAGCTAGCGATGAGCGCAGTGTCTGTAAAATGACGAATGATGCAGGGTGGCTGAGAACATCAGGTCCATTTAACTTCTTCCGCGATTCCAGAAGTTACACGGACTGGCATCAGGAACGACTATAGCTTATTTTCTCACAAGAACGTCGCTGTGCTCCCCATAAAGGTTTCTCAGGACAGGGGCACTCATCCTGTGCTCGTTTGAAAAGAAATTTCAGTTGGCCGCCGGATGTCGGTCGCACGGCGCATCCAGTGTATATATATGCCACTGTGATGCCGTCCGAGTCTTTCAGTCTTTCGGGTCATGTCAAATTTACTTAGTCGCGTTTATGTGCCAAGTGGATCTGATGGCCCGCATGCTATATTTTCCATGTAAACCCTTTCGACGAGTAAAACAATGATGATGATCCAAGAGTTGTTGATGCCGTTCAGTTGTCGGCTTAGTTGTTCAAATTCAAATTGAGCTTGGTGAATTGGTCCCTCATAGGCGCTTATGCCTTTTTCGTCGTTCACCTGGTTCCCCACCACCAGCGGGTGCTACAATCACTTGGTCCTCAAACGTTTCGTCCTCACTGACAAGTTTTCCTGTATGTCGAGATTCATTTGTGCCATCCTTGAAGTACTAACTAAGTCTCATAAAGTCGTCAAGTCTCTCCATTACTACTCACGGCCTCGTCCGGCCATATTGCCTTGCACCCCGCTCGTCGACTCCGACCTGTTTCTCATCTGAAAATCTCGTGATGGGCAGTTATTCCGTACACTTCCGGGAAGCGTCTGGTCTAGCACGGGATCGACGTATGTCGTTTGTATGGTGTTCTAAACAAACGCTGACGCTCCCAATGTAGGCCAGATGACAATCGACGTGCTCTCCGACGATGTGCTCGTGGAAATATTCTTCTATGTGAACACAATGGATTGGCGCTCTATGCAATATCGATGGCATGCACTCGTGAATGTGTGTCGAAGATGGAGATACGTCGTGTTTTCATCACCGCGTCGCCTCGACCTACGACTCGAGTATTGTGGACATGTACCCTTGTCGGAGGTGTCGGACGCCTGGCAAGTTCTGCCCGTAATACTAAAAACAAGCTTTAGCGAACTTCGCCATCCAAAGTTCGACCAGCGGTGGGAGAACAGGGTTGCCACACTCGAGTCGAAGCACCACAATCGCATCTGTGAAATCCACTTCCCTGATTTGCCCAGTTTTCTCTGGGAAAGATTCGCAGCAGCGATGCAGAAATCATTCCCAGAGCTGACACATCTGGAAGTTTCGGTGCGTAGTGGTATGGTCCCAGTACTTCCTGATTCGTTCTTGGGCGGGTCTGCCCCACGTCTGCGGGAACTCTGGTTGACAAGGTTTCCATTTCCATCAATGCCGAAACTACTTTTATCTGCCAATGGCCTCGTCAAACTCTTCCTTTGGGACATTCCTGATTCTGGGTACATTTCACCCGACGCGGTGGCCACCTCCCTGACAGCGATGACCAGACTCGAAACCCTTTATCTTGGATTCAATTCCCCTCCTCCCATTCCAGCAAGCCAACCTCTACCTCCGCCCACACGCATTGTTCTCCCCGCTCTCACCAAACTTGTGTTCGGAGGCGTTTATGAGTATTTGGAGGACCTTCTGGCCCGAATCGACCCCCCTCTTCTTTACGACCTCTCCATCGTATTTTTCATGGTCCTCGACTTTGACGTCCTACAACTTCACCGGTTTATCGGTCACGCAGAGGCGTTCAAGACATTCACCCACGCAGATGTGTTGATTTTCGATGACTCTATTCGGCTGGCCCTTTACCCCAAAACAGCGGCAGTCGATCACCGCAGGCTGCTCACGTTACAAGTCAATTGCGGCGAGTTAAGCTGGCAACTTTTGTCTCTTGCCCGGCTCTGTAGTTCATCCTTCCCCCTCATCTCTACTTTGGAGGAGCTCAAGATCAGGGAACCTGAGGATCCTATGTCATTGCATTGGAAAGACGACATGGAGAACGCTCAATGGCTGGAACTTTTGGATCCGTTCACTTCTCTGAAGAGTCTCTACCTTACCCATGAAATTGCACAACGAGTTTGCGGTGCCCTTCAAGAGCTCTCCGGGGAAAGGGCCACTGGAGTGCTACCCTCGCTACGCAATCTTTTCGTACGGGGATTCTCGTCATTGCAACATGTCCAGGAAGCCATGATGCCATTCGTTGCCGCACGGCAGCTCTCCGGTCACCCGATGGTTGTCGACGGTTGGAAGGACTGAAACTGGTTAACATAATGGAACTCGTGGTTTGAGGGTTGGTGAGTTCTCTCCGTTTTTCTTCAAATTAACATCTAATCTAATCTCCTCTCTGCCTGCAAATCTCGCTTCAGTATTGTTCGACTTTAGTACTTTTGCTAGCATCATCAGAAAAGGTGTCTTTGTATCTTTGTATGATGTCTCTCAAACCGAACTCAATCCATGATATGGGCTGTACTAGTAATGTCTGTAACTAGCAGGCGGCCGTGCTCCGCACGGCGGCGGTGTTGTAAAAATTTCGAGGTTGTAAAGATGGACGAACACAAATTAAAACTTCCAGAAAAACTTTGAAACGAATGATTAAGACGAAGGTGAAGTTCAAAAACTACTACTTCATTCCTGGCCTCCTGGCTGCACTATCCTCCATTCGCTGTAACGGACAGCTGTCTCGATGCCAACGGAAAAGGGACTCTTGCAATTCTCGCACGTGCGATCAAAGTCATGCAGCCACATGGCCCAAGGAGCACCAAACAGATCTTGGAGAAATGGAGACTCGGACGTTTCAAGAAATCAAATAAGCAGTCAGGCTTTTGAACGCAAGCCATGTGAAGCAAGGCAAATTAAATAAATTGACGAACTATTCTACCGTGCAGTGGATGCAACGGTTGCACAATGTCGGCAAATGGAGGGAGGTGAGAAACCTAGAACATTGCTCAGCAGTGGAAAGTGATGTCGACACATACCCTGCGCTGCCAGCCTTGCTCGATGGCTACCCCGCGGACATCAAAATCAGAATCCCAAACCCGCCTCCTCCTCGTCCGCCTCGTCCACCCTGGCCTCCGCCCAAGAAAACAACGCGCCCATATTGCATAATGTCACAGTGGTCCATGGCACCTGGAGCGGAAATGCGGGCCCAGTGCGAGTTGGAAACTCGCAGTCAGGGTCCCCCGGCATGTCCTCGCCAGATGTAGGTCGTGGGCTCGCAGATGTTCAGAAATGACAGGAATAGCAATCCGAACGTCCTCCCGAAATTCAACTACAAAAATGCTTGAGCACATCCACCAGAAAGTGATGCTAACACACACCCTGCGCTGCCAGCCTTGAATGGTGCTTGATGACTACTGAGCGAACATGAGCAAAAAAGAGCAAATGAGTTTGGGAAAAGGGGGGAAGATGGTGTGGCACGCACGACGTAGAGCACAACTGGTTGAGGCCAAAGGGAGCAAGATCTTTCGTGAGCCATTGGATACCTAGGTGGTCCGTGTTAGGGAGGCGGGTGGCAGGCGTGTGGGGGTGCTCGCAGGGTGTCCGTGCAGGCGTGCGGGTGGCATGCATGGGTGGGCATGCAGGCATGTGGGCAAGTGCCAGTGAGGACGGCAAGCGCAGGTGAGCGATGGTTTATATCCACAACTTCAACAACGGATGGATCTTGTTGACGTTAACAATAAGGAGCGACAGGCTGGGTCTGAAGGAGGTGACAGTTGTGTAAATCAAATAATCAGATCGTCGAATCAGAAAAGAGATTTATGTATATGAAATAACAAGAGGGTCACCCGTGCTTCGCACGGGCAGACATGTGAGAGCGACCGTGACATGGACTGTGTCGAACAGGTGCGGTGTGGCCTGTCTGCACAAGTCTTTTGAGAGCGACACCCCTTTCCAAGATCGACCGAGAAGACCGAGATGTCTTCAAGGTTTGTCCCCGAGCCCGCCCGCAAGTGTTTTAGCTTTTAGCAACAGTGACACCCCTTTCCCAAGATCGACCGAGAAGACCGAGAAGTCTTCAGGAGATGTCTTTTATGAGTTTGTCCCCCATTATGTAGATGCTAGATCGTCCAATCAGCACCAAGATTTGTCTTTTGTAACCAAAATGTAGTATTGTAGATGTCCGCTTCAGGGTGGAGCACCACGCCAATGTTCCCTGTTCGTTCATGACAAAGTCAAATGTCTTGAGGCATACATCACTTAATGACACTGCGCGGAACTACTATAATATAAATTGGATTGCAAAGACAAATTTTGGCAGTGATTGGACGATCTCGCAATTTGTAGCGGGCTCAAGCGAAAATGACCGGACGATGCTTGTAAGTACCGTGGAGACAATAACGGAGACACCAAAAAACCGACTATTTCACACAGTTAAGGCGATGGACCTTGCTCGACGTACAGGTGAAAGCTCATCAGTGCAGTGAGGAAACCTAATGAAGAGTTGGCCTCGTGAGCGGTGCATTTCTCCCAATTGGTGCTAATAGGTTCAGTTTTGGATAAACGTATTTGTACTGGGAATGTGTGATGGTGGTCCCCCCTCCCAGAGGTGCCAACGCCAGAAAATGAAAATATATTATGGCACGAGTTGGCGGCGGAAGCGAGTTCACCTGGCGCTTAGCGCTCTATCAACGTCCACAGTCTGAAGCGCCACCGCCACCACCACTCTTCGCTGAACGACCTCACGTCGTCTCAGTATCTTTCCTTTCTTGACTCCGCTGGAGGACCTACATCTTGCCCAAATTGCGAAAAAGTACAGGGATGTAGACGTAAACGAGGATGGGCCGAGCTCGGTAGAGGAAGTAGAGATGGGCCTTCTCGCCGGCGACGAGCGCGCGTCCTCCCTGGACGGTCACGGTTTGAGCGACGCGGACGGGGACAGCGAGGAATCAGGAGGGTCCGAGTTTGAGGTGCCCAGCGGCGACGCGGAGAAGAAGGTGCCGCTTACGAGGGAGGACAAGAAGGCGATGGCGCTTTTGATCGTTCTTTGTACGTATGCCCCTCCTGGCGTTTCGTGGTGTTCGGGCTCGTTCGCTGATCTCGGACATGCCGTGTTCAATTCGACGTCTTTGCCCCTCCCCGTTCTTAGACATAATCCAAGGTGTTCCTGTGAGTCCCATCCCGTCGTACGCGCGGGGGACATGCCCTTGCACCCCCGTCGCAGTCCTCCCCGCTGACACACTCCGTGCCTTAGCTCGGCTTAGCGATGGGTGCGCCCGTTTCCACCCTCCTTCCTCTCATGTGCTGGTGGCCTGCCATGCACGATGTGCGGGTGGGCCGCAACTGAGCCACTGTGTTTAGAAACGTTACCGTTCCTGCTGCGGGAACGTCTCTCATATTCAAAGATTGCGATATTTTCGTTGTCGAGCTATCCGTATTCGCTCAAACTCCTTTGGTCGCCCATCGTTGATGCCAGATTCTTCCCCTCCGTCGGGCGCCGGCGGTCATGGATCATCCCCATGCAGACCATCCTGGGCTCGTTGATGTTTGGGATGTCTTTTGGCGTCCAATCGTTGGTGGACAATGTTCGTCGTTTGTTGTTTGTCTGTTACCCGAGCTCGCCTGCTTACCATTGACTTCTTGTTTTACTTGGAGGTGCTCACAGGCCATTGACCATATCTACTTGTTGACCGTGATTTTCACAACGCTCGTCGTCATTGCAGCCACGCAAGACATCGCGGTAGATGGTAAGCACTCTACCTGGTTCCGTCATTTCGGCACTCAAATAAGCAGGATGGTCGCTCACGCTGTTGTCACGAGAAAATCTTTCATACGCCTCAACATGCCAAACGGTTGGCCTAACCATAGGATGGCTTATGTCGTTTACTGTCTTCCTCGCTCTTAATAGCGAGGCTTTCAGGTGTGCCGGTCCCCAACAAATTGAGTATACCAACGCTAATGTCATGTAAACTAGCGCGAGATGGGGCACGCCGATCCTATCTCTCAGCGCTTACCTCAGATTTGTTAGTGTCCTATGCTTCTTCGTCACGTTGTGGCTAGTCCTGGTTCAAAAAGAGGTACGTTTTGTTTTGTTATCTTGTCCCGGTGCACATCCCGCTAATACGTTCTCAGCGCAAGGAAGTTCTTTCGAAAGACGAAGTCAGCCTTACGAGCGTCTACAAGAGTATTTGGAGCGTCTCACGGCTAAAAAGTATCTAGATCCTACAAGTTATCCGTCGACGCGTGCTGATTGTTGAGGCTAGGTGTCCAATCCTTTCTCATTATCCATCTCCTCGCCAAAGTCGGCTTTGCCGCGCACGAGGCTGCTACGTCCCTGAAAATGGTTGAAAAGGGCCTCGGGAAAGAGGATTTTGCGATGGCGGTCCTGTTTGATTTCCCCATCCAGGTAGTGTTCGGGTATTACATCGCACGCTGGTCGCGCGGAGATCGCCCGCTGCACCCATGGATCTGGGCGTTTTGGCCGCGTCTTGTGTTCGCGTTCCTTGCGGCCGTTATTCTATGGAAGTTCCCTTCACCCCCGATAACAGCGGGCTTCTTCGCATTCCTAGTCCTGTTCCGAAGCCTTGGAGAGACAGCGAGGTTAGTTCATTGGCGGTGTGACCAGGGTTATAATATCTGATTTCCACCGGCAGTACTACGCAATTCGTTTGTATCGGTGCATTCCATGCCAGGGTATCAGACCCTGGGATCGGTGGGACTTACATTACGGTTTGTGTCCTTTTTGTTCGTTGGGCCCGGCTCTCGTTGAATGCCGACAGCTTCTTAATACTCTTTCCAACCTCGGCAGTACCTGGCCGAGATTCTTTGTGCTTCGAGGTACAACAGCCGCAATGCTCTTCGCAATAATGATCTAATGTCCCTGCCATAAAGCTATAGATTATTTCACCATTGCTAGCTGCGAAGTGGATGGCAACAGTAGTTCCTTGACTGCCAAAGGTCCGTCAACTCGATGTAATGCTTCTGATGCCTAACGATTTGCAGGGGTGGAATGCGTCTCTGAGGAAGGGAGAGCTTTGTGTTCTGCTGCGGCTGGTAAATGCGTCATGGAGCGCGATGGCTATTATATCACAACAGGCATTTGTCTGTTGGTCGGAATGCTATGTCTCGTGGGGTACCTCATTCCCACAGCGAAACGGCTTCAAGGTCTGCTTGCGCGTAGTATCCATCGAGTGTGCTGTTACTGACCACATCCGTTTCCATAGCTTTGCCCTTGAGCACGTGGCGGCTTTCTATTTGAGAAAAAGGGTCCACGCCACCGTAGTCGTCTCACTATTTTCTTTTTGGCGATGGAGACTCGGAACACAACGTGTCGCGAAGGGCATGAGATCCTGATGCGGTCGTCACAACTGTGTGAGGGGGCTATGTCTGTCAATGCTACGGCGCAGGTGCCAACCATGTCCCTTGAACGTTCCGAAAATCATCGATCTTCGCTTATCTTAGTGCCTGGCCTCGTCATTGGTTGAGTTTAGAGGAGCTTTGGGTATCAGGGTATCACTGCGCACTAGACTGTCTTTCTGACGAAGCGTGTTGTTATACACTACTATAATACAATTGCCTCCAAGGGCACAGATCACGTGGCGTGAACCTGCCTCAACTTCAACCGCAACCATCAACCAACCCAATGACAACTCCACATGGTTCGTCCCAAGCTTAGAGCTTAGGCTCTTGCCACCTGTCAAAATGGCAATTCCGCAAGGAAAAACTATGAGCAATCTTTGCCTATTAGGCCATGGCAACGTTACGGTATCCTTCTCCCGAACATCGAACACTAGATTGAACACTCAATTACTTGCTCTCCCAAAACTTGGCCCAAGGGGCTCATCTTCGCCGCGCACACTGTAAAAAATAGAAAGGCGGGTGAGTCCATAATGAACGATAGACTCGGTCTATTACGACACGAGAAAGAATGAAAGGAACCGCGGGGATTTGCACTCACCTGCAGCCGCACGAAAACGCCGTTCTCACGCATCCAACACCCTCCCTGGCGTCGCCTCTTCTTCTTGTCCGCTCCCAGGCTCGCGTCCTCCCGCGCTTTCCCTTGTATCGTCTCTTCGGCCCAGCCTTTCCTTCGCCATGCGCGGCGTTCCCGCGAGGCTCGCTCAGCCTCCACGTCGTCCGGCAGCTCGCCAAATTCCTCGAGGTGAATTACCCGCCTCTTCGTCGCCTCCCACGCTCGCCGCGCGTCCGCTTCGTTCCGGCTCTCAAGTACGGCCTTTCCTTTCTCCCCTCCCGGTCCTCTTCGCTTCTTCGAATTAGAACCCGCATCGATGCCGTTCGGATGGTGTCTTAGGTTTGGGGAGCCGCCTCTGCTGCCCCTGTCTTCGTTTTGGAACATGGCGTCTATCAGCGCCCTGTATGCTTCCATGGTTTCCTCGGTTGTGCCGTCATCGTCCCAGGCCCAATCCGCCATGCCGTCCGCATTGAAAAAGACCGCGTGGTCGTAGAGCGGGCTTGCTTCTCCGCGCCAATGAGCGCCTCTTTCTTCGATTAGCAGTGCACTGGAAGCCGCTTCCGATAGTGATGCACGTTCCGCCGGCCCGAGCTTCATCGTCATCTCCTGTAACACGGCATGCGTTGCCCCGTTCCCTCCGGCTTTCTTCATGCGCGCCTGTTGCCCTCTGCTGGATGTCTTGTACGGTGGTGACGCACCATCTTGTGAGGATAACCAGGAGCCATTGCTTCTCGCCCGTGTGTGCCGAATGTCTCTGCTGCCGCTTGCCCAGTGGTCGTTGTATGTGTGGTTTTCTGCGCAGATGCAGAGAATGCTCCGAGCACCTGAGCCGAGCTTGCGCCACTTTATGCGGAGGCGAGGGATCTGTGGTGCCACCGTCGAGACGCCAGAGTAGTCGCCTACAGAATTCTCTCTGCTTTTCAGCCGTGAAGAGGCCGTCGTGCGGAAAGGCATGGTCTGCAGCTCGAGGAAGGTGGGTAGAGGCGAAAGAGCGACGGGAAAGAGAGTGAAACGGTTGATGGGCCAACGAGGTCTTAACTGTCAAGGTGCCAGCTAGTGGGTCCAAGGGCACTGCAAAGTTGACAGCTGGTACGTCTGTAGATAAAGATTTTGACTCGCTCTGCTTTTTACATCACACAGCCCCCTCACGTATAGCGCCATTCTAGAACACTTTTCACTTTGGTGGTTTCCATGACAAGTACGGCTGCGAAGTGGGGCAGCGTCCTTGAGCGGGAGGCTGAGTACTGCATCACTGGTACTCCGCGCTCGCTATCCTCAATTTAGCTAGCGATGAGCGCCGCGTCTGTAAAATGATGATGCAGGGTGGCTGAGAACATCAGGTCCATTTATCCTCTTCCGCGATTCTAGAAGTTACACGGACTAATATCGCATCTCAGGCTTTCAGGCATCAGGAACGACTATAGACATTTTCTCACAAGGACATCGCTGTGCTCCCCATGAAGGATGCTCAGGACAGGGGTACTCATCCTGTGCTTGTTTGAGAAGAAACTTGGCCGCCGGACGTCGCACCGCACGTCCAGTACATATACGCCACTGTGATGCCGTCTTTCAGCCTTTCGGGTCAAGTCAAATTTGCATAGTCGCATTTATGTGCCAAGTGGATCTGATCATCCACATGCTATTTTGGGGTACATATTTTCCATGTATACCCTTTCACGAGTAGAACGATGATGATGGTGATCCAAGAATTGTTTGATCCCGTTGTCATGTTCACACGGAGTTTTACGGGCTTGATCGGTGTTTGTTGAAATTTCAAATTTAAATTGAGCTTAGTAATTTCGGTTCCCTCCTCATGCTGCGGCCTTTCATGGTTCCCCATCCCACCAGCAGGTGCTTTCAATCCAATCACTCGATCCTCAGTTGCACCCTCACTGACGATTTTTCTCCTGTACGTCGAGCGAGATCCATTTTCACCATCCTTGAAGTACTAACCAGGTCTCATAAACTCGTCTTCATGAAGTCCCTGCATTACTCACTCGCCTCGCCCAGTCATTAATTGCCTTGCACCCCCCCGCTCGTTGATTCCAATCGCTTTCTCATCTGAAAAGTCTCGTGATGGGCAGTCATTGCGTACACTCCCGGGAAGAGTCTGGTCTAGCACGGGATAGACGTATGCCGTTTGTAACAGTGTTCTGAACAAACACTGACCCTTCCAATGTAGACCTGGTGACAATCGACGTGCTCCCCGACGATGTGCTCGTGGAAATATTCTTCTACGTGAATATTAATAGGGGTTGGGATGTGCGGAATCCATGGCATGCGCTCGTGAATGTTTGTCGAAGATGGAGATACGTCGTGTATTCATCACCGCGTCGCCTCGACCTACGATTCGAGTATCGTGGATATGGACCTATGTTGGAGGTGCCGGATGCCTGGCAAGCTCTGCCTGTAATACTAACATCAAGCCCTGACGGACATCCAAGTTCGCGCCAGCGGTGGGACAACAGGGTCGCTGCACTCGAGTCGGAGCACTACAACCGCATCTGTGAAATCGATATCTTTGATATGACCAGTTCACGCTGGGAAAGGTTTACAGCAGCAATGCAGAAGCCATTCCCTAAGCTGACATATTTGCAAGTTTCGTTGTCGCTGTATGGTAATTTTATGGCGCCAGTCCTTCCTGATTCGTTCTTAGGCGGATCTGCCCCACGTCTCCGAGATCTCTCATTCAATGGCATTCCGTTTCCATCAATGCCAAAATTACTTTTATCTGCCAATGGCCTCGTCACACTTACCCTTGAAGACATTCCTGATTCTGGGTACTTTTCACCCGAAGCGATGGCCACTGCGCTGACAGTGATGTTCGGACTCGAAGTCCTTCGTCTTCAATTCCGTTTCCCTCATTTCCTCCGCGACCCAGAAAGCCGACCTCTGCTCCCGCCCACACGCTTTGTCCTCCCCGCTCTCACCGAACTTGCATTCCACGGTGATAAAGAATATTTGGAGATCCTTCTGGCCCAAATCGACGTCCCTCTTCTCTACGAATTCTACATCGCATTTCACATGGATATCGACTTTGACGTCCCACAACTTCACCGGCTTATAGGCCACGCAGAAGAGTTCAAGGCATGCGACCACGCAGAGGTGTTAATTTTCGATGGCTCAATTCAGCTGAGTCTTTACCCAAAAACAAGGGTAGTCAATCACTTCACTGGCAGCTTGCTTGTGTTCCAAATCAATTGCGGAGAGTTAGACTGGCAGCTTTTGTCTCTCTCCCGGGCCTGTAATTCATCCTTCCCCCTCATCTCCGCTTTGGAGGTGCTCGAAATCAGCGAATCTGATGATCTTCCAATATCACACTGGGAACACGATGGAGAGAACGTTCAATGGCTGGGACTTCTGGATCCGTTCACTGCTGTGAAGGATCTCTATCTTACGGATGAAATCGCACGACGTGTCCACAATGCCCTTCAAGAGCTTTCCGGGGAAAGGGCAATTGAAGTGCTACCTGCGCTACGCAATATTTTCGTAGACGCGCCCGGGTCACTCGAACACACCCAGGAAGCTATTCGCCCATTTCTCTCTGCACGACAGCTCTCCGGTCACCCTGTGGCCATCGAGCATTGGCGAAGGGGGTCAGTATTCGAAGCTTGATAAATTCTGTCCATTTTCTTCCAATCGTATCTATTCCAATCTAGTTCTTTCTGAAATTGTCCGTCGTTCGATTGTTGAGGACACCAGTTGCAGTACTTTTTCTGGCGTCACTGCGATCCCGTTTCTCTGTGTCTTGGTATCGTACCTTGAAGCTATCATATGACACCTATTATGTTGCCAGCAATTCCAATTGCCTATTGAATTTTCTTCCGAGTCCAAGTGGGATACTCGTGCTTATGTTTCTCGTTCAGTTTGAAAACCAAGCCAAACGTCTCTAGGCACCAACACGTCACAGAAGGACACCGCATTGGATATCAATACGAAGTGTGATATCTCAGTACCACCAGGGATACGTGACGGGGATTCGGGGAAGGGCGTGCGAAAACTACGCCAAGAGAATAAAGGGCTTCGGGGTACGATACTCTGTTCAAAGTCGATCCACAAATGATGGATCCGTCTATTGAGATGGCCACTAACTTCAAGGCAGGGGAAAGGGAAGTATAAAGGAACGAAAAGGTCGCATTCATGAAGAACGAGGAAACAAGCGTACATGAACTGGGATCTTGAAGAGTTCGCTCGTCATATGTGCCACAGTTTTGTCACACGGATTCAATAAATGAATACAGGGGAGATTAGCGGAATTGTCAGGAATCTACATTACGTTACGTGCATATCACGATTGCACAGATGTACAAGGAAGTGCTACATGGGGTTCTGTACCCCGAGGCACACAATAATGGATTCGAAAAAAAATAATCTCGAAGAGTTCGATGTCACGTGAGCCGCGCACGAGAGCCACGAGAGTCACGTGCCCCCAAACCTGCCTCAGGGTACTGACAAAAATATCCCTGCATCACCCATGTCAATCACTGCTCACCAAACAGATTCATTTGACCAGAGGACCATTTGTTTGGCCTGTTTTTCATGTCAGAAGTCCTGATGCAACACCTTTCATCAGGAAACCTGCCACTTACTTTTTTGCACTTGTACAAGCTCATACAAGCTCGTGCAAGCTCATACAAGTGAAAAAGTAGATAAGTCAATGAGTAACCTAGAATCCAAAAAAAGTTGATTCCCAAATGCATTTTCAGGAGGAGTGAAGCACAAAAAAACCCT
>Ga0209488_10001870_pt1 | contig 17798 bp, 10 predicted proteins | sample Rivendell_Oct201_8_FD_188349 | JGI IMG/M metagenome (GOLD analysis project Ga0209488, IMG submission 188349) | Vadose zone soil microbial communities from the Eel River Critical Zone Observatory, Northern California, USA -... | ecosystem: Environmental > Terrestrial > Soil > Vadose zone >...
CCGCGGACCTGCCGGTTCCAGCCGACCTGTTCGCAGTACGCGATCGATGCGCTGCGCACCCATGGCGCCGGCCACGGCTCATGGCTGGTGCTGCGACGGCTGCTGCGCTGCCATCCGTTCTGCGCGCCGGGCTTCGACCCGGTGCCAGCGCCTCGGCGGCGCTGAATCCGCCGCTCAGCTGGCTGCGCGGTAGACGTAGATCGACTCGTCCTTCGGCCCGACCCAGACCGGCAGCACAGCCACCAGTTCGAAGCGCTCCTGCAGGGCGGCGCGCAGCGTGCCGTCGGCATCCTTCTCCTCGAGCTCGGCGCGCGTGATCACCACGAACAGCTCCTTGCCCTCGCGGCGGGTGCGTTCGATCGCCGCGCCGAAGTAGCCGTTGCCATCCTGGCGGACGCCACTGCCAGCGATGGCCTTGGTCACTTCCCAGGACTCGATGCCGACCACCTCGCGGTCGGGGTAGGGATCGACGCCGGCGCTGCGATCGGCGTAGTGCATCGGTCGCAGGTAGTACATCATCGTCGGCTCGTTCACCGTGTAGACCGACAGCTTCTTGTCGGCCGGCGTCTGGTCGACGACATAGCGGGCCGCCTCGCGCCACATCCCCCGGTCGCCGTGCTGGCTGGTGAAGTAGAGGATGTCGTACGACACCATGTCGAGGCAGAGGATCGTCGGCAGGATCACCGCCGGCAGCACCGTGCCCCAGCGCACGCCGTGACCGAGGCCCTGCACCAGCGCCCGGCCGATGCGGACCGACGCCGCACCGGCGAGCAGCATCACCGGCGGCAGCGCGCAAAAACCGTAGCGCGCCGTGACCTTCATCACCGAAGCACCGAGCACGGCCAGGACCGCCAGCGGCACCAGCGCCCAACAGGCGAGGAACAGGATGCGCCCCTGCATGCGCGTCAGGAACAACAGCCACATGCCGGTCAGGGCCGTGATCAGCAGCGGCAGGCGAAAATAGAAGGCGATCGTCTGCAGCAGGTGCGTCAGCGATGCGTCGGGCTTGGCCCGCGCGAAGGTCTGCAACTGCGGCAACTCGACCAGCAGTCGCGCCGCCAGCGTGGCGATCGCACCGATCACGGCGAGCTGCAGCCAGAACCTGGCGCCGTGGCGTGCGTCCTGACGGACCAGCACCGTGTAGACGACGAACGGCGCCAGCAGCAGGTAGGCGGTCGGGTGGCACAGCCCGCCGACCACGGCGGTGAGCAGGCCGAGCAGGCGCAGGCGCCAGGAACCGCGCAGCGCGCCGAGCCAGAACACGCCGGCGGCGACGATGGCGAAGAAGAACACCAGCACGTAGCCGCGGATGTTCTGGCTCCAGTAGATGTGCCAGGGGTTCACCGCCAGGAACAGCGCCGACAGCAGCGCCGCCCGCCGTCCGACCAGCAGGTTGCCGAACACCGCCAGCGCCGGTACGGTCAGGATGCCGCAGCAGGCGAACGGCAGGCGCAGCCAACCCTCGCTCCACATCGGCAGCAAGCCGTGATCCAGCAGCGAGCGCAGCAGCAGGAACGACAGCGGGTACCAGCCTCGATAGCCGCTGAAGAAGCCGCCGTCACCCCACAGCGGCATCGTCACGTCGCGCCAGGTGTTGGCCTCGTCCACCCACAGCGACCAGTCGCCGAGCCGGAACAGCCGCAGCACCGCCGCCAGCAGGGTGATCACCAGCAGCAGGGCGATCTGGGTGCTGCTGAACCGCTTGGCGGAGTGTCTGCCGGGCGCTGGCACACCGACGTTGCTGTCGGCGACGCCGACGATCCTCTGACGGGCCATGGACATTCCGGCGGCGCTACGGGGTGGCGATGTCCGCCCAACCATAGGCATCGGCTGAACCGGGGGACACGACCAGAACGCGGATCCGCAGCGCCGGTGGCAGTGGCGCGAGCAGCGCCTGGAACCGCGCCCGTTCGCTGCCGGCCAGCAGCGCGTAGCCGTGGTCGTCGAGTTGCAGCGTGAACGTTCCCGCCGGGGTGAACGCAACCGCGATGGCGCCACCGGCCGACTCGCCGGCGCGCACCCACAGGGTCGTCGGCCGGCCGCCGGCGGCCACTTCGATGCCGGCTGCCGGCACCTGCATCGGCGTCGGCAGCACCTGCCCCGGCGGCGCGCCCGGCTGCAACACCGCGGTTGCGCCGAGCAGCCGCAGCGTCGGCATGCCCATGCGCTGCAGCCAGCGCGCTTCACTGCCGTCCTCGCGCACCACGAACACGTCGAGATCGGCGCCGAAGAACGGCCGCCGCAACGCCGCCAGCAGGCCGCAAACTTCGATTGCCGGCACTCCGGCAGGGAGCATCAGCGCGACGCTGCCGTGCCGTGGCGCCGCCGCCTGAACGGCCGCCACCGGCAGCGCTGCCGCTGCCGCGGCCTCCTGCTGGCGTCGCGCCAGCACCGCCGGCAGGGCCACCACCAGCGTCGACAGGGCCAGCGACCAGGGTCCACGTTCGGTCAGTCGCGGCGCCGACCGGCCGGCGAGCGTGCCCGCCACGACGCCGGCGCCCAGCGCCAGCGCCGGCAGCGCCGCAGGCACGAGACCGCCGTCGCCGATGTACAGGCCGAGCGCCGCGGTGCTTCCGGCCGCCAGCACCGCCGCGGCGGTGCGGGCAAACCATCCGGCAAGCGCCGCTGGCGCACGGGCCGCCGTCGTCACCGCGCAGACGGCGCCGGCGAGCAGCGCTGCCCACCACCACCAGGTCACCACCGCGGCGAACGCGCCGGCACCCACCCGACACTCGTCGAGGGTCGGCACCAGCTGGCGACGCGGCCATGCCACCAGCAACACGACCACGGCGGCGACGGTGAAGTCGCGGCCGATGGCGAGCACCAGGCGATTGAGTTCGATGCGCCGCTGCTGCATGGTGAATGGGTGAGCCAACAGTACGTGCCGCCGCCGCTGCGCCAACAGTTGCAGGCGCTGATGTTGGCGGCAATGTGCGCGGTGGCATTCCTGCGCGATGCGCTGCTGCCGGGCCGGGCGCTGGTCCCGTACCCGCCGGAGCTCTACGACGTGCAGGCCGCGGAGGCGCAGCAGCGCGGCACGCTCGACGTCGCGGACGCGTCGCGCGGCAACGTCGCCATGGGCGACAAGTACAACCAGTCGCTGTGCTGGGACCGCGTGCTGATGGACCGGCTGCGTAGCGGCCAGATCCCGCGCTGGACCCGAGACATCGGCGGTGGCGCGGCATTCGTGCCGCAGATGGCGCAGGTGTACGAGCCCTGCAACCTGCTGCTGCTGCTGCTGCCGAGCGAACAATGGTACGGCTGGTTCTGTCTGTTGCACCAGACGTTGTTCGGGTTCTGCTGCTACCTGTTCCTGCGTCGGCTCGAATGCGCGCACGCCAGCGCGCTGCTCGGCGTCGTCTGCGCCGTGCTCGGTCTGTGGACGCAGAGCAAGCTGCACCACAACGTCATCCTGACCGCCGCGCTGCCGCTGTGGCCGATGCTGTCGTCGGTGCACGCGCTGCTGCGCGACAACGGCGGCCGGCGGCGCATCGCCGCGCTGGCGCTGTGGACCGGCGTGGCGTGGCTGTCGGGGTTCGCGGTCGTGGCGCTGCAGGTCAGCTACCTGACGGTCGCCTTCGCCTTGGGCCTCGGCCTCGGCAACAAGCACGGCCAGCGCCTGTGGCCGCTGCTGCGCGTCGGCGGTGGCCTCGCGCTCGGCGGCATGCTTTCCCTTGCGCACATGCTGCCGGTGCTGCTGGCGGCGAACGAATCGGCGCGCGATCCCGGCCAGGTGGCGAGCCAGCTGCAGGACCACGGGCTCGAATGGGACTTCCTGCTGACGGCGTGCTGGCCTGATCTGTTGTGCTGGGCCGGCGACTGGATCCATCCCGCAGCGGATCCGCAGGCGATCTTCAGCGCGCCGGTGCGGCTCTTGTGGTCGCAGCTGGTGCTGCTGGAGAAACCGATCGACGAGCACGGCAACAACTTCCAGAACTGGGTCGAGTGCAGCTTCAGCATCGGCCTGCCGGCACTCGCGTGCGTGCTGCTGGCGCTGTTCGACCGGGCCCGGCGCGGCATGGTGCTGTTGTTCGCGGCCGTGGCGCTGGTCGGCTTCGGTATCGCCACCGGCAAGCAGCCGTTCCTGCTGTTGGCGCGCCTCATGCCCGGCATCGCCGCCGCCGACCTGCGTCGCTGCCTGTTCGTGGTGGCGATGGCGCTGGTCGTGCTGGCAGCGCTCGGCGCCGACCGGTTGCTGCAGCAACGACGGCCATGGCCCGCCGTCACGCTGCTGGCGGCCGTGGCTCTGGCCAGCACCGGCGTCGCCGTCTATCTGTACTGCCTCGACGCCGACGCCTTCATCAACCTGACCGCCCGGCTGTGCGCCATCGACGCGCACAACAAGACGGTGCTCGAGCTGGGCGGTACCGCCGACGCGATCGCCGCCGCCGTCCGGCAGACAGCCTGGCCCGGCGAAGCCCAAAGGAACCTGGCGATGCTGCAACAGACGGCGCTGCGGGCGCTGCTGGTCGCCGGCGTCGCCGGCGCCGGCCTGTGGCTCCGCCGTCCGTGGCTCCGTCTGCTGGTGCTCGCGATCGCCACCGCCGGCGAACTCCTGCACACGGGCCTCGGCCCGGTACAGACGGTGCCGGCGGCGCGCGTCACCACGCCGCCCGCCGTCGTGGCGCCGGTCGCCGCCGCCGCCGATCCGACCACCGGCCTGCGCCCGCGGCTCGCGCGGCTGGTCGCTCGCACGGAGGCCCGCGTCGCCGCCGCCTACCCGCCGAACCTGCCGGGCTTCCACCACCTCGAAGACGCCAGCGCCTACAACCCGCTGCCGCCCGATCGCATGGAGAAGTTCTTCCTCGCGATCGAGCCGGATTCCCCGGCCGACACGCCGGACGCGCAGCAGAAGGTCAGCGTCGTCTACCACGGTGCTGGCGTCGGCAGTTTCCACGACCCGGCGTCGCTGCAGCACCCGCTGTGCGATCTGTTCGGCATCCGCTTCGTGCTCACCGACCAGCAGCTCGCGGCACCGAACCTGGTCGAGCGCACGCCGCCGCTGTGCGGCCGGTTCCGGCTGTACGAACGCACGACCACGCTGCCGCGCGCCACCTTCGTCCGCCGCGTCGAGTTGCTGGCCGACCGGTCCGAACGCCTGCGCGCGCTGGCGCGCCGCGACCGCGACCTGCGCAACCTGGTCGTGCTCGAGGACGCAACGGCGCCGGTGCCGACCTTCGTCGATGGCCCGCCGGCGACGGTGACGATCGTCAGCCACGCCGACGAACGCGTCGAACTGCGCGTCGACAGCGAGCGCGACGGCTACCTGCGGCTCGCCGATCCATACGACCCGGGCTGGTGCGCCACGATCGACGGCGAGAGCACCAGGGTGTATGCCGCGGATCACTACCTGCGCGCCGTCTACGTGCCGCCCGGCGCGCACACCGTGGTGTTCACCTACGACGGTGCGCGCGCGGTGTGGCCGCTGCGGCTCAGCCTGCTGACGCTGTTCGGCATCCTCGCCCTGCTGTGGAGGCGGCGATGACCGCGCGGCCGGTGACCGGCAACCGGGCCGCGACCGCGCTGGCGATCACCGCCTTGCTGCTGCTGCCGCTCGTGCTGCTGTGGCCGTGCGTGTTCGGCGACCGCACCTACGTGCCGTACGACCTGGCACAGTTCCCGCCGGCGTCGACGCAGCTGACCGCCGAGCAGCTCGCCGCCGTACGGGCGGGCAGCAATTACGACGTGACCGAGGGGCCGATCTGGTTCGTGCCCGACCTGCGGCTGGCGCACCGGATCCGCGCCGACGAAGGTGCCCTGCCGCTGTGGAACCCGTTCGCGCGCGGCGGCACCGTGCTGCAGGCGAACGGCTCGGATGGCCTGCTGTACCCGCCACACTGGCTGGCGCTGGCCGCCGCCGATCCGCAGCGCGCGCTGGTGTGGCTCGCGGTCGTCAACTTCGCCATCGCCGGCCTGCTGGCGTTCGGCCTGTTGCGGCACCTCGGCTGCTCGGTGCTGGCAGCGCTGTTCGGCGCGATCACGTTCGCGTGCTCCGGCACGGCCTGTGCCAACGCGCATTTCGCGATGCGGCTCGGCAGCCTGGTGTGGCTGCCCGGTTCGCTGTGGGCGATGCAGGCACTCGCCCGCGCCGAAGGCTGGGGCCGCGCCTGGCCGATGGTCGCGCTCGCACTGACGACGGCACTGAGCTGGCTGGCCGGCTTCCCGCCGTACTCGGGTGCCTGCAGCCTGCTGGTCGCGGCGCTCGGCACGGCGCTGGCAGTGCAGCGCTGGCGCCGCGATGGCAGCACAGCAGCGCTGCGTCTGCTCGGCACCGCGGCCATCGGCGGCCTGCTCGGCCTGCTGCTCGCGGGCGCACACCTGCTGCCGGCGTTCGCCTTCTTTCCGACCAGCACGCGCGCGCCGGTGCAGAGCCTGCGCGAGGTGTCGCACAACGTGTTCGACTGGTACGGCCTGCTCGGCTACCTGCTGCCGGACCTGTTCGGTCATCCGAGCGACACGTCGCTGCCGTACGACAAGTCACCGCTGCCGCTGTGGCTCGGCACGCACGCCGACCACGACGGCAAGGTGCTGCTGCCGAACTACAACTACACCGAGTACGCGGTGTTCCCCGGCACTCTCGGGCTGCTGTTGGCGATGCTCGGTGCAACCGCCGGTGGCGCGCGTGCACGGCTGCCGCTGCTCGCGGCCGCCGGCCTGCTGCTGCTGGCGGCGTTCGTGCCGCCGCTGCACTGGCTGTTCGCGCTGCCGGGCATGCGCGCGCTGCCGCCGCTGCGTTTCCTCGGGCCGGTCAGCCTGTTCGTCGCCTGGCTCGCGGCGATCGGCCTCGACAGCCTGCGCCAGGCGAACGCACGCCGGCGCGCCGTGATCGCCGGCTCACTGGCGCTCGCACTCGCCGGAGCTTCGGCGTTCGCCGCCCACAGCGCCGCGGACCCGGCACTGTTCGACCGACTCGATCTCGCCGGCAGCCTGGCCACGCACTACCGCTCGATCAGCCAGACGCCGGAATCGGTCACGCCGGAGTCCGTGCGCAACGAGTTCATGCGCGCGCCCGATGGCGGCAGCTACTTCGACCGTGGGCGCGTGCGCGCCGCCAGCGAGTGCGAGCGCGGTGCCCTGTGGCTGCTGCTCGGCGGCGCGTTCCTGTTCGCCGCGAGCGCGCTGCGCGGCCGCGCCACGACACCGTGGCTGGTGCTCGGCACCGCGCTCGGCGCCGCGCAGTTGCTGGCGATCGGCCGGCCGCTCGACGCCGGCAAGGAACTGACGCACCCACTGCACACGACGGTGCAGGACTTCCTCGCCGCACAGCGGCTCGCGCATGCGGCCGAAGGCGGATTCACCATCGCCCGTGCCGCAACCACCGCAACCTTGCCGACGGCGCTGCCGCCATCGTCGCTGTACGCGCTCGGCATCCGCGACCTGCAGGTCGACTCGTACTTCGATCAGCATTCGGCAGAACTGCTGAAGGCCTGGCTCGGCCCCGAGGCCGCCGGCAAAGGCTACGTGGAGAAGACGCTGGTCGACGGCCCCGGGTTGCAACTGCCGCTGCTCGATCTGCTGTCGGTCCGCTTCCTGCTGGCGACCGAACGCCTCGCGCACGCTGGCGTGCCGGTGCACGAACTGCACGGTCCCGGCGGCGACTTCCTCGTCTACGAACGTACCAGCGCGCTGCCGCGCGCGTTCGTCGTGCCGAGCCTGCAGCCGGTTGCCGACGACCAGGCGGCAATTGCCGCGCTGCTGTCGCCGACGCTGCAACCGCGCGCCAGCGCGGTGATCACGCCAGACGAGGCAGCGGACTTGCCCGCGGTGGCAGAGGACGCCGGCGCTGCCGCCCGCGCCGTACGATTCGTGGTCGACCACAGCAGCGAAGTGGTGTTGGAAATCGCCGCAGGGCCGCCCGGCTACCTGGTGCTGGCAGACACCTGGGCAGCCGGCTGGACCGCGGCCTGCGACGATCGCCCCGTCGCCATCGCGCGGGTCAACCAGTCGATGCGCGCGGTCGCGCTGCCGGCCGACGCCTGCCGCGTGCGCTTTGCCTATCGAGCACCAGGACTGTTCTCCGGTGCGCTCGTCTCGCTGCTGGCCGCACTCGTCCTCGCCGGCATCGCCGGCGCGCGGGTGGCCTCAAGCCGGCGGCATCGCCGGGTCGACAGTCCGATGTGATCCGATCGCGTAGCAGCAGGGCGCTGCGGTGAGCCTGTTCGGCACCGGCCGGCGCGAAGGCGTGTGCGCAGTGCTGCTGCTGGGCGTCATCGTCGTCCTGGCGCATCTGCTCGGCTTCTGCCTGGCCGGCGCCCACGACCACGCCGATCCGACCGCCGGCGCGCACGAGCCGGCCGCGGTGGCCACCGGCGAGCTGCCGATGTGGTTCGCCTCCGAACAGGACGAGGCGTTGCTCGCCTCGCCGCTCGGCGAGAACGTGCCGGGTGCCGCGTTCCTGCCGCCCGTGGCCGGTGCCGGCTGGCGGCTGGTGATGGCCGCCGTGGCGGCGCTCGCCTGCATCACCTTCTACCGGTTCCTGCGGGCGCACCAGCGCACCCGCTACACCGCCTTCCTCGGTGCCGGTGCCTACGGCCTCGGCGCCACCTTCGTGCCGCCGAACGTCGTGCACGAGGCGGCCGCCGCTGCCTGCGTGCCGTTCGCGCTCGAAGCCGTGCTGCGGATGCTGAAGCCGTCGCTGCGGCGGCGCTGGTCACCGTTGCTCGGTCTGGGCCTGGCGCTGCCATTCCTGGCCGGAGGCCTGGTGATCGGCAGCATCGGCGCGCTCGGTGTGCTGGGCCTGGTGCTGGGCTCGCTGCCGCGGGTCGAACGCGACGACCAGCGGCCGCTGCTGCGGGGCGCCGGCGTGGCACTGTTGCTGGCGGTGCTGATCGCCGCGCCAGCCTGGTTGCACCTGTTGACTGCCGGCATGCCGGTGTCCACGCATGTGGTGCCGCTGCCTGGAACGACGACCGCGGCGTGGCTGGCAGTTGCCGGCGCTTTCACGCTGTTCCTGGTGCCGCTCGGGCTGCTGCGCCGGCAACGGTACGCGCGCGCGTTGCCGTGCCTGATGATCGTCGCCGCCGGCATCGCGCTCGCGGCGCTGCCCGAGCGACTGCTCCCGGCCGGCGGCGGCGATCTGATCGCCAGACTCGCCGTTGCCGGCCGTTGCACCGCGCAGCTCGGTCTGCTGGTGTTCGGCGCCGGTACACTCGACGACTTCCTGGAGGCGCCACACCGCGGCCGCCCGCTGTTGCTCGTGCTGGTCGGCCTGGGCATGTTCGCCGTCGTCGCTGCGGTCGCCGACCGCATGGTACCGACGGTCTACGTGCCCCACCTGGCACCGGCGTTGCCGATCATTGCCACCGCCGCGGCGATGGCGACCACGGCACTGCTGTGGCGACGGCTCGGCATCCTGCGCTTCAAGAGCGCGTTGGCGATCGTGGCCCTGCTCGGCTTCGCGGTGCCGGCCGTGCACAGCCTGTCGGCGCCGGCGGAGCTGGTCGCGCATCCGGCGGCGCCGCTCGGCGAGACGCAGTCGCACGGCGGCACCGGCCAGCGGCTGCCGGACTCGACCCTGGTGGCAGTGCTCGGTCTGTCCGCCTGCGCCGTCGGCGTCGCCACCGCGCTGCTGCTGGCGGCATTCGCCCGGCAACGCCGCCGGGCGCTTCGCCACGCGCGCGCCGACTGACGCGACTACGCCGCGGCCTCCGGGTCGCGGCCGAGCATCAGCGCGGCGCACCCGCCGCAGCACGCCATCCCTGCCATCGCCAGGAATGCCGCACCACCATGCGCTTCGTGCAGCCAGCCGGAAAGCAGCGTGCCCAGCGCCGTGAACACGCCGGCAGTGGCCGCCGCCGTCAGGCCCTGCGCCGTGGCGCCGTACCGCCCTGGCACCACCTTGGTGATGAACTGCACGGCGCCGAGATGCACGCAGCCGAAGCTCAGCGCGTGCAGCCACTGCACGCCGGCGAGCAGCGGCAACGAGGTGGTGCAACCGATCACCGCCCAGCGCAGCATGCCGCCGGCGGCACCGAGCAGCAGCAGCGTGCGGCTCGACCACGCGCGCGTCCGCGTTCCGATGCTGGCGAACAGCACGATCTCCGCCAACACGCCTTCGGCCCACAGCACTCCGGCGACCCCGGGGTCGATGCCGTGCTGGGTCCAGTGCAGGGTGGCGTAACCGTAGTAGGCGGCGTGGCTGCCCTGCAGCAGCCCGACCGCGCACAGGAACAGCACGAACCGGCCGTTTGAGAGCAGCGCCGCGATCGCCGCATTGCCGTGGCCGCGGCGTTCGCGTTGCTGCGGTGGCAGTACCGCACTGGCGAACGCGGTGGCGCACAACAGACCGAGGACGATGCCGAAGATCGGGCCGCTGCCGCCATCGGTCGTCCCCGCACCGTGCCAGCGGTCGAGCAGCACACCCATGAGCACGGTCACGACCAGGAACGCCACCGAGCCGAAGACGCGGACCCGCCCGTAGGCGAAGCGGTGCTGGCTCGCCACTGCCACGGTCAGGTTGTCGGCGATCGCGTGGATCGGCGGGAAGAACGCGCCGAACACGACGCTGCAGCCGACCAGCGCCGGCAGCGAGTCCGCCAGCGTGAACGGCAGGAACGCCAGCAGGCTCGCCCACGCCAGCAGCCGCAGCACCCGCCGCGGCTGGCCGCTGTGGTCACTGTGCTGGGCCCACAGCGGACCAGCGACGGTGCGGGCCACGATCTGGCCGCACAGCACCCAGGCGATCGCGCGGTCGCTGCAGCCCCGCCCGCGCAGCCACAGCGACCAGTACGGCATGTAGACGCCGAGCACGGCGAAGGCGGCAACGTAGAACAGCGACAACCGTGCGGCCGCGGCGAACGCCGTCGCTTCTGCCCGCTGCCCGTCGGTCATCACCGCCCGCCCGGTGCGCCAGCGCCCCACGGTGCCGCGCCAGGTCACCGCTGCACGAACACGCCATCGTTCTCGGCGGCCAGACGGCGCAGGAAGTCGGCGCCGGGGCCAAAACCCGCGAACACCGTGTTGATGCGCACCTTCTGGTACTTGTTGGCCTCGCGGATCAGCGCCAGGATCGCCTCGGGATCCTTCACCGCGCCGATCGTCGGCTCGCCGTCCGACAGCAGGAACAGTTCGTCGACGCGTTGCTGGCCGAGTTCGCCGAACCGCAGCTGGTCGAGCTGTAGCGCCAGCAGCAGCGCCTGGTAGATGTTGGTGCCCCCCTTGGCGTGGAACTGGCCGAGCATGTCGTGCAGCGCGCGGATCGCATCGGCGGTCGGCGGCACCGGTTTCTTGTTCCACTGCCGCGCCTCGCTGTCGAAGGTGAACAAGTGGTAGCGCGCGCTCGGATCCATCGCCTGCACCGCCACGACGATCGCCGCCTTGGCCGCGTCGAGGCGGGTCTGGGCGCGTTCGTCGCGCCGTGGTCGCCGCTCGGTCACCGTTCCACCGACGGCCTCGTCCATGCTGCCCGAGGTGTCGATCACGAACGCGATCTCCGCGCCGGTCACCGGAATGCCGAAGAACTGCGCCCGCGTGCCACCGACCTGCCGCTTCCGGCCGATGCGCTCGGGCACCTGGATGTTGTCCTGTTCGTGCAGCCAGAACTCCCGCCATTCCGACGTCTTGTCGGCCGGGATGATCGCACCGGTGAGGCTGCACAGCACCTGCCAGGCGCGCTCGCGCAGCAGCGGCGATGCTCTGCGGTTGACGGCTGCCACCAGCTTGTCGGCGGTGTCGTTGGCGCGCGCCAGCACCGCGATCAGTGCCGGAATCGCCGCCTTGCACGGGAACTCCTCGACCAGCGCGACCAGGTCCATGTCGGTGCGCCAACCGCACTGGCCGAGCAACCGCAAGGCAGTCTGCACTGCGTGCTGGCGCTCGGCCGCCGGCAGTCCGGCGCCGTGCGCGCGCAGCACCGCGGTCACCGCGCGCACCAGCGCCTGTGACACCACCGGGTGCCGCTCGACGGCGAGCGACCGCTGCAGCAGCGGCAGCGATCCGGGCCGCCGCTGCAGTTCCAGCGCCTCGACCGCGGCCAGCCGGACGCGCGCGTCGAGCGCCAGCAGCTGACCTTCGATCGTGCTGCGGAACACCGGCAGGGCCTTGATACCGAGCAACTTGAGCGCCGCCACCTGGCGCGCGAAGTCGATGCCGGCGTCGTCGCGCTCGGCGGCGAGGAACGGCAGCCGCTGGCCCGCAGCGGCCCGCATCAGCAGGAACCAGACGCCCTTGTCGTCCATCCGCAGCAGCGACAGGTGGCCGATGTCGCGCAGCGCCAGCGCCTCGGGATCGACCAGTTTCTGCGCGAAGCCGGCCGTGGCGACCTCGAGCACCGCATCCGCCATCGCTTCGCTCGGGTTCGCCTCGGCGAACACCAGCAGCTTCTGCAGCGCGTCGAGGTGGGTGATGTGATCGAAGTCGTCCTTGCCGAGCACGGCGGCGGCGCGCGCCGGCCGGACGTAGCCCGGCTGCAGTCCATCGCCACCGCGCAGCGGCCCGTGCGGGGCGAGATGGTCGCTGGTGAAGTCGCCGATCCAGCTCTTGATCGCGGCTGCCACCTGCTCGGCCGCCGGAGCCGTCGCGGCCGCGACTCCGGCGCCGGCGGTACGGCGTTGTCCCGGCAGCGACGCGGCGATCAACAAGGCCAGGCAGCAGACGCGCGACGTCGCAGGCACCATGTCACTCCTCGGCAGCAGGCCGCGTGGGGGACGGGCCGACGCGGCATCCTACCGGCGCGCCGCCCGACCGGCACCCGGTCGCAGCTGTCGAACCCGATCGCTGCCGGTTGTCAGGTTGCCGGCAAACATGCCGCGCCGGCGCGGCCAAGGCAGCGCGCGACCTGTTGGTGGCACGGCGCGGGCGGCGCGAAGCCCAGCGGTGGAACCGGCCGCCGCCCACAGCCTGCGGCGCCGGAATCAGCCGTGGTCCGACATTCCTTGCGGATTCCCGCGGTGAGACCGCGGGGCTTGACGTGACGAATCCTTGCCCGACCCCACGCGGCGATCCACGTCGACGGCACCGGATCGACATCGAAGGAGCTGCGGTCCGCGGTGCCACCGACGAAGTCGGGCGCGCGGCGCAAACGCGACCGACGCACTCGGGTCCGGAATCGCTCGCTGCTCCGGCCGCGGTAGGCTGCCGGTGTGCGTGATTCTCGAGCGGCGGAGACCTGCTACCGGATTGACCCGCAGCGGCTCCGTAGCAACGCTACCCCGATGTTGGTCTCCATGACCGTTCCTTCCGCCTCATCCCGCGGGCGCCGGCTGCCGCAGGGGCGCGTGCCGGGCCGCTGGACGCGTACGACCAAGCGCGCGTTCGACATCGCCATCGCCGGCATGGTGCTGCTCGTGACCTCGCCGCTGCTGCTGCTCGTTGCGGTCGCGATCAAGTGCACGTCGCCCGGGCCGGCGCTGTATCGCGCGCGTCGCGCCGGCCGCGGCGGGCTGCCGTTCATGATGCTCAAGTTCCGGTCGATGCGCGCGGGCGCCGATCGGAGTCGCAGCAAGATCACCGCCGCGGGCGATGACCGGATCACTGCGCTGGGCGCGATCCTGCGCCGGCTCAAGATCGACGAGTTGCCGCAACTCTGGAACGTCCTGCGCGGCGACATGTCGATCGTCGGGCCGCGACCCGAGGACTGGGATCTCGTGCAGCAGCACTACACGCCCGAGCTGCGCCGCGCCCTGGACACGCGCCCCGGCATCACCTGCACCGCGGAGGTCCGCTGGTACCCGGATCTGACCTACCACGATCCCCCACCCCCCGGCGTCGCCATCCAGGACCACTACATTGCGCGCCATCTGCCGGCGCAGGCGGCGGAGGGCGTTCGCTATGTCGAACGGCAGAGTCTCGCCCTCGACCTGCAGATTCTCGCGCGCACGCTGTATTGCGTGCTGGTCCATTCCTGGTTGCCGCCCAAACGGCAGCCGCTCGCCCCGGGGACGCCTGCCGCGCGACCTCACGGCATCGCCGAGGAGCCCCGATAGTGCCCACCTGCGTGATCAGCCAACCGCGTTTCTTCCCCGGCATGCACTACCTGCACCGGATGATGCTCGCGGACCACTTCGTGATCCTCGACACGGTCCAGTTCACCCCACGGCACGAGGAGAACCGGGCCAAGCTCAAGACCCCGAACGGGGCGCAATGGTTGACGGTCCCGGTGCGCAAGATCAGCCGCGAGCAGAGCATCGTGGAAACGCACATCAGCCGCGACCAGCCGTGGCAGCAGGATGCGATCAAGACCCTGGCCCACTTCTACGGCAAGACGCCGCACTACGAGGCGAACGCCGCGGAGATCGCCAGCATCCTCGAAGCTCCACACGAGACGCTGACCGCGCTCGATCGCGCCTCCTGGCAGCCGGCGCTGCGGATGCTCGGCATCGGCTGCAGTTTCACCTGCGCCTCCGAGCTGCCGGTGACCGGGCGCGGCCAGCAGCTGCTGCTGGACATCTGCCGACACCTCGGCGCCGACGTCTACCTGTCGGGCGGGTTCGGCCGCGACTACCTGGACACCGCGCCGTTCAGCGCCGCCGGCATCGAGGTTCGCTTCCACGACTACACCTACCCCGTCTATGCGCAGCGGTTCGGCGAGTTCGTGCCCTACCTGAGCTACCTCGACATGCTGTTCAACGTCGGGCTTCAGCGCGGCAGTCTCGGTTGATCCGCCAGCTGTTTGCGTGCGAGCAGTTCGGCGTAGACCTGCCGCGTCTGCTCGGCGACGATGCGCAGATCGAAACGCGTGACGGCGCGTTCGCGCGAGGCGGCGCCCCAACTGCGGCGCAGCTGCGGTTGCTCGACCAGCCGTTCGATCGCCCTGGTCAGGGCCGGCACGTCGCCGATCGCGACCAGGGCGCCGTTGCTGCCATCGACCACGACTTCGTTGCACCCGGGTGAGTCGGTGGTCACCAGCGGCAGCCCCATGGCTGCGGCTTCGAGCAACACCCGCGGAATGCCTTCGCGATACGCGGACGGCAGCACGAACACGTCGGAGATGGCCAGCACCGCGGGGACGTCCCGCCGCGGCCCGGGCCAGATGACCGACCGGCGCAGCGCCGCCAGTTCCGCCGGCGTCAAGCGGTCGAGCACGTCCTCGTCCGCCGGACCGACCAGCAGGAACCGCACAGGGCCGGCGCGGGCGCGCACGGCGTCGGCAGCTGCCATGAACTCCAGCACACCCTTGCTGCGCGTGACCCTGCCGACCATAGTGACGACGGTCGCGGCGGCGGGGATGCCCAGTTCCTGCCGCAGCCGGTCCCGCTCCGGCGCGCCGACGCGTTCCTGCGCGTAGCGATCGCACGCGACGCCCGAGCCGAGGATCACCCTGGTCCGGTCCTGCGGCACCACGCCCGCGGCGACCAGCTGCCGTACGTCGTCGTGATTCTGGAACACCGTCAGGTCGGAACAGCGGCAGGCCAGTCGCTGCAAGCGCTGATACACCGACCGCATCAGCCGCGCCTTCAGGCCTTCGGCGACGTACAGCGAGCCGAGTCCTGTCACCGTACCCACGACGACCGGAACACCGGCCCAGCGCGCGGCGATCGCGCCCCATATGCCCGGCTTGGTGTCGAACGCATGGACGACGTCGGCGCGCGCGCTACGGAACGCAGATCGCAGATGCAGCAGGGTGCGCAGATCGGCGATCGGGTTCGCCCGGCGGGTCAACGGATAGCAGTGGTACGCGACTCCGTGTCCCGCGAACGCCGGCGCCAGCGCCGGTGACGACCCGAACACCTGGACGTCGTAGTCGCCGGCAAGCTGCTGCCCCAGTTCGAGTCGGGCGTCGACGTCCGGCCCCCCGACCAGGACCACCTTCGGCACTCGCGGCATGACCTGGTCTCGAGCTGGCGATGACAAGAAGGAGTGACACCCGGCGGCCAAGAACCGGCACCTCCCTGCTACCACGTCTGCACGCACACAGCCAACACTTTGTGGTAGCATACGGTGGGGCCGTGCTTCGTACTGCCCGCCGACCAAGGTCGATCTTAGTGCAATTGTGGTACATGTCTTACTTGAAACCATTCTGGTCTCGAGATACACGGCACGGCCGTATTCGATCGCCACGCTCTCGGTCGGCGAGCCAACGGCTGTTCCGGTAGAACGCATCCGTCTACCAGCATCCAACTCGTTGCAGGCTCCCGGCTTTGAACTCCGCCACCTCGTCTGCCTCCCGCGGTGCCGACCCGTATGACCTACGGTCCCAGGGAAATGGTTCCCTGGTCCGCGGCACTGTGCTGCGCCGTGCGCAACGGCGGCGAGTCATCTGCCTCGCACTCGATGCGGCAGTGCTGTCCCTGGCCTTCCTCGCCGCGTTCTTCGTTCGCTTCGTCGGCGGCCACCCGTCGGCGCGCATGGCCGCCGTCATGCTGCAGGATCTGCCGTTCGTGGTGATCCTGCAGTACTCGATGCTCGCATGGTGGCGCGTGCCGCGGTTCAGCTGGTCGTTCGTCAGCGTCCGCGATCTGCCGCCGATCGTGTTCGCCATGTCCGCCGCCGCAGCAATACTTCTCGGCGTAAGGTATGGTTGCGGATTGTTCGAGTACCAAATACCCTGGGCCCGAAGCCTGATGATCCCTGCCAGCGTCACTGTCTGCGATGCCGCCTTGGGTGTCCTCGGCATCTTCGGCGTCCGCAGCATGCGGCGGCTCGACGAACACCGGCGGCGGCGCCGCCAGTGCCCGCCCGCGGCACCGACCCGGGCCATCCTGATCGGCGCCGGTGGCGGCGGCACGATGTTGCTGCAGGAACTGCACGAACGCGCCGACCTGGCCATCGAACCGATCGTGTTCGTCGACGACGATCCGTTGAAGCTCGGCCAGTTGATCGAAGGCATGCGCGTCGTGGGTACGACCGCAGAACTGGCCGCCATCGCGCAGCGCTTCGATGCAAAGCTGGCACTGATCACGATCGCCAGCGCCGATGGCGGCGTCCTGCACCGGATCGTCGACCGGTGCCGGGCCGCCGGCCTGCAGACCAAGATCGTTCCGCCGATCCACGAGATCGTCAGCGACAAGGTGCGGATCTCGCAACTTCGCGACGTGGCGATCGAGGACCTGCTCGGCCGCGCACCGGTGGTGGTCGAGAACAGCGCTGCCGGCGCCGCGGTCACCGGCAGGGTCGTGCTGGTCACCGGCGCCGGCGGCAGCATCGGCTCCGAGCTGTGCCGGCAGATCATCCGCCTGCAGCCACAGCTGCTCGTGCTGGTGGACCGGGCGGAGAACGCCATGTACGAGATCCACCGCGAACTCGCCGCCAAGGCGCAAGCAGTACCGGTCGTTCCCGAACTCGCCGATGTGTGCGACGCCATGCGCATGGAGCAGGTGTTCCGCCGCCACCAGCCGCACGTCGTGTTTCACGCCGCCGCGCACAAGCACGTGCCGATGATGGAGCAGGTGCCGGGCGAGGCGATCAAGAACAACGTCTTCGGCACCCGGACGGTCGCCGACCTGGCCGACCGCCATGGCGTCGAGCGCTTCATCCTGGTGTCGACCGACAAGGCGGTGAACCCCTCCTCGGTCATGGGGGCCACCAAGCGCATCGCCGAACTGTACGTCAAGGATCTCGACGCCCGCAGTGAGGTCCGCCTGGCCTCGGTCCGGTTCGGCAACGTGATGGGCTCGGCCGGCAGCGTGATCCCGCTGTTCCGCGAACAGATCGCCCGAGGTGGTCCGGTCACCGTGACGCACCAGGACATGGAGCGGTTCTTCATGACCATCCCCGAGGCGAGCCGGCTGGTGCTGGTTGCGGCCGGGTTGTGCGAGGGTGGCGAGGTGCTGACGCTGGACATGGGCAAGCCGGTGAAGATCCGGCACCTGGCCGAGCAGATGATCCGGCTGTCGGGCTTCGAACCGGGAGTCGAAGTCGAC
>Ga0209488_10001872_pt1 | contig 17794 bp, 15 predicted proteins | sample Rivendell_Oct201_8_FD_188349 | JGI IMG/M metagenome (GOLD analysis project Ga0209488, IMG submission 188349) | Vadose zone soil microbial communities from the Eel River Critical Zone Observatory, Northern California, USA -... | ecosystem: Environmental > Terrestrial > Soil > Vadose zone >...
CGGAATTGGTGATGACCGTGAATTCGACGCGGTTTCCGGAAGAGTCCCGCAGGGTGTCACCTTCGAGCCGGAAACCTGCTCGAGCGAGCAGGTGAAGGGCTCCGGCCGAATCGTACTGTGGGACAGGAAGTGCGGAATTGAACCAGAAATGGTTTGCGGGCGAAACGGGGCCGAAGGCGGGATGCGCGTGTCCGCCAAAAACGATGCGGGAGAGATCGGCGCGATTGATGGCCATAGAGACGGCTTTGCGAAACTCGGTGGAGCGAAACCAAGCTTTCTTGATTTCGGGAAGCGGGGCGGTAAGAACCTGGTTGAACCACAACTGTTCGGAATCGAGGCCGGGGCCGGTGTCGTGGGCGGCGGCGGGCGAGTCTTTTTGCAAACGGTCAAAATATTCTGCGTCGAGTGTGTTGATCAAATGAATTTCACCACGGCGGAAACGGAGAAGTTCGATGTCACGATTGCGCTGAATATCGAGGCGAATGGAATCGAGATAGGGCAGGGGCTTACCTTGCTTATCTTTTTTCCAGTAATTCGAATTGCGCCGGAGAAGAACGTAGGAGCCGGGAGCGTAGTCCGCGACATAGAAGGCGCCGAGGACGGCCATCTCCTTCTTGGGAGAATGAGCGGAGAGAATGGCGACTTGATCGAAGAGGCGTTCGAGTCCCGCGACAGGAGCGGGAAAGGTGACGACTACATTGTCAGCGGAAGGCGTTTGGACGACGACTTGGCCATTACCGGAGCGGAAGGAGTCGCCCGTGGGGGAGTGAAGCTGCGGATCCATTAGTGCTTTTATCGTGTAGGCGACATCTTCGGAGGTGAACGTGGTGCTGTCGGAAAAATGCAGATCGCTTCGGAGACGGAATGAAATTTTGCGGCCCTCGTCGCTGACTTTCCAGGAAATGGCGAGGCCGGGCTCAAGGGCCTGGGTCTGCCGATTCAAGCGGATTAAAACACCGCCGGTGAGGTAGCGAATGGTTTCAGAAGCATCCTCCTCGACAAGCAGAGGATTGAAAGTTTTCGGTTCGCCGCGGAGACAGAAGTGAAGTTCGCCGCCGGACTGGCCGGCGGATTCGGCGCTGACGAACGCCGACCAAGACAAGATGAGGGTAAGAGCGAGAGGAATCCAAACGCGGCGTATCACTGCGTGACCTCCTGAGTCGGAAGAACCAGTTGAAAGCACATGACCACAATCACTAGGAGAACGAGGGGCACCAGCCTCCAGGGATTTGCGGAGAGCGTGGAAAAATCTTCGAAGCCGCGCATCAGGTTTCCCCAGGACGGCATCGGCTCCATCACGCCGAGACCCAAGATGCTCAAGTTGGCCTCGGTCAATATGAAGAGCGGAATGGAAATGAAGAATTGCGCGTAGAAAAGGGGGCGCAGGTTTGGCGCTACGTGACGCCACAAAAGGCGCGCAGGCTTGCAGCCGGAGGAACGCGCCAGGAGCAGGAAGTCGGAATCCCGGACGCCGCGCGCGGCCGCGCAAATGACGCGGACCGAAGCCTGCCAGCCCAGCAAGCCCATCATCAAGAAAGCGATGACGACGGAGACGAGCGGCGGAACATCCAGGGGCAACATGGCGCGCACGACAAGAAGAAGAAATAGCCAGGGCAACGCGAGAGAGAGATCCGTTGCCGCGAGGACGATGCGTTCGAACCAGCCTCCCAGAAGGCCAGCGACGCTTCCGAGTAAAGCGGCGATCAGAGTGGAAAGCAGAGCGGCCGCCGGGGCAAGGAGCAGTGAAACGCGCGTGCCGTAAAGCAATCGGGACAAGGAATCGCGGCCCAGTGCATCAGTGCCAAGGGGGTGCGCGGTCGAAGGACCGGCGTTCGGGATATCTCTGAACTGGCGGGCATACGGAGCCGGGAGCAGAAATGTGGCGAGCACCATCAATACGAAGATGGCGCACAGGATAGAGGCGGCCACTTTTTGGAGAGGCTTCATTGCGCGCTCCGCGCAAACGTGCGGCCGGCAAGATCCGCGATGGAATTCGCCGCGAGCATTATGAGAGAAACAACCAGAGTGACATTGACGATGAGGGGTAGATCACGGCTGAGCGCCGCCTGCCAGGCGAGCTGGCCCAGACCGGGTGAATCACAAAGCGCTTCGATGGGAATAGCGGCGCCGAAGGAAATGGCGAACGATACACCGAGAAGAGCAAGGAGCGGCGGAGCGGCCAAAGGCAGGACGTGACGAAACAGAATGGCGCGGTTGCCTAAGCCTCTGGCGCGGGCCGCGAGCACGTGAGGCTGGTCGTAAGCACGAATCAAGAGATTTCGGATGTAACTATAGAGGCGCGGAAACACTACTACAGCGATGGCGCAAAAAACCGGGGTTCGCAAATGAACGGCGAGCATGGCAACGACTGCGGAGGGCAGAGACAACAACAAACTGTTGAAGGCTGTAGTCGAAGCTTCGAAGAGCCAGCCGCGACAGGCCAGTCCTAGCGATGCCAGGAGCACCGCTGCCAGCCATGCCACACCAAGTCCTCGAACGACCGAGCCGCTGGTTACCGGCAACCTTCGTAGGAGCAGTTCGCGAACCGGCCGCTTCAGCGAATCGGATTCGCCCAGATCGCCGTGGGCGAGCGCCGAGAGATAATGGAGGTAGTACGAAGGCAGCCCCTGGTGGAGCGCTTGCGCCTGGCGCAAAGCTTCGACACTCTCCGCGCGCCATCTTGGATCGAGTTCACGTTCTGAAACGCCGTTTCCAGGGGCGAAACGCACCATAGTGGCGCTCACGAGAGCGCCGCCGAGGCCGAGACAGACAAGGAACAGCAGGCGCCGGAACCCGAGCCGCAACAAATTCGTGGAATTCTTGGTCTCGTTCACTTTTCGCCCATAGAAAAAGAGTGCCAGAGCCTTCGGCCGACTAGGGAGCAGGCTGGAGCTTCGAATAATGTCTCTCTTTGACCTCGTACATGCTGCGATCCGCTTCCGAGAGAAGTTCTTCGCCTGAAACGCCACCAGCCGGAAAAAAAGAGCTGCCGACGCTGACGGAGACCATCATCTCGCCGCAGATGGCACGGCTCGCTTCCCGCACCGCTCGCGACAACCGTTTTTCCATCTCTACCACGAGATCCTTGGTGACGTCCGGGAGGACAAAGACGAATTCATCTCCGCCGAGCCGGCCGACCTGGTCGTATTCCCGGCAGGATGATTTGAACTTCGCAGCCACTTCCTGAAGTAACTTGTTTCCGGTCAAGTGCCCGAACTTGTCGTTGACCTTTTTGAAGCCGTCGAGGTCGCAGAGCAGCACGGCCAAAGGCCTTCTGGAACGCCGGATGCGGGCGAGCTCTTTTTCAAGATGCAGGCAAATCGATCTGGCGTTGGGCAAGCCGGTGAGGTAATCGGTGCTGGCGGTGCTTTGAGCTTGTTCGAACTGGAGGGCATTCTCCACTGAAAGGCCAAGCTTGGAGCTCGCAGCCAACAGCAAGCGCAGATGATCCTTGGTGAAGCAGTTCTTCTCGAGATGGTAAAGCGTCAGGACGCCGGCGACGGCACTGCGGCCATGGAGAGGGACGCACACAGCTGACTGCAAGGTTGTGGATCGCGAGGAAGCGCCGAGATGGAAGGTTTCGGCGGCGGGGTTGCCGTTGGTGATCGGTTTTTCGTTGCGCGCCACCCACCCGGAAAGACCTTGGCCCAGTGGAATGCGCAACGAGGTAAATAGATCGTAGTCCACACCATGAACATATTCCGGAATCAGCACGCCGTCCTGGCAAACGAAGAAAACGATCGCGTCGTGCGGAATCATTTCCTTCAAGCGGATGGCGACGACCGAAAGGGTCTCCTTCAAGCTCAAGGAATTCCCCAGTGTCTGAGCAAGCTCAAAGAGCAACTGAGCTTCCTGGCGCGCCGAAATGATGGAAGTTATAAAGGAAGTCGCGCGGACTTCGGCCTCATTCGGCACCTCCGCGAAACCGGAGGAGGGAGCAACGGGACGGTCCACCATCGGAGCGAAGTCCAAGCGCCTTCGTTCAACTTCCATGGCGTTAACCATCATTTCCAACTCTACATAGCGGCGCTCCATGACCTCCACGACGCGCGGGTCGAAGCTGCGCCCTTTCTCCGCAATTAGGGTTTTCATCGCCTCTTCCGGGGACAGGGCCCGCCGATAAGGCCTCTCCGAAGCCAGGGCGTCGAAGCAATCGACGGCCGAAAGAATTCGCGCGCCAATCGGTATGGCTTCGCGTTTGAGGCCGTCGGGATAGCCCGAACCGTCCCATCTTTCGTGATGAGAGCGCACGATGGGAACAACGGGGTAGGGAAATTCGACGCGATCCAGAATCTCCGATCCGACGATCGGATGGATTTTCATTTTCTCGAACTCTTCCGGAGTGAGGCGACCGGGCTTGGAGAGAATGTTCTCGGGGACCGCGAGCTTGCCGATATCGTGCAGCATGGAGGCCGCGCGAACGGCATGTAACTGGGCTTCGTCCAGCCCAAGGTCCTTGGCAATCTCGACGGCATAAGTCTGCACGCGGCGCAGATGATCGTGTGTGGTGTGATCCTTCGCTTCGATAGCAAGGGAGAGTGCCTCGATGGTGCGCAAATGAAGCGCGGCAATTTCCTCGGCGTGTTTCTTTTGCGCATCGAGACGGCTCAAGTAGGTCCGATAGGAGCGATAGATCCAATAAACGATGGGGAAGGCCAGAAGACCGAATTGCCAACCGATCAACCGATTGATGGCGCTCACCCCACAGGCAATCAACGCTCCGAGCAAATAATACGGGAAGGCCCACAAATAGCATTCCTTCCAGACATGGACAGGATTCCGCCCTTCGGTCATGGCGATGATGCCGGCAACGGAAATAGTATTAAAGGCGAAGTAGGTCGTCGCCGCCGCGGCCATCAAGAGCGGCCAGCGAAAGCCGACACCGGCGGCAACTTTGCTATGAAAGACCAGTTCTGCGGCGCTAATGGATAGAGCGAGGTTAGCCAGGTTAAAGAGCCATTGAATCGGGCGGGGACGCGGCTTGGCTCGCCAAAGGGTCTGGACAAGTCCCCCGAGACAACCCATCAACAGGGTTTCGGAATAGGAGAGGTCAAGGAGGCCGACGAGAATAAAGAGGAAATTCGCCGACATCGTGGCTTTTATGCCGGGCAAGTGCACTTTGAGTACGGAAGCAACGAGAGCAACAGCCAGGAAGCACCCATACCGGAACAAATCATCCGAATGCCAGTGAAGAATAGCGTACGGCAAGAGCGGCAGCCCGCCAATGAGCTGGGTGAAAATGAACGTGACCGCAGGAACCCCGAGGGTTTCCAAGTCAAGCCAGATACTGGCCCAATAGGATTTTTTTTTCGTAACTTCCACTCGAACTCTCGCTCTCAATAGTCCCGATGCGAATGTTCGTGTACCTGAGGATGACGCACCGGAACCCTCCGAACAGACGGAGATTCCAACAGGCCGCGAACAGGTCAGAGTGGACGGCTATGGAACTGCCAAAGCTCCAACTCGACACGAACGGCGGAGGCTATTGCTTCTATTAAATGTTGAGAGAGAGGGAGTGGGTTGGGAATAGTACGGCGAGTGGTTTGTATATAAAGGGATACTGTCTTTCAGGTGGAGAGAAAGTGGTGGCGCAACTGGTCCCAATTCGGAACAACAGCACCCCTCAATCGACCAACCTGGCTCTTGGGACGACCTGTACTTTAGTACTAAACCTGGGGACCTCCTGTACCATCGACGACAATTCGAGCTGCCCGCGATACTTCGTGCATTGAGAATGCCATGTTTCCCCCGGTCCCTGCGAGGGATTTTGGGCCCGGAATCCAGTGCAGGAGTAAAGCTCATGCCCGGCAAGCACGAAACCAGCCGCACCGGTAACAGCGTACTCAAAACGACGACTTGGGGCGCGCTGATTGCTTTCTCTGCTGTAATCCTCGTGGCAGGGGTCCTCGGATACAGCCCGTGGACACATTCTGGCGACCTCGCTGGTCCCTCCGCGCACCTCGTGGAGCAGAGCCAGTCCGCGGCTTCTTATTCTGCCACGCCCACTCAAAATGACTCCGTGCAGACCGGAGCATCTCCTAGGGCTCTCCCTCTCCACACCAAGTCATCGCCAGTCGAAACTGCAGTGTCGCAAGTTTCGGCTTCGGCATCTGCCGCTGCTCCGAAACCAATCCGTTCGAATCAAGTTGATGTCGGCCATTCAAGCGCTCGAATCAATGACATCGGTGTCGGCTCACCCAGCACGAGCCCCGACGACGACCACTTCGTAGCGGCCGCAAAGATCGCCCCGGACCTAAAGGGAGTCGATCCCGAAGCTCCGATTGACGTTATCGTCCAGTTCAAGAATGCGGCGGGTGCCTCCGACCTTGCGACGGAGGGAGCCACGGCAAAGGCTGATCTGCCGCTGGTGCACGCCCAGTTGGCCACGATCAAGGGCAGCAGTCTTCCAAACCTTGCCGCTCACTCCAACGTTGCCTATATCTCGCCGAATCGTCCGGTGAGAGGCTCTCTCGATCACGTAATCGCTGCGGTGAACGGAGATCTTGCCTACGCCAGCGGATGGAATGGCACAGGCGTCGGAATCGCAGTCATTGACAGCGGTGTCAGCAGCGCTTATGACCTAAATTCCGACAACAATCAATCGTCGCGCATTGCTTACAGTCAGAGCTTTGTGTCCGGCGATTCGTCCACCGGTGACGCGTTTGGCCACGGAACGCACATTGCCGGAATCATCGCGGGGAACGCCTACGCTTCCTCGACGTCATACTACCCTGGCGTCTATCGCGGCATCGCGCCGGAAGCCAAAATCATCAACCTGCGCGCCCTGGATTCCACTGGTTTGGGCACAGACAGTTCGGTAATCGCTGCCATCCAGCAGGCTGTCGCCCTCCAGAGCACTTACAACATCCGGGTCATCAATCTTTCGCTGTCCCGCGGCGTATATGAAAGCTACGCGCTCGATCCGCTCTGCCAAGCTGTGGAATCCGCCTGGAGAGCAGGAATCGTTGTCGTTGCCGCCGCTGGCAACATGGGGCAATACAACGGGGCCGGCACGAACGGATATGCCACCATCGGCGCGCCAGCGAACGATCCTTATGTGATTACCGTGGGCGCGACGAACACCCACGGCACAGGTTCGCAAACCGCGCAGACGATGACCAGCTATAGCTCCAAGGGTCCGACGGCGTTCGATCACATCGTGAAACCGGACCTCGTCGCTCCGGGCAATGCGGTGGTCTCACGCATGGCCTCGTCGGGCAACTCGCTTGTGACTTTGTTCCCCGCACTCGCCGTCTATCCGTGCAACTCTTCACGAACCAGTTGCGGCTCGCAATTCGGCAGTGCCCGGTACATGCGCCTCGCCGGCACCAGCATGGCGACGCCGGTGGTTAGCGGCACTGCAGCTCTCCTGCTGCAGAAGACGCCCTCACTAACACCCGATCAGGTGAAGGCTCGTCTGATGAAGACCGCCTGGAAAGGGTTTTCTTCCTACACAACGGCGACGGACCTCTTTACGGGCACCCTTTACACTATCGAGCAGGACACGTTTGCAGTGGGCGCAGGCGCGGTGGATGCTTCCGCCGCACTGGCCAATACCGATCTCGCTCCCTCGAACGTGGGCGCCGCAAAGTCCCCTAAAGTCACGTATAACTCGTTGACGAACACCGTCTCACTCGTTAGCGATTCCTCGACGATCTGGAATAACTCCGTAGTTTGGGGCAACTCCGTGGTTTGGGGTGACTCCGTGGTCTGGGGCAATTCTGTAGTTTGGGGCAATTCCGTAGTTTGGGGTAACTCTGTGGTCTGGGGTAACTCCGTGGTTTGGGGCAACTCCGTTGTTTGGGGCAATAGCGAGGGAGCTGGAGGAGACCAATGATGGGCAGGCACAGGCGCAAGGAACGAGAGGAGAAATAAAGAAAGTGCCAAACCTAGCCAAAGCCTACATCGCAATGATTGCCGCAGTTGCCACGGTCGTATTAACTCTAGTGGCCTCTCGATGGAACCCCGAAAATCTTGGACACTTCGTCCTCTTTTTTGCGCTGGCGATGGTGGCCTCCACAATGAAGATCCGCCTGCCGGGCTTTAAGACCACGATCTCCACAAATTTTGTCTTCATTCTGGCCGGCATTGCTTTGTTCAGCTTTGGCGAGACCGTGCTGATCGGTCTCGGCGGGGCGCTCGTACAGTCGCTCTGGAAGACGCAGACGCGGCCGAAGGTGGTGCAGGTGCTTTTCAATGCGGCATGCCTCACGGTCTGTACAGCGGCGGCATTTTGGACCTCACACGGTGTCCTGGCAATGCTGGGTTTGAATTCTCTCGCCGCGATGATGGTCTTGGGAGCCTGCGTCTACGTGGTGATGAACACCGGAATGGTCTCGCTTGTCATCTCTTTAGCAGAGGGACGCACCCTAACAGAGCTCTGGTCCTCGTGCTATGAATGGACGTTCCCGTACTTTCTCGTGGGCGCGGCCGTAGCTGGCTTGGCAAGTGCGGCAGGCCAAGGCAACAATTTGGGCGTAACGTTGCTCGTTATGCCGGCGATGTATTTCGTCTATGTCTACTACCGGATGCACGTGGTTCGCGCCGTGCTCGATAACATTTCTAACGTGAGCCGCGAGAATGAATCCGCATTTGTCGGCGCATCGCGAGGCCGCTGAGCTCACTCACCGATAGGACGCGCGATATCAGATTCTCCTGATCGAAACTCCCTCACCGGATCTCACCACACTCGCCAAACGTCATGACGGCAAATTCCCGCACGACTACGTAGCCGGCGTGCTGCGATTCGGCCCGAAGCTTTCCGCCCATGGTTCTACAGACATGCCAGTGTGGGGGCCGAGACGCTGTGACCTTGCACTGAATAAACCGAAGGCAATGTAATGGTCATTCATGCGTTGAAGCATGGCCCAAGGAATAGGCACAATGAACCGCGTTGCTGGGAAGTGCCCGTTGCGATAGGTACAAGAAAGGCCGTAAACTGAATCAGTTCAAAGGCGTGCGCCGGTAGCTCAGTTGGATAGAGCGTCTGCCTTCTAAGCGGGAAACCAAATTTATCAAATCTTGCCGGAGCCGACGCAACCCGCTCAACGATGACAACTTGTGACAAATCGAGGCAAACCATTTTTCTCTCTTTTATTCGCCTTCTATTCGCAATTTAGCTGGATTTGCCGCGACTTGTACTACGTTCCTACTACGCTGAGAGGCACAGCGATACTAGAACTGAATCAGCCTGCAATTCTGATTGTCCATGGGTCGGGGCTGTCGCACGCAGCATTGTCGTCTGGAGTTGCCGCTTGCCTGCAGCATTAGGTGAGAGTAGCGGGATACTCACCTAGTCGCTTTCCCCAACCGCCAAACCGTTCCCTCTGAGCGTCGGCTTGATTGCTCAGCGCAATATCTGAAGCTAAGATGAGCCGCTCGTGTCGATGGAGCCGCGATGTCCGATCTCGCCACCATAGCTACTTATTCCGTTTTCATTGCGAGCTACGTCGTATTCGCGCTTGGTAAGTTTCCGGGAATGAAGATTGATCGCCCCGGAGCGGCCATCATTGGCGCGGTTCTGATGTTCACGTTCGGCGCCGTGCAGGCGCACAATGCGCTGCACTTCATTCACTTCGGCACAATCGTACTGCTTTTCTCGATGATGCTTGTGGTGGCCTGTCTGCACTTGGCGGGCTTCTTCGATTGGATTACGGAGCTGGTCGTGACCCGACTCAAGCCCCACCACCTTCTCCCCACGGTGATCTTCCTAAGCGGGTTTCTCTCCGCGTTCTTTGTCAACGACATCATTTGTATTGTCATGGTTCCTTTCGTGTTGAAAGCCACCCGCCGAATGGGAGTCAAACCAATACCCTATCTCTTAGCAGTGGCAACGGCGTCAAACATCGGGAGCACCGCAACCATCACGGGGAACCCGCAGAACATCCTGATCGGGTCTTTTTCCGGCATTGGGTATCGGGATTTCCTATGGCACTTGGGTCCCGTTGCGCTCGTCGGCTTGTTTCTGAATTGGCTCGTACTCTGGTGGCTCTACTTCCGTGGGCCCATTCACGATGTCCAAACCGAAGCTCTCGTCGATGCGGTGCAGATTGACCGCGCAGCTCTGGTCAAGGCTGGTCTAGTAACCGTTCTAGTTCTGGCTGGATTTCTTGCCGGCTTCCCACCACCTCTGGTCGCCGCAGTGGGGGCAGCCATCATGTTGATCACACATACGCGCGACCCTCACCTGGTATACGAAGAAGTGGACTGGGGCCTTCTCGTTTTTTTCGTCGGGCTCTTTCTGATAGTGGGAGGTGCAGAGAACGCAGGGTTGACGGAGCGCTTGCTAGGTTTCGGCGAGCGTTTCAATCTGCAGCATCTAGGCGTCTTCACATCGGTGACCGCGATATTGTCGAACTTGGTGAGCAACGTGCCCGCCGTAATGCTTTTGAAATCCCTCGTGACTCGATTTGCTAACCCTCATACGGCTTGGCTCACGCTGGCAATGGCCAGCACCCTTGCAGGGAACCTGACCATCACGGGTTCCGTTGCCAACATCATCGTGGTAGAACGGGCTCGCAAAGAGGTAGCAATCGGCTTCTTCGACTATTTTCGAATCGGTCTGCCCGTCACGCTTCTAACGCTGTTGTTTGGCTGGCTCTGGCTTTCCTGGATTCAATGAGTAGCGCTAGAGACGGTGCTAAGTAGCTATTCGAGCGGCATTCCCTGTCGTAATCGCTCCGTCCTCGTGAGTCCACGCCGAGCAACTGCAAGCGCATGTGCTCTCCTGCCAAAATCCAGAAAACGCAGAAGGTGGCGCAAGCCGAGGACCGTCGCCCGCCCCGACGATGCTTTCTCAAGCTCCCTTATGCTAGCTTGCGCCGGGAACGCAAGACGGCGTCGAGGCTCAGGGATCCGCCCGCCACCAGGAGAAGGAATACCAAACCAAGCACCATACTCACATCGGTGCGCGCCTCGTATAGCGTGCTCCAAAAGCCATTTTTCCCGACACGATCTTTGTCGTATAGAGGGCAACACAAATATTGATCAAGAGCGGTATCGCGGCCAGTCTGGTCAAGAAGCCAACTAAGATCAGGCTGCCACACACAATTTCTACGACGCCAACGTGAGGAACTCAAGGGAGGAATTTGCAGTCATCTCTCGATGGCTCGAGGTGGGATGAACGCGTCCCTGACCTCTGGTCGAAAAAGATAAAACAGCAGCGCACCAGCGATTGTGACACCCGTCGCGCCCCTAACGAAATGACCCAGTAAAATACTGACCAAATCTCCTAGCACCTGGGTTGCGATGATGACCACGGCAAGCCTCCATCCCCATAGGCGTCGTCCAAACCAACCTACACCGGCAGCCGCCAGTGTGGCGCTAAGCACTAGAAAAGGAATGCCAACTGTTTTTCCAAGCGGTGAGAGTTGCTTGTAGGCGGGCGCATTCAGAGTCCACATGTGATCGAGGAGAGTCCCCCGCCAAATCAATGTCGCTCCAGCAAGCGAGGCCATGACAGAGCCAAAGAACAAGAAGACACCAATGCCCGTCATTGCCCAGGGAGACTTTCCTCGCACCATGGCCTCGACACTGGACGGATGACGGCCTCGCATGAGTTCACTATAACGGGAACACAAGAGGGTCGGCATCTTAACAACGCGTCTGCCTCGTGAGCAGGGTCGCTGCCAGAGGTCGTCGGTTCAAATCACGCCCACGCAACCAAAATTTCTTTCCTTTCAATAATTTCCGCGAACCCTGCAACCAACCGAATTTGTATGCCGCAGTGGAGATTCGAGAACGTTGCGTCTAAAGACTCTGCCTTGATCTCACGATGGGCATGGATGATTGATAGTTTCCGGTTTGCCTGTAATCGGTCCAGAGTCGACGCCAAGGCGGAGATCACTTCCTGCAATGCGACTTCACAGGACCAATCCCGCCGTGGAATCCGGATAGCTTCCGGTTAGACCATCCGGGAATTATCGCGGGGGTTGAGAATCACAACTCAAAGTGACAACGTCCGAGACTCTATCTTCAAACGTGCCCCTAAGATGAATCACGCTTTGCTGCCAAAGTTCGAACCGGACTCGGTTTTGGCGGAGTCAGCAAAGAGTGCACGAGAGTGTCGGCCAGCCAGTCTTGGTATTTCTGAGGAGACCACCCACGCTCGCGCACCAACATCCGGTACACATCCCCTCCAGTAAACATCCAGAAGATATCCCGCGCGGTCTTGTGACTAAGCCCTGGTCGAAGCCCTCCTGCTTCGCGGAGGAAGGTGATCATGCTTTCCTCCTTCTCATAGCGTAGGCGCTCGCGCTGTTGTTCCAGTTTTGCCAGTTCGGGGGCCACCACACCTGTACCCCGCATCAGATCGAACGCCGCACTTTGCGCGCCGCGGATCTGCCTGGCAACGCTGGCTGCGCGCCGCAAACGGGTTTCGGGATCACTCGCACTCAGTGCCTGCCCCACGACCTCGACGTAATCGGGCCCAAACGTGGATTGATCAAGAAGCGCGATCAGAATTCCCGTCTTCGACTTGAAGATGGCATACACGCTTTGGGCAGATACCTCCGCCCGCTGCGCGATAGCTTCGATGGTCATTCCATCGTAGCCCTCGCTCTGCAAGAGCTGCCGCGTGACTTCGACGATGCGCCGGCGCGTATCGCTTGCCTGGCGCTGGCGAACTAGTGATTTGTACGGACGTTTTCTCATGTTCGGCGCCCAACAATTATAAGTAACCTATATTGAGTATAGTCATCTAAAGCGAATATGCAAGATCATAGCGACACTAAGTCGGAGAGCGTCGGGCGTTCTGGAAAGGGAGGCAGCATGAAGTTGATTGTACTGGGAGCCACAGGGGGCACGGGACTGGAGATCGTGCGGCTAGCAATTGAACACGGTCATTCCGTGACAGCATTTGTTCGCTCGCCGGAGCGGCTCAAGCCGTTTCGGGACCGCATTACTGTCAAGCAGGGAAATCTGCTGGACAGTGCGGAGCTTGGACCGGTCATTAAGGGGCATGACGCGGTTTTGTCAGGATTTGGACCGCGGCTGCCTGTGCCGAAGGCGGACGCAAATCTTTTACGCCAATTCGGTGGCGCGTTGACGAGCGCCATGCCTCAAGCCGGAGTCAAACGTGTTGTAGTCGAGTCGGTAGCATTCCTGTTTAAAGACTCCATTATTCCGCCTGCATACCTGTTTGGACGGTTGCTCTACCCGAGTGTCGTTGCAGACGCTTCCGCTATGGAGAAGTTGTTTCAAGAAAGCGGACTTGAGTGGACGATCGCGCGTCCACCCGAACTGACCGACAAGCCTTACACGGGGAAGTATCGCGTGCGAGAGGGACACCTGCCTCCTTTCGGTTTCAAGATTTCGCGCGCGGATGTGGCCGACTTCATGATCCAGGCAGTGGAGAATCGCTCCTCGATCGGCAAGATCGTAGGAATCTCTAACTAATCAGAAATGAGGAAAACATGACGCTCTATTCGCTTGTTTTGTTCGGACATGTCACAGCCGTGCTTGCTCTGTTTGCTTGCCTAAGCTTGGAGACACTCTCGCTTTTTCATTTGCGGCGAGCATCCACCTTGCCCGAAGTTCAACTTTGGATTGAGCTGGTTCCCGGTCTCTCGGCGGTTGCCCTCGGATCACTCCTTGTCATTCTTCTTTCTGGAGTCTACTTGACGATTCAGATGTCAGGTTTCGGCCTGGCGTGGCTCAAGGTCACGATTGCAGCCTTTCTGCTGATGGCACCGCTGGGTGCTGCGACGGGCAGACGCATGCGTCACGTGCGGCGCCTGGGCGGGAGCAGCATGACGAATCAATCAAAAGTCCTGGACCTGCTGCAGCACCCTTTTCTCAAGATTTCGCTGGGTATCAGAACCGCGGTCTTTCTCGGAATTCTCTTACTGATGACGGCAAAACCGGAATTACCCGAATCGCTCGGCATCGTCGGTGGGTCCGTCGTTCTTGGATTGGCTGCAGCCTTGCTCACCCCAAACAGAGAGTCTGCGTTGTCGACCTCAGACAAGGAAGGTTTCTCATGAAAGTGTTCTTAGCTGGAGCGACGGGAGCCATTGGAAAGCGCCTGGTTCCCTTGTTGGTGAGTGCAGGCCACAAGGTCACGGGGACCACACGACATCCGGGCAAGGCTGAGTCGATCAGGTCGGCAGGAGCTACACCCGTAGTGGTGAACGCCTTTAGTGCAAGAGAAGTACTCGAAGCCGTTCAACGGGCGGAGCCAGACGTCATCATCCATCAGCTGACCGCGATTCCGGCCAGCTTCAATCTGCGCCGCTTTGACGAGGGGTTTGCTTTAACCAACCGGCTTCGTAGCGAAGGAACAGACCACCTTCTGGCAGCGGCCCGCGCAGTAGGTTGCCGCAGGTTTATCGCTCAAAGCTATGCGGGATGGCCCTACGCGCGCACCGGCGCGTGGATCAAGGTAGAAGAGGATCCCCTGCTAACATCTCCTGAGCCACAGATGCGTCAGACTTTCCAAGCAATTCTGCATGTGGAGCATGCAGTGCTTGAGGAGCGGTCGTTCGAGGGATTCGTGTTGCGTTATGGCTCCTTCTACGGACCGGGCACGTCGCTCGGCCAGGGCGGCTCGTTCCTTGAGGACATACAGAAAAGGAGCGTACCGATCGTCGGCAAAGGGACGGGATACTGGTCCTTTCTTCACATTGACGATGCTGCGTCCGCAACACTCGCCGCCGTCAAGGCTTCGGCGCCAGGGCTCTATAACGTGTGTGATGACGAACCCGCACCAGTTTCACAATGGCTGCCCTTCCTTGCAGAGACGCTCGGGGCCAAGGTACCGAGACATATTCCAACGTGGCTCGGACGATTAGCTGTGGGCCCACAGGGGGTGGCGATGATGACGCAAATTCGAGGCGCTTCCAACCAGAAAGCTAAGTCACTGCTCGGCTGGAAACTCGAATGGCTAAGCTGGCGCAAAGGCTTTCGTGACGGCCTCGAGGACAAAATCCAAAAAACAAGCAGTCAGCCCAGGTTGGCAAAAGCGGGATAGCCGCTTCGACCTGGTCGGGATGGACCTTTGCTTGGCCAAAAGTGGCGAGGAGGTTTTACGGATGCGCAAAGTCGATACGGATGTTTTGATCGTTGGCGCCGGGCCTGTCGGGTTGTTTCTGGCGAATGAATGCGCTCGCCGAGGCCTGCGATGGCGGCTCATCGAGGCGCGCTCGTCACAGTCGGTACATTCTAAAGCGCTCGCAATCTTCCCCCGGACGCTTGAGATCTTTGACATGGCCGGGCTCGTCGGTCCTTTCCTCGAAAAGGCGAACCGCGTCACGTCGGTCGCTGTAGTGGCACATGGACGCACGCTTGCCCACATGCGGTTCGCACCCGAGGAAAGCCCCTATCCGTTCATCGCCATGGTTCCCCAGGACGTAACAGAGAGACTGCTTGCGGAACAGCTACAGCGTAAAGGCGGAGCCGTCGAGTACGAAACGTCATTCGTTTCGGCGGTCCAGCACGACGATTACGTGATCGTAACGCTCGACCAGAAAGGCCAGCGCCGAGGGCTTACCGCTGCGTTCGTCGTCGGCTGCGATGGCGCCCATAGCACGGTGCGGCACCTCTTGGACCTGCCGTTTGAAGGAGCAGAATATGCAGCATTGTTCTTGCTAGCTGACGTCCAGACGAGCAAAACCCTTCCTGCTGACGAGCTGCAACTGTGCCCTAGCGAATTAGGTCCAGTGGCAATCTTCCCTATGAGTGCCACTCGGCGGCGAATCGTGGCGACAATCGAGAACGCAGAAGGAGAGGCCCCGTCACTGGACCTCGTGCGGAAGATACTAAGTCAACGCGCACCAATGGGGATCGAGGCGGGCGCCCTACACTGGAGCAGCTATTTTCGCATCCATCATCGGCAGGTAGCACAGCTGCGCGTCGGGCGCATCTTCATAGCTGGCGACGCTGGTCACATTCACAGCCCATTTGGCGGGCAGGGAATGAATACTGGACTGCATGATGTTTGGAACCTGGCTTGGAAGCTCGACCTTTTCCTGAACGGTCGTGGCAATGAGCGGTTGCTCGACAGCTATAGCGCCGAACGCCTCCCAGTAATCAAAAACGTCATCGAGACCACCGATTTCCTGACCAAGGCGATGGGAACTCCGAACAAGTTTGCGCAGACTCTACGCGATACCGTCATACCCATGGTGTCGCGTCTGGCCCCGTTTCAGCATGCCTTCGTTCAGAGGCTGTCCGAACTCGGTATTGCTTATCGTGGAAGCCCAATTGTTGAAGGAGCTGGAAAGCGGTACTTCGATGATTCGCTTCGCGGCGGCGATGGCATTGGCAGCCGTTTCCTGCTCGTGTTCGCTGACGACGAGGACTCAGCGACCAAAGAGGATGCGCAACAGCTCGCCGGATCATTTAGCAATATCGTTGAGCTTCGATTGGGGCCTCGCCACGACATAACCCTTGTCCGGCCGGATGGCTACATCGCGTACTCTGTGCACAGCCGCCACGGAATAGCAGCATTGAAATCCGTGCGTTCGCTTCTAGAGCGTCAAATAAATTAGGGGCAGGGGGGATGCTGCACGTTAGCAGCTCCGCCTATGCACTGTTCTAGACGAATGGTCGGACATGCGGAAGTGATCCGGTGATTGTCAGCGCCGCGCCGGCAAAGGCGTAGAGGTTCACGTCAGGGCGCATGGAAACTTTCGACGCTCCCGGTAGTGGTGCCCTTAGACGCTTACCCTGATTTTTTGAGGGTATTCGCGACCGCCGCCAACCAAACCTCAGGGTCGTCGGACACGGTCCCGCCATCGGCCTCGGGGAAGCTCTCGGCGCTGTGGAATTGCAGGGCGACGACCGGGATATTAGGGTGAAGTTCCTTGAACCAGTGAATCATCGCCGCTCGAACAGGATGTGGAGCGGAAAAGCCGATTACAATCGAATCAGCTGTTGCAATCACGGCAGCATCCAATCTAAAGGCTTCATCGTTGCCCAGTACGGATGTGACGTGATGACCGCGCGATTCAAGCATTCGTGCCCGGGTTACGAGCGGGCCTCGGTAGTACGCGACTTGGAGAATGTTAGCCACTCTGGGCTCAGTGGGGGCAAAGAGAGCTTACTCCGCTGCGCCGTGGCAACACCCGTTTTTTCTCCAGCAGCACTGCTAGGTCATTCGCCACAGTTCTTCTTATTTTTTCAACGGGCCGGCAGTCAAAAACTGCACTGTAACTCTAAGACCTATTGGCAGTGATCGAGTGTTGTCCTCCAAGCCGATCACCGCCTCCAGGATATCGCGGTCGCTCTTGTCAGATGGATCGCCCGTGGAGATGCTCTTCCTACCCATCATTGCAGATATTCTCATGACCGACCCATTGAGCCTCTTTCCGTCAAGAGCGTCTGCCTGGATAACTACCTTCTGTCCGATCGACACTTTATCCACATCTCTTTCGTCTATCTCCGCCTTAATGTGCCGAGAGGAAGTATCCGCGAGACTGAACAATGGTCGGGGAGTGACTGTGCTAAAGGACTCGCCGCGTCTGGCATAAACCCTCAAAATGGTTCCATCGATCGGAGCAGAGATTGAGCACTTCCCGATACGTTCCTGGACCGTTCGAACGCGACCCTCCGCCGCGAGCACGTCTGCATCAGCTCGCGCCTTTTCTTCCTGCAATGGAGGCGCGGCAAGTAACTCCTCGGTTCGAACCGCGGCCCGGAGGTTGGCATCCGCGACCCCGAGATCACGGACAGATTGGTCATAGGAGGCCCGGGAGACCTGCTCCCTTTGATAAAGAGCGCGCTGCATCTCCAGGCGCGATTTGGCCTCATCAAATGTCGCGCGGGCGGCTGCCGTCTTTTCAGTCGCTATTTTCTT
>Ga0209488_10001873_pt1 | contig 17791 bp, 18 predicted proteins | sample Rivendell_Oct201_8_FD_188349 | JGI IMG/M metagenome (GOLD analysis project Ga0209488, IMG submission 188349) | Vadose zone soil microbial communities from the Eel River Critical Zone Observatory, Northern California, USA -... | ecosystem: Environmental > Terrestrial > Soil > Vadose zone >...
GTCGGGTTGTAGCCGCCGTTCTGCGGGAAGGCGCTCGCGCCGACGACGAAGACGTTCGGGACGTCCCAGCTCTGCAGGTATTTGTTGACCGCGCTCGTCTGCGGGTCTGCGCCCATCACCGCGCCGCCGGTGTTGTGAGTGCTTTGATAGGGAACGATCGTGTATTTGCCGGTGCGCGGGCTGACGTTCATCTTCGCCGGGCCGATCGTCTTTGCGATCTCCGCCGCCTTGTTGGTGAGCCACACCGACATCTTGGTTTCGTTCTCGTGTCGGTCGAAGGTCATGCGAAGCAGCGGCAGCCCGTAGGCGTCGCGGTAGGTCGGGTCGAGATCGAGGTAGTTGGTGCGGTAGCTCTGACACGCGCCCTGGATGGTGATCGAGAAGGAGCGGTTGAAATATTTCGCGACCGCCTTCTTCCATTCCGGGCCCCAGCGCGGCGTGCCCTGCGGCACCGGGCGCACTTCGATCGGGCGGGCACCATTGCTTCCCGCCTGCATAAATCCGCCTCCGATGAAGCCCAGGCCCGAGTGGTCGAAGTTGTCGCCGTTGAACTCGTCGATCGCGAGACCCAAGCCGCCTGCGCCCATGAAGGAGTTGAAGTTCTTGTCCTCGAAAAACAACGTAACGGAAGAAGGCGTCTGGTACGCGTAGTTCCTGCCCACGACGCCGGTGTTGGCGACCGGGTCGTAGGGCTTGCCGATTCCCGAAAGCAGCATCAGGCGCGTGTTGTTGAGCACATACGAAGTCAGGAGCACCAGGTCCGCGGGCTGCTCGAACTCGCGCCCGCGCGAGTCGACATAGGTGACGCTGACCGCGCGCTTCTTCTCCGAGTCGAGATTCACTCTTACCACGTTGCACAGCGTCCTCAATTCGAAGTTCTTGTTCTGCATCAGGGCGGGCAGCACCGCGGTCTGCGGGCTCGCCTTGGCACCCATCTCGCAGCCGAAGAACTGGCAGTAGCCGCAGTACACGCACGCGTTGATCGTCGCGCCGTACTCGTTCTTGTAAGGGCGTGAGTTCGCGCCCGTGGGCACGGGAAAAGGCTTGTAGCCCATGGCCTGCGTGGCCTTGGCGAAGAGCGCGCTGGAATACGCGGTCTTCAAGGGCGGGTTGGGGTACTCGCGCGAGCGCGAGCCCTCGAACGGATTGCCGCCGGGGATTATCTTCCCCTGTAGATTGCCCGCCTTGCCCGAGATGCCGTAGAGGTATTCGAAACGGTCGAAATGCGGCTCGAGCTCGTCGAAGCTCACGCCCCAGTCCTGCAGCGTGCAGTCCTCGGCGACCTGGTTCTTGCCGTAGCGTGCGAGCGTGCGGCTCTTCGTCTCGAAGTCCCACGGCAGGAAGCGCCACGTGAGGCCGCCCCAGTGCACCGCCGCGCCGCCCACGCCTTCGCCTGGAAGGAAAGAGCCGAGCTGGCGCATCGGAAGCGCGGTCTCGCTCGTCGCATTGCGGAAGGTGAGCGTCTCCTTGGACAGGTCTTGCATCAGCTCGTGGCGGCGCACGTACTTCAGCTCGTCGTGGGCGCCCGGCATGGAGAAGTCGGGATCGGTGTCGCGCCAGCGCCCGCGCTCGAGCCCCACCACTTTGAGGCCGGTGTCGGCCAGCTCCTTTGCGAGGATCGTGCCGGTGAGGCCGACGCCGACCGTGACGACGTCGACGGACTTGAGTTTCGTCGCCATGGCCTAGCCCCTTTCCTCGGCGGAGATCATCACGTGCTTCGCGTGCCCGTGCTCGTCCACCTGTGCGGTCCGCTGCTGGATGTCGGCGATGCTGACGGGCTGCGCCCGATAAGGCACGTTGTGCTTGTCTATGTACGTGGTGTATACAGCGGCCACCCCCGGGAAGCCCACGAGCTTCCAGCCCGCCTTGTCGCGGTTGCCTCCGTATACCGGGTCGGCGAAGAAGCCTTCGATCGTGTTATTCAGGAGCATGTTGAAGAAGAACTGCGCGCGCACCGATTCGAGCTCTATCTTGCCTTCGTCGAGGCCGCGCAGTACCTCGTCCTGCTGCGCGGCGGAGAGCGCGTCGAAAGTCTTTCCGTGCTGCTTGCGGCAGTAATTGTTCGCATCGCGGATCGCGGCGCGATACACCTCGGCCGGCGTGAGCGGGGACTGGTAGCCCTGCTGCGGCGTGCCCTCGGGCCAGGGCCCCTGCTTGTATTTCTTCGCCATCGTGCCGTAGCCGCCGAAGAGCTGCTGGTCGATAAAGTAGCTGACGCCGGCTTCTTTTGCGCCGGGTCCGAGCTCGTCCTTGGGGATCAGGCGCGCGACCGCGGCGTCGAGGAAGGCTACCTCAGTCTGACTCAGGAACATGTACGGGCGCGCCTGCGGGGAAGGCGCCGCTGCGACGCGCTTCGGTGCGGCGTGCTGCGCGTGACTTTCCTTCGGCTCGGCCGCAAGGGCGGCGGTCGGAAGCGCGGCTGCACTCATCGCGGCGGCGGATTTCAGAAAACGGCGACGGCCTGGCGAACGTTCCATAGCTCCTCCTTCTTATGGAATAGCGGGAAGCCCGGTAGCAGCGGGATCGAGTTTTTCGGGGCGGAAAAGATCATACGCCTGCGCGCGGCGGCGCGCATGCTCCCGCGAGTCGGGGCGGTGGGCTGAAAACCCTATGCGGCGCGCGTCGGCGTCAGCAGGCCGTCTTTGCTCGCGCGGACCGTGCTCGCGAGCGAATCGGCGACATAGTCGAGGTTGCGCGAGTTCAATGCCGCGACGCAGATGCGGCCCGACTCCAGCGCGTAGACGGAGAAGCGCTCGCGCAGGGCGATCATCTGGTCGCGCGACAGACCCGAATAGGAGAAGATTCCTCTCTGCTTCAGGATGAAGCTGAAATCCTCCCCGGGAATCTTCTGCCCGAGGCGGTCGACGAGCTCCCGCCGCATGAGGCGGACGCGGTCACGCATGCCGACGACCTCTTTTCTCCACAGCACGCGCATGTCGGAGGATCCCAGTATCGAACTGACGATCCTCGCCCCGTGTGACGGCGGGTTCGAATAATTCGTACGGATCATGCGTTTCAGCTGGCTCAGCACCCGGGCCGCCTCGTCCTTGTCCGCGGCGACGACGCTCAGGGCCCCGACGCGCTCGCCGTACAGCGAGAAGGACTTCGAGAAGGAGTTGGCCACCAGCAGGAGGGGCATCGCCTCGGCAAACCGGCGGACCACCTCCGCGTCCTCGTCGATCCCTTCACCGAAACCCTGGTAAGCGAAGTCGAGGAACGGTACCAGCCGGCGCGCCGAAACGAGCTCGATGACCTCTCCCCATTGCTCGTCGCGTATGTCGACCCCCGTGGGGTTGTGGCAGCACGCATGGAAGAGGACGATAGCGCCCTTCGGGGCCTTGCCGAGGAAGGACATCATTTCGTCGAACTTGATTCCGTGGGTGTGCGGATCGTAGTAGGGATACATCTCGATCCTGAAGCCCGCCTGCTCGAACAGCGGCCGGTGATTGTCGTAGCTCGGATCGGAAAGATAGATCGCCGCGTCGGGGGCCAAGCGCTTGATGAAATCCGCGCCCACCTTCAGGGCTCCCGTCCCTCCGACGGCCTGAACCGTCGTGATCCGTCCCTGCCGCGCGGCGGGATGATCTGCGCCGAACAGCAGGGCCTGGACGGCACGGACGTATTCCGGGATCCCGTCCATGGCCAGGTAGGGGCGCGCGAGGCTGCTCTCGGTGAGCGCCCGATCGGTCAATCGCACGCACTCCAGGAGTGGAACTTTCCCGCGGTCGTCGTAATAGACGCCCACGCCCAGGTTGACCTTGTCGGGATTGGAATCGGCGACGAAGGCCTCTGTCATCCCGAGAATCGGATCCCGGGGCGCCATCTTCAGGTTTGCGAGCAGGCTTTCTTCCTTCTTGAAGTCCATGCGGAGCGACCGGTCCGGTAAGTGAAAAATACCGGCTGATTATACAATCACGGGCATCGTAGCGGTCCGCCATTCTCGCGCTCGAGCGCGGCTACACCATGCCCCGGCCCATCCAGTTCCAGTGGAACACGCCGCCGAGTACCATCGATACTACGGTCGCGAGGACCAGCAGGATGATCATGGCAGGTATCGCCGCGATCGCCCATTTGACGAGCAGGACCACCATCGACCAGAACGGGATCTTCACATCGACGACCACGACTTCTCTTGTTTCGCTCATTGGAGGCCTCTTGCTGAAAAATGAAAGGGTACACCACCATGACTAAGCCGGTCGCAGTGCGCACGCTCCTGGGGGATTACCCGGTCACCCTCGCGCTGAAGAAGGGCGAGGTGAAATCGTCTTCGGTGAGCCTGGAGTTCGCCGACGTGAAGACGCCGAGCACCGCGTTCAAGCGGGTGGTGCGGAACCTCGAGTTCGACTGCGCCGAGCTTGCCATCGTGACCTTCCTCATGGCGAAGGCGCACGGCAAGCCGCTGGTGCTCCTGCCCGCGGTCGTGCTCGCTCGCTTTCAGCACCCCCACATCGTCTACAACATCGAGCGCGGACCGCTCGCGCCGGCCGACCTTGCAGGTCGCCGCGTGGGCACGCGTTCCTACACCGTGACGACCTCGACGTGGCTGCGCGGAATCCTCGCCAACGAACACGGCGTGGACATCGACCGCGTGAAGTGGATCACGTTCGAGGAAGCCCACGTTGCCGAGTTCCGCGATCCGCCGTCGGTGGAGCGCGCGCCCGAGGGCAAGGAGCTGACTGCGATGCTCCTTGCCGGGGAGATCGACGCGGCGATCCTGCCCGCCGTCCCGACCGACCCGCGTCTTAAGCCGCTCATCCACAATCCGGCGGCGGCGGCCGAGGCCTGGCACAAGAAGTACCGGGCGCTGCAGATCAATCACATGGTGGCGGTGAAAGAATCCCTGTCGAGATCCGAGCCGGAAGCCGTGCGCGAAATCTACCGCCTCCTGGCCGAGAGCAAGAAGATGGCGAAGCTGCCCAAGCCCGGCGAGTTCGACACCCACCCGTTCGGCCTGGAGGCGAACCGGCGCAGCCTCGAAGTCGTCATCGACACCGTCTACCAGCAGCGGATGATTCCGAAGCGCTTTACAGTGGACGAGCTGTTCGACGACGTGACGCGCAAACTCGGCTGACGGAGACGACAAACCGATGATCATCGATTGCCACGGTCACTACACCACCGCTCCCAAGCAGCTCGAGGAATGGCGCAAGCGCCAGATCGCGGCGCTGGAGGATGCCAAGCACGTCCCGTCGAAGGGCTCGCTCGGGATCAGCGACGACGAGATCCGCGCGAGCCTCGAGGGCGCGCAGCTGAAGCTGCAGCGCGAGCGCGGCACCGACATCACCATCTTCTCGCCGCGCGCGATGGGCATGAGCCATCACATCGGCAACGAGACCACGAGCCGGCACTGGTCGGAGCACTGCAACGAGATGATCCACCGCGTCTGCATGCTCTACCCGGAGAAGTTCGTCGGTGTCTGCCAGCTTCCGCAAAGTCCCGGCGTTTCGCCGAAGAACTGCATCCCGGAGCTGGAGCGCTGCGTGAAAGAGTTCGGATTCATCGGCTGCAACCTGAACCCGGATCCTTCGGGCGGCTACTGGAAGGAGCCGCCGCTCACCGACAAGTGGTGGTATCCGCTCTACGAGAAAATGGTCGAGCTGGAGGTGCCGGCCATGGTCCACGTGAGCGCGTCCTGCAACCCGAACTTCCACGGGACCGGGGCGCACTACATCAACGGCGATACCACCGCGTTCATGCAGTTCATCACCGCGGACCTGTTCCACGATTTCCCGACGCTGAAATTCATCATTCCGCACGGCGGCGGCGCGGTGCCGTACCACTGGGGCCGCTACCGGGGCCTCGCGCAGGACATGAAGCGCCCGCCGCTGAAGGAGCTGCTCGTGAACAACGTCTACTTCGACACCTGCGTCTATCATCAGCCCGGCATCGACCTGCTGCTGAAAGTGATCCCCGCCGACAATATCCTTTTCGCCTCCGAGATGGTCGGTGCGGTGAAGGGCGTAGACCCGGAGACCGGGTTCAACTACGACGACACCAAGCGCTACATCGATAAGATCGACTGGGTGAGCAAGGCCGACAAGGAGAAGATCTTCCAGGGCAACGTGAAGAAGGTGTACCCGCGCTTCGCGAGGACCGCGGAACGCTGAGACTGGGCCGCGGACGTGAACGACGTGGGCCGGAACCGGCTTGTCGCTTCCCAGCGACATACGGCACGTCAAAAAATAATCAATGGGATCAAAACAGTTCCGCCCGGACTATCGGTATTCGAGAAATATTGCCTCAAATACGCTGGCGCGCCGTGCCCGCCTGATCTATCTTATGCCGTTGTCCGACAACCGGCCGGCAGGCCGGATGGGGAGGTCACATGAGCAACCAGTTCTGGATGATCTGGCCCGGCAACGCTGTCGCTTCCGCGTTGATTTTGTTCGCCATCGCGATGCCGTTCCTGTATGCCGCGCGCAAGCTCGTGCACAATCTGCTCCGTTCGGTCGGCCACATGATCGGGGGACCGTTGAGGCTGGGCGCGCGCTGGCTCTTCGCCACGGCACGGGACATGAAGGAACGCAACAAGGTGGTCCTGCTCGCGCACGGGCGCGAGGAGGTGGGCCAGCACATCGAGCGCGAATTCGAGCGCATCGGCGCCCTCGTCACGCGCGATCTGGAAGGCTACCCGGCGTTGCAGCGCAAGCTGCTCGAGGAGATCACCCGCGTCGAGGAGGACTACAAGAAATGCGGGGAAGTCCCGCCGCCGCCGCCCGAATGGGTCGAGGCCGTCACCGCGATCGCGAAGGTCAAGTCAGAGGGCGGCAACGAGATGGTGCAAAGGATCCTCGAGGAGATCAAGCGCTCGGTGCACAGCATCCACGACAAGGCTCTCGCCGATTACCGCCGCGCCTACGAGTCGCGGCACAAGATCCTGAACGGCTTCATGCCGTTCTGGCGCTCGCTCGACAAGACCTTCGGACAGGTCGACAAGAAGCTGACGGGTCTGCACGACACCTCTTCGAAGATCGACGCGCAGATGGAGAAGTACGAGCAGATCAACAAGAAGACCGACAAGACGGAGCACGCGCTCACCGTGTCCGCGTTCACGCAATTTGCAATATCAACGCTCGTTCTGCTGATCGCGGTCGGCGGCGCGCTCGTCAACTTCAAGCTGATCGCCCTGCCGTTCTCCGAGATGGTCGGGGCCGGCGACTACCTGACTTCCACGCTGCGCATGTCCGACGTGGCCGCGCTCGTGATCATCTTCCTCGAGGCGACGATGGGCTTGTTCGTGATGGAGACGCTGCGCATCACGCATCTGTTCCCCCTCATCGCCAACATGAACGACCGCATGCGGCGCCGCATGCTCTGGACCGCGGTCGTCTTTCTCTTCGTCTTCGCGGGAATCGAGGCGGCGCTCGCCCTGATGCGCGACATGCTGGCCTCCGACAAGCAGGCCTTGGTTCGGTCGCTCGCAAGCGCGCAGGTGGGTCCGCCCGATCCCCTGCTCAGGCTCATCCCGACCACGGCGCAGATGCTCCTCGGCTTCTTCCTGCCCTTCGCGCTGGCTTTCGTGGCGGTCCCGCTCGAGTCCTTCGTCTATTCTCTGCGGACGGTGGGCGGGGCGTTCGTCGTAATGCTCATCCGCGCGACTGCGTTCGTGCTGCGTGTTCTCGGCAACTTCATACGGCAGCTGTGCAGGGTGCTGATCGGCGTATACGACATCACGATCGTCCTCCCGCTGCTCATCGAGCGCCTGGTGAGGGCGACCCGCTCGGAGGGCGACGCGTCGGAATCGCGCCCCGTCAAGCGCGCCGCATAAATGGGGGCGACCATGGTGAAACGCTTGCTTCTCGCGTCGCTGCTCGGATTGTCGGCGTCGACCTGCACCGACCAACGCAGCCACACCCAGGCGGTGTATATGCTGATCGACACCTCGGGAACTTACGCGCAGGAGGTCGGCAAGGCTCAGCGCATCATCAACTACCTGCTCGGCACCCTGCAGTCGGGGGATTCGCTGGCGGTTGCGCGGGTGAAAACGCGCAGCTTCAGCGAGAAGGACATCATCGCGAAGGTCACCTTCGACAGCCGCCCCTCGCAGGCCAACGCGCAGAAGCGCGCCTTCAAGGACAAAATCGACGCGTTCGTCAAGTCCGTGGCAGGTAGCGCCTACACCGACATCACCGGCGGCCTCATCCAGGGAGGGATGTTCCTGAACGAAACCGGTGCGGGAAGGAAGACCATCCTGATCTTCTCTGACATGCAGGAGGAGCTCGACAAAGTCACGGTCCGTGATTTTCCGATCAACCTGAAGGACATCCGGGTCGTGGCGCTCAACGTAGTCAAGCTCAAGACCGACAACATCGATCCGCGGCGCTACATGGGGCGGCTCGAGGCCTGGCAGAAGCGGATCGAGCGGGCCGGGGCTTCCGAGTGGATCCTCATCAACGACATCGAGCACCTCGACAGGATGCTCCAGAGCTAGAGGCCGGGGCTCCCCGGCATCGCGTTACTTCTTGCCCTGCGTGAACTGCGCGCTGGCCTTCTCGAAGGCCTTGCGCATCGCCGCCCAGGCCTCGTCCGCGCCGCGAGCGAGCTCCATCCAGGCGTCGCCCGAGGCCGCCTGCACCTTGCGCAAGTGTTCCTTGGCCTGGTCCTGACGCTGACGGATTGCGGCGAGCTGCTTCTCGTACTCGGCGCGCATGCTCGCCTGCGCCTCCGCGGCCTGGCCTTCCCACTTCGCCATCTCGGCGTTCCATTGATCGAGCTGGGTCTTCAGTTTCGTGATGTACTCTTCACGCTTGGTTGCCATGGAGCCTCCTTTACCTGAGGGAAAGAGACGCGGTCCAATACTACTCCGACCCCTCAGATCGTGACGCGCGTTCCGAGCTCGATAACCCGCTCCGGCAGCAGATTGAAGTATTCAGCGGTCGCGGGGCTGTTGCGTTGCATCCAGCGGAACAGCTCCCTGCGCCACGTAAACAAACCGGGTTTGGTCGCCCGCGCGATGGTCGATTTGCCGAGGAAGAATGTCGTCCCCATCGAGTCGAACGTGAGTCCGTGGCGGGCCAGTAGCTTCAGACCCTTTGGCACGTCGGGCTCCTCCATGAAGCCGTAGCGCAGCAGCGCCCGGTAGACGCGACCCCGCTCAACTACCCGCACGTATGTGCGTTCGCTGTCCGGCACATGGGGCACTTCCTCGTCGATGATGGTGAGGAATACGATGCGCTCGTGCAGCACCTTGTTGTGCTTTAGGTTGTGTAAGAGCACGGGCGGCACCGTTTCAGGGTCGGGCGACAGATAGATTGCCGTGCCTTCAACGTATGGAGTTTCCGAACCGCACATTGCGGGAAACGCATCGACCGGAAGTCGGAATTTTCCCTCGCGGCTGAGCACCACCGATTCAGCGCGCTTCCAGGTAGTCAGCATGGCGAAAATCAGAAGGGCGCAGGCAAGTGGGAACCAGCCACCATCAGCGAACTTGGCGGCATTGGCCGCGAAGAACACGATCTCGACCAGGCCGATCGCCGCGATTGCCGCAATCAGGACCGGCGTCGCGCGGCCTCGGCGTGACATAGTGACGATGCCGATCAGAATTGTGGTGAGGACCATCGTGCCCGACACCGCGATTCCGTAGGCCGAAGCGATCGCGCTCGAGGATTTGAACGCGAGAACGATGAGCAGCACGACGGCCAGCATGATCCAGTTGACGTGGCCGATATAGATCTGCCCGGGCTCGGTCTCGGAAGTGTGGCGCACGGGGATGCGCGGCAGATAGCCTAGGCGCGTGGCCTGCTGGGTCATGGAGAACGCGCCCGATATGGTTGCCTGTGACGCGATCACCGTTGCCATCGTGGCGAGAACGACCAGGGGCAGCAGCAGCTCGGTAGGTGCAAGCAGGTAGAACGGATTCTTGATGGCGGCCGGATCGCGCAGCACCAGGGCGCCCTGGCCGATGTAGTTGGTCATCAGCGCCGGAAAAACCAGGGTGAGCCACGCCAGTCGGATCGGCTTCGCACCGAAATGCCCCATATCCGCATAGAGCGCCTCCGCTCCGGTTATTGCCAGAAACACGGCGCCGAGCACAAGGAAGGTGAGCCCCGGGAAGCGCCACGCGAAGTCGAGCGCATGGCGCGGATCAAGTGAGGCGAGCACTCCGGGGGTCTGTGCGATCGAAATCCCGCCGAGCACCGTGAGCGCGAGGAACCACATCACCATGCAGGGCCCGAACAGCTTTCCAACCGCGCCCGTGCCGCGGAACTGGATTGAAAACAACCCGATCAGGATGCCGATCGTGACCGGCACCACCCACGATTCCAACGCTGGCGTCGCCACCGAAATGCCCTCCACGGCCGAGAGCACCGAAATCGCCGGCGTCAGCACCGCATCGCCGTAGAAAAGCGACGCCCCGAAAATTCCGCACGTCGTCACGATCCAAGCGAGGCGGGGCCGCTCGCGCGTGGCTTTCGAAGCGAGCGCAAGCAGGGCAAGTATGCCGCCTTCGCCGCGGTTGTCGAATTGCAGCATCATCGCAACGTACTTCAGGGTGACGATGAGCGTCAGCGACCAAAACATAAGCGACAACACCGCGAGCACATTGGTCTGGTTGAGAGGTAGTCCGTGCGGACCGCCGAGGGCTTCCTTGAACGCGTACAAGGGACTCGTGCCGATGTCGCCATAGACCACACCCAGCGCCGCGAGCGTGAGCGCGGCAAGTTTCGAATTACCCGAGCTCGGTGCGGGCTTAGAGGAGAAAGAACTGCCGTTGGCGGCGGGGGAGGTGTTCATGACGGGCCCCTCTCGTGAGGAGAGGCCGCATAGCATACTCCGGCATTTGCTGCGTCGCAACAAGGAGCCAGGTATGCGAGGTATCTCTTTGATCCAGGAAGGTAGTCGATGCTATTCTGAATGGATAGCTGTGTTTCGCTCGGGCCCGATTCAGTTCGCCTTCACGCCCGCTGCGCGGAGCAGGGGGCCCAGCGTGGCGAGCTGCTCGCGCATGTAGGCGTCGAACTGCTCCGGGCTCATCGGCATCGGCTCGGCGCCGAGGTTCGCGTGCCGCTCGCGCACGTCGGGCGATTGCAGGGCGCGCGCGAATTCCCCGTTCAGCCGGTTCACGACGGCGCGCGGCGTCTGCGCGGGGGCAAGCACGCCGATCCAGAAATCGAACTCGGCGCCGGGCACGCCTGCTTCGGCGATGGTCGGCACATCGGGCAGGGTAGGGGCGCGTTTCGCGCTGCTTACCGCGAGTCCGACGAGCCGCCCGTCCCGGATCGCCGAGAGCGCCGCGGCGATGCCGAGGAACCCGAAATGCGTGCGGCCCGCGATGGTCTCGGACACCATCTCGGGCGCGCCCTTCATCGGGATATGCACGGCGTTGATGCCGGTGACCACGCGGAACTTTTCCGCGTTCACGTGCGAGGCGCTGCCTACGCCGGCCGAGGAGTAGTTCAGCTCGCCGGGTTTGGATTTTGCGAGCGCAATGAATTCCCGCACCGACTTCACGCCGAGTCCGGCCGACACGAACATCACGCTCGGAAGATTGCCGAGCGGAATTACCCCGGAGAAGTCTTTCAAGGAGTCGTAGGGCAGCTTGTCGTAGATCGCGGGATTGACCGCGTGCCCGGCGGAGACCACTGCGAGCGTGTAGCCGTCCGGCGCCGACTTCGCCACCTGCGCGGAGCCGAGGGTGCCGCCCGCGCCCGGGCGGTTTTCGACGACGACCGGCTGCCCGAGCCCCGAGGACAGCTTGTCGCTCACGCTGCGCGCCATGATGTCGGTGACGCTCCCCGGGGTGAAGGGGACGATGATTTTCACCGGACGCGACGCGTAGGGCTCTTGCGCGTAGACCTGCGCGGCAAGTGCGAAGAGCGCTGCCGCTATGACTGAGGCTTGCCGGATGCCCATGATGTTTCCTTCTATCCCTCGGGGCCGGCGTAAGCGCCGGCCGTGTGCGGAAACATCAGCTTGACGATCTTGAACTTCGAGATGTCCACCGTCGCGTCCATGTGCAGGAACACTGCCGCGTCGCGGAACAGCTTCTCGATTCCGAAGTCGAGCATGATACCGTTGCCGCCGTGCAGCTCGACCGCGTGCTGCGCCACCTTGAATACTTCCTCGGAAGCGAACAGCTTCACCATGTTGCACAGCTCCTCGGCGTCGGGCGCCCGCTCGTCCACCGCGCGCGCGGCCTCGTGAAGGAGGGCGCGCACCGCGCGCAGCTTCGTCGCCATCTCCGCCAGGCGCAGCGCCACCGCCTGGTGCTTGATCAGGATGCGCCCGCCCTGCACATAGTTCTGCACGTACTCGGCGGTGCGCTCGAAGGCGGCGACGCCCACGCCGAGGTTCTTCGATGCCTGAATGATCTTGCCGGGACGGAAATAGACCCCGGTCTTGGCGAGCGCTTCGTTTTCGACGAGGAGGTGGTCTTTCGGCAGGCGCATGTCCTCGAACACCAGCTCGCCGTTGTTCATGAAGCGGCCGCCGAGCGTCTCGTTGCAGCGCGCTATGGTGAGCCCGGGCGTTCCGCGGGGGACGAGAAAGCTGGAGGTACCCTGCAGCATGCCCGCGCCCGGTTTGGTGTTGGCGTACACGACGTACAGGCTTGCGTCGTAGCCGTTGCTGATGAACTGCTTGCGTCCGTTGAGCACCCACTCGTCGCCCTTGAGCACCGCGCGCGTCTGCATCGCCGCTTCCGGCGCGTTGTACGGGAGCCAGCGGTCGGAGGCGCCGCGCGGCTCGGTGAGGCAGTGCGCGAGGAGAAACCCCGGGTCCTTCACGATTCGCGGGAACCAGAGCTCCTGCAGGTGGCGCGGCGCGACGTTGCGGAGCAGCACCGAGACTTTCCAGATCTGCACGAGCTTGTCGGAGAGCCCCGAGTCGCCGCGCGCGATCTCCTCGGAGATGAGAGCGAAAGTCTGCACCTCGTGTGCAGGATCGAGCGGCACCCCGCCGAACTCCTCGGGGACACCGAGCGTACGGATGCCGATTCTGTCCGCCTGCTCGAGGATCGAACGCGGCAGCCGCGCATCCGGGTCCATCAGCCACTCGCGCTGCCAGTTCTGGCGGATGAACGGCGTGACGAAATCGTTGACGAAGGCGCGGCAGCTCGCGCGCATCATGCGCTGCTCTTCGGATAGGCTGCGATCGATCGTGTCCATGAAGGGTGTCTGCTAATGGGAAGCCGGGAGTATCGCGGAATGCCTCACGTCAGCGGAAACAAAATCGTATTCGCCGATGCCCTGTAGCACCAGGAACGTCGCCGAGGTGTCGCCGCCGTTGATCACCAGGTGCGGGCGTTTCGGCCGCACCGCGAATGTCTCGCCGCGTCCGAGGCGGACTTCCTCCTTGGGGTCGCGAAGGAAGATGCGGATCCTTCCATGGAGGACGTAGAACACGTCCTGGACGTTGTTGTGGTAGTGCCAGGGCACTTTCTGGCTCGGCGAGATCTGAATCTCGTTGATCCGGAAGCCCGGGCGTTCCGCATGCGTGGTCCGCCGCTCGACCTCGTAGAGATGGCTCGCACCCTTCACGGCCTCCATGACGACCTCCTCGAATCACCGCGCCGAATCAGCCAGTATACTGGCGCAAAGGGATCGGGAAGGTTACTGCAAGGCTGCTAAGAATTCCGGGGAATGGCTAGCGCTTCGCCAGTTTCGAGGAGAGACTTGAGGCTGCTCAAGATTTCCGGCCACCCCTCCCTCACGGTCTCAAGGGTGGAGCCCCCCTCCGGAAACTGGTCGTGAGTCACGGTGAGTTTGCACACCAATCCCATCGGCTCGATCTCGTAGGTCACGCGGGAAGCCCCGTCGTCGATGAATTTCGGCTCGAAGCTGTGCACCAGTTTCTTGCGCGGAGTCACCTCGATCACCACGCCTTCCACGCCGGCACCGGGACGCCCGTGCAGTTCGGCCCGGTGCATGTAGTCGAACCGTCCGCCTCGCTTGAGCTCGGCCGTGAGTTCGAGGCCCACGTAGTACTGACGCGTAAATTGGGGCCGCGTGAGCGCGTTCCAAAGCGCACGCGGCGATGTGCGGATGTAGATGATGTTGACCAGTTTGGTCTTGAGGGCACTCATCCGAGATTGCCGATTTTCATAAGGTTCTCCTGCACTTGTTGAACTTTAGCGCCGTCTCCTCATGTCGGGATACCGCAGCGCTCCCCATCGGCCAATCGGGCACAGGCGACAGGGCTTGACAAACGAAGCGTCATGACTATATTATTCATATATGAATAAGCCTGCCAAGTTGCGTTCCGTCAACCCGGGTGCCGCCGACGGTCAAATGATGTACTCGCTTGTCCGGGCTGCGCATGTGCTGGAGTCGCGCCTGGAGGAGGCCTTGGAACAGGTGGGCCTCTCGTTGGCAAAATTCGGCGCACTCTCGCATCTGGTCAAGGAGGGCGAGCCGCTGAGCTTGAGCGAATGTGCCATGAAGATGACCTGCGTCCGCTCGAATGTCACGCAGCTCGTGGACCGTCTCGAGGCCGACGGGCTGGTGCGCCGCGTGGAAGATCCTGAGGATCGCCGGGCAGTGAGGGCCGCCGTAACCGCGCTTGGCAAGGAGCGCCATGCCGCGGGTGTGCGGCAGGTCGAGAAGGTCCAGGCGGAGTTCGCCAAGACGCTTTCGGGGATCGACCAGGGCTCGCTCGAGCGCCTGTTATCGGCGATTAGGTAGGCTTTTTTTTAACTGAATAGTACATATATGAAAAATACAGGTGAGAAGCTTAATTCGCAAGCCTTTTTTCAACACTCACGAAATCACCTACTCCAGGAGAGCGCCATGAAGAACATTTTGCTTGTTTTGAGCAGCCCCCGCGGCTGGAAGTCGCATTCGCATCAATTCGCAAGCCATATCGTCGATGACCTGAAAGCGCGTCACCCCGGCGCGAAGGTGGTCGTGCGCGATGTGGCGAAGGAACCCCTGCCGCATGTCGGCGAAGCGTTCGGTACCGGCCGTGTGCTGTCTCCGGAAAAACGCAGCCCGGTGGAAGCAAAAGCCCTCTCGTTATCGGACGCGCTGGTGGACGAGCTCGCCGCAGCCGATGTCGTTGTCCTCGCGGCTCCCATGTACAACTTCGGACTGCCCTCCAGCCTGAAAGCGTGGATCGACCATGTCGTGCGTCCCGGGCGCACCTTTTCCTACAGCGAGAAAGGCCCCGAAGGACTGCTCAAGGGCAAGAAGGCGGTCGTCGTGGTCGCCCGAGGCGGCGTCTATTCCGAAGGGCCCGCGCAGCAGCTCGATTTCCAGGAGTCCTACCTTCGCGCGGTCCTCGGATTCATCGGCATCACGAATGTACACGTGGTGCGCGTCGAAGGCGTGGCGATGGGCGAAGACGCCCTCAAGAACGCGATGGCGTCCGCCAGGGCGCAATCGGAAGAAGTGGTGCGCGAGTTCGCGTGATCCCAGACTCAAACGGAGATCGGCCATGAGTGTTTTGTTGCGCAATGTCCTCAAAAGCGGGCTGTACCTGGCAGCGATCCTGCTGTTGCCCGGCGCTCTGATCGGCGCGCCGATTCTCTGGTGGCTCGGCCACCGCCGAAAAACGGCGCCGCAACCGACGTGGAAAGCATGCTCCTGACACAACGTTGTCAGCAGCTCCGGCGCAAGCTAGGCGGCCACTGCACTCACTGCTAGCGCACTATCGAAAGGATTGGGATTCCATGCACAACACTCTCAAAACAGCGGCTCTCGCGCTCGCCCTTGCCGCACCTGCTTCCCACGCGCAGGATCTGGCGCCGGACGCACTCGTCAAGACCATCTCGACGGACGTCCTCGCCGCGATGCGCGACGACAAGGATATCCAAGCCGGCAATCCGAAAAAGATCGCGAGCCTCGTCGAGGCGAAGATCCTGCCTCACTTCGATTTTGCGCATACGACCCGGATCGCGATGGGCGCCAACTGGCGGCGCGCGAGCCCCGAGCAGCGCGAGCAGCTCGTTCGGGAATTCAGGACCCTTCTCGTGCGCACGTATTCCGGCGCGCTCGCCAACTACCGCGACCAGGTGATCGAGTTCAAACCCTTGCGCGCCCAGGCCGGCGACGCGCAAGTCACCGTCAGGTCCGAAGTCAGGCAATCGGGGGCTCAAGCGGTTTCCATCGACTACGAGATGGAGAAAACCGCCTCGGGATGGAAGGTCTACGACGTCAAGATCAGCGGCGCGAGCCTTGCCGCCACTTATCGAGACACTTTCGCCGAAGAAGTCCGCAACCACGGCATCGAAGGCCTGATCGATCTTCTCTCGGCGAAGAACCGCCAGAACGACGCGCGGCCCGCGTCGATCAATACCTAACGCGGCTCGCACCCGCTCCAACTGAAAGGAAGCAAGATCATGAAAGTCAGGGACTCCTATTTGACCGCCGCTGCGGCACTGTCTGTCGCCGCGATCGCGGCGCTGCTCTCCGGCTGCGAGCCCGCCAATTCGCAACCGCATGCAGGCATGCGGCCGCCGGAAGTCGCGGTCGTGACGGTGCAGCCGCAATCGGTGCCGGCGATCTTCGAATACGTTGGCCAGACGGCAGGCTCGCGCGAAGTCGAGGTGCGGGCGCGCGTGACGGGCATTGTCCTGAAACGCAACTATCGCGAAGGCGCGCCGGTCGCGCAGGGGCAGTCGATGTTCACCATCGATCCCGCGCCCTTCGAAGTGGCCGCTGCACGGGCCGAAGCCGCGCTCGCCAGCGCCGACGCGAAGCTTGCTCAGGCGAGACGCAACAGCGCGCGCCTGAAGCCGCTGTTCGAAATCAAGGCCGCAAGCCAAAAGGATTACGACGATGCGGCTTCTGCGGAGCAGGTGGCCGAGGCCGAGGTGAAGACCGCGCGCGCCAATCTCGCGGATGCAAGGCTGAACCTCGGCTACACCCGGGTCGAAGCGCCCATCGCCGGCATCGCCAGCCGCGCGCAGCGCTCCGAAGGGAACTACGTGTCCGGCCCGGACGTCCTGCTAACGACGGTATCGCAGATCGACCCGATCTACGTTCTGTTCAGCGTCTCCGACGAGGAGCGCGTCAGGCTGGCCCGCGAGGCCGACACGGGACGCCTGGTGCTGCCCCGCGACGGGCGCTTCGAGGTGACGGTGAAGCTCGCCGACGGCAGCGTATACAAGGAAGCCGGCAAGCCCAACTTCACCGACGTGCGCGTCTCGGGCAGCACGAGCACCAGCGAAGCGCGCGCCGAGCTGCCCAATCCCGCGGGCTTCCTGCATCCCGGCCAGTTCGTGCGCGTGACCCTGAAAGGTGCCGAGCGGCCTGCCGCGATCCTCGTGCCGCAACGCGCGGTGCTCGAAGGCCCTAAGGGCAAGTTCGTCTACGTCGTCAGCGCCGAAAGCAGGGCCGAGGCCCGGCCGGTCGAGCTGGGCGCCTGGCAGGGCGATGCCTGGATTGTCACGGCGGGCCTAAACGCCGGAGACAGGGTGATTGTAGACGGCGTGATGAAAATCGGCCCGGGCGCGCCGGTGGCTGTCGCGGAATCGCAGCCGCGGGAAGCCAACGCCGCGAAGAGCGGGATGCCCAAGGCCGAAGGCCACGCGCCCGTCGTCGCGCAAAAGTAAGGGAGCCTCCACATGTTCTCTCGTTTTTTCATAGATCGCCCGATCTTCGCGGCGGTGCTCTCGATCTTCATCGTGATCGCCGGCCTCGCGGCGATGCGCAACCTTCCGATCGCCCAGTATCCCGAGATCGCGCCGCCGGTCGTCACCATCACGGCGAACTACCCGGGCGCCTCGGCCGGTGTGATCGAGCAGACCGTGGCCGCGCCGCTGGAGAACCAGATCAACGGCGTCGAGCACATGATCTACATGAGCTCGACCTCCACCTCGAACGGCCAGGTGCAGATTCACGTGACCTTCGAT
>Ga0209488_10001874_pt1 | contig 17784 bp, 19 predicted proteins | sample Rivendell_Oct201_8_FD_188349 | JGI IMG/M metagenome (GOLD analysis project Ga0209488, IMG submission 188349) | Vadose zone soil microbial communities from the Eel River Critical Zone Observatory, Northern California, USA -... | ecosystem: Environmental > Terrestrial > Soil > Vadose zone >...
GGCTGTCGGGTCTGCTTGACGCCTGCCGGGTTCGACGCAGCCGGCCGCGGCCCCGCCCCGTCCTCGGTCCCCCACCCGTCCGGGTGATGCCAAGAACGGCATCAGCAAACAGGACATCGAATCCTGGCGGGAGCGTGAACGGGCACCTTCGCGAAGACCCTCCGCCAGCCTCCCACGGCCGCAAACAACTTCTCAGTTGCGATGCCGTTCTTCGCATATTTCGCCTTTGCCGGGTGATGCCAAGAACGGCATCAGCAAACAGGACATCGAATCCTGACGCGAGCGTCAACGAGCCTGAACGAGCGTGAACAGGCAACTTCGCGCCGGCAGCCCGCCCTCCGTGCGATCATCTCCCTGTGACAGCACCGGCCACGCCCTCACCGACCGTCGCGACCCGGATCCACGCCGACCGCGAGGCGCGGACCCTGCGGATCGACTGGCAGGACGACCACGTCACCGTCCACGATTTCACGGCGTTGCGCTGGCTCTGCCCGTGCGCCTACTGTCGTGGCGAGGCGGGAATGCCGGGCTGGCTCGACACCGCGCCGACCCTCACCGACGAGCAGACCCGGCTCGTCGACATCACCCTCGTCGGCAACTACGCGGTCGCCCCGTCGTGGGGTGACGGCCACCACACCGGCTACTACACCTTCGCGCTGCTCCGCGATCGCTGCCCGTGCGGCGAGTGCTCGGCATGGCGAAGCAGCCGGGAGCCCGCAATGACCCAGGAAGCACGCCACGCCAAGGAGCACCAACCATGATCGTCGCCACGACCCCGTTCATCGCCGGACACCGCGTCACGGAGACGAAAGGCCAGACCTTCGGGGTCGTCGTCCGGAGTCGCGGCTTCTCGGGCAACCTGATCGCCGGCCTTCGCTCGATCGGTGGCGGCGAGATCAAGGAGTACACCTCGCTGCTCGAGGACACCCGCCGGCAGGCCCTCGATCGGCTGGTCAAGAACGCGACCCTGATGGGCGCCAACGCGGTCATCTCGATGCGCTTCGACAGCTCCGAGCTGGCCGGCACGATGTCGGAGATCGTCGCCTACGGCACGGCCGTCGTGGTCGTCGAGGATGCGGGCGCGGCCCAGCCAACCGAGTGACGCGGAGGGCGCAAGCGAACGTGATCCGATGCTGAGCACGACGACCCGGGCGATTCTCGCGGTGATCGGCGTCCTGCTGACCCTGGCCGGCCTCGCGGCAAGCGCGGCCGGGGCGGGCGTCTCGGGCCTGTGGGCGACGATCCTCGGGGCTGGTCTGGTCGTCGCCGTCGTCATCGAGCGCCAGCGCTACCGCTCCGAGGAGGCGGATCGGGCCTTCGAGCCGAGCGGTCCCGGCGGCGGCGAGCCACCCGGCTCGATCGAACCGCGCTTCCGCCCGACCGACGAGCTCTTCGTCGACCCGACGACCGGCATCCGGATGCGCGTCCACCTCGACCAGCGGACTGGCGAGCGTCGATACGTCGCGGATGGCTAGGTTCGGCCCCGAGCGGAGCGGCCTCAGCCCGGAGGACCGTTGATGGGCGCGTGGTATTCTCGGCGGCCCGATCGTGCCATGCACTGGGACCAACGATGACGCCGGCTCGCCGGCCTCGGGATCGGGAAGCGCTCAGGGAGTGACGACCAGCCCATGACCGCCGTCGACGACCGTAACGTCGGCCCGGCACGTCCACGTCCGCGGGCCGCGCCCAGGCCCGCCGCCCGCTCGACGGCGCGCCCTCCGTACATCAATCGCGAGCTGTCCTGGCTCGAGTACGTCGACCGCGTCATGTTCGAGGCGCGCGACCGGCGGAACCCGCTGATCGAGCGGGTCAGGTTCCTGACGATCTTCGCCAGCATGCTGGACGAGTTCTTCCAGATCCGGATCGCCGGCCTCCGCCAGCAGATCAACACAGGTTCGGTCGCAATCTCGCCGGACGGCCGAACGGCAACGGAACAGCTGGCCGCCGCGCGGACTCGAGTGCTGGGCCTCGTCGAGGACCTGAGCGGGCTGTATGCGGAGATTCGCCGCTCGCTCGCCAGCGAGGGCGTCGAGATCCTGGACTACGCCGCGGTCCCGGAGCATCACGTGACGCTTCGCCAGCGGTTCCTCGACGAGATCTACCCCGTGCTCACCCCGCTCGCCGTGGATCCGGGCCACCCATTCCCGTACATCTCCACCCTCAGCCTGTCGATCGCCGTCGGCCTCCGCGACCCCGAGACCGGCGAGACCCATTTTGCCCGCGTCAAGGTCCCGCCGATCCTGCCGCGCCTCATCGAGGTCGAGCCGAACCATTTCGTCCTCCTCGACCAGATCATCGAGGCGAACCTCGATGTCCTGTTCAGCGGCATGGAAATCCTCGAGCACCATCTCTTCCGGGTCACCCGCAACGCCGACCTGGCGATCGAAGAGGACGAGGCCGACGATCTCCTCCTGGCCATCGAGGAGGAGCTCCGCCGGCGCCGGTTCGGCGAGGCCGTCCGACTCGAGGTCGAACGCTCGATGCCGCCGGCTACCCGCCAGATCCTCCTCCGCGGGATCGGCCTCGGCGAGGACGACTGCTACGACGTCCGGGGCATGCTGGATCTCACCGGACTGCGGGTGATCACGGAGCTCGATCGACCGGACCTGAAGAGCCCGCCGTGGACGCCGGTGACGCCCGCCCGCCTAGTGCCGCCGGACGAGGACGAGCGAACCGACATCTATGCGGTCATCCGCGCCGGCGACCTGCTCGTCCATCATCCCTACGAGAGCTTCGCCGCATCGATCGAACGGTTCATCGCCCAGGCCGTCGGGGATCCCGAGGTGCTGACGATCAAGATGACCATCTACCGGACATCGGGCGACTCGCCGATCGTCCGCGATCTCATCCGGGCCGCCGAGCAGGGCAAACAGGTCGTCGTCCTGGTCGAGATCAAGGCCCGCGCCGACGAAGAGGCGAACATCGTCTGGGCCCGCAAGCTCGAGCAGGCCGGCGCCCATGTCGTCTACGGGCTCGTCGGGCTCAAGACCCACAGCAAGGTCGCGCTCGTCGTCCGCCGCGAGGGCGGGGGCCTTCGTCGCTACGTCCACATCGGGACGGGCAACTACAACCCCCGAACGGCCCGCGTGTACACGGACCTCGGCCTGCTGTCCTGTCGGCCGGAGCTCGGCGCCGACGTGACCGACCTGTTCAACCTGTTGACGGGGCTGTCCCGACAGCGATCCTTCCGCCGCCTCCTCGTCGCGCCGCACAGCCTGCGCAGTCGTTTCCTCGAGCTGTTCGAGCGGGAGTCGGCCCACGCCCTGGCCGGCCGAGAGGCGCGGATCATCGCCAAGGTGAACGCGATCGTCGACGAGGAATGCATCGAGGCCCTGTACCGCGCCTCGCAGGCGGGCGTTCGGATCGACCTCATCAGCCGGGCTGCCTGCTCGCTCCAGCCTGGGCTGCCGGGCGTATCCGAGGGGATCACGGTCCGCTCGATCATCGGCGAGTTCCTCGAGCACTCGCGGATCTTCGGTTTCGCCAACGGCGGCAATCCCGAGTGGTACATCGGCTCGGCGGACCTGATGGACCGCAACCTCGATCGGCGGATCGAGGCGGTCGTCCCGGTCGAGGACGGCGAGGCACGGGCGAGGCTGGCCGAGATCATCGACATCATGCTGGCCGACGACCGTCGGTCGTGGCAGCTCGGGGCCGATGCGACATGGCGCCGCACCGAGGACATCAACGGCGTGCCGGGGACCGTCGACAGTCACGAGATGCTGAAGGCCCGAGCCCTCGCTGCCGGTTCGCTCGCGTCGGCGCCGAGACGGCCGGGCGCCGGCACGGGCTCGCTGGATCCGCGTGCCTGAGGGGGTGTCGTGAGCGAATCACCCGCCACTCCCCGACCAGTCGAGATCGAGCTCAAGTACCGCCTTCGCGAGGAGGCCGCCGGCGACCGCTATCTCCTCGCCGACGAGCTCGCCGGCTTCGTCCCGATCACCCCGGTTCGCTCGACCCAGCTCGAGGACCGCTATCTCGACACCGCCGACGGCGCCATGGCGCGGGCCGGTTTCGCCTGCCGCCTGCGGCAGACCGCCAAGGGCACGACCGTCTCGGTCAAGTCGACCGCGCGTCGCCCCGACGGCTCCGGCTTCCATCGGCGCGAGGAGCTCGAAGGCCCGGCCGATCGGACCGCGGGTCCGCGCGACTGGCCGCCCTCGGATGCCCGGTCGCTCATCCTCGAGCAGTGCGGCGACGCGCCGCTGGTCGAGCTCGTGACCATCCGCCAGCTCCGGCGCAAACGCCATCTCCAGGCAGGTGAGACCGTGGTCGAGCTCAGCCTCGACGAGGTCGACGCCGTCGCCCGAAGCCGGGTCGTCGAGCGGTTTGTCGAGCTCGAGGTCGAGCTCGTCCAGGGTGACGAGAGCCAGCTGGCCGGTATGGACGCCCTCCTTGCCGACGATCCGGCGCTCGCGGCGTCGACGGGCTCCAAGCTCGAGTCGGCGCTCGCCGCGGTCCGGGCGACGAGCGGCCGGCGCGGCCGGAAGCCGACGATCCCTCTGCCCGACATCGAACCGGGTGCCCGACCGAACGGCCAGCGCACCGTCGCCGACGCCGACGCCGACGCCGGGATCGAGGAACGAAATGCGGGCGGCCCGGCGACGACCGATGCGGCCGAGGCCGCGACCACCGAGCCGACCGACGCGGCCGACGCCACAGAACCGCCGTCGTCACTCCGCGACGATCGGCCGGCCACCGAACCCGCGAAATCCGAGCGCGACGTCGAGCCATCGGCGCCGGCGGCGCCAGCCTTGGAGTCGACGGGCCACGCCACGACACACGGTGCGACCGGGTCCGCCGATGCGGCCGAGGTAGTCGCTGTGAGCCTGCCGGGCCCGGAGGCACCGCGACTCGTCGTCGGCAAGACGCCCGGCGTTCTGCCCGACGACCACATCGCCGAGGCCGGCCGCAAGGTCCTCCGCTTCCACTTCGCCCGGATGCTCGCCCGCGAGGCGGGGACCCGCGACGGCAAGGATCCCGAGGACCTCCACTCGATGCGGGTCGCGACCCGCCGCCAGCGAGCCGCCTGGCGCGTCTTCGGGGCGGCGTTCCGGCCCGGCCGGACGAGGACCTACCGCGGCCACCTCCGCGACGTTGCTTCGCGGCTGGGGGCCGTCCGTGACCTCGACGTGCTCCTCGAGGCCGCCGACGCCTATCGGGCCGACCTGCCGACGGCAGAGCAGCGGGCCCTCGAGCCCCTCCTGTCGGGCTGGCGGACCCATCGCGACGACGCCCGCAAGTTGCTGATCCGCGAGCTCGACTCCGACGGCTACCGGCGCTGGCTCGAGGACTACGGCGAGTTCGTCCGCCACGAGGGCCTCGCCGTCATCCCCGTCTCGCCGACCCAGCCGCATCGCGTCCGCGACACCGCGGCGTCGCAGATCCTCACCGCGTACGAGGGTGTCCGGGCCTACGAGCCGGTCCTCCGCTGGGCGGACGTCGAGACCCTCCACGAGCTGAGGATCGCCGGCAAGTGGCTGCGCTACACCCTCGAGTTCGTCCGCGAGGCGCTCGCCCCTGAGGCCGCCACGCTGATCGCGCGGGTCACCGCCATGCAGGACCATCTCGGCGAGCTCAACGATGCCGACGTGACGAGCCACATGGTTCGCTCGTTCCTGGTCGAGAACGCCGGTGGCCTGAGCGCGATCGAGAGCGGCGCGATCGCCCGCTACCTCGTCGTCCGGGAGAAGGACCGCGCCAGATTACGCCGAACGGTCGGCGCGCCCTGGCGCGGGGTCGCTGGGATGACCTTCCGTCGATCGCTCGGGCGGACGATCGCGAGCCTCTGACCGCCCCGGCGCCGCGCTGTTCGTTCGGTCGCTAACCGACCCAGCCGTGAGCGAGTTCCTCTAATCGGTCGCGCCAGGCGGCGCCCGCGTGAGCGACCGCGACGACCGCGCCCTCCCTGACGCCCCCGTCAGCGACGCGAACCTCCCCGACCCCGTAGCGAACCATGATCGCCTCGACAATCGCCGCGCCGGCTCCGAGGATTCGTGCTCGGGCGGGCCTGACGAGATACCGCTCGACGAGAGCCTCGGCCGAATGGCCGGCCACGATCCCGAAGGCCGTCTCGAGATCGCTCGTCGTCAGCCGCCGCTTCAATCGTCCGTCTGGAACGATCTTGAGCAGGTTCGACGCCGTCCCGCCGACGAGGACGATCTCGGCCGGTCGTGACGCCGGTGCTGCGACGACGGCCTCCGCGGCCGCCTTGCGGAGCCGCGCCAGCTCGTCGAACCCGGGCGGATCGCTTTGGACGTGTCGACCCGTCAGCCGCGCTGCGCCGAGCCGCAGCCCCACGGCTTTGGCCCGCCGCCCGGGCCCGATCGTCACGAACTCGCTGCTCCCGCCGCCGATGTCGACGACGAGGACGTCGTGCTCGACCGGCCGGCCCTCGGTGACACCGATCAGCATAAGGAACGCCTCTTCTTCGTGACCGAGCACGTGCAGCGGGACGCCGGTGGCCGCATCGACCTCGGCGACGATCCGAGCGGCGTCGCCGAGCCGTCGCAGGGGCTCCGTGCCAACGAAGGTGATGGCCGACGCCCCGGCCTGGCGGGCATCCCGAGCGTATCCCGCAAGTGCGTCAGCGAGCTCCAGCCGCCCGGCGCGCCCCAGGAGACCGCGCCCTTCGACGGCCGCGCCGAGCCCGAGAAAGACGGACTCGTCGATCAGCGGCTCTACCCGATGGTCGACGACCCGGGCGACCAGCAGGTGGACGGAGGTCGAGCCCAGGTCCACGGCCGCGCCGATCTGCTCCCCGGCAGCCTCCCCCGTCACCGATCAGCCGTCGGCGTCAGACCGTGGGCCCGGTCGGCGTCGTGGCGGGTGCTGCGTTTGCCGGCGCTGTTCCGGCTGAGGGCCGCGGTTTGCGGGTCCGGGTCGGCGAGGGCTTCGAGGCGGCGCGCGTCGACTTCCGCGCGGTCGTCGCTCGAGGCTTCGAGGCGGCCGATGCGCGGGGCTTGGAAGCGGCCGATGCGCGAGGTTTCGGGGTCGCCTTCTTGGCAGTGGCAGGCTTCGGCGCCGCGGCCGAAGGTGCGGCGGCGCCAGATGCCGCAGCCACGCTCGATGCCGGCCCGCGCCCCCGACCGGCCGTACGACCGGAGCCGGTCGACGGTCGAGTCGTGGCCCGTCGCTTGGTAACCGGTGCGGCACCCGGTCCGCGGAGGTTCTTGAGGCCGGTGACAAGGGCCGACAGCTCGACGACCTCGGCGCTGACTTCGGCCAGGCGAACCGTGCGCTTGTCGCGGTTCTTCGACGTGGCCTTGTCGAGCCGGCCCTTGCGTCGGGCTTCCTCGTCGCGTGCCGCGGCGAGCGCGAACTCGAGCCATTCGAGGTGACGGGCCACGGCCGCCGTCGGGCTCATCGGCTTCGGACTATCGGTGGCCATGGAGTCTCCTTTGGGATCGATCGGACGCAGGGATCATAGCCGCGCGCGGTCGCCCGCGGACCGGAGCCGGTTGGTCGGCCGACCCTGTTAACAAAGCCTTAACACCGTACGAACCGCCTGTTGAGCGCCCGCCCAGACCCTTCGGCTGGGAAAAGGCCATACAACCCGCGTCCGAGCGCGGCAGCCACTGACGCCGTGCCCCCACGCGGCCACGACGAATGCCGCCCGAGCGCGGACATGAGGAGAACCCTAGTGACGATACCGACGTCAAAGCGTCTTGGTGCGCTCGCCTTCGCGGCCGCCATCGTGTTCGGCGCCTGCACGAGCGTGGGCGCGTCGCCAAGCGCGCCGCCACCCGTGGTAAGTCAGGAACTGGCAGCGACCTCGAATGGGTCCACGGCACCGAGCGCCGCTGCGATGACCGCACCGGAACCGGCGACCGCCTCGATCACCCTGCAGGGGGCGGGCGCGACGTTCCCGACCCCGCTCTATTCGAAGTGGTTCGAGGACTACGGCGCGAAATATTCGAACGTCAAGATCGACTACCAGTCGATCGGCTCCGGCGGCGGCATCAAGGGGATCACGGAGCAGACCGTCGACTTCGGTGCCTCTGACGCGGCAATGAAGGACACGGAGACCGCGGCCCTTCCGGCCGGAACGAAGGTCCTCCACGTGCCGACGGCCCTCGGCGCGGTCGTCGTGATCTTCAACCTCCAGGGCGTGACCGACCTGAATCTCGACGCCGCGAACGTCGCCGGGATCTTCCTTGGCACGATCAAGAAATGGAATGACCCGGCGATCGCCGCGAACAACGCCGGGGCGACGCTGCCCGACAAGGCCATCCTCGTCGTCCATCGCTCCGACGGCTCCGGCACGACGAATGCCTTCACGACCTACCTCGACACCGTCAGCCCCGAGTGGCACACGGGCGTCGGCAAGGGCAAGGAAGTCAAGTGGCCAGTCGGTGTCGGTGCCCAGGGCAACGATGGCGTCGCGACCGGCGTGAAGCAGACCGATGGCGCAGTCGGTTACGCCGAGCTCCAGTACGCCGTCCAGGCCAACCTGCCATCGGCCAAGGTCAAGAATGCGGATGGCCAGTTCGTCGCCGGTTCGACCGACGGCGTGACGGCCGCCGCCGAGGCCGCCGCGGCCGACTTCCCGGCCGATTTCCGGGCGAATCCGATCATCAACGGCAAGGGCGCAACGGCCTACCCGATCGCCTCGTACACCTACCTGCTCGTCTACCAGGACCAGAAGGACGCGGACAAGGGCAAGACGCTCGTGGCCTTCATGTACTGGGCCCTGACCGACGGCCAGGCCGAGGAGAATGCCCTCGGCTACGCTCCGCTCCCGAAGCCGGTCCAGGACAAGGCGATTGCCGAGCTCCACACCTTCACCACGGGCGGATCGCCGATCTGGCCCTGACAGTTCCCTCCTCCAGGAAGCGCCGCGGAGCTCGGACCGCGGCGCTTCCGCATACTCCGCGTTCGCGTCGGGTCCGCTGACGTGAAAGGCGGCCACTCTCCGAGCGCATCCGAGGCATCAATGACAACCGTTCAACCACCGGGTCGGTCGCTCGAAGGCGGGTCGGGTGGCGCCGCCGACCGGCTGTTCCGCAATGGCACGCGCGTCGCCGGGAGTTTCCTGGTCATCGCCCTGATCGCCATCGGCGTGATGCTCTGGCTCAGCTCGAGCCAGGCGTTCGGGACGTTCGGGCTCGGGTTTGTCACCGGCCTGACCTGGGATCCGGTGGCCTCGATCTACGGGGCTCTGCCCTACGTGGTCGGGACGATCCTGACCTCGCTGATCGCCGTGATCGTCGCCGCGCCGATCGGCGTCCTGACCGCGATCTTCCTGGCGGAGCTCGCGCCCCGCCGCCTGTCGATCCCGCTGACCTTCATGATCGAGCTGCTGGCGGCGATCCCGAGCGTCGTCTTCGGGCTCTGGGGCGTCTTCGTCCTCGGTCCGTTCCTGGGCCACACCGTCGAGGCGTGGGCCGTCGAGCATCTCGGCTGGATCCCGATCTTCGCCGGGCCGGCCTACGGGATCGGCCTGTTCACCGCCGGCATCATCCTCGCGATCATGATCGTCCCGACGATCGTCTCGATCTCGCGAGAGGTCATCAGCTCGGTCCCCGCCAGCCAGCGCGAGGCAATGGCCGCACTCGGCGCGACTCGCTGGGAGATCGTCACGAAGGCCGTCCTGCCGTACGCGCGATCCGGGATCGTCGGCGCGATCATCCTGGGCCTGGGACGCGCGCTCGGCGAGACCATGGCCGTCACGATGGTGATCGGCAACGGCCAGGACATCCCCCATGGCCTGTTCGACCAGGCGCAGACGATCGCCTCGAAGATCGCCACGACCTTCAATGAAGCCTCGGTCGGGATCCAGACCTCGAGCCTCATCGCCCTCGGGTTCATCCTGCTCGTCATCACCATCGCGCTGAACGTGGTCGCCAGGTTGCTGGTCTGGCGCGTTGCCGGCCCGCCGGGGGCCCGCTGACGATGGCCGTCATCGCGCCGGCCATCAAGCCCGCCATCGCGACGCGGCTGCTGCGCTCGCGGTCCGACCGGCGCCGCGCCGCCTTCGACCGGACGATGCGGACGATCGCCCTGCTGGCCGCCCTCGTCTGCGTCGTCCCGCTCGGTGCGGTCATCCTGTTCGTTGCGATCAACGGGGCGCCGGCGCTCAACCTCGATCTCCTGACGAAAGCGCCAAAGGCCCTCGGTACGGGCGGCGGCGCTGCCAGCGCGATCCTCGGGTCGCTCCAGATGATCCCGCTGGCCGCGTTGATGGCCATTCCCATTGGCATTGCTGCGGCCATCTACGTCGCGGAATTCAGCGGCACCCGGAGCGCCAGGATCGTGAGGTTCGCGGCGGACGTGCTCGTCGGGATCCCCTCGATCCTCATCGGGATCTTCGTCTTTACCATGCTCGTGCTGCCGTTCCACCAGTTCAACGCCTTCGCCGGCAGCGTCGCCCTCGCCCTCCTGATGATCCCGGTGATCATGCGGACCAGCGAGGAGATCCTTCGGCTGGTCCCCGGCAGCCTCCGCGAAGCATCGCTGGCGCTCGGGATCCCGATGTGGCGGACGGTCCTGTCGGTGGTGCTCCGGACGGGCCTCGGCGGGATCCTAACGGGCGTGATGCTGGCGGTTGCCAGGGCATTCGGCGAGACGGCGCCGCTGCTGTTCACGGCCCTCGGGAGCCGGCTGGTCAACGTCGGCAATTTCAGCAAGCCGATGGATTCGCTGCCCCTGTTCGTCTACACCAACGCCCGGGCGCCCTTCACCGTCCTCAACCAGCAGGCGTGGGGAGCGGCCCTGCTCCTGCTGCTCATCGTCCTGACGATCAACATCGCGGTCCGCGCCCGGTCGTTCCGCCGGAACGTTTCCTAGAGGTTCACTATGGTGACAACCATGACCGAGTCCCCAGCCACACCTGCCGAGCCACCGCAGCCGGTGCCGCCCGTCGACGGCCCCGCGATCCGCCCCACCGTGCCACCGCCGGCCCGGGCTCTCCCGGAAGAGGGTGCCGCGGCTGCCGGCTCGATCGAGGTCACGGGCCTGAACGTCTTCTACGGCGCCTTCCAGGCGATCCGTGACATCAGCCTGACGATTCGGCCGAACGCAGTCACCGCGATCATCGGACCGTCCGGCTGCGGCAAGAGCACGTTCCTGCGGACGCTCAACCGGATGCACGAGCTGACGCCGACGGCCCGGGTCGAGGGCAGCATCCGGCTCGACGGGACGGACATCATGGCGCCCCATGTCGACCCGGTCCAGCTGCGGCGCGTCGTCGGGATGGTCTTCCAGCGCCCGAACCCGTTTCCGACGATGTCGATCCAGGACAACGTCGTCGCCGGCCTGCGGCTGACCGGCCGCCACTCGCAGGCCGAGCTCGACGAGGTGACCGAGCGCTCGCTCCGCCGGGCGGCGTTGTGGGACGAGGTCAAGGACAAGCTGAAGGCCAACGGCACCTCGCTGTCGGGGGGCCAGCAGCAGCGGCTGTGCATCGCCAGGGCACTGGCGGTCGATCCCGAGGTGATCCTCATGGACGAGCCGGCGTCGGCCCTCGACCCGGTCGCGACCCTCCGGATCGAGCAGCTGATGGCCGAACTGCGCCAGAGCTATACCATCGTCATCGTCACCCACAACATGCAGCAGGCAGCGCGGGTCAGCGACGAGACGGCGTTCTTCACGATGGGCGAGGAACGTGCCGGCTACCTGGTCGAGACGGGCAGGACGATCGACATCTTCACGAACCCGAAGAACCAGCTGACGGAGGATTACGTTTCGGGCCGGTTCGGTTGACGGCGGAGGACCAGCGATGAACGAGAACGAGCGACCGACGCCAACCCATGAGGCCCTGACCCGTCAGATCTCGCAGATCATGGATCAGGCCGAATCGGAGCTGATCAATGTCGTCGATGCGGTGCCGGCGGTCGCCGAGATCCACCCGCCGCGGCCCGGCCTGGACTCCGAGATGGCGGAGATCAAGAACAGCGTCCTGCGGATGGGCTCGCTCGTCGAGGACGCGATCCGGGCGGCGATCGTGGCGCTCGTCGAGCACGATTCGGGCGCGGCGACGGCCGTCATCGTCAACGATCGCCGGATCAACGAGATGCAGCGGGACATCTCGACCCTCATTACCCGCACGATCGCGACCCAGTCGCCGGTCGCCCGCGACCTGCGCTTCCTGCTGTCGCTCGACCACGTCTCGTACGAGCTCGAGCGGATGGGCGACCACGCGGGCTCGGTCGCCAAGCAGGTTCGCAAGCTGGCCCCGGAGCCGCCGCTGAAGCGCTACGTCGACGTGCCGGCGATGGGCGAGCTCGCCGCCCAGCTCGTCAACGGGATCCTCCGCGCGCTGGTCGACGTCGACCAGCAGCAGGCCCGCGAGGTTGCGGCACGCGACGATGAGATCGATGCGCTCTATCACCAGACGTTCAGCGAGGTCGTCGACCTGATGCGGGCGGATCCGGGCAACGTCGAACGCGGCACCCGCATCCTCTTCGCAGCCCACTACATCGAGCGGATCGGCGACCGGGTCACGAACATCGCCGAGGACGTCGTCTTCCTTGCCTCGGGCGAGATCGAGGACCTCAACCCGTGAGAGCGCCTGAACGACCCATTCGAGTGCTGTTCGTGTGCACCGGCAACTCGGCCCGAAGCCTGATGGGCGAGGCGCTCCTGCGCCATCACGGCGGACCCGCCTTCGAGGTCCATTCGGCGGGTACGGAGCCGAAGGGGATCAACCCGCTGACGGAGCGGGTCCTCGACGAGGCTGGCATCGACCATTCCTGGGCACGCTCGAAGTCGGTGAACGAGTACCTCGGCCAGAGCTTCGACTACGTCATCACGGTCTGCGACCAGGCGCGCCAGGCCTGCCCGGTCTTCCCAGGCGTCCACGAGACCCTCCATTGGGGTTACGAGGACCCGGCCGCCGTCGAGGGTACCGAGGCGGAGCGTCTCGCCGCCTTCCGCTCCACCCTCACCATGATGTCCGGGCGGATCCAGTCGTTCATCACGCTTGTGCTGCGCGACCGGGTCCCGGCGAGCGCCGGATAGGCAAACGTCGCAAAATCCGCTTCATGGCCGATCATCGCGACAGCGTCCAGCTTCACCTCCTCCGCCACGCTCATGCGGGCGAGCCGACCGGCTGGACCGGCTCGGACGACGAGCGGCCGCTCTCGGCAAAGGGCGAGGAACAGGCCGAACGACTGGGGCGCTTCCTCGCCGGGGTGGGTTTTCGACCGGACGTCATCGTCAGCTCGCCAAAGATCCGGGCGGCGCGAACGGCAGAAATCGTCGGCAAGGCCCTCGACCTCGAGATTCGCCTCGACGAGCGGCTCGGCCGGTCCTTGGATCTCGTGGCCATCGAGGCCATCCTGTTCGACCTCGACGAGCCGCTGAAGCCGGTCCTCGTCGGGCACGACCCCGACTTCAGCGACCTGGCGGCGTCGCTGACGGGCTCCGCGACGACGACGATGCGCAAGGGCGCATTCGCGAGGATCGACGTCCCGCGACCGCTCCAGCCAGGTGCGGGCACGCTCCGATGGCTCGTCTCGCCCGACCTGCTGGCAGGCCAGAAGGCGCGCTGACAGCGTCCTGTCCTTACTCCGCCGGTAACGCCGGTGCTGTCGTCGTCAACGCGGCCGGCTCGATCCCCCGCCAGAGGATCGTGGCGATCGCGACAAGGACGATGACCACCCCGACCCACTGCGTCGGCCCAAACCGTTCGCCGAGGAGCGCAAATCCTCCGGCAACCCCGAAGAGCGGGATGAGATAGAACGACAACGCCGCGACCGAGGCGGGAACGGAGCGCAGGCCGAAGAGGTACAGCCAGTACGCCAGGCCGTAGTACAGGACGCCCGAGCCGATCGCGCTCGCCCAGCCGGCAACGCTGACGTCCCGAGGAAGAACCGACCCGCCGACGAGCCAGAGGGCGCCGACGAGGACGAACGCGAAGACGAGCGCATGGACCTGCTGGGCGACGACGACCTGGGCGGTGGAGTCGGCGGTGACGAGCAGGCGACGTGTCAGGACGGTGTACGTCGCGCAGCACGCGACGCCGCCGATCGTGAGCGCCACGCCGAGGGCAGTTCCCGTGCTTCCCGGCTGGTAGATCACCAGGAGCATGCCGCCGATCGCGACGAGCGACAGGGCGACCAGGGCCGGGCCGATCCGCTCGTGCAGGAACCACGCTGCGAGGAAGAGGATCGCGAGCGGCTCGATCGCCCACAGCATCACCGACAGGCTCGCGCTGATGTAGACGAGGCCGAGGAGGCCGAGAGCGTAGGCAAGACCCGGGTTGAGGACCCCAAGCCGGCCGAGCAGCGGCGACGCGCCACGGTCATGAATGGGCAACCCCCGGAGGCGCATGAGCGACAGGAGGAGCGCGAGGCTGGCTCCCAGCTGGACTGACAGGAGCGTGAGGGGCGGCAGCTCGGCGACGGCGCGCTTGCTGACGACGGTCCCGAGGCCCCAGCAGGCGGCTGCAAGCGTCAGCGCGAGGGCGGTTCTCCGGTGAGAGATCGTGGCGGGCATGAGCGGACTCCATGCGTGACGGGATTGACGGTCGTCACGACGAACGTCGCTCTGCACCCTTCATCATCACAGCCGGCGTAACCCGGAACCCGCCGCCGGTGGCCCCCGAGCGGCGTCATGCCTGCGAAGGAGTAGCGCTTGCCGGAGATGCCGCTGCCGGGCGCCTGAGCGCGGAGGCCGGAATGAGGTTCGGTCCCCCGCTCAACTCGGAGGCCAGGGCTCGGAGCCGGTCCGCGACGGCCGGGGCGAGTCGGTAGTAGACCCATGTCCCGCGGCGTTCCGAATCGACGATGCCCGCCTCGCGCAGGACTCGGAGATGGTGGGATACCGTCGGCTGTCGGACGTCACAGCAGGTCGTGAAGTCGCACGCGCAGACCTCAGGCGAACCCGCGAGCTCGCGCAGGATTGCGAGGCGGGTCGGGTCGGCGAGCGCCTGGAAGAGCCTGACGTCGGGATCGGTCTGAGTCGTCTTTGTCCGCGCCATGAGCGGATAATATCGACTGATGTCTATATTGACAAGTATCAATATCACGCCCTACGATCGGCCCCGCACAGCTCAGCCAAACGATCGGAGGCCATCGATGACGCTCGACGAGACCGCGATCCATGACGAAGTCCGGGCGCGCTACGCGGAGGCCGCATTGGCAGCTTCCATGAGGCTGTCTGACTCGACGGCCCAGACATCGTGTTGCGGTCCGGACGGCGCCACGCCGGTCTTCGGCGAGATCCTGTACGCGGACGCCGATCGGGCGTCCCTTCCGGACGCGGCCGTCCTCGCCAGCCTCGGCTGCGGCAACCCGACCGCCGTCGCAGACCTGCGCGAAGGGGAACGCGTGCTCGATCTTGGGTCCGGCGGCGGGATCGACGTCATCCTCTCGGCCCGCCGCGTGGGCCCGACCGGGCGAGCGTTCGGGCTCGACATGACGGACGAGATGCTCGAGCTCGCCGTTCGCAACGCGGCGGAGGCGGGTGTGACCAACGTCGAGTTCGTCCGAGGCACGATCGAGTCCGTTCCCCTCCCCTCCTCGACGATCGACGTCGTCATCAGCAATTGCGTCATCAATCTCGCAGCCGACAAGGCAGCCGTCTTCCGAGAGATCGCTCGCGTCCTCCGTCCCGGCGGTCGAGTCGGCGTGAGTGACGTCGTCGCCGATGACGCCCTGTCGCCGGCCGAGCGCGCCGAACGGGGAAGCTTCGCCGGCTGCATCGCCGGCGCCCTGTCGTTTTCGGAATACCGCGCCGGCCTGGCGGCCGTGGGCCTGACCGATGTCGAAGTCGTCCCGACCCACCCCGTCGCCGACGGCCTTCACGCCGCGATCATCCGGGCGACGAAGCCGCTGGTCGCGCCGGCCCGCGAGCTGCCCGTGATGCCGGAGCTGCCGCGACCGATCGACGTCACGTCGTCCAGCTGTGGCTGCGGCTCCGGCGTCTGCTGCTGATGGGGCCAGGCGGCTCCCGGAATGCGACACATGTCAATGGTCCGCGGTGACCAATGACAGTCGTATCGGCGTGCGGCGCCTCATATCGTGAACGCGATCGCAACTCCGACTCGTTGAGGAACCAGACCGACCATGACTCCACTCGCCGCCTATTACGTCTTCGTCGCCCAGGAACACGAGCGCGAGCTCGCCTGGAAGCGGCAACCGGTCAGGACGCCGCGTCCGTCGCTGATCGATCGCGCCCGCCGCCTCGCCGCGGGCCTGCGTCCCGCACCGCGGCTCGCCAATCCCGCCTGAACTCGGCTCCCGGCCGCGCCTCCTGCGCAGCTCAGCGCAGGACAGGCGCGGTTTCGTCGTCTGTGGCGCTCGTTGGGAACGGCAGGGCGATCGGGTCCGCGGCCAAACGGCTTCGACCGTCGGCGTCGAACCGATCGAGCCCGAGGTCGGTCACGTCCACGACGCCGGTTCGGCCGGTCATCGCCAGGTCGGCCGCGGCCCTGGCCACGCCGGGACCCCACATCATCCCGTGACCGCCGGCCGAAGCGATCGTGACGCCGGCGATCGGGGCGCCCTCCGGGGTGATCGCCGGACCGAGGATGGGCAGATGGTCGGGCGTGTAATCGATCGTGGCCGCCCAGATCTTCCGCAGGCCCAGGCCGCGTGCCGCCGGCACGAGAGCGTCGAGGCGAGCCCGCGCCGCGTCGACGGCCGGCCAGTTGATCGATCGGGCCTCGCCGGGGACCTCGTCGGGATCGCTCCAGCCGAATAGCAGGCCGCCCTCTTCGAGCCTCCAGTACAGCCCGCCACCGATGTCGAAGATCATCGGCATCCGTTCGACATCGAAGGCCGGGCTCGGCTCCAGGATCGCGACGGTGTGGCGGACAGCTCCTGCCGGAATGCGCAGACCGGCCAGCCGACCGACGGACCGGAGCGAGGGCCCGCCGGTCAGGATCACGCGGTCGGTGACGATCGGGCCCGCGGACGTCTCGACGCCGACGACCCTCGCCCCACCGCCCGCCTGCGGCGTGGTCCGGAGGCCAGTGAAGACCGTCCGCTCGCGGAGCTCGACGCCGGCCGCCTGCATCGCCAGTGAGTAAGCCCGCACGTTTCGCTGCGGATCGATGCAGCCGTCGGTCTCGATGAAGCTGCCGCCGCGATGGCCGACCGGCGAGAGGGTGGGGATCAGGCGACTTGCCTCCTCGGCGCTCAGCCAGCGGACATCGAGACCCTCGCCGCGCTGCATCTCGACCCGTTCTCGACCGACGCGCTCATCCTCCTCGGTCACCGCGAGGATCAGGTAGCCGAGCTCGCGAAAGCCCGAGTCCGTGCCGATGGTCGCCGCCTGGCCGCGATAGAAATCGATCGACCATCGACCGAGGGCGACGGTCGCCGGCGTCCCGCCCTGGGCGCGCACGATCCCCGCGGCGCGCGAGCTGGCGCCCTGGCCGGCGAGTCCCCGTTCCAGAACGACGACCCGTCCGACCCCATCTCGCTTGGCGAAATACGAGGCCCACCCACCGACCGTCCCGGCACCGACGACGACGAGGTCGGCTCGATCCACGCTCATGTCGGCGATCCTCCTCGATCTGAACGGTCGGCAGCAGAATAGATGTGAACAAGCCCCCGAAAGCGCTGCCGTTTCGCTGCGCGATCGTTCCCTCGCCCGCTCCCAGGTGTCGATTCTCGTGCCGCGTGCACGTGCGACGTGCTGGGCGTGCTCGCGGCCCGGATTCGCATCGAATTCTCGTGGCGCGAGCCGGAGACGCATGAATCGCGCCTTTCGGTCCGTCTTCTCGGGTCAACTCGTCGGATGTGCACGTGCGGCGAGAATCCGGTCGGCGCCCTAGCCGTCGAGAGCCTTGGCCTCGGCGCAGACGGCTGCGACGCCGAGGCGCTCGAGACGGCG
>Ga0209488_10001875_pt1 | contig 17782 bp, 15 predicted proteins | sample Rivendell_Oct201_8_FD_188349 | JGI IMG/M metagenome (GOLD analysis project Ga0209488, IMG submission 188349) | Vadose zone soil microbial communities from the Eel River Critical Zone Observatory, Northern California, USA -... | ecosystem: Environmental > Terrestrial > Soil > Vadose zone >...
ATCTTCAACCGGATTATTTCCCTGCCATCCCGGCAACAAATCCACGTCTCCAAACGCCCCGCTCGCGGGATAGACCACTCCGGTGGATCCGATTCCGATTCCCGAAATTCCCGTGCCGGCGTCCCGCTCGGTCTTTCGCAACATGTCGATCATTCGCGAAAGCCCGTTACCATAGCCGGCTGCTGCATTGGTCGGACACTCCAGTTTCGACAACACCCGTCCGGTCTCGTCAACGATGCCGGCCGCTATTTTTGTCCCGCCGATATCGACCGCACCAATCACGAGTTTCGGCTCCGCTCTAAATTCTTTTCCCGTCACTTCCAGAACTGTCCTTACTGTTTCGGCAATTCACGCTCCGCCTGCAACAAACCAAACTCGTCCTCCACAATGAACGAACAATACCGGAAAGCGTCGCTGTCAGCCCCAGAAAGTCGCGCCAGCTTTTCCGCCGCGAGCTGCGCCGGAATAATATCGATCAGAAATTGCCAGTCGCGCGGCATGTCCGGAATTTGAAACACAAGATGCCCGGCATCCTCCGCCAGATTTTGCCCGATCAACATCACGTAAGCTCCGAGTTTTTTGAGATCCCGCGCCACCGCTAGATCTTGCCCGCGCAACCGTCCACCGTCGATCCAAATTCCAAATCGCGCGCCCGGAACTACCATTTCCTGCGGTCCGTGCCGGAAACTACCCGTTCCCATTGCCGTCGCCGCCGATTTCACGCCCTCTTCCCAAAGTAGGCGGGCCTCATGACAACTCCCCACGCTGCATCCGCGAGCGAGGAAGTACGTGGTCGCTCCGCGCGCAAACCAAGGAGTGTCCGCGATCTTCGCCTGCCACCCGCCAATCGCAGATTCGGTTTTTTCAAACGCAGCCAAAAGCACGGCACCGAGTTTCTGATCCAGTGCGCCCGCAACAGCGCTAGCGAGAATGCCTGCGGCCAACGCCAAAGTCGAATAGGTATTCACGGAAATCGCGTGATCCGGTTCGACGGGAATCACCAGCGGAATTTGTGCTTCGCTTGCCAGCGGCCCGTCCGCAGAATTGGTGATTCCGATCACAGTCGCTCTGCTCTCGTGCAGCTTGGCCAGCAACTTCACAATCTCGATGCTGCGGCCGCTCCGCGAAATCACGATCACTGTCGCGTCCGGAGGAAACATCGCGTACTCAAGTAACTCAGCTGCGTCCTGCATATAAACCGGACTAGCACCGAGACTAAACAGGGTCCCTGCGCTCAGTGCAGCGTGCCAACTGCTCCCGATTCCCGTCAGATAGACGTGGCGTGCGCCGCGAATCGCCGCCGCCGCGACATCCAACGGCGGCCGGCCCTCCGCAAAAAGAAAATCGATGGTTCGCCGTAACTCTTTCGGCTGGCGAAGGATGTCGCGTAAGAAGTGAGTCATTTAGATTCCAGATCGCTCGGTTGGCATCACTTTTCCGCTGGAGTGATAACGATGCTGCGAAATTGGACGTGGCCTTTTTCGCTGCCTTGCAAGTAAATTGGACCGGGCAGCCCTTCACGACTGTCCAGCGCGCCACCCGTGATTCCGGGAATTTCTTTGTTATCAATCACGGTCTGTCCGTTCTGCACTACCGTCACACGTCTCCCAATCAACGTAATGTCGTAGGTTTGCCATTCGTCTGCCTTTCGCGGCAATTCCGGTTTCGGTACAATGAATCCGTACACGCTGCCGGTGTGATGCATCGGGCCTTCGTCGGCAGAATCCGTTTCGATCTGTACTTCGTAACGTCCGCGCAAATAAACACCGCTGTTGGAAGTCGGTCCGCAGTTGAACTCCACATGCAATTTGAAGTCTTCAAATTTCGAGTCATTGATCAATTCCGAGCCTTCTCCTGGAGTGATCAGAATTCCGTTCTCCACTTTCCACTCGGATTTCCCATTTCCGCTGGTCTTCCATCCGGATAAATCTTTTCCGTTAAACAACGCGATTGCCTTTCCCCATTTCGGAGCATTTTTTCTTTCGAGAGACGGCGCCCGCTCGCCCGTCCATTGCCAGGTCGCGCCGTTCGGGCCATTCACTTTTCCTGATAGTCTCTTTCCCGTCAGCGATCCTTCGAAAACCATGTCTATTGGGAGACCTTCTTCCTCCTTAGGCGAAACAAACGTCAACTTGCCATTCGACAATTCCGCTTTGGGAAGCGGCCGCGCGTTTCCCCAGCGACCCACAAAATCTGCTTTCAACTGTCCACCGTCTTCCCGCAGCTCCAGCCACGAAGGATATTCGCGGTCTGGCGCGTGCAGCGTCAAATCCCAGCGGCCCAGATACGCCTTGGCGGATTCAGCCGCCTGCGCTGAAATTCCCGCATCGAATTTTCCCGCGCGCACATGCGCGCCAGCGCCCGCCAACAAAATCCCCAGCACCAGCATGGATACGATTCTGTGAGGTTTCATTGTTTAACCGACCCCTTAGCTTTCAAAGTTCAAACTCACGTTGCGGCACGCGATTGTGCTCGCTTCCGTTCTTCCACCAATTCCAAAAACCGATTTACGCTTCAAAAAAAACTGTTTCCAGTTCACCTTGCAAGTGAATATCCCACGATAACTCGCTTGCTCTTTCGTTCGCAGGCTCCGCCAGCAAGGTTTGCTGCCGCTCAGGTGGCACCAGATTCAGTACCGCGTCCTCGCGGTTCGTTGCTTCGCCAGCAAAATATACTCTCGTCAACAAATGCCGCAACAACCCTCGCATCAACACCACTACGGCCAGATGCGGCGCATGCAGTCCGTCTTCGTCCCGTCGCGGCGCTGGCCGCACCGTATTGAACTGAAATTCGCCCCGCTGGTTCGTGGCAATCCTGGCAAATCCAGGGGGAATTTTCTCGCCTCGCGCGCTTGGTCCTTGATCGCAGTCACCACGCGCGGCCTCGCAGGCTTGCCAGATTTCCAACACCGCATCCGGCACGGGTTGGCCATCGCCATCAAAAACCTGCCCGCGAATTAACACGCATTTCCCTTCACCGGGCTCACATGCAATCGTTTCACGGTACAATGCGGAAAGCCCAATCGAGAAAAAGGGCCCAACCGTTTGCGATGATGTTGGCACGTAGCTCATTTCACTTTTCCATAGGCGTGGCGTCGCGCCCGCGCAAAACAATATCGAATCTATAGCCCAACGCAAAGTCCGGAGTCGTCGTTGCCAGGTCAAATGACGAAATCAATCGTTGCTTGTCCTTTTCACTGGATATCGAATTATAGATAGGATCCAGCGCCAGCAGTGGATCACCTGGAAAATACATCTGCGTCACCAGCCGACTCAACAATCCATCTCCAAAAATCGAAAAATGGATGTGCGCTGGGCGCCACGCGTTAGCGTGGTTGCCCCAAGGATACGCGCCCGGCTTAATGGAAAGAAACTGGTAACGGCCATCCGTATCGGTCAGTGTGCGTCCGCACCCGCTGAAATTCGGGTCAAGCGGCGCGTTGTGCTGATCCATTTTATGCATATAACGTCCCGCGGCATTCGCTTGCCATACTTCGACCAGCGCGCCGCGCACCGGCCGTCCGCCTTCGTCCAGCACCCGTCCGCTGACCGCAATTCTTTCTCCTAGCGGTGCGCCTGCATGTTGCGCGGTCAAATCGCGATCCGTTGCACTAACGCAATCCCGCTCGAAGACGGGTCCAGTTCTTTCTGAACACGAGTGCGGAAGCAGGATCAACGGACGCGTCGGCGCTCGTTTTACGGACGATCGGTAAGCAGGATGCAGATACTCCGGTTGCGTTCCGGCAATCACTTTTGCAAAGACCGGCAACTTCGCCATTCGCCATTTCTCCGAATCCACCAACCGCACTCACACAGAGACGTCCGTTAGTCTACTGCGAATCGCGGCCAAAAAATGCGTCACCGCGTGTGCATTGACAAAAAGAATCCATTCTCATATCGTCACCACGCTCGGCAAACGGTCACCTGCAAAACACAATTCCATCACTTCGGCTAAGGACTGATGCTTCTCCCCAAACTGCGCGAAGAGGTTCTTGAAGCGAATCTGGAGCTGGTTCGCCGCGGACTGGTCCTGTATACCTTTGGCAACTCCAGCGGCATTTCCCGCGAAGATTCCCTCCTGGTTATTAAGCCCAGCGGCGTCCCTTATGAAACGATGAAGCCCGAAGATCTGGTGGTGACCGCCCATTACGTCGAACCATCGCACGCGCCTAGAACTCCCCGCGCGCTCCTACACCATCATCCAAGTCGCGGTCTGACCAGCCCCGCCGCGTCAATCCTTCCGGCTTTGGTGGGGGCGCAGCATTGCTGCGCCGTATCTCGGCAAGTCGCAAACACTTAAATCCTCAACTCGGCCGCGCAATCCCCGCCGCGTCCGCAGTAACGTCGGTATACTTCAATCCGGCTCCAGTATTGAACAACACCACGCGATCGTCCGCTGTCAAGAATCCCGTCTTCAACAAATGATCGTATGCCGCCGTAGCCGCCGCTCCCTCGGGCGAAAGAAAAATTCCCTCGTTCTTCGCCCAGTCTTTCAGCGACTCCAAAATCACTTCATCCGAAAACGCCAGCGCCACGCCTGCCGACTCTTTCAAAATTTCCAGCATGATGTAATCGCCATACGGTTTCGGCACGCGCAACCCAGAAGCAAACGTGGCAGCATTCTCCCACGCCTCAGTCACTTTTTCGTGCTCTTCGAACGCTCGTGTAACCGGCGCGCAACCCGCTGACTGTACCGCAATCATCTTCGGCCGCTTTCCTGGTGCGACCCAGCCCAACTCCTCCAATTCCGCAAACGCTTTCCACATTCCGATCAATCCCACTCCGCCGCCCGTCGGATAAAACACTGCCGCCGGATATTCCCACCCCAGTTGTTCCACCAATTCGTATCCCATGCTCTTTTTCCCTTCAATACGAAATGGCTCCTTCAAAGTAGAAATATCGAACCAGCCTTCTTTTTCTTTTCGTTCCGCCACCATACGTCCGCAATCCGAAATCAATCCGTCCACCAGCGTCACATTCGCGCCATACATTTTAGCTTCCACATAATTCGCGAACGGCACATCCTTCGGCATAAAAATATTTGCTTCGATTCCGGCAGCCGCCGCATACGCTGCTAACGCCCCCGCCGCATTCCCCGCCGAAGGCACCGCCAACTTTTTCAATCCATAATGCCTCGCCATTGTCACCGCTAGCGCCAAACCACGCGCCTTGAAACTTCCTGTCGGATTGGCTCCCTCTTCTTTCAGCACTACATTTTTATATCGACGGCTCCGTACCACCGGAGTCCACCCCTCGCCCAGAGTCACCGCCTCAACTTCCGGCAGTACCGATCTATACCTCCACATTCCCGCCCATCCGTCCTTTAATGCGTCGCGCAAAATCTGCTTCCGCCCCGCTTCTCCCCGCATCGGTCTCAAGTCATACCGCACGTAAAGCGCGCCACTGCACTTCGGACAAACCGTCTGCGGCTTCTCCGCGGACACGGTCGCTCCGCATCGCGAACACTCAAAATGTCTTATTTTCGGCATGCCAGCAGTGTAGCAGCGACTTCTCGCGCGGACGAGGGAAGCGTCGCGCTTCTGATCGTTCTATCGTTTGTGCAACGGCCACCTTCAGGCGGCCATCCTGCTCCGCTCCGCCCCGCCCCGGCGCCTCGTTCCGCTCTCTGTGCCCTCAGCGACCTCTGCGTTAAAGCCCACATCATGCGACTTCGTCTATCACGCAAACCCGCGCGGCTTTTCTGAATCTTGCTGCTATGATGTGCGTTCGCATTTCCAACTCAGGAAACACACTTGCCACAGTCCGCCACCCGCCAATTCAGAGTCCTTCTCGCCGCCGGACTGTTTCTCTTCTTCGCGGGCTGTCTGCTTTTGATTCCATTTCCTGGTCACAAATCGCTGCTCATCCTGCGCTCCCTCGGTCTTCTCCTCCTCGCCATCGCCGGCCTCCGCACCCGTTCGCTCACCTTCTGGATCTTCTTTGCCATGGTCGCCGGTTTCGAGCTCGGCCTCGATTCTCCCGCTTTCGCCGTACAACTCCGCGTCCTAAGCGATATCTTCCTCCGCCTAATCAAAGTGATCGTCGCTCCGCTCATCCTCGGCACTCTCATCACCGGCATTGCCGGCCACGGCGACCTGCGCAAAGTCGGCCGCATCGGCTGGAAGAGTCTCCTGTACTTCGAAGTCGTCACTACCATCGCGCTCTTCCTCGGGGTCGCCGCCATCAATCTCAGCAAAGCCGGCGAAGGTCTGGTCATCCCAGTCAGCTCCGCCGCAGCGACTCCACCGGAAATCACTCCACTCCGTTGGGCCGATTTCGTCCTTCACATTTTTCCGGAAAATATCGTGAAGTCCGTGGCCGAAAACCAAATTCTCCAGGTCGCTGTCTTTGCCGTCCTCTTCGCCATAGCGTTAACTCGTGTCCCGGAACAAATCCAAAAACCTATCCTCAATTTCGCCGAATCTCTCACTCAAGTCATGTTCCGCTTCACCAATCTCGTCATGTACTTCGCTCCCATCGGCGTCGGCGCCGCCATGGCTTACACCGTCGGCCACATGGGTATCGCCGTGCTGCTTCCGCTCGGCAAACTCCTTTTCACCGCGTACGGCGCGCTGCTCTCGTTCCTGTTGTGCGTACTGCTTCCCATCGCAATGCTCGCGCGCATTCCTCTCAAACGCTTCCTCGGCGCCGTAGCCGAGCCCGCTACCATCGCATTCGCCACCAGCACTTCCGAAGCCGCTCTACCTCGCGCTATGGAGTGCATGGAGGCCTTCGGTGTCCCCCGCCGCATCGTCGCTTTCGTAATTCCCGCTGGTTATAGCTTCAATCTCGATGGTTCCACGCTGTATCTAGCGTTAGCCTCCATCTTCGTGGCGCAAGCCGCCGGCATTCACATGAGCTGGGCGCAACAACTCCTGATGGTTCTTACGCTCATGCTTACCAGCAAAGGCATTGCCGGCGTACCTCGCGCCACCCTCCTTGTTCTTCTCGCCTCCGCCGCGAGCTTTCATCTCCCAACCGAACCGATTTTCGTTATCCTCGGCGTTGATGCCCTGATCGACATGGCTCGCACCTCCGTCAACGTAACCGGCAACTGTCTGGCCAGCGCCGTAATCGCCCGCTGGGAAAATGAACTCGCCGTCACAAATCTCGACTAGGTCGCTTTGCTTCACGTGTAGGCGCGGGTTTATCCCGCGGTCTTGCTTTTGCGGCACTTGTAGCCGCCACCTTCAGATGGCCATCTTGTTTTTGCGGTCCTAGCGGCCGCAGTCTGAGGATGCCGCCCTTCCGCGCGCACGCCTCCCCAACACGCACAAATCCGCTAGCGCCGCGCGCAACACTCAAACGAAAAATCAATCTTCAATTGTCGTTGAAATCGAAACGATCGACGTACCCATTCACCGCCGCCACACTCACACCGGCAAATGGCACAACCGGCTCCGTCCGCCGCGCCATCGCAATCTTCTCCGCCCGGTGCCGCCGCGCCCGCACCGCCATGCGCGTCAATTCAAATCCGCCGTACACAATATTCCCGCGGATCAAATCGCTTCGAAAGCTCAACACCTGCATCCGCAAATATCGCGCGAATTTCGAATGCGGACGCGATTGCACCGCAGGCGCATCGCTGGCTTGTGCAAACAGCGGATTCTCACAGTCTTTCAATTGCACCACCGCCAGCGAACCATCCGTACGCATCGCATCGCCCGTGGCGTTCGTCGCCGCATGCGCCATCTGTGGACGCTGCACGTAGTACACCGCCGCCACGCAGCCCGCCAGCCGCAAGTCCCGCACCATTATTCCGCGCCCGTCATCCATTTCCGCGTCAATGTGATGAATAAACTTGTGTTGTCGTACCGAGAGCACCGCTCCGGTCTCCCGCGTCATCGCTCCCAGCCACACCGTCTGCCCTTCAATCACGTCGTTGCGGCCCCACACGCGCAAATGCTCGCGCTTCGCGTAGCTGTCCAGCCCTTTTTCCCACGTCTGGCTTACGCGCTGACCATCCATCAATTGCGTGGTGATCGGTGCGCTCGGATAATTCTTGAACGACAGGAAAGCATGCATTTGCCGCAGCACCGAACTCGTCGACATGGCATCCCCGTTTTTCCATGCTGCCGCGCGAAATGCGCCTTCCATCTGGCTGGCACTTCCGAGCAGCGCCACGTTCACAATGTCCGCGTCTTGGCCATTGCGCGTGGTTGTCCTTATGGGCAGTTCGGGGGCCGTGATCTCCAGCACCGCCTTCTCAATTTCGTCGGGACGGTTATCCTCCGTTTGGTCCGCCATTCCTTCCGGCAGCGACACTCCGGTCGCCAACTCCAGTTTCAAATCGCTTCCCCGCGGCAGATAAATCTCCGGTTCCGGAAACATTGGAAACGCCGTGCGGTACACCAGCAGCGTCAAGTCACTATAAGGATTCCAGGTAGGCAGATGCCGCAATCGGTTGGTAATTCTCCCCTGCGGCGTGTCGGTCGCATTGACGCCGTGAATCGTTCCGTCCTTCACTTTTTCCCGCGCGTTATCGATTTCCAGTAGACGCGCCGCGATTGCGATCTTGTTTCCGTCCCGCATCTGCAAACTCTTAAACTCGACGCGCAGCGATGCCGTCTCGTGCAGCAACCCCATTCCTACCTTTGTCACTCTTGCAACTTCGCCCTCCACCATCGTTCCTGCCGCTATTTCTTCCGCGCCATCGCAAGTCGGCGATTCGATCACCATCGCATGAATCTTGTCGCCCGCTTTGCCGCTATACGACGACACCGGCTCCAGCAGCCGTACCCACAACGTCTCTCCGGTTTTCAATGAATTGCATTGCGCGAAAAGCGTAGGGCAGGTACTCAGGACGAAAAAAATAATCAGGGTCAATAATCGAAGAATAAAGCTCGGCGGCCGCGCGCGCTTCGGCACGCGATATTGAAGCCATTGTTTATCGTTGCGAGGAAGCGCCACATGTTCTCCACCTTAATTCTATCTGTGGAGTTTAGGATGCTCCTTTTACCTCGCCAGGTTTTCTCTCACCGTCACCTGCCCGCAAGTACAGTCCCTCAAGCTGCCCCAGGCGCTATAACGCGGTTTATGTAGCGGCCACCTTTAGCTGGCCTTCTTTTCACATCTCCGCGCAAGTCTGCGTCCTCTGTGTCTCAGGGTTATCTTTTCCCTAATGCTTCTCCGCCGCGCTTTTCAACGGACGAAAATACAAATCCTGATAATCAAAACTAAAATCCGCCAGCGGCGAAACCGCGCTCATAGTGAAGTGATCGATCTCGCCCTTTGCATTCAGACTGAACGACACAAACGCATCCTCCACTGTTCGATCGCGCCACCGCGCCTTGAAGGTGTCGTATTGCCAGTGTTCCAGGTCTCCAAGCGCAGCGGCGGTATGGTCCAGGGAAAAAATCAGCTTGCCATTTTCCAATCGGATAGTCGCTGGTCCATACCACGCGTCCTCATATTTCCCGGCATATTTCTGCAAAGCCAGCGACGACTTGGAATCGCCCGCTCGTCCCTCTGCCTGCTTCTTTACTTCTGCTTCCGCTTCCTTTCGCGTCGACTCGCCCGCGTCGTGCAAGACCGTGACCCAATCCGTCTTGCCGCCGCCGAAATAACTATCGAGCACATGGAACAATATCGCATCAAACGCAAAACCTTCTTCGGCGTTCGTTAGAATCACCACTCCCAACTTTTCCTCTGGCACCAGCATCACTCGTGACACAAATCCCGCTACGCCGCCGGTGTGTCCCACTAACTTTCTTCCCTGGTAGTCGCGCAGGCCCCAACCCAATCCGTACGCCGCAAACTTCGCCGAGATCTCTCCCAACGGTCCATTGCGCTCCGGCGTCGGCAAAATCGTTTGTGCCGACCACATTTCCTGCGACCTCTGCTCGGTAAATAATCGCTTGTCGCTCTCTGGAAACTTTCCATGATTCAGCTGCAGCATCATCCATCGCGCCATTTCCGCCACCGATGAATTGATTGAGCCAGCAGGAGCAGCGTTATCTAACTCCACGAAATCAATCGGGCGTAGTGGTCCGCCAAGCTTTGAATGCGGCCAGGCAAAATTGGCCCCAACCGGGAAGTGCGCGTTGCTCAGTGTGGTCGTTTTCATCTCCAGCGGCTGCAAAATCCTTTCGGTAATGTACTGCTCCCACGTTTTTCCCGTCACTGCCGGAATAATCTGTCCCGCTGCGATGTACAACAAATTGTCATAGGCAAACTTGCTCCTGAAACTCGTGGCTGGTTTCATGAATCGCAGCTTATAAATAATTTCTTCGCGCGTGAATGTCGTGTGCGGCCAAAAGAGCAGATCTCCCTCGCCTAAACCCATGCCGCTGCGATGGGTCAGCAAATCGCGAATGGTCATCTCGTGTGAAACGTACGGGTCATACATTTCAAATCCCGGCATCCGTTCATATACTCTGTCGTCCCACGAAATCTTTCCTTCATCCACAAGCGTCGCCAGCGCCGCTGTGGTAAACGCCTTGGTGTTCGAACCGATTCCGAACAGCGTGTTTTCGTCGACCGGCTCGGCCGCACCCATCTTGCGCACGCCGTAACCTTTCGCTATCACCACTTTTCCGTCCTTCACGATGGCGATAGCCATTCCGGGTACATCAAATGTTTTCATTGACCGCGCTACAAACGCGTCCAGATCTGCCGGTGGCCCCGCTTGCGCCCTGGTTCGCACCGCGCACGTCAGGAGCGAAAATGCAATCCACGCAGCAATCATTCCCGCTCGCTTGCGATTTTTCGCCAAATTTGTGTTCTGCACGCGCGTTCCTCCGCAATCCACTGGTCGTCGTTCGCAAAAGCGCACTGATTAAACCACGTTTCTGCCATGCGCCGAAGTTTTGTTCAAGGGGCTGCTCACCCCAGGGCGCTCGCTTTTTCCGCGTATCATTCGCTGCCTCCGACGCCCCCGTTTGCGCCCAGCCGCGCTTGCACTTTTTCTGGAAAATCGCGATGCTTGTTCCAGTCGCCCCAAACTCGCTCACAGAGCAAGAGGATCTGTTTTATTTCTCCATGCCACGTTCCCGTTCATCTATCTTGTGCATTTTCTTTCTGTTCTTTTTCGGCGTGCGCGCCGTTTCTGCCGATGATATTTCCAAGATTTCTCCGACCGGCTACGTCACCGATCTCGCCGGCGTTATTCCGCAAGCCACCCAACAACGTCTGGAAGCTCTCGGCACAGAACTCGAACAAAAAACCGGCGCGCAAATGGCCATCGTCACCGTCAAATCGCTCGACGGCCGCCCCGTGGAAGACTATGCTGTGGACCTCTTCAAACATCTCGGTGTCGGCTCGAAAAAAGAGAGCTCTGGCGTTCTGCTCCTGCTGGCTCCCAATGATCGCAAATACCGAATCGAGGTCGGTTATGGCATCGAGCCGATTATCAACGACGCGCGCGCCGGCGATGCTGGTCGCGCCATGGTTCCCTTCCTGAAACAAAATGATTTTGGCTCGGCAGTGGAAGTCGCCGCCTGGCAACTGGCAAAATTCATCGCCGGCGAAAAAGGCCTCACACTCTCCGGCCAACCGCCTGCTCGTCCAATCTCAAGCAGTCCGCACCGCGGCACACCAATCAATCCTGTGGCAATTCTGTTTATTCTTTTCATCGTTTTTCGAGTTTTTGGCGCCGCTATCGCCAACACTTCCGGGGCACGCAGCGGAAGAGGGTTCGGCGGATGCTGGTGGCTGCTTCCGTTTCTGATGAGCGGAGGCGGCGGCCGTGGTGGTGGCGGCAGCAGCTGGGGTGGCGGCGGTGGATTTGGCGGTGGTGGCGGTGGGTTTGGCGGATTTGGCGGTGGATCGAGCGGCGGGGGCGGGGCTTCTGGCAGTTGGTGAAATGTTGCACAACAATTTTGCGTAGATGATGTTGCGTAGATCGAGTTTCAGGGCTTGTTTTACAGACCCTGAGCTAAGAAGGACGGCATGCTGGCACGCGAAGAAAAATTAACGGAAGTTGTACGCAGGCTAGAGGAAGCCGCGGGTCAGAATCTGCAATCAGTGATTCTGTACGGCTCCGCGGCGCGCGGCGATTTTCACGCGCACAAATCGGATTTGAACTTGCTGTGCGTGTTGAAGTCCGCGAAAGCCGCGGAACTCACACGCATCGCTTCCGTGGTGCGTTGGTGGAGCGGGCAACTTCGCGAACCGGCACCACGCATTTTCACGCACCAGGAATTAATTCATTCCGCCGATGTCTTTGCCATCGAGTTGCTGGACATCGGCCAAGTGCATCGCGTTCTTTTTGGCGACGACCCCGTTGCTGGCATCGAAGTGCCGATGAATTTGCATCGCGCGCAGGTGGAGCACGAACTGCGAACCGCGCTGCAGAAGCTGCGCGACCATTTTCTGCGCGCTTCCGACAACGAACATGAGCTGCGCGAAATCTATGGCAAATCGATTTCGAGTATCACCGTTTTGCTGCGCCACGTTTTGATCGCGTTGGGCGAAGACGTTCCCGCCGATAAGAGCGGCGTCTATCAGCGAATCGAAGAGTTGACCGGCGCGCCGGCTTCCGTTTTTGAGCTCGGCCGAGCGCTGCGCGACAATCATGCGCATTCTGAAATCACCCGCGCTTACGGCAAATATCTGGAAGCCGTCGAATTGGTGATTCACGCCCTCGATGCTCTGGTTCCAAAACAGGAATGGCAGCGCGTCAAAAAACAAAAATTCTGAACAACATTTTCGAAGAGATTCAAAGAGGAGAAGATCATGAAAATCGGCATAGTCATCGTAGTGATTCTGCTTATCCTGGCCCTGATTCTGGGCAGCTCTTACGTTGGCCGGCGCAACCAGATGGCCATAAAGCGCGAAGCAGTCAATGCTTCCTGGGCGCAAGTGGATGTGGTGCTGCAACGCCGCGCCGATTTAATTCCCAACCTCGTTCAGACCGTTAAAGGGTTCGCCGTGCACGAAGAACAAGTGTTCAGCGAAATCGCGCAAGCGCGTTCGGCGCTGATAGGAGCGAGAACTCCGGCCGATAAAATCGCCGCAAACGGAGCGTTGGATTCCGCATTGAGCCGCTTGCTGGTAATTACGGAAAATTACCCGCAACTCAAGTCCAACGAAAATTTCCTGCGCTTGCAGGACGAACTTGCCGGAACGGAGAATCGCATCGCTGTCGAGCGCCGCCGCTACAACGAAGTGGTGCAGGACTACAACACTTACATTTCACTTTTCCCCAACAGTCTGGTAGCCAGCATCGGCGGCTTTACGCGCAACGACGCCTATTTCAAAACCGAAGAAGGCGCGCGCACTGCTCCAAAAGTAAATTTCGATTTCAACAAGTCCACTGCGCCAGCTCCGTCAACTGCCGCTCCAGCGCCAGCGAAGCCCTGATCGAAAGGCGCCCGCCTCAGAAGGCGGCCGCTACGCAGAAAAAGAAAGAGCAGTGGCATCACCCTTCTTTCGTCAGGGCGAGAAGCCGCCGGCATAAAGAATCGCGAATCACGAGCAACCTGCCTGATCAATCGCTGGGCGCTGGCCGCTTTGCGCTTCTTTGCCCAGGAATTCGCTCAAGAGCATGTGGAAGTGGTGGACGCCGTTTTCGCGTTTTACGGAGTAGCGGCCACGGTCGTAGGTGGAGGAGCGAAGGCCGCGCTGCACGTTTTCGCAGAGCGTGATGTCTTCCTGTTGAACTTCGTCGCTAAAGGCGATGGCTTTTTCTATGCGTTCGCGCGTTTTCGCTTGATCGGCGTTGTGGAAAAACCATTCAAAAATGGTGAGCGTTTTTTCGGTTGAGAGCGGAACGATGATGTTGGTGGAAATATTGTCAGGATAGATGTTGAGCATCAGATTGGGAAAAATCCAGAAATAGAGTGCCTGCTGCAGTCCTGTGCCTGGCGCATAGAAGCGTTCGCCGGCGTCTTCTGTTTTCATGGCGCGAATGGGCGCGAATTGCTGTGAATAATAGCGAAAGGTGTCGGCGCGATATTGTGCATAGTCGATTTCACGCATCAGGCCGGGATGCGCAATGGGGATGTGATAGCCCTCGAGATAGTTATCTACGTACACCTTCCAGTTGCAGTTGATGATGTAGTCGCGGCGTTCTGCGGACTGCAGTCCTGCAAACTGGAAGCCGCGCGATTGCTCCGGAATTTTTCCGAGATAAGTTGAAAGACTCTCTGCATTGGGATCGAAATTGATGAAGATAAATTTTTCCCAGGTTTCGAGACGCACAGGAACCATGCCCATGGTGCTGCGATCGAAAAATTCGACGCCTTCGACATCGGGCGTGCCGATGAGGCGGCCGTCTAGCGTGTAAGTCCAGCCGTGATATTGGCAGCGCATGACATTTTTGCAGCCGCTGCCAAGAGCGATGGGTCCGGCGCGGTGCCGGCACACGTTGCTGAAGGCGCGAAGAGTTCCCTGCTTGCCCGCCGCAGCAGGCTTGTCGCGCACGACGAGCAGCGGTTCGCCCGCGACGTCCGCGGTGAAATAGGTTTCGGAATCGGAAATGGTTTTCTTGACGCCGCAGGGATGGTCGAGCGTGCCGACGAGCTGCCAGGTGCGGCGAAGAATTTTGTCCTTTTCGATCTCGAGAATAGCGGGATCGGTGTAGAAGCGCGAAGCGAGGGTGTGGGCACATTCGATCTGTTCGTTGACGTCGAGGTGGAGAGGTTTGGTGGTCGTTTTGTCGTTCATGGGAGGAAGTTTCTCACATAGACGAAGTAAGAAGTAAGGACGTTGCGAAGGTTTTCGAGCTGTCCGCGATCACACAATGCACCTGCCTAGACCGAACCAAAAGTTCAACTCCGCCCCGCAATCCCGTGAGGTCTCGTGGCAAGGATTCGACTTGCGTCGTCACGACTAAACCATAAACCGTCAACACAACTAATCCAGAACCAATTAATATAGCCACCACTGCGGAGAGCCTTTTCAGGATTGGCAAAGCCTTGGCCTTTCGAATCGCTTGAAAACTTCTGCCTTGCGACCAATGTAAAAATTAGACACCAGTCGGCGCGAGAGTGGGCCGTGTTACAGGAAAATTGACTCAGGTCGGCCGGCCGGCGCACGTCCGGCATGTGATGCGGGGAAAATCTAACGATGCAGAACGATACCGCGCCCTAACACGAAAACAAAAGGCAACGACAGGGCTAAGGCCACCGTGATCCACACGTAGCTTCTCTCAATGCCATCTGGTCGCCGTCTGGGAACAGTCCCTTTCGGAATGTAGTACCTCAACCACAGAAGCCCAGACTTCGCGCCCGCCGTTGCAGGCAGGGCAGATTGCCACACCAGTTGGATTCCCATCGGGTTCAAGAGTCCCGCTGTGCACACAAGAATCAGCGTTGAAAAATAAGGAATGAATGTGAGTCTCCGCAAGCGACGAGATTCACTCCTCGGAACTGCAACGTACCGCACTATCCCGATGCCCACCGCCAGTACGGCCCCCAAGTAAGACGCCATTCCAACGATGACCAGGAGCGCCCGCCATAGCCAATGCGCGTGCAACCCGGCAATCACCTGCGCCCAGTCGTCGAAATTGGTGACCCCAGAAAAGAGAAAGTATCCAGTGCCCTCAAAAAGGTTGAACGCGAAACTTGTCAGCAGAAAAAAACGCCATCGAACTGACGCGCTTTTCGCGTTGCGTAGCGCAATCCAAAAGACAATGCTGGCTGCGAGATTGGCCAGAGTTCCCCCCGGCGGCAACCAGTCGCGAATCGAAGTCGCTGGACCATGCGACGGTCGTCAATAGACCCGATTTTGTGCCGGCGAGGAGCGCCGTCGCAGCATGACCCAAACCTTCGCGCAGTAGGTTGGAGAGAATGGCCGCCAGCAGACTGATTGCGCACGTCGTTGGCGCATCGTCCCTCGCCTGTAAGAATACGGAGGAGTTTACCCGACGCGGCGTTGTGAGCGGGGGACGCAATGGCTGTTGCCCTCACGATGTTCACACGTTCTGCACAGGGTTTCCAGGTGACGAAAAAAGGCATAGAGCATCGAATGAATTGCGCGTTGGAACAGATATCCACAGGAACTTTCGCCTGCTCTTGTTCTGCTAGAAATTTGGCGCATGGAGGGGAGACCGATCATGTCGAGGGTTTTGATTACCGGAGCAAATCGCGGACTAGGGTTGGAATTTGCGCGTCAATATGCAGCGGACGGATGGGACGTGGTTGCGACAGCGCGCAATCCGAAAGGTAGCGAGGAATTGCAGCAGTTAGCAAGAAACAAAAATGTGTCTTTGCGTGTCCTGGATGTGACGAGGGATGAATCAGTTAAACAGTTAGCGGAAACTCTGGGTGGCAAGCCGGTAGATTTGCTGGTCCTGAACTCGGCCATTTATACGCGAAACGGAAACAAACTTGGCGAACTCAATTTTGCTGGATGGCGCGAGTCCTTCGAAACCAACGTCCTGGGAGCGATCCGGGTGGCAGAGGCGCTGATCGAAAACGTCGCGGCAAGCAATCGGAAACAGATCGTCGCGATCAGCACGGGGATGGGCTCACTACAAGCGTTGGGATCCACGATCGAGTTTGGAATCGCCTATCAATACAGGACAAGCAAAGCGGCGTTAAACATGACGATGTCGATCCTGGCGAAAGAAGTGGAGCCGCGGGGAATCAGCGTGGTGATATTCAGTCCGGGATGGGTGCAGACGGACATGGGAGGCGCGAACGCGGCGCTGACGCCGGAGCAGAGCATTGGAGGCATGCGCAAGGTGCTCGAAGGGAATCCGATGGAGCTGACGGGAAAATTCCTGGGCTACGACGGCGAGACTTGGCCATGGTAATTGAGGTTTGACGAGATTTTCCGCGTGGAACAGGCCCACGATCTCGATCGCGGCGAAACTGCATTAATCGGGCACTGAGTGTGTGGACACCGCAAAATACTCTGGGTTGAAGAACTGCGGGCTATGGGCTTTATCTTCTGTAACTTGTTATTTGAAAGGAGCTGCAATTTCTGTTTGAATGACCGCACGGGGAGTCATCATGAAAATATACAACATCATTGGCTATTCGATTATTTTTGTCTACATGCTGGCTTGTATGTATTCCGCCCCAGCCCATTTGGGACCTTGGATTGGAATGTTGATAGGCGGAGTCTATTTTGTCTTTTGCTGGTTTCTTGGCGGGTTGTATTTGGCGGATGTTCTTCATTTGGGAATCGCTCATCGTTCACTCGACTATAAGGAATGGTTCATAAAAGTCGTCACCGTCGTGAATAACTCCTTCGGGCTGTATGTAGATCCGATCGCCTGGGTCAATCGCCATCGATTGCATCATAAACATGCTGACCACCCGGGGGATCCCAATAAACTTTCAGGCGATGGTTTCTGGCGGACCCTATATCTCTGCGTGATGCCGTATCAATGCAAGGAGAATTTGGCCGGCGACAAGATTTTAAAGTCCCGAACTTTTCGCATTGTGGCGAACCCGATTTTTGCAATCGTTTCACAAGTACTCAGTTTTTATCTCTTATGGAAGCTAGTTGGAGATCTGAAATTTACGCTGGTGATGTGGTTTGGAATACGAATTTTCGCACTGTGGGTAAATATGATTCAAAACTATTGGACCCACACTCGACAATTCGGATACCGGCGGTATAACGATGAAGACGACAACGCGATGAACATCGGCGAGTGGCTACCGGTAACGGCGACCTTTAGCGCATGCCTGCAAAATAATCATCATCACTACGAGGGTCTTTTGCGACTGAGCCACGACAACTCCGAATACGACTTCGGGTTTTTAACTGTCAAACTCATGAAATATATTGGCTTGGTGAAGGCAACGAGAAAGGGTGAGGAGTTGCCCGGCGACGTTGCATTAGGCGCACTGGATTTTTAGGGCGTTCTTTTTCTTTTCGTAAATGGC